>Ga0315321_10000060_pt1 | contig 60801 bp, 63 predicted proteins | sample M180m21515metaG_FD_203464 | JGI IMG/M metagenome (GOLD analysis project Ga0315321, IMG submission 203464) | Ammonia-oxidizing marine archaeal communities from Monterey Bay, California, United States - M1 80m 21515 | ecosystem: Environmental > Aquatic > Marine > Intertidal zone | place: USA... | reverse complement strand
TTGTAGTTATTGATGCGCGGACGCGCGCCTTCCGTCCCGATGAAGCGTTAGCAGCAGCGATTGCTGACCGGAAGCGTGGTATTGGCTTTGACCAAATGCTTGTCATCCGCCCACCAGAAGACCCGCGTGCAGACGCGTTCATGTCCATCTACAACGCCGATGGCGGTGAGGTGGAAGCATGCGGTAACGGCACGCGCTGTATCGCTAAGCGCGTTATGGCGGAAACCGGTAATGACCGCGCGACCATTGAAACCGTCGTTGGCCTTCTGGACTCGCGCGCAGCGCCCGATGGCCTGGTCGCGGTCGATATGGGCAAGGTGAAGACAGAATGGCAGGACATTCCTGTCGCTGAAGCTTGCGATACGCTGCACATGCCACTGGAGCTCGGGCCGCTAAGCGATCCCGTCGGCGGTAATGTTGGCAATCCGCACGCGACGTTTTTCGTGGATGACCTTGACGCCATTGATCTGGCGACGCTCGGGCCTGCGCTAGAAACCCATGCATTCTTCCCTGAACGCGCCAATATCGGTGTGGCGCAGGTGATCGGCAGAAACCATGCGCGGCTGCGCGTATGGGAACGCGGCGTTGGCGAAACGCGGGCTTGCGGCACTGGCGCCTGCGCGGCGGCTGTCGCTTGTATCAGGCGCGAACTGACAGTCCATGACGTCACGATCGAATTGCTGGGCGGACCATTGGAAATGACGTGGCGTCCGGACGGCCACATCATCATGACCGGCCCTGCGACCAGTTCTTATGTTGGCGCATTTGATGCTGCTGAATTGATGCGACGATGACTGGTACACCGGCAGAAACATCCGCAACGGAGGTTCTGACCTTCGGCTGCCGCCTGAACGCCTATGAATCCGAGGCGATCCGCGAGCATGCCGCGTCTGGCGGGCTCGAAAACGTTATCGTCGTGAACACCTGTGCTGTGACCGCGGAAGCTGAAAGGCAAGCCCGCCAGGCGATCCGCCGGGCAAAGCGTCGACGCCCAGATGCGCGCGTTGTTGTCACGGGCTGTGCTGCGCAGATTGATCCCACGCCTTGGGCTGGAATGCCTGAAGTTGATCAAGTCGTTGGCAATCTGGAAAAGCTGGAAGCGGATCGTTGGACGCCCGCCGGATTAGACGCGGATCGCATTGTTGTCGGTGACGTTATGCGCGCGCGGGAGACGGCAGAGCATCTGATCTCAGGCTTTGGCGGCAAGGCGCGTGCGTTCGTTGAAATTCAGCAGGGCTGCGACCACCGCTGCACCTTCTGCATCATCCCTTATGGCCGCGGAAATAGCCGGAGCGCGCCCATCGGTGTAATTGCGCGGCAAGTGCAAGCTTTGGTTGATGCTGGCGTTGCAGAGGTCGCATTCACTGGGGTCGATATCACATCCTATGGCGGCGACCTGCCGGGTGCGCCAACCCTTGGCCAGATGACTCGTAGAGTGCTGGCCGCCGTGCCGGACCTGCAACGCCTGCGCTTATCATCAATTGACCCGGCTGAGGTGGATGAAGACCTTCTGGCGTTGATTGCGGATGATCCACGCATCGCGCCACATCTGCATCTCTCGCTTCAGGCCGGGTCGGACATGATCCTAAAGCGCATGAAGCGTCGTCATCTGACAGCTGATGCGCTGCGCCTTGTAGAGCGGGTGCGGGCAATCAATCCGAATGTCGTATTTGGCGCTGACTTGATCGCTGGGTTCCCGACAGAAACGGACGCGATGTTCCAGGACACACTGGAGCATGTGCGGGCGCTTGGCCTCACCTGGCTGCACATATTCCCATATTCGCCGCGCCCCGGCACACCAGCAGCGCGGATGCCCCAAGTGGCGAAGCCTGTGATCAAGGTCCGTGCAGCGGCACTCCGTGCGCTTGGGGCCGAGCATGCGTCTACGTTTTTCGCTGGGCAGGTGGGCCAAGTGTTGCAGCCCATCATGGAGACAGAAACGCGGGGTCGGACGGCGCAGTTTGCAGAAATTGATTTGGCTGAGCCGCAGTCCATCGGCGCGATGCCGCTGGTGCGGGTGACAGGCGTTAAAGATGGTCGGTTGCAAGGCGCTGTCGCCAGGAGTGCTGCGGCATGAGTTGGTTCTCAAAACTCAAGCAAGGCCTTTCGCGCACGTCAGACAAGCTAACGTCAGGTGTCGCTAGCGTTTTTACGGATCGACGGCTAGATGAAGCCGCACTTGAGGAACTTGAAGACCTGCTGATCATGGCGGACCTTGGCCCAGGTGCGGCGGCGGAATTGACTGGCAATCTGGCCAAGTCAAAATTTGGCAAGAACGTCACTGCAGGAGAAGTACGTGAAGCGCTGGCGGATGATATCGCCGGGATGTTGGCACCTGTCGCTGTCCCACTTGAAATCGACACGGCCAAGTGCCCCTTCATCATCCTCACCATTGGCGTGAATGGTGCGGGGAAGACCACGACCATCGGCAAGCTGGCTCATAGCCTGAAAGCTGAAGGCAAGAGCGTGATGATCGCGGCTGGAGATACATTCCGTGCAGCCGCTATCGAGCAGCTGCAGGAATGGGGCAAACGCGCGAATGTGCCAGTGGTCGCTTCCGAAAGCGGCGGCGATGCGGCTGGCCTTGCGTTCGAAGCCGTGCAGCGCGCCCAGGCAGAGAACATTGACGTGCTGTTGATCGATACAGCAGGACGCCTGCACAACAAATCCAACTTGATGGATGAACTGCGCAAGATCGTGCGCGTCATTCAGAAATTGGACGCCACCGCGCCGCACGAAACACTATTGGTGCTAGACGCAACCACGGGCCAAAACGCCCATGCACAGGTCAAGACATTCAAAGAAATGGCGAACGTCACCGGCCTGGCACTGACTAAGCTCGACGGTACTGCAAAAGGCGGCGTCATCGTCGCGTTGGCGCGTGATTACGACGTACCGCTGCGCTTGGTTGGCGTAGGCGAGCAGGTGGACGATATGCGGTCTTTCGACCCAAAGGACTTCGCCCGGGGACTGATGGGACTCTAGGTGCTAGGTAATATCCGCCGGATTAACCTCGCGCTCCAGCGCTTCGCCGTTCACATACCGTACGATATTGTCGAGGAATAACTGGTCCCAGCGGTCTCGTCCGCCATCGCCAGCAAAGGATGTGTGTGGAGTCAATCTGACCTTTGGGTGCGTCCAGAGCGGATCGTTTTCGGGCAGCGGTTCTGTGTGGAACACATCGAGTGCGGCCTCGCTGATCTTGCCGTCGTCCAGCGCCTTAATCAGGGCCGCATCGTCAATCAAGGCGCCCCTGGCGATATTGACTAGCACGGCGCGGGGTTTCACTTGCGCGAAGAATTCAGCGTCCGCAAAGCCTCGTGTTGCATCTGTCAGCGAGCAGGCGAGGACTATGATGTCTGCATCTGCTGCAAGCTTGCCTGCGTCCTCTAATGCACCCACACGCTCAATCATGGCATCGGCCTGATCGCTTCGGCGGATAACGTCAATCTTGGCACCAAATGCGTGAACGCGCGTCGCCAGGGCCTCACCAATCGGGCCATAACCGATGATGAGCCAACGTGTGCGCGAAATCTCGCGGAACGGCGTGGTCTTCCATTCTTTGGCGACTTGCTGCTCGGCTTGGGTCCTCAGGGGATGCAAGATGCCCATGACCTGCGCCATCACATACTCCGCAATCGCCACGCCCTGGGCGCTGCTGTTGCAGATCCGAATGCCCTTATCCGAAGCCCGCTTATACATTGGGTGATCAAGACCGGCATTGAACGTCTGTAGCACATCCAGACGCTTCAGTTCTGTCACCATCTCAAACGCCGGCTTGGTTGTACCAAGGGCATGCAGGTGGCTGGAAAACCAAAGATAATCAGCCTCGACTTCGCTCGCCGGAACCTTTTTGCCATCGAGCGTGAACTGGGCATCCTTATCAAACGTGATAATGTTGATATCCAACCCAAGGGCATCCAATCGCGCGCCAATATGGTCATACGAGCCGTCATACATGGCCACGGTGACAGTCATTGAATTCTCCAAGTCCGGCGTCTGCTGCGGCGGGCTATTCGGTGTTTATCGTACTAAAAGAACGCCAGCCTCGGTCAACGCATCTATCTCTGTGTCGCTGTAGCCGACTTCGGCGAGAACCTCGCGGGTATGGGTTCCGAGGGCTGGTGCACCGTGCTTGATCTCTGTCGGCGTGCTTTCGAACTTGGCTGCCGGGCGGGATTGGCGGAGGCGGCCTGCTTCTGGATGGTCATATTCAATGACCGTGGCGCTCGCTTCGACCTGCGGGTGGTTAATCATCTGCGCGCGCGTCAGCACGGGGGATGATGGGACGCCAGCCTTGTCCAAGATTTCCAGCCATTCGGCAGCAGTGCGCTCTAGCAGCGCTTCCTGAATGAGTTCTAGTCGCTCGTTTGCATTCTGGTCCCGGAGGGAAGGGCTGGCGAAGCGGGGGTCATCCAACAGCTTCTCGCGCCCACTTGCTTTGCAAAACGCTTGCCATTGCACATTGGTCATAGTCGAGACGCTAATGTAGTCGGTCTTGGTCTCATAGATGAGATCGATGAACGTGGCCGCGCGCGCCTGCGTGATCTCCTCGCCAACGAAGGTTTGGCCGTTCATGTCTGACGACCAAAGGAAGGCGATGACGCTATCCAGCATGGAGACTTTCACATGCTGCCCTTCGCCGGTTTTTGCCCGGCCTGCCAGGGCTGCCGTTACGGCTTGCGCCGCTGTAACAGCCGTCAGCTTGTCCGGGACAATCGTGCGGATGAGGCGGGGGCGGACGGTGTCCGATCCGCCCTGAACAGACGCTAAGCCAGATAATGCTTGGATGATGGGATCGTAGACAGGCTTGTGGGCCAGTGGCCCGTTCTCGCCCCAGCCACTCATGGAGACGTAGATAAGGTCTGGTTTGATCTTGCGGAGTTCAGCCTCGCCGATGCCGAGCCGGTCCACCACACCGGGGCGGAAGTTCTGAATGAACACATCGGCTGTTGCGACCAACTTCTTGATCGCATCTAGTCCTTCTTTTGATTTTATATTAATAACAACAGAGCGTTTGTTCCGGTTGTTGTTTAAGTACGACGCGCGCATGCCTGGCTCACCAGGGCCAGCATTGCGGGTATGATCAGGGCGTTGGGGGGCTTCGATCTTGATGACGTCAGCGCCCTGGTCCGCCAAAATCATAGTGGCGAATGGGCCGGCGATAACGCCGGTTACGTCAATCACGCGGTAGCCGGTAAGCGGTCCTGGCATCGTCGATTTCCTGGCTGAATTAGATTTGGCGGGGTACGGGCGTGAGCACGGCCTTACCAGCGAAATGGGCCTTCAGATTGTCATAAACGAGGTCACCCATGGCGCGGCGGGTCTCTACCGTCGAACTGGCGATATGCGGGGTGAGAACCACGTTCTCCATCGCTATCATTTCTGCTGGCACGTTTGGTTCGCCGTCGAATACGTCCAGGGCCGCACCTGCTATCCGGCCATCCTGCAGCGCTTTGACCAATGCCTGCTGGTCGACAATCGGCCCGCGAGCGGTATTGATCAGATATCCATTTGGCCCAAGCGCGTTCAGCACAGCTTCATCGACCAGCCCCCGCGTAGCGGCTCCGCCTTCGCAAGCGACCATTAGCATGTCGCTGGCCTCAGCCAATTCGAGAAGGGTCGGATAGCTTCGATAAGTTAGATCACCCATCGGTTTCGTATCGAAATAGGCGATGTTCAGCCCGAACACTTCTGCCCGGCGCGCTACTGCCCGACCAATGCGGCCAAGCCCCAGAATGCCAAGGCGCTTGCCGCGCACGGTGGTGCCAAGGTCCATCCGCCGCTCTGTCCATGTGCCTGACCGCAAGAAGCGCTCAGACTCGCCGATGCGGCGCGGGACCATGAGAATGAAGGCCATTGCGAGGTCTGCAACGTCGCCGGTCAGCACTTCAGGTGTGTGTGTGACGATCACACCCTTGGTTTGCGCCGCCGCTACGTCTGTCGCGTCGAAACCTACGCTGAATGAAGCGATGATTTCCAAATCATCCAGCGCGTTGATCAGCGCTGCATCCGGCCCCTTCATCCCGCCCGCAACGATGCCGCGAATGTTCGGGCTAATTTCCCGGAGCATTGCTTCAGGGTCACTTGGATTAACGAAATCGTGGACGGTGTATTCGGCTTTCAGGCGATCAATCAGGAACGGTGGGACTTGGGCCACTTGTAGCAGGTCAATCACGTATGGAGGCTCCTTGGCCCAAATAGGAATTCAGATTTCAGGGCAGATACTTTGACGGCTCAACTGAGGTGCGACAAGGGCTGTCCCCGTGGCTTGGTGCCTGACCATTGGCAAGCCCGATGCAGCGACATACCATTTCGGTAACAAACACCATCTACAGAGCGAGAGGGAGCCCGTCATCATGTCGACGATCACACCCATAGACGCCACATTCGGCGCCCGCATCACCGATATCAAACTTGGCGCAATGTCAGACGCTGACTGGAACACGGTTGAGGCCGCGTTCAATGAATATGGCGCTCTTGTCTTTCCGGAACAGCACCTGACGGACGAAGAGCATATCGCGTTTTGTGAGCGGTTCGGCCCGATCGAACTTTTGCGCGGCGATGGCGAAAAGGCAGCGCGTATTTCGAACAAACGTGCTGGTGGCGGCGTGATGACACCAGAGGAAAAGCGCTTCCAGGCGCTGCGGGGCAATGAGGGCTGGCACACGGATAGCTCCTACATGCCGCTCGCAGCCAAGGCATCTGCGCTTGCAGCGGAGATCACACCACCCTCAGGTGGTGAGACGGAACTCGCTGATATGCGCGCCGCCTATGACGCGCTGGACGATGCCATGCGTACCCTGATCGCAGACCTCGCGGCCTATCATTCGCTGTACCAATCCCAAGCGAAGGCTGGGTTTACCTTTAAAACTGGCGACGGATATGGGTATCACACAGAAGGGGCGCCGCTGAGGCCGCTTGTGAAAACGCACCCGGCTACCGGGCGGAAGTCCTTGTTCATTGGCCGCCATGCGTTTCGAATTCCTGGGATGGAAGACAAGGAGGCACTGGAGTTACTTGATGGCTTGCTTGAATTCGCCTGCCAAGAACCACGGACCTACGCGCATTCGTGGACGCCGGGCGATCTCATGATTTGGGACAATCGCTGCATCCTACATCGGGCCTGCCCGTATGACTACAATGAACCGCGCGTGATGCGGCATGTGCGGGTTGCTGGCGATCCAGCGACGGAAACAGCACCGACTGGTCGTGATGAACGCGCTGATGCGTTCCAGCCAAGCGCTTCGTCGTAACGCCGAGCATTCAAGCTGGATGATCCGCGCAGTCCTCAATTGCTGAAGCGCACGGGCGGCGCGCCTTGGATTGTGGTGCGGTGCATCAAGCGGCGGGTATTGGCCTCATCAAACGGACAGGCTTTGTGCATGGTCGAGCGATTGTCCCAAAGCACGATATCGCCGGGCTGCCATTGATGCCGGTATTCGACTTTGGATGCTGTTGCGATCGTCATCACCGCATCCAATAGCGCTTCGGTTTCGGGCTCGCTCATACCTTTAAATTGCCTGATCCAAATGTCGGAGAGGAATAGGGCAGGCCGGCCTGTCTCTGGGTGTGCGATCACGGCTGGATGCGCAATAGGCGGTGTTTTGGCCCGTTGTTCGGGCGATAATGGCCCGCGTGTTTTGGCGTGGCGCTGGTCGTAACCCCAGGCATAATCGTATTCTGCGTAGAGATTACTGAGCTGCATTCTGATATTGCCCGGCAATGCATCATACGCGGCAGCCATGCTGATGAACGCCGTCTCTCCACCTTCCTTAGGGCATTCCAGGCACCGAAAGATGGAGCCAAGGCTAGGCGTTGCCAGATAGGCTAAGTCCGAATGATATTGCTTTGACCCGCCATGGGCGCCGATATGCTGCCCGTTTTCAATGATGTTCGAGACGACAAATACCTCGGGCTGATTCGGGAGCGTAAATTGCCCAAGGACATGGCTTTCAAGCGGACCAAATCGTGCGGAAAATTGGACCTGGTCGGCCGGCGTTAAGTGGCCTTGGTTGCGGATTAGCAATACGCCAGCGTCTACGAAGGCTCGGCGAAGCGCCTCGAATGCGGCGTCAGTCATTGGGGCTGCCAAGTCTACCCCGATAGCTTCAACGCCGAATTGATCTGTGAGTGGCCGTGTTTCTATAGGCATCCTGCTACTCCATCGCCGCCCGAACCTTCGGGAAGACTTCTTCTGCCATCAACTGGAATGTCTCCAACGTTTGGGTTTGCGGCATGCCGGTGCCCTGGACGCTCATAATGATATGATTGACGCCTAGCTCTGTATTATATCGCAGCATTTCTGCCGTCACTTCATCCGGGTCACCTACGATGAAACGGTCTTTGGCCAGTTCTTCGTAGGCCATGGTGATGTCTTGATCACCCTTGGCCATGGCGCGGTCTTGGCCCCATTCTTTGTATAGGTCATACATGCCTTTGCTGTGCGGTGCCGCGCTCTCAACGGCCTCCTCATGGGTCCGCGCGCAGAAAACCTCCCGGCGGATGGGCAGTTCATCTGGGAAGGGCTTGCCAATACGGTCCAATTTCTCGCGGTAAATATTCATCTGGCGACGGAGCGTTTCTAACTTCTGGTGTGGGTTCAGATACCAACAATCCGCAAGCCTGGCTGCCCGTTTTACGGCGTTGTCAACATTGGCACCCATCCAGATCAGCGGGCGTGGGGACTGTACGAGCGGCACCGATATGCGGGCCTCGTCCAGCTCGAAATGCTGGCCGTGCATGGTGACAGGCTCACCGGTCCAAAGCTGTTTGATGGCTTCCAGGTTTTCCTCAAAGCGGGGAACGCCTTCGCCTTTTTTGACGCCGAAGCCTTTGTATTCAACATCCCGGTAGCCCAGCGCGCAGCCAAAGATCGTTCGACCGTTGGACATCAGGTCCATCGTCGCGAAATATTCAGCCACCTCCAGCGGATTGTGCAGGGAAAGCAGCACGATCCCAGCGTTTAGGCGCAAGCTTGGTGCCTCCGCCATGACGCGGCAGAGATAAGGGATTTGCGTCATCTCACGATGCGGAAATGTGGAGAAGTGCGAGCCTTTGGTGATGCTGTCATAACCAAGTTTTTCGAGCGTGCGCGCTTGCTCCATCAGTTCCTCAAACCGCGTGCGCATATCCTCGTTCCAGGGGAAAACGCCACGCTGCATAATGCCAAACTGCATTTTGGACTGGTTCATAATTCGCTCGCTCCACTCTTGCTTCGGTGGCGGACTTCGCCTGAAACTTCGTCTGCCGGGTTGGCTATGCTCCATTCCACACTGTGAAATCCGATCTCACAATGTGCGGAGGAAAAGCCTAAATCGGAAGGCATGGATGTTCGGCTAAATTTTAGAGCGCCGTCAATTAGGGAGAGTTCGATGACTGACCGGGTGGAAGCTGGCGGATTAAAGGTCGCCAAAGAATTGTACGATTTCGTGAATGCGGAAGCGCTGTCCGGTACCGGTGTCGACCAAGGCAAATTCTGGGATGGGCTGGGGGCTCTGATCCACACGATGGGGCCGAAAAATCGGGACCTTCTAGCGAAGCGCGGAGACATTCAGGCGCAGATTGACGCCTGGCACAAATCCCGGCGTGGCCAGCCGCATGATCACGCGGCCTACAAAGCCTTCCTGATGGAGATCGGGTATCTCGTGCCTGAAGGCGGTGCGTTCTCTATCGATACGCCGAACGTGGATGCTGAGATTGCGACTATTGCAGGTCCGCAGCTCGTCGTGCCTGTGATGAATGCGCGTTATGCACTGAATGCAGCCAACGCTCGCTGGGGCAGCTTGTACGATGCGCTTTATGGCACTGACGCGATTTCGGAGGATGATGGTGCCACACGGGCTGGTGGCTACGATCCCGCGCGCGGTGCCAAAGTTATTGCCAAGGCGCGAGCGTTCTTGGATCAAGCCGCACCACTTGCTAACGGCAGTCACAGTGATGCGACGGGCTATGCAGTCAAGAGTGGCGCGCTGATTGTCAGCACCGACAGCGGCGAGACAGGCTTGGTCGATCCGGCGCAGTTTGCTGGATATCGGGGCGATGCTGCGACGCCATCAGCCGTGTTGGTGAAGAACAATCGCCTCCACGCTGAAATCGTGATTGACCGCAGCCATGCAATCGGATCGACCGACGCTGCAGGGGTCGCGGACGTTATTCTTGAATCCGCTGTCACCACAATTATGGACCTTGAAGATTCGATCGCCGCCGTCGATGCCGAAGATAAAGTCGCCGCTTACCGCAACTGGTTAGGCCTGCTGCGCGGTGACCTGGAAGATTCTTTCGAAAAAGGCGGGAAGACCATGACCCGCCGCCTGAACCCAGACCGCGATTACATAGCACCCGATGGCTCAACACTCACTTTGGCTGGGCGTTCGCTAATGCTGATCCGAAATGTCGGCCACCTGATGACCAACCCGGCTGTGATTGACAAAGATGGCAATGAAGCGCCCGAAGGCATGCTCGACGCGATGATCACTGGCTTGATCGCGTTGCAGGATGGCAAGGGCGCACAAGGCCTGAAGAATAGCCGTCAAGGCTCTATGTATGTTGTGAAGCCGAAGATGCATGGACCAGAAGAGGTCGCTTTCGCCGACAGCATTTTCTGTCATGTCGAAGATGCGCTCGGCATGCAGCGGAACCGCATCAAGATCGGCATTATGGACGAGGAACGGCGCACATCCGCGAACTTGAGCGAATGCATCCGTGCTGTGAAAAGCCGCCTCGCATTCATCAATACCGGCTTCTTGGACCGCACAGGCGATGAAATGCATACGTCGATGGAAGCTGGCCCAATGATCCGCAAGGCGGACATGAAAGGCACAGCCTGGATCGCCGCATATGAGGATCGCAACGTCGATATCGGTATCGCTTCAGGCCTGCCAGGCCGCGCCCAGATAGGCAAAGGCATGTGGGCCATGCCGGATATGATGGCAGCGATGCTGGAGCAGAAAATCGGCCATCCGAAAGCCGGTGCCAACACGGCATGGGTTCCGTCCCCAACAGCGGCGACATTGCACGCAACGCACTATCATCAGGTGGATGTGCCAGCCCTTCAGGCCACGCTCGCCAGCCGCCCCATGGGCAGCTTGGACGACATGCTGACCATCCCCGTGGCAGACCGCCCGAACTGGTCCGAAGCGGAAATCAAAGATGAGCTCGACAACAACGCACAGGGCATTTTGGGTTATGTGGTGCGTTGGGTGGACGCAGGCGTTGGGTGCTCCAAAGTGCCAGACATCAACGATATCGGCCTGATGGAAGATCGCGCGACTTGCAGGATTTCCAGCCAGCATATCGCCAATTGGCTGCATCACAGCGTCTGCACGGAAGATCAGGTGATGGAAACCATGAAACGCATGGCGGAAGTTGTGGATCGCCAGAATGCAGGTGATCCAGAGTATCAGAACATGGCACCAAGCTTCGATGGGCCGGCATTTGAAGCCGCATGTGAACTTGTGATCGAAGGCCACCAGCAGCCATCCGGCTACACCGAACCCGTGCTTCACCGCCGTCGCCTACAGCGCAAGGCGCTTGACGCATAGGAAAGGCAGTGTCTCGTGACAAATGAGCCTAAGAATCAGTTCTTCCATGCTGTGAATGACGGCGTTGGGTTCGAAGAGCGCGGTGAAGGCAACCTTGGCATCACAATCAAGGTTCTCTCCGGTGATCTGGACACGACGGCGAAACGGGGCAAGCGGACACGTCTGCTGCGCATGGCGCCCGGCGCTGTAACGCCAGAAGCCCATGACCATGATTACTGGGAAGAAATATATATTCTCGAAGGCGAGATGATCGTCCACGACGGGACGGACGGCGAAAAGGTTGTCCGTGTCGGCGATTATGCAGCGCGGAAACCTGGCGTCATGCACGGCCCCGTCAGCACAAAAGACGGCTGCATGATGATCGATTTCTGCTAGTATCCGGACTGAGCCTGACTGGTTTAAACGACAGGAGCGCCATAGCCAGATAGTGCGACCGCCCCTTGGATTTCGCGGATATCGTCGGTCATGGCCTGGCCGATCAGGTCCATGTGGCGGATGTGTTCGATCCGCTCACGGACCTGCTCGCTGTCATGCTCGCCCAAGATCGCGCCGAACAGGCCGCACGCATCAGCTAGATTGATGATAACGATGTCATGTGGATCAGGCACTTCGTCGCTAAACAGGATCGCCTGGATGCGCGCCCGAACCTCGCGTTCCGCCTCGCCATCAATCATTGGATAGGTTCGGGATTGCAGACGCCATAGGAAGCGGTTTTCCTGCTCAACCAGAATTCCGCGCGTGACTAAGCGTTTCAGCGCCACCAGCGCGAAGTTCTCGCTGCCGCTGGCAATCTGCTCGATCCAAGCTTTACCGCTCTTGCGATCGTCATCTTTGGCGGCGGCCAGGATTGCCTGCGTCGTGTCAAGCGATGGATCGCCAGTTGGTGTTTCGTCAATGACGAAAAGGTGTTGAAGGTCCATATCGATCCTATCGCGCAAGGCTAAGTCCATCAGCACAGCGCCTGCTAAAATGCACTTCAACATCAATGCATCAACGGACGCCATTTCCCCCTCCTCGTCATCCAGGAGGAGGAGCATGATTTCTTCGGCGAAAGTCAGGCGCTGCGCATTTTCTGTCATGGACTTATCTGAAATCCTTCATATCCAGCCGCCGCGACCGCGTCACAGCGTTTCTTGTAAGCCTCTACACCACCTACATAAGGCATGAAGATGCGTGGCTTGCCGGGTATATTCGCACCCATGTACCAGGAATTCGCTAACGGATAGAGCGTTGCGTCCGCAACAGCATTGTTATGGGCGACCCAATCATCCTCCGCCTTCGCTTCCGGCACAATTTTGGACTGGTCACTGCTGCGTAAATGCTCCAGGCAGTCTGCAATCCAATCCACATGTTGCTCACAGGAAAGGATCATCTGGCTTTTGACGCCAGGGCTCTGCGGGCCTGTAATCATGAATAAGTTCGGGAAATCAGCCATCATGATGCCGAGATAAGTGCGTGGACCATCTTCCCATTTAGCGCCAATCTTGGCACCGGTATCGGTCTGGATATCAATCTCCTTCATCGCACCAGTCATAGCGTCGAACCCGGTCGCGAACACGATCATGTCGAGTTCATATTCCGCCTCCGTCGTTTTAAGGCCATTCTCCGTGAGGCCCTCAATCGGTGCGCTCCGCACATCCACCAGATCAACATGGTCGAGATTGTAGGTCTCGTAATAATCCGTATCCAGGATCAAGCGTTTGGTGCCGATGGGGTGATTGTTGGGGCACAGCAATTCTGCCGTTTTCTGATCTTTGACCGTGGCGCGGATTTTATTGCGGGCGAAATCAGACGCCGTGTCATTGGCTTCCTTGTTCGTTAGTAGATCAGTGAACGCATACAGGTAGCTGATGCTGCCGCCTTCTGCCCATTTGGCCTCATAAGCGGCGTTCCGTTCTTCCTCACTGACCTCCAAAGCAGATTGGGTCGGCGGCGGAAATCCAGCGATGCCAAAAGGTGTGAAATAAGCTGCCTCCCGGCGCTCCATATACTCAGCCTTGTGCGCCGCTTCCTTCTCCGCACGCATCGGCTCATTCCGTGCAGGCAGGCTGAAATTGGCTGTCCGTTGAAAAACCGTGACGTGCTTAGCCTGCTTAGCGATCAATGGAATCGACTGAACCCCGCTTGACCCGGTGCCAATGACACCAACACGAAGACCAGTGAAATCAACGCCGTCATGGGGCCAAAGACCGGTGTGCTCAACCCGGCCCTTGAAGTCATGAAGCCCTCGCCAGTCGGGCTTCCGCGGCGTTGAAAGATTGCCTGTCGCCATGATGCAGTAGGGCGCAGACACGCTTTCGCCCGATTCGGTCGTGATCGTCCAGCGATTCCTTTCATTGCTGAACTTGGCGGATTTGATGCGTGTGTTGAATTGGATGTCCTTGCGAAGGTCAAACCTGTCCGCGACATGGTTCACATAGTCCAGGATGACAGGTTGGCCGCCATAACGTTCGGGCCACTGCCACTCCTGCTGCAGGTCATCGTCGAAGGAGAATGAATATTCTAGGCTCTCCACATCACAACGGCAGCCCGGATAGCGGTTCCAATACCAAGTGCCGCCAACATCATCCGCAGCTTCATAGATGCGCACCCGGTAGCCCAGATTGCGGAGCTTATAAAGCGCATAGAGCCCACCAACGCCGGCCCCTACAATAATGACATCCAAATCGCTGTTGCCAGCACGTGTTGCCTCTGTCGCCGACACAATACGTCTCCCAAATTCACCCGAAGTTGGGCGTTAGGTTAGTCTTGATAAGCAGGCTCGTCCATTCAGTCGGGTGTAAACAGATTGATGTCGCCCTGTCGGCTTACTGCCCCGCCGATACCAATGAAATCAGTTTCCGTCATGGCCGTTAGCGTGGCTGCATCGGCAGGTGCATTCGCAAGGAAACGCGGTGCCAATGGGTCGTTAATATCGCCCATCCGGCCAATGATTATGCCGCGGTTGGGCACCTCATCCCGCCCGTAGGTTACAGTGTACGTTTCAATCACACCCTGCCCGGTGGGCACTTCCAGCAGAGGTGGGCGCGGTAAGCGGTCAATTTGCCGTTGATATGTCGCTGGATTTTCTCGCTGCCATGGTCCGCTGACCGGCTTGGTCGAGTAAATGCCCGCCGCGTGCTTGGCAAGATAGCCGCCATTGGCGGTCACCATGCCAGAGGTGCCGGGTTTGGCCCTTATCTTATCCGCCATCGTCGTGATTGCTTTCATGGAGTAATTGTTGCCAGCACCGCCGTGATAGGGGAGACCGCCTGTAACAGTAAGCGGCCTTGGATCATTTGCGCTGAGGCCAAGTGCATCCCGGCCAATGGCGACAGCGCTGGGGAAGCAGGAATAGAGGTCTTGGATTTATCGAGCGTTGATGCCGGCAGTATTGTGCTTGATCCCGAGCCGATTAGCTGTGCCGAAGCGATCTCCGAAGTGTCAGACGGCGTCAAAGCAATCGCTTCGGCGAAGGCATCACAGTTTCTGTCGAGATTGACGATGGCGACCAGATTGTCATCGCAGATAAAACCCGACTTCGGCAAATCCTGTTGAATCTGATGAGTAATGCGATCAAATACAGCGACCATGATGGAAGCGTCAGGTTGTCGGTCACGCGCAGCGGCGCCGACGCTGTTCTAATAACGGTCGAAGACGAGGGCTGGGGCATCCCAGAGTCACGGCGGGAAGAACTATTTGCCCCATTCGCCCGGCTTGGCCGTGAGAGCTCCGCAATTGACGGCGTTGGACTTAGCCTTGCCCTAACCCAGCGGTTAGCCCGGCTGATGGATGGCGACATCGCTTTCGAACCGCGCGCGGGCGGCGGTTCTATTTTTACCATTCGTTTGCCGGCTGGGGATGCTGTCGCAGTGGAGGATCGACCGAAGAATTCAGAGGTCGATCTTGTTGGGCCGGCGCGCGCCATCACTGTCCTTAACATTGAGGACAATGTTTTCAATGCGCAGCTCATGGAAGGGATCATCTCTATCTTTGATCCCAGCCCTAATCTATTGATCGCAAAAGCAGGGGCCGAGGGCGTTAATCTTGCGGAGAACCACCGTCCGGATATCCTGCTTTTGGACGTCGAGCTGCCCGACATGGACGGCTTCGCTGTGCTTGATCAATTGAACGAAAGAATGGGCGCGACAGCGCCGCCGGTCGTCATAGTGACCGCAGATGCAACAGAGGCGACCCGTCGCCGGGCTACCTCGCCGCTCATTCGGGAATTCATCACCAAGCCTTACGAAATCTCAGTCATCGCAAAGATTTGCCGCGAAGTTAGCGAAGACAGGGAGACAGAGGCGCGATAGTGTGAACCTTATCTATTCTGCCGGTTCTCCACCAAATCATCGACCACCGCAGGTTCCGCCAGCGTTGACGTATCGCCGAGATTGCCGAAGTCGTTTTGAGCGATCTTGCGGAGGATGCGGCGCATGATTTTGCCAGAGCGGGTTTTAGGGAGGCCTGGTGCCCATTGCAGCCAATCGGGGCTAGCGATGGGGCCGATTTCTTTGCGGACCCATTGGACGAGTTCTTTCTTCAGCGCGTCCGAAGGCTTCTCGCCCAAGTTCAGCGTGACATAGGCGTAAATGCCCTGGCCCTTGATTTCATGCGGGGCACCCACGACAGCACTCTCAGCGACTTTTGGGTGGGCGACGAGGGCGCTTTCGACCTCTGCCGTGCCCATCCGGTGGCCGGATACGTTGATGACGTCGTCAACGCGGCCCGTGATCCAGTAGTAGCCATCCTCATCCCGCCGGGCACCGTCGCCCGTGAAGTATCGACCGGGATATGTGGTGAAATAGGTTTCGATGAAGCGCTGGTGATCGCCGTAGATCGTGCGCATCTGCCCAGGCCAGCTATCCGAAATGCAGAGATTGCCTTCGCATGCGCCGTCGAGCGGGGTGCCCTCTGCATCCACCATCAAGGGCTGCACGCCAAAGAATGGGTTCGTGGCGGAGCCCGGTTTCAGTGCCGTAGCGCCGGGCAGCGGCGTAATGAGAATGCCGCCGGTTTCTGTCTGCCACCACGTATCGACAATCGGGCAGCGCTCATCGCCGACGACCTTGTGATACCAGAGCCAAGCTTCTGGATTGATCGGCTCGCCAACGGACCCTAACAGGCGGAGGCTTTTGCGGCTGGTGGATGTTACGGGGGCGTCGCCTTCCCGCATCAGCGCGCGGATCGCCGTGGGCGCTGTGTAGAAAATCGCTACATTGTGCTTGTCGCAAACCTGCCAGAAGCGGCTGGAATCTGGGTAGTTTGGCACACCTTCGAACATCAGCGTCGTGGCACCATTGGCGAGCGGTCCGTAGACGATATAGCTGTGGCCGGTGACCCAGCCGACATCTGCCGTGCACCAGTAAACTTCGCCCGGCTTGTAGTCGAAGACGTATTCGTGGGTCATCGATGCGTAGACGATATAGCCGCCAGTCGTGTGCAGCACGCCCTTCGGTTTGCCGGTGGAGCCGGACGTATAGAGGATATATAGTGGGTCTTCAGCACCCATTTCCTCTGGTTCGCAGGCCGCGGCTTGATCTGCACAGATTTCGTGATGCCACACATCAAGGCCGTCATTCATGGTGATGTCGCCGCCAGTGCGCTTGACGACGATGACCGTATCCACGCTGTCACAAGATTTGAGCGCTGCATCAACGTTTGCCTTCAGCGGCACTTTCTTACTGCCGCGCAAGCCTTCATCAGCGGTAATGACAAGGCGGCATTTGCTGTCGTCGATGCGCTGGGCGAGACTGTCCGGGGAGAAGCCGCCGAACACGATGGAATGAACCGCACCAATCCGCGCGCAAGCCAGCATGGCGTATGCAGCTTCCGGGATCATCGGCATATAGATGCACACCCGGTCGCCTTTGGAGACGCCGCGCGCTTTCATGGCGTTGGCGAGGCGGCAGGTCTCGTCGTGCAGTTCCTGATAGGTGATGCTCTTTGAATCTGACGGGTCGTCACCTTCCCAGATGATTGCCGTTTGGTCTGCTTTATCAGCCAGGTGCCTGTCGATGCAGTTGGCGGATGCGTTTAGCGTGCCGTCCTCAAACCATTTGATGGAGAGGTCCTTGGCGTCAAAGCTTGTGTTTTTGACCTTGGTGAACGGCTTGATCCAATCAACGCGCTTACCGTGCTCACCCCAAAAGGCATCCGGATCATTGATAGACTGCTGATACATCTCCGCATATTTGGCGGCGTCCACATGGGCAGATTGCGCAAGGGCGGCGGAAGGCTGAAACAGCGTATCTGACATGGACTTGATCCCTGATTGGCAGGCTTGTTGTTTGTTAGCCGCAGTTAATCCCGCCACGCCTCAGTTTTCAAGCACTTCCGACACTGCCGAAGCGCGTTATGCTGGCGCAGAGATTGAAAACTAGGAACGATAAAATGGCTGAAATCGAATACGGCTGGTATTTGCCCACCCATGGCGACGCAACGCGGGTGAATGATCCAGCTGCCGCAATTCCGCCAACGCCAGAGCTGATGCACCGTGTCGTTCGTGCAGCCGAAGATGCAGGCTTCTCCTACCTGCTGATCCCCGTTGGCGCCACATGTTGGGAAGCCTATATGGCTGGAGCGTTCGTCACCGAGCGTTCCCGCACGATCCGCCCCTTGATCGCAGCGCGCCCTGGGTTCGTGAATCCAGTGATGGCCGCCAAGATGATTGCCACGTTTGATGTCATGAGCGGCGGGCGCATTTCCATCAACTTGATCGCAGGGCAGGCGGACAAAGAAGTGCAAGGTGAGGGCGTTCGTTACAGCAAGGAGCAGCGCTACGACCTGATGCGCGAAGAAACCGCCATCATGAAACTGCTTTGGACGCAATCTGGCGGCGTTGATTTTGACGGCGAGTTCCACACTCTAAGCGGTGCCCGCTGCGTCCCGAAGCCAGTGCAAAAGCCCTACCCGAAATTCTATCTGGGCGGCGGGTCAGAGCAGGCGGCTGATATGTCTGCAGAGCATTCAGACGTGCATTTATTTTGGGGTGACCTGCCGGAGAATATTTCAAAGAGCGTGACTGATTTGAATGTCCGCGCTGGCAAATACGACCGTCGTGGCCCGCTCAATTTTGGCATGCGCCTGCAAGTGATCTGCCGTGAGGATGAGGCGGATGCCTGGGCTTGGGCTGAACAACTTATCTCAGGCACGACGGAAGCTGACCGTGATCGCTTGAAAGCGCGCGTCAGCACATCTGAAGCCAATCGGCGCGTTCAGGAACTAGCGGCTAAATACGGTGATCGTGCCGGCGATCACCTATGGACGGGCCTAACGCGCGTTCGCCCAGGTGCTGGCGTCGCCGTTGTCGGTAACCCAGAACAAGTCGCCCACCAGTTCCAGCAGTTCATAGACGCTGGCTGCACGAGCTTCTGCCTGTCCGGCTATCTGCATGATGAGGAAGCCGCACGCTTTGGTCGCCTTGTGCGTCCGTTGCTTGATGCGCGAAATGACTGAAACTTCAATTGAGCTCGTGCGTACTGAGGATCAGGCAGAACATGTGCGGACTATGACTTGGGAGTTTATTGACTGGCTGCGCAATCGATACCCCGAAATGCTGGAAGGGATCGACGAATATCTAAAAAACCAGGATTTCGCGAACATGCTTGAGGCTTTGCTTGTTCACTTTACACCGCCTGCGGGAGAATGCTTGCTCGCACGGCAGGAGGGGCGCCCTGCGGGAATTCTGATGCTGAAACCGCGGGCTGAAGCAGGCGTGTGTGAAATGAACAGAATGTTCGTTCGTGATTCTGCAAGAGGCGCTGGCGTTGCCCGCGCATTAGTTGCCAGATTAATCGAGCGGACGCGTGAGCTAGGCTACCAAGTAATGGTTTTGTGCGCACTTGATAAGCACCATGTGGCTATTGCCCTCTACCGGTCAGTGGGGTTCGAGGATGATATCCGCGCGAATGACACGCAATCTGCCGCCGATCGCGAAGTCTCGATGCGCCTGACGCTATAGAAGTTTGGCGCATGATAACTCTGGGAACGCGCCGCATCATAACAACCTCTAGACCCACTGAGACGACGAAGATTTGATTACTTCGCCTCGGCTATCTCAGCTTCCGCCATGATGGCTTTTGCGGCCTCTTGCCCCAGAATTTCAGACATGTCGTCTATAGTTTCTGATGCTTTTTCCACGCCGTTTTTGTAAGCGCGGTACGCCCAATAGAGTGCGCGTTCCTCTGTTGGCGGTGTGCCGTCGCCTTCTGCGTAACGGATGGCGAGAGCTGCTTGCGCCCGTGCGTGCCTGCCCTCTGCCGCGCGGCGGTAGAGCTCAAATGCAACTTCTGCATCTGGCTCGGTGCCGATGCCGTCCCGGGTCATTTTAGCGATGTTGTAAAGGGCTGCGGGTACGCCAGCTTCGCCTGCCTTGCCGATCCATTCATAGGCGGCCTCATAGTTTCTGGGCGCGCCGAGGCCATAGAGATACATTTTGCCCAGCGTGTACATAGAACGGGGCGAGCCGTTCTCTGCCGCGCGCACGAGCCAATGCAGCGCTTCCTGGTAGTTCCGACCATCGGCATCGCCTGCGATCAGCGTGAGCGCGAGGTTATGCTGTGCGTCAACATTCTCGGCCTCTGCCGCTTTCCGCCAAAACTCAAGTGCCAGGTTTGGAGCTCGCTCAACGCCTTTGCCCTCGAAATAGAGCGCGCCGATATTAAAGGCGGCTTTGGCGTCCCCGGCCTCCGCAAGCGGACGCCAGATGTTGAGCGCTTCAACAAAATTCTGCTGCTCGTAAGCGATAATGCCGTCCGTGAAGGATTTATCCTCGGCTAGCGCGGGTGCGCCTGCAGTGAGCAGCGTTAAAGCGGCTGCAGCTATCAGGGAACGGGAGGTCATTGGCGCACCCCTTGGCGGCCAGCACGGGCGCGCAATACGTTGATAAGGCCGTCGAATCCGTCTCGTCGGATGACGGACGCGAAGTCCTGACGTTGGGTCACAGCCATGCTGACGCCCTCTACCAAAACGTCAATCACTTTCGGACCTGCAGCATCGCCGGTACGGACGCGCCATTCGGCATCGATCGCCGGACCACCGCTGCCGCTGACGATCTGTGTCTTCACCAGAAGATCTTTTGGTCCGGCGGGCTTCTCCGCCAGCACCTTCAAGTCCTCACCTGCATATCCGCCAAGGCGACGGGCGTATGTGGCGAGGACGTATTCGGAAAATACTTGCGTGTATTCTTTTTGCTGTTCCGGCGTGGCGCGCTTCCAATAGCGGCCAGCAACAAACCGGGCGATCCGGCCCATATCAAAGCCTTCGCGAAGGACGGGCCGTAGCGCTTTTTCTCGTTCAGCCAATGTCGAGCCACTGGCTTGAAGTGCAGCGATCGCCTGGGCGGACATCGCAGTTATATGGTCTGCTGCAGGCCCTGCAGCGGCGGAGCTGAGCGGTGCCAGAAGCGCCAAGGCCAAGGCGGCGGTCCGGAGGAGTTTCATTGGATTACGAGACCTCCGGTTTCGGGAGGCCGGGAACATAGCTGTTGATGGAGTTTGAGAAACCTCCATCCGCGCAGAGGTTCTGTCCGGTAACATACCGCGCTTCGTTAGAAAGCAACCAAGCACATACATCGCCAATGTCATCGGCTGCACCAACGCGGCCGAGCGGAACGATATCGCTGCGGCGCTGAGCCATGACATTATCGCGGTAGACGTTTTCTGAGAACGGCGTGCGGATCATGCCTGGGGATACCGCATTGGCGCGGATGCCATCCTGCGCCCATTCTTGCGCCATAAGCCGGACCATCATGATACACGCAGCCTTGCTGATGCTGTATGCGCCCATCCACGGATGTGGGTTCATGCCTGACATGGACGCGACGGCGACATATGCGCCTTTGCTGTCTTTCAAGTGCGGATATGCAGCTTTGCCCATCAACCACATTGCCCTTGTGTTGATGTTCATCAACAAGTCCCAGTCATCCAGCGAAAGCTCCGCCATCGGCCCAGGAGCGGCAGCGCCCGCATTGGATAGAACGGACGTTAGGCCGCCAAACGCCTCCACGGTTTCAGCGACAAGGCGGGCTGGGGTTTCAGGGTCGGTCAAATCACCGTTAGGCGTGATGACATCGGCACCCAGGCTTTCAAGCTCCGTCGCGAGCGCATCCCGTTCGGGCGTGTCGCGCAATTCATGAAGGGCGATTTGTAGCTTCACGCCATCACGCTTGCAGACTTCAGCAAGTTTGCGGGCAGTGGCTCCACCAATGCCCGGGCTAGCGCCGGTGATGAGAGCTTTCATAGCCGATATATCCTCTATGCAGCCGGACGCCATTTCGGCGCGCGTTTTTCTACGAATGAACCGAGGCCCTCGGTCGCTTCGTCCGTCAGGCGCTTTGCAGCGTGTGGCGTTGCGAGCGCCAAAGCACGGGCATCGTCGATTACCAAATCTGCGCATTCAAGAATGGCTGCTTTGGTTCCGGCCAGGGCGTCTGGCGGGCAATCTAGTAGATGGTCCAGAATTGGTGCCGCCGCTTCATCTAATCCGCCTTTGGGGCAAACTTCGTCTGCAAGGCCGATTTCTTTGGCCCGGTGCGCATCAAACCGCTCGCAGGTCAGGGAAAAGCGGCGGGTATGGGCAACACCAAGGCGAGCAATCAATTGCGGATAGATTGGGTTGGCGATCAGGCCCCATTTGGCTTCCGTGATTGCGAAGAAGGCGTCTTCCGATGCGATGACGATGTCACAACTGGAGGCAACGCCAACGCCGCCACCAAAGCACCCGCCGTGGACGAGCGCCACAGTTGGCAGTGGAAATTCGTTCAGGCCGCGCACTGCGTCCGTCGTCGCCTGGGAAACTTCGAGGTTTTCTTCCCAGGACTTTTCCTTGAGAGACATGATCCATTTCAGATCAGCGCCCGCTTGAAAGTGCCTCCCATTGCCACGCAGGACCACGACCCGTGCTTGTGAATCGGCAGCGATTTCACCGAAGGCTGACAACATCGCCTGGATCATGTCGCTGTTGTAAGCGTTGTTCACATCCGGGCGGTTGATAGTGACGGTCGCGACGCCGCGGCGGTCAATGTCGGTTAAGATAATGTCTGAAGACAAAGGATATTTCCTCTCACGTAAACGATTCACAGCGCATAATAACGCGCGCTCGCCGACTGCGATATGCTGGTGCGGTTGATTGATCGAAGGACAGATTATGACAGACAGAGTGGCCGCTTTCATCGCCGCCGCAGAGGCGCTTGCCCACACTGCGAATGCTGACTACCCGGGCCTACATGAGGCGGAAAGTGTGCCGCAGGAATTGTGGGCCAAGCTGTCTGAATCTGGGCTACTCGGCCTCCGCGTTCCTTCGGAGTGCGGCGGTGCGGCACTAGATTTAGAGGACGTTGGCCGCATCGCGCGCGTCTTTGCCAGAGCCTCTGGCAACCAAGGACTAGTGACGACCTGGTTTGGCCATAACTTGATGGGGGATTGGGTGATCGGCCATTTCGGAAATGCTGACCAGCAGGCTGCACTCTTTCCGAAGTTGGCGACGGGGGCTGCGACAATCGCCTTTGCAGTGTCTGAACCTGGGGCAGGGGCGCATCCCAAAAAACTCTCAGCGACTGCGACGGAGGACGGCGATCAATGGCGGCTGAATGGCGCTAAGGCCTATGTCACGAATGGCCCAATCGCCACGCATTTGGCAATTGTTGCTATTACGAATGCGGGCGCTCCCGGCCGGAAATCCTTTGGTGCGTTCTTAGTGCCGAAGGATGCACCGGGCCTTACAATCCGGCCAAGCGAGCATGTTGATTTTCTGAAGCCAAATGGCCACGCATCGCTTGACCTGGATGATGTCACTGTCCCCGCCAGCGCACGGCTTGGCGCGGAGGGCGATATCTACCCGCTCATGGTCAAGCCGCTGCGTGACCACGAAGACCGGGTTGGCGCTTGGTCCAGGCTTGGGGCTTTTGAATATTTGGTTGGCAAGCTTGCGAAGCTGCCGGATGGCGCTATGCATGCGGGTGGCGTCGCGGCACGCCTCCTGGCGGTCGCGACGATGCTGGAGCATGACAAAACCGACAAAGGCCTGCTCGCCGTTCGCGCCACCTTTGAGGACATTCGGGCGCAGGTCGCTTCGGCGGATGTGGCGGGGCTGGACCCGGCAACACAAGCGCTTGCCCGCGATTTGGATAAGCTTGGCGGGGTCGCGCGCTATGCGGTCGAGGCCAAGTTTCAGGCATTGGGGCGTAGCATCGCCAATTGCGCTTGAGCAGTTGAAACGCTAGCTCTATTAGATGAAATGTGTAGCTGAGAGTGTAGTATGAGCGCGGATGCGGAAATGCGCCTAGCCGATGGCTTTGCCGAAGCTGACTATGATGCCTGGCGGGAACTTGTCGATAAAGCACTCAAGGGTGCCGATTTTGAACGGTCGCTGACCACGGAAACGGACGATGGTTTCCGGCTCCAACCCCTATATCGCAGTGAAGATCGGCCGGACGCGATACTTTCGCCTGCATCAGGCAGAAGCGCCACGGCGGGCGTCTGGGATATTCGTCAAGCCGTTACAGGCCCAGATGTCGCTAGCGCCAACGCTCAAATGCTGGAAGATTTGGCGGAAGGCGGTGCCTCAGCTCTGCTTCGCTTTGACGCCTGCATCCGACAAGGTGCCACACCAACGACACGGCCAGATTTAGTCGCCAATCGGGGCGCTGCCATTCATACGGTGGCAGACCTCGCGGCTGTATTCAAAGGCATTGATCTAGCCAAAATTCCTGTGACGCTTGATGCAGGCGCTGGTGGGCTTGCCGCTGCCACAGCATTTCTGTCGTTGTCGAAAGCACCGGCTGCGGGAACCGTCCTTGGCCTTGATCCAATCGGCGCTATGGCGACGGCCGGGCTGCCCTCATCCAGCGCCGATGCTTGGTATGATTTCGCCGTAGGTTTTGATGGACTTGCGCTGAACGCATCGTCCGTCGCTGCATTCGATGCAGGTGCGAGCGAAGCCGAAGAGCTTGGCTATCTGTTGAGCGGCGCAGTTGCCTATCTCCGCAGTTTAGAAGCGCGCGGGCTTAGCGTTGCTGACGCGGCTGCGCGGATCAGCTTCACTCTGGCCATCAGCCAAGACCAGTTCATGACCATCGCAAAGGCCCGTGCTGCCCGCGCGCTATGGGCTGCAGTCCTAGAGCATGCAGGTGCCGCAGAAGCCTGTGCCGGAATGCGCTTGCATGGCGTCACGGCAGAGCGAATGTTCACGACACGCGACATCCACGTAAACATTCTCCGTGCTACGATTGCAGGATTTGCTGGCGCCGTCGGAGGTCTGGATGGTCTAACGATCTATCCGTTCGATGTGCGGATTGGAAAGCGAGACCCGCTCGCAAGGCGTGTCGCGCGGAACTTGCAGATTATGTTGGCGGAGGAAAGCAATCTTGGTCGGGTTGCGGACCCCGCAGGCGGTTCCTACTTCGTTGAGCGGCTAACGAACGATCTCGCCCGTCAAGCTTGGGCCGAATTCCAGGCTATTGAGCAGGCAAGGGGTGCAGCAGCCGCAATCGAGAGCGGCATATTGCCTGAGCGGATTGCTGAAACCGCCGCTAGCCGTGCGGTGAAAATAGCCAGCCGCAAAGCGCCGATCCTAGGCGTCTCAGAATTCGCGAACGTGGTAGAAGCGCCTGTGGACGTTGCGGACTTCACAGATATTGCAGCATCTGCCGCCGTAGCGGGTGGCGTACCTTTGCTTGATGCGCCAACGGCACCTGGCGATGGCCCGCTGGCGGTCCAACCGGTTGGTGCAGCGTTTGAAGCCCTGCGCGATGCGGCGGATGCATATGCCGAGCAAACTGGTGCTGTTCCCGGTGTTTTCCTGGCGAATATCGGCGCGTTGGCGCAGTTCACGGCGCGGGCTTCCTTTGCCGCCAATGCTTTTGCAGCGGGCGGGATTGCACCGGCTGGCGATACAAGCATTGGATATTCGGATGCCGATGCTATTGCCGAAGCATTCAAGCAAAGCGGCGCTGCGATTGCCTGCATCTGTGGCACGGACGCTGCATATGGTGATCACGCGGCGGCGTTTGCATCCGCACTGAAGGCGGCGGGCGCAAACCAGGTCTGGCTTGCCGGTCGTGGCGAGGCGGCTGAGGCTGACCTCCGCCAAGCCGGCGTTGATGGTTTCATTGCGATGGGAGCGGATGTGCTGGCGGCCATGCAATCCGCCCATCAGGCGATTGGAGTATAGGCATATGAGCGCAATCCCAGATTTCTCGAAGCTTAGCCTGGATGCAAGCAGCATTGGCGCGCCGCCAGCAAATGACGCTGAGCCATGGTTGACGCCGGAAGGCATTCCCGTCTCGCCAAAGTATACTCCTGCCGATGTAGCCGGACTTGATTTCATGGGCGGCATGCCGGGCGTCGCGCCCTATCTGCGCGGGCCTTACCCAACCATGTATGTGCAACGGCCCTGGACGGTTCGCCAATATGCAGGGTTCTCGACGGCCGAAGAATCCAACGCATTCTACCGGCGGAACTTGGCGGCAGGACAGAAGGGCCTCTCCATCGCCTTCGATCTAGCGACCCATCGTGGCTATGATTCAGATCATCCGCGTGTCGCGGGCGACGTCGGCATGGCGGGTGTCGCCATCGATTCCATTGCTGACATGGAAATCTTGTTCGACGGCATTCCGCTCGACGAAATGACGGTTTCCATGACCATGAACGGCGCTGTTCTACCAATCCTGGCGCTTTATATTGTCGCTGGGGAAGAGCAGGGCGTACCAGTCGAAAAGCTGGCCGGGACCATTCAGAATGACATTCTGAAAGAGTTTATGGTCCGCAACACCTATATCTATCCGCCAACGCAATCGATGCGGATTATCTCGGACATTTTCGCTTATACCAGCCAGAAGATGCCGCGCTTCAACTCCATTTCGATCTCCGGCTACCACATGCAAGAGGCCGGAGCGACGGCGGATCTGGAGCTTGGCTACACACTCGCGGACGGCATTGAATATGTCCGCGCAGGGAAAGCTGCCGGAATGCCGGTGGATACATTCGCGCCGCGCTTATCGTTCTTCTGGGCGATTGGCATGAACTTCTTTATGGAAGTCGCCAAAATGCGTGCGGCCCGCTTGCTTTGGGCCAAGATGATGCAGGCGGAGGGCGCCGAGAACCCGAAAAGCCTAGCGCTTCGCACCCACTGTCAGACAAGCGGATGGAGCCTCGCAGCCCAAGATGTCTACAACAACGTCGTCCGGACTTGCGTTGAAGCCATGGCGGCGACCCAGGGCCATACTCAATCCCTCCACACCAATGCGCTGGATGAAGCGCTGGCGCTGCCGACGGATTTCTCCGCCCGTATCGCCCGCAACACGCAGCTCGTATTGCAGCAGGAAAGCGGCACGACCCGAGTGATCGATCCCTGGGGCGGTAGCTATTATGTTGAACGTCTGACAGCTGAAGTCGCTAAAAAGGCCTGGGCGCATATCCAGGAAATTGAAGGCATGGGCGGCATGGCGAAGGCCATTGAAGCCGGATTGCCGAAGCTTCGGATCGAAGAAGCCGCCGCGCGCACGCAGGCGCGGATCGATGCTGGACGGCAAACCATCGTTGGCGTCAACAAGTACAAGCCGACCCACGAAGAGCAGATCGACGTTCTGAAGATCGACAACGCCAAAGTCCGTGCGGCGCAAATCGCGCGGCTAGAGCATGTCCGCAATAACCGCGATGGCGACGCTGTGCAGGCGGCCATGGATGCGTTGACCGAAGCCGCCGAAACGGGGTTCGGTAATCTTCTGGAGCTTGCCGTGGACGCCGCCCGCAAACGTGCCACAGTCGGCGAAATCTCCTATGCTCTTGAGAAAGTTTATGGGCGGCATGTGGCGGAGGTGAAGGCTGTGTCTGGCGTATATGCGGGCGAGGTTGGCGACGATGTCGCGTTGATCACTGACGTGCGCGAAAAGGCGGATGCCTTCGCGGAGGCTGATGGTCGCCGCCCGCGCATTCTGATCTGCAAGATGGGACAGGACGGGCACGATCGCGGCCAGAAAGTCATTGCAACAGCGTTTGCTGATTTAGGCTTTGATGTTGATATCGGGCCACTGTTCCAGACACCAGAAGAAGCCGCACGCCAAGCGGTTGAGAATGACGTCCATATTGTCGGCGCATCCTCACTGGCAGCGGGTCATCTAACCCTGGCACCAGCACTCATCGACGCGCTGAAAGAGCAGGGGCGTGAAGACATTCTGACCGTCATTGGCGGCGTAATCCCGCCGCAAGATTTTGATGAACTGCGCGCGGCTGGCGTCGCCGCAATCTTCCCGCCCGGCACCGTTATCGCAGAAGCCGCGATGGGCTTGCTTGATAAGTTGAACCAAGATTTGGGCTACGCATAATGGCAATTCGCACTGCACTCTGTGATCTGCTGGCTATTGAGCATCCCATCCTGCTTGCAGGCATGGGCGTGTGGGGCATGGCGACGCCGCCAGCGCTTGTCGCTGCTGTGTCGCAAGCAGGGGGGCTTGGCGTTCTTGGGTGTTCTGGCTTGAGCCCGGAGGAAATTCGCCGCCGCATCAAGGCCGTGCGTGCTTTGACGGATAAACCCTTCGGCGTGGACCTATTGCTGCCCGCCACCTTAGCGCCCGCCGCCACGACCCGCAGCGGCGTTCGCGCTGAACTGGTTGAGAAATTTCCGGAGCATGTGGCGTTCTATCGGAACCTATTGACACGCTTTGACCTCAGCGAAGCGCCGGTGCAGGACGATATCGTCATTTCCTCTGAATTCATCGAAGCGCAAATCGCCGTCACGCTGGAAGAACAGGTTCCCGTATTCGCTGCTGGCTTGGGCGATCCTGGCCGGGTAACGGGCCGGGCCAAAGCGCAAGGCATGGTGACGCTTGGCCTTGCTGGCTCGCCGCGCAATGCCGCCCGGCAAGTTGAGGCAGGTGTGGACGCCGTCGTGGCACAAGGTACAGAGGCGGGTGGTCACACAGGCCGCGTCGCCAATTTCGCGCTGATCCCCCAGGTGGTTGACGCGGTAGGCGCGACCCCAGTGATCGCGGCAGGTGGTATTTCAGATGGCCGCGGGATTGCGGCCTCGATGGCGCTCGGGGCTTCTGGCGCATGGCTTGGGTCGCTCTTCCTGACGGCGGATGAAAGCGACATGCCTGGCGCTTGCAAAGACGAACTCATCGCCTCCCGCTCCACCGATATGGATGTCACCCGCGCCTGGACCGGCAAGACACTCCGCGCCCGCAAGAACGAAGTCTCCGCAGCCTGGGCTGAGTCCGGCCTAGACCCACTGCCCACCCCGCACCAGCGCGTGCTGATGGAAGACTTCTTGGAGGCGGTCAAAGCCGCCAAACGCTGGGATTTATTTATGAATGCCGCCGGGCAGGGCATCGGCATGGTCTCCAAACGCAAATCAGCAGCAGAAATCATGACGGATCTGATTGAGGGCACGGAACGGGCGATGGATGAATTGGCGGCGCGGACGCGACGATAGACCTGAAACCTAATCCAGTATTTTCTAGTCTCATATGGCAGGCGTTCGTGTAATTTTGCTGCGAGCTCAATATTGAAATAAAATTATCTTGCGAAATTATATTTCGTGCATCTTTCTTATTGACCAGTATCGAAGACCTCCATATACCCCGCCCTCCCAACGCGGATCGCTGCTTCTCTTGTTTGAAGTTTTGATGCTTCTCCGGCGCAGGTTTGCTCTGCAATCGCTGTGTATCAGAAGGAGAATGAAATGATTGGGATTGAGGTGCGATAATGCGCATCGCCATTCGCGGAACCGGGATATCCTTCCTGGTTTCTGCTGTGGGGCATAGCTCAGTTGGTAGAGCATCAGATTTGTAACCTGACGGACGGAGGTTCAAGTCCTCCTGCCAATCGCCTTGAAACGCGATTTCACTGAATGATGTCTTAGGGCCGTTTTGGCGGGCGAGGTCTGCAGAAAAGTGCCGTTCAAGTTGATCATTGCTCCAAATGATGAGATTTTAGTTATTGAGCAATGCCGTCACTGGACGCCCTGAGCAAACCCTTTGGCGCTAAGGTATTGAAAGTCATTAGCCCATGATGCGCGAGTTTCAAAGGCGCAATGAAGCGTGTGATCGCCCACTGGTCCGTCCGCTGCTTAGCCACTATGCTTCGCAATCCGGAGATGGAGACTGCATTTATGGCCTTTGCTTCTCGCACCCACGAAGTCGCTGATATGGCGGCGGCGCAGGAATATTATCATAGCCGAGGGTGGACGGATGGGTTGCCCATTGTGCCGCCAACGGCTGACGCCGTGCAGGCCTGCCTGGAATGGGCGATGATGACGCCGGATCAGCTTGTTGGGATTGAGCCTGTCCGCGAGCGGGCGATTACGGCGGAGAAATTGGCGATCAATGCGGTGATGGCGGGCTGTCTGCCGATGCATTTTCCCGTCGTCGTCGCAGCGTTTACGGCGATGTTGCAGGAGCCGTTTTTGATGCATGGGGCGACGGCCAGCACCGGCGGGTGTGCGGTGCTGATTGTGATCAACGGGCCTGTCCGCAAGGAACTTGGCATGAGCGGGCAGTTCAACGCTATCGGCTCCAGCGATAGGGCGACGTCTGTGATTGGCCGGGCAATCCGGCTGACGATGATTAATTTGATGGATGTGCGGCCTGGCCATATTGACCGGTCTACGCTCGGCCACCCGGGCAAGTTTAGCTATTGCATCGCGGAGGATGAGGAAAACTCAGCGTGGCTGCCGCTCGCTGAAGAGCGGGATTGCCCGCCGGGCGCATCCTCCGTGACCGTGATGGCCGCAATGGCGCCGCGCCAGCTCATGAACGAGTGGACGACCAAACCAGAAGAAATCCTGGATACCTATGCTGCCGAAATTAAAGGAAACATGCGGCATTATTCGATCTGGCCCGGCAACTACGCGATTGTCATCGCGCCCCAGCATCGCGCGCATTTTGAAAAAGCGGGATGGACTAAAGCGGATATCCGGCGCTATGTTTTCGAAAAAGCGCGTATCCTGCGTAAAGAATGGGCGGATGTTGGCAAGGCCTCTGTCGTCAAGCAGCGCGGCGAGCAGGAATATGCGGCATTGCCAGATGAAGACCATCTTTTGGTCATCGCAGCTGGCGGACCGGCTGGCGGCTTTGGCGCCGTCATTCCACCCTGGCTCGGCCACAAAAGCCGGGCCGTTACAATCCCCATCGGCGTATGCGTCGATTGTGAAATTTAGAGAATGGAGAGCTAGAGACGTTGCAAGTTCTTGATCCAACCCATGAAGCCGATGTGGCGGGCCTTGTTCCGCCGCCAAGGCTGGACACGCTGGCGGGCAAAACCGTTGGCGTGATCTCTAACGGCAAGGAGGGAACCAAGCGTTTCTTCGCCGCGATTGAAGCTGAGCTGCGCGAAACACATGGCGTCGCTGATGTTGTGTGGCGCACCAAGGGCAATTATTCCGCTCCGGCGCCCGAAGCCATTATGGCTGAGGCGGCAGGCTGGGACGCCATCATTTCCGGCGTTGGCGATTGAGGTAGTTGCTCGTCGTGCAGTTTGCATGATGCAGTGACTGGCGAACGGATGGGCGTACCTTCAGCGGGTGTGATGACCGTGCCGTTTTCGGACGCGGCAGATCTGATGGCCCGCGTGCTCGGCGCAGAAGATTTCCCATTTGTCGTGATTGACCACCCAATCAGCAGTGCTTCTGAGGAAGCATTGCGTGAACGGGCGAAAGCGGCCGTTGCGCAAAGCGTGGCTATCTTGACGAAAGCGGCCTAAAGCATCTGGAGTAGCCGGCGGGGTTTAGCTCCGCCGGTGGCCCTTGTTGTCTGCGCCTGCGAACAATACAGATTCTCGGCGTTCAACGTCCCTGGCGACGGCTGCCAAGTCTTCGTCCAGCAGCGTTCCTTTGGGCGGATCCGTTAACGTGAAATGGCCGAACCGGTCTTCACCGGCGACAAGCGTTACTTCCGTTTCAGGGCCAGACTGCGCCTTCATGCTCGGCTTGATGTAGCGGATGGCGGCTCCAAGCCTGCGATCAGCCGTGGTGTTTGGCCCAGACGCATGGAACAGGTGGCCGTGATGCATGGAAGCCTGGCCGGTCTTGAGCGCGGCATCGACGGCGTCTTCTTCCCGAACGTCCACCTGCAGTTCCTGGCCGCGGGTGAGCAAATTGTCAGCTGAAAAGCTGTCTGCGTGCGGTTGGATGCGCTCGCGGTGGCTGCCGGGCACGAAGCGCATGCACCCGGCCTCAATACTGGCGGGCGATAGCGCCACCCAGATCGTCACTTCGTCTGGCTCGTCCAGGCCCCAGTATGTGAGATCTTGGTGCCAGCTCACATAATTCGGCGTGTTGGCTTCCTTGATGAACATACTGGAATTCCAAACCAGCAAGTCCGGCCCAAGCACCGCAGAGGCGGCGGCGACCATGTTGGGATGGCGGATGAGGGCGTCGAAGGAGGGCATCAAGCGCGCTGGGAACCCGCGCGCCATGGACCGCTTCTTCGGATCATCAGCGTATTTCGCTTCTGCGGCTTCTAGGTCATTCCGTAGGGTTTGCGCTTCATCCGCCGACAGAATGTCCAGCGGGAATACGAAGCCGTCACGTGCGTAATCCGCCGCGACTTGGGAGGAAATACTGTTCATGAAGCCATCCTAAACTTGGCTGCAGGGAAGGGGAAGCTGGTAGACGGCATCAATTTTATTTAATTTTTGCGCCATGGCGCGTTACAATCAACGCGCAATGACAGAAGGATAGAGCAATGCCGCGTGATTCGACGCGCATCCATGATGTGCCAAACGATCTGCTTGCAGCGATGGATTATTGCTATGAGCAGGGATGGACCGATGGCCTGCCCGTCGTGCCGCCAGTCGTCCAGCGTGTAGATGCGATGATGATGTATGAGGGCCGTCCGCCTGAAACCGTCATCGCGGTACATCCAGCAACTGGCCTTGAATGCACGGTTCACGCCGCTGCTGTTAACGCCGTTATGGCCGGGTGCCTGCCGGAATATTTCCCGGTGGTCGTGGCCGCGTTTGAGGCGATGAATGAGCCAGGCTTCAATTTCCACGGCTCTACCGCAAGCACGGGCGGATCAGCGCCGCTATTGATCGTGAGTGGTGGCGTTGCTGACGAAATTGGCATGAATGCAGATGTGAACCTTTTCGGTCCCGGCAATCGCGCCAACGGAACGATTGGGCGCGCGACCCGATTGATTCTTCGGAATGTGTTCCAGATGATCCCAGGTATTTCAGACAAGTCCACCCAGGGAAACCCAAACAAGTTCAGCTTTTGCATCGCCGAGCGTGCCCGCGGTAATCCGTGGCCGCTGCTGGTCGAGACGCTGGACTATCCAGACGGCGTCAGCAGCGTTACGGCTTTTGCTGGTGGTGGATTTTTTAATATTGAGAATCATGGCGGTGCCACGCCGGAAGAAGTGCTGAAGTCCGTTGCGGACACAATGGCGGGCCTGGGGGTTTTGACGCTTGGCCAATCCGTCGTTGTGCTGGCGCCAGAGCATATGCGCATCCTTGGCAATGCTGGTTGGACGCGGGAGCGGGCGCAGGATTATCTATTTGAGAATGCCCGCCAGAGCCTGGGAGAGCTGGAAGCCGCCGGCAAGTTCCGCCAGCAAGACTTTGATCGTCAGCGCGAACCGGTGCATGCCAGCCCGCTATTGCACGACGATCATATGCATCGCGGCATCGGCCCTGCCGATATTCTGATCATCATGGGCGGCGGTGATGCTGGCGGGCATTCCTGCTTCATTCCGTCTTGGAGCCGCGCGCGAAGTTCTTTGATGCAGTCAAAGCCGATTGGCGTCTGCATCGATTGCGATTGAAAGGAGAATTGAATGGAACTCTATGATCCAACAGTAGCGGGGCCGAAGCGTAATAGCAGCCGGGCACCGTCACTTATCAGCTTAGAAGGCAAGACCGTTGGCTATTTGCATAACAGCAAGCTCAACGCGATCAACATGCTGCGGGAGACGGCAGAGTTGTTCGCCGTCCGCCATGGCTGCCAGATCGCGCCGGTTTATTCGAAATTCAATGCCAGCGCGCCAGCACCTACTGAAACGCTGCAGCAGGCAGCCGATGAGATTGATTTTCTCATAACCGGGCTTGGTGATTGAGGCAGTTGCTCAACGTGCAGTTTGCATGATGGTGTCAGCTTCGAACAATTTGGCAAACGGGCGATTGTTGTCTGCACGGAGCCTTTCGAGGTGACGGCGAAAAACATCGCCCGCTTGTTAGGTCTGCCGGATTATCCATTTGTAATGGTCGAGCATCCGATTGGCAGCCGTACATTGGATGAGGTCAAAGTATTGGCTGAAACTGCATATCAACAATCCCTACCAATTCTGATGGATGCTTAGGCGGCGCTGTGAGCGGAATAATTACTGATATCAGGCTTATCGGCGTTCGAATTTCCCCGAAAACCGCATGGTTGTTCGTTGAACTCACAGGCGAAAGCGGCCTGAAGGGGGTCGGTGAAGGAACGCTGAACGGCAAAGAAGAAGCGGTCGCTAAAGTCGCGGACGGGCATGGTCGGCAAGTGTTGGGACGGGATGCCGGGGACACATTGGGCCTGTTTGCCAGCCTGCCGTTCGGCAATTTGCATGAGGCCGCATTTAGCTCCGCCGTTATGCAGGCGGCATCTGATTTGGATGCACGATCAATGGGTAGTCGCTTGGCGGATGCACTTGGCGGCGCGCGCCGTGACGCAATTGGTCTTTATGCCAATATCAATCGGCGCACCGAAGACCGCTCCCCTGCCGGGTTTGCCGCCAATGCGGTGATGGCCGTGGCTGCTGGATATTCGGCATTCAAGATTGCGCCGTTTGATGGCGCGGCGCCCGATATGGCACCGGGACAATGGCGCCCGTTTGTTGAAGATGGACTGGAGCGGATCAAAGCAGTTCGCAAGGCTATCGGACCAGACGCACGCCTGATGGTCGATTGTCATTGGCGCTTTGCTGAATCGACAGCGTCATGGGTGCTTGATGCTGTTGAACCCTTTGACCTCTATTGGTTCGAATGCCCGATCCTTAGAGAATCCATTGCGCTCGGCGCGTTAAAGCGATTGCGGTCACAAGCGAACGCGCTCGGTATTCGGCTCGCTGGGGCAGAAACCGGCATCAAACTGGCTGGGTTTGAACCGATGCTGAACGCTGGGGCCTATGATGTCATGATGCCGGATGTGAAATATGCCGGCGGCCCCGCTGAAATGATGCGGATCGCTGAGACGTTTGCTGCCCATGACGTCACCTTTTCTCCGCACAATCCAAGCGGCCCCATCTGCCATGCCGCGTCTATGCAGATATGCGCGGCTGTTGAAAATGCGGACCTGCTGGAAGTTCAGTTTGATGAAACACCTGTCTTCAAAACATTGGTTGAACCGGCGCTTCCCCTAATAACAGGCGGCGCTGCGCAATTGCCCGAAGGGCCAGGTATCGGCGTGGACCTCAGTTCCGCGCTAATTGCTGGCATGGATCCTGCGGCGGCGTGGCAAGCCAACTAGTTCTCGATTGCAAAGACGTTTAGCCGCTGTAGGATTACGTCGAAATAGATATGGACAGGAGCTTTGGTATGGATCAGCCAATCAAAAAATACGGTGACATGTCGGTTTCGCCTTTGGGCGGCGCACGCTTTGGCGCAGAAATCACCGGCCTGAAGCCCAGCGAGATGACTGCCGCGCAACGGACTGGAATTCTTGATGCCTACAAGGATGGGCACGGCCTATTGTGCTTCCAATTCAATCATATGCTGGATGTTGAAGAGCTCCACGCAATGACTGCAGTGTTCGGTGAGAATGAGTTCGCACCAGGCCTTATCAACGGCATCGGCAAGAAAGCTTTGCCGGGTGAGGAGCATCTCACTGTTGATGATCAGGTCGCTGCCCATAGAGCAAAAGGCCGTGATCCGTATTTGGCCTATATCGGCAATGTGGAGCCAACAACGCTTCAGGTTGAGAAAACGCCAGATAAGTTCTTCGGTGAGTGGGAATGGCATACCGATATGTCATACATCCCGACCCCACCGACATTTAGCCTACTGCACGCCCGGATCATCCCTGATGATGGTGGTGATACTGGTTTCTGCAGCCAGGTTATGGCCGCCAAAGGGCTCCCTGAAGATCTCCGGCGCAAGGTGCTATCGCTAAAAATCAAACATGATTCTACATATGCCAGTAACGGCATCATTCGTCCGGGCATGGAAGTGCCAGCGTCACCGATTGATGCTATCGGGCATGCGCATCCAATCATCCGCACGGTACCATCCACTGGCGATGAGGCGCTGTATCTTGGCCGCCGCACCAATGCCTATGTTGAAGGCCTGCCGCTTGATGAAAGCGAAGCGCTGCTGGATGAGCTTTGGGCTCATGCGACCAAACCGGAGTTCCAATACCATCACAAATGGAGCGTCGGGCAGGTTGTTGCTTGGGATAATCGGATGATGCTGCATATGCGCAGCCCTGTTGATACGTCCCAAGCGCGTTTCATGTGGCGGACGCAAACCAAAGGCGAAGGCGTTGTTCCTGCAGCGTGATAGCTTCGTGCTTGCCGTTACCAGCTTCTGATTGATAGCGATTCAGCCGAACGTTCAATGGATGAACGGCGGGAGGATGACGCACGATGTATATGACCCAAGGCCTGCGTCGGGCTACTAAGATTAACCCTGGCAAGATTGCGCTGATATCTGAAAAGCGGACCTTCACCTGGGCTGAATTTCAGGACCGGGTTGCACGGCTTGCGGGTGCACTGCATGGGCTTGGGATGAAAGTGGAGGATCGCGTGGCGATGCTCTCCTTCAATCAGGACCGGTATGCGGAGTACTACTACGGCGTCTTCTGGGCAGGTGCCAACGTCGTTCCGATGAATATTCGCTGGTCCCTGGCCGAGCACGTTTATTCAATCAAAGACTCCGGTGCCAGATATTTGGTCGTCGATGATGCCTTCGCGGAAATGGGCGCAGCCATTGCGAAGGAATGCCCGACCGTTGAGCACGTGATCTTTGCTGGCGACTTTGATTGCCCCGCTGGCATGCTCTCCTATGAAGGTTTGCTCGCTGAAGCATCCCCAGCCGATGATGCATTCCGTAATGGCGACGACTTGGCAGGCATCTTCTACACTGGCGGCACTACCGGGTTTCCGAAAGGCGTGATGCTGCCGCACCGTGCGCTTTGGGCCAGTTCCATGTGCTTTGGTGCTGGTGCCAATGTGACAGCGGATGATCGCAACATTCATGCCCCACCGCTTTTCCATATCGCTGGCAGCGCTATGCTGTTCTCGCTGACGATTTTCGGCGGCAGTCACGCATTTATTCCGGGGTTTGAGCCCAAAGCCTTCCTGAACGCCGTCACAGAATTTGACGGCACGATTTCTCTGCTTGTACCAACGATGATCGGCATGCTCCTGCAAGCGCCAGAGCTTGAAAACGCAGATACAAGCCGCCTGACGCGGCTGATCTATGGTGCCTCGCCAATGACGCTGACGGTCTTGAAGGAAGCCATGGAGAAGATGCCGGAAACGCGTTTCATCCATGCCTATGGCCAAACCGAACTAGCACCGCTTGCAACACTTTTGGGGTCCGATTATCACGTTCTAGATGGCCCAAAGGCGGAGAAAATTCGGTCTGTTGGTCAAGCGGTTCCAGCGGTTGAGATTGAGGTCGTTGATGAAACCGGTGCGGAAGCTCCGCGCGGCCAGTCGGGTGAAGTGCGGGTGCGTGGTGCCAATGCGATGTTGGGCTACTGGAACAAGCCGGAGCAGACCGCGGAAACACTGAAAGATGGCTGGGTCTATACCGGTGACGGCGGCGTTATGGATGAGGAAGGGTTCCTCTATATCGTCGACCGGGTGAAGGACATGATCATCACCGGCGGTGAGAACGTGTTTTCCGCCGAAGTTGAGAACGCAATCATGCAATTTCCTGGCCTTTCAGAATGCGCCGTGATCGGCATTCCAGACGACCGATGGGGTGAGGCTGTCCACGCGATTGTCGTTCCGCGCGCTGGCCAAACACCTGATCCAGCAGCCGTTGTTGCGCACTGCCGGGACTTGATCGCGCCCTATAAATGCCCACGCACTGTTGAGGTGCGGACAGAGGCTTTGCCGAAATCTGGTGCTGGCAAAATCCAGAAATTCGAACTTCGGGCACCCTTCTGGGAAGGCCGCGACCGGAACGTCGGGTAGTGACGGGGCAAGATCGCGCTGGGCCACTGCCCGGATATTTCCCATCGCCCTGGCCAGTGGAGTGTGGCGGTAACAGGCGGCAGAAAGCGGCTACTGGTGGATTGAACGCACGCGGCAGTGAAGCCCGTGTCATTTGCCGAAGTGATGATCGTTGGCATGTTATGGCGATCCGCAGGGCACCGGGCGAGATCTATGTCGGCGGAACAATGCCTGCTTGGCACGGGCCAGAACCATTTGGTTGGCTGCAAAAGCTAGACCCCGAAACCTTAGCACCGCTCGCCTTATCCCCAGAATTACCATCGGGCGGCCATGTTTGGTGTGGCGCGATTGCGGCTCATGCGAATGGCGATATCTATAAGGTGAACGGTTTCTATATGCATCGCCTTGATCCTGAGTGCCAAGTGGTGACGGAACAGCGCTTGCCTGTCGATCAAGCCCATAACGGCATGCTGATCCTGAGCGACGGCAGCATTGTCACCAAGGACCTCCGGCTTGCAGGGCAGGGGCCATCTACTATCACAAGGCTTGCCGCCGATGGGCTTGAGGTGATGGGTGAGCCGCTACGATTGCCTGAAGGCTCCATGGGACGGATCGCCAGCGACCTGACCATTGATGGCGAGTTCATCTACATTCCCGGGATCGAACATGTCTGGCGTATCCGTGTTGATGGAGACGGCATGGCGGTGGATGAGAATTGGCGGCCCCAATATCGCGAGGAACCTGGTCCGCAAGGCCTGTCATGGGATGGCTGCATCTCATCCGATGCGCTCTGGCTGATGGATAATGGCGATATTGATAGCCTGCGGGCGATTTATGGCGTCCATCCAAATGGCCGGTTTGATGGCCCCGAGCATCGCTTGAGCTGGCGACGTCCCGCACCATGGGATGGCCCGCAGCGTTTGCTGAAAGTCTCGCTGGATAGCGGTGATATTCAGCCAATTGCACCGTTTGGAACCCCGGGCGGCGGTATAATTGCGCCACCGGTTTATGTGCCTGAGCATAAAATGTGCATAGCTTGGGATAGTATTAACGGTGGCCTGGCTGGTGTTTCGGATGCAGATGGTAGCCTCAAAGTGGCGTGGACGGTTGATGCACGACCGTCCATGCAGCCGGTGGTGTTTCCGGAAACGGGTGAACTCGTTATCAATGATTTCAGGCCGGGGGATGACCAGCTGATCGTTGTTGATATTCCGACAGGCCAAGTGATTGACCGCGTCAGCACTGGATCGCACGTCGCTAACGGTATGTTCCTCACACCCGGTGGAGAACGCGACATTTATTATTGCTCGACCTATGCAGTCGTTCGGGTGCAGTGGGGATAGCAAGGCCATAGAAAAACCGGCTGGACAGGATGCGTCCAACCGGTTCTCCGTCTTCCGCCAAGCGGCTGTTAGGCCAGTGAAGCTACGTCCGCGACCGTCTTGGACGGTTCCGGGCGGCTCGTGTAGTCAGCGTCGATATCCGCCATTCTTACGATGCCAGATGTATCAACAATGATCCGTGCCGGGATTGGCAAAGTCCAAGTGTCGTCACCGTTGAATGTCGGCAAATTCAAGCCGAAGCCGTTGTAGATTTCCTTGATCTGGTCCGGAACCTCAAAGCGCAAACCAAGCTCTGCCGCATAGGCGTTGCCGGGATCGCTTAGAAGGTGGAAGTTCAAGGTATTCTTGACTGCCATTTCAGCGTTGTGCTCAGGCAATTGGGGCGTGAGCGCTACGATGGTGGCACCATGTTGAGCGAGGTCGTCCGCCACTGCTTGCAAAGCATACAGCTCTGCGTTGCAGTAGGGTCACCAAACGCCGCGAAATACGGTTAGGACGACCGGGCCTTGGCTTAGCAGATCGCCGGAATGCACCTCAACGCCATTGGCGTTATTGAGGCTGAAGTCCGGTAGCGAGTCGCCAACCTTGATCGTGTGATCAAGAATGCCAGACGCCCGTTGATCCGCAGTCGCCTGCTTCATAATTGCGCGTTTTTCAGGCGGGATACGTTTGGCCGAGGCCTCCCGCATTTCCGCCAGTTGAGCTTCAAGTGTCATGGTTGCTCCCATGGGTTAAAGCAGGCGCTAGCGCCGTTGCTGGGCCTGCATAAGCAGACATCGCCCGCGCGCCTATTTTTCACAAGTGATATCTATGTGAGGAAAATCACCGATACCATTGAAGAGTACGCAAAGGTCAGACGACGATTTGCATTCGATCTGCAGCAAATCGTGCAATTCCAAACTCCGTCGGGTTGCCATCGCCGTCAACATTGATGCTTTCTGTAACCAGGATAGGCCGGCCGCGCGGTAGAACTAAGCGTCGAATTTCATCTGCTGTGGGCGGGCGGGCATAAATCCGCGTTTCATGGCGCTCATAGTCCGCGAGACCGCAGGATTTCAGTGCTTCGGTGACGGAATCCGTTGTCCCAAACGCCTGCCCAAGCTTTGGGAACTGTGCAGCGCTGAAATAATGGGAGGCAAGGGAGAAGGGTTCGCCGTCAACCAACCCTAGACGCTCCACCCGCCAGACTTGGGCATTCTTTCTAAGGGTGAGGGCGGTGCGTGCGTCCCGTTCTACCGGTTCTTTCACACAGGCAAGAATGCGCCCTGCAGGGATGCGCTGCTGTGCTGAAAGGTTGGCGCTGAACCTGACACGTTTCCCAAGCGGGTAGTCGACAACTTCCCGGTTCACGAATACGCCCCGGCCTTGCTCCGTGCGCACCAACCCGCTTTCCGCCAGGGTCGCCAAAGCCCGGCGGACAGTATGGCGATTGACGCTGAAACGCTCTGTCAATTCTCGCTCGGTCGGCAGGCGACCATCCATGGCGGCAAATTTGTCCGCTTTGATGTCATCCTCAAGCGCGGACGCGATCTGTCGCCAGAGCGTTGCGCCGGAGCCCCGGTGCAGTGGTGGTTCGTCGCTAAATTTGTCTGTCATGAAAGCTTCATCAGTTCCGGCTTTACATCATTGCGGCCCGACGATAGTGTGCATATATACAGATGTCTAGACAAATATGAAAGCTGTCTGATGTTAGACCAAAATCCTGCGGACCAAGCCCCAAGCCCCAACCAAGGCCCCAACCAAGACGGTGAAAACCAACGAGCCGACTGGATGGGTGTACTTGGCCGAGCACCAGTGAAGTCATTAGAGGCCAAGATGAAGCCACTTAGCGACGCAACATCATTTGATTGGCTACGCCTGCCCGAAATCGGCGCGATCATGGTGCAAGGGCGGGCAGGCGGCACGGGCGCGGCCTTTAATATGGGCGAAATGACTGTCACGCGATGTGCGCTTAGGCTCACTGGTGAAACAGCGTCAGTTGGGCATGGCTATGTGCAGGGGCGGGATGCGCGGCATGCAGAATTGGCTGCGCTCGCAGATGCCCTGCTTCAAACGAATCGGCAGGCGGAGGTCATGGATGCAGTCATCCTGCTGCTGAAGGCAGAGGAGGCGGCCAAGCGGCTCGCAGCGCGCCGAAAAGCTGGAGCCACCAAGGTTGATTTCTTCACTATGGTTCGGGCGGAAGGATAATGCCCATGCAGCCAATACCAATCGACATGACGCATCTGAAAACCGGGTTCCATGCTCCTGTGCTTGATGCGCAATCCAGCTTTCGGGCCATTTTGATCGCACTTTCTTTCCCAGGTCGCGTGTTGGATATTCCCGCCCCACTTGAAGCGCCGGACGGATGGCCGTCAGCGCTAGCTGCTGCTGCGCTAACATTGCTGGACGCTGACACGCCTGTCTATTTAGATGCTGCGGCCCGGAACGCGTCAGCAGAAGCCTTTATCCGCTTCCACGCTGGCGCACCGATTGTGGATGCGCCGAGGGATGCCCAGTTCGCGATCCTGTTGGACCTGGACGGCGCAGATTTTGATGCCTTTCGGATTGGCGAAGACCAGTACCCAGACCGGTCCGCGACTTTGCTTTGTGCCGTCGCGGATTTTACGAGCGGCACGCGAATGCGGCTGACAGGCCCTGGCGTCAAAACGGTGCAAGACATCGCACCTAATGGCCTCGGCGCAGCGTTCTGGAAGGCATGGGCGCGCAATCAGGCGCTTTATCCGCTCGGATATGACGTTGTTTTTGCGGCTGGTTCCGCAGTGGTCGGTCTGCCGCGCACTGTCGCTGCAGAACCTGTGAAGGAGTAGGCGCACATGTATGTCGCAACCAAAGGCGGCGACGCGGCGATTGAAAACAGCTACGCGCTGATCGCCGAAGAACGCCGGGGCGATACGGCGGTGCCAGAGCTTGAGGCCGCCCAAATCAGGGAGCAACTTGGCGGTGCCGTTGACCGGGTGATGACGGAAGGCTCGCTTTATGATCCCGACTTAGCGGCGCTGGCGATCAAACAGGCGCAGGGCGACCTAGTCGAAGCGATATTTCTGCTGCGGGCGTTCCGCACGACCTTGCCGCGGTTCGGTGCCAGTGCGCCCATAGACACAGCCGCCATGACCATTCGCCGCCGTATCTCTGCCGCGTTCAAGGATTTGCCGGGCGGGCAGGTGTTGGGGCCGACATACGACTACACCCACCGCTTGCTCGATTTTACCTTGGCTGCACGGGGCGAGACGCCACCGGTTGCGCCTGAGGATGATGCGACTGATGCCGCGATGCCACGTGTTGCCGATATTCTGGGCCATGAAGGATTGATCGAGCCAGAAACGCCGCCGCCCGGCCCCGAACAACCCTACGACCTGACGCGGGAGCCAATGCAGTTTCCCGCAAGCCGCGATCAACGCCTGCAAAACCTGTTTCGGGGCGATGAAGGCTTTCTGCTGGCCCTTGGGTATTCGACCCAGCGTGGCTATGGGCGGAACCATCCGTTTGCCGGTGAAATTCGCATGGGAACCGTGCAGGTCGAATTCACACCGGAAGAACTCGGATTCCCAATTGCACTTGGCGAGATTGAGGTGACGGAGTGTCAGATGGTCAACCAGTTCAAGGGTGCAAAAGGCATCGCACCGCAATTCACGCGCGGATATGGCCTTGCTTTCGGGCAGGCTGAGCGCAAAACTATGGGCATGGCACTGGTTGACCGGGCGCTGCGGGCGGACGAGCTGGCGGAGGACAGGCTGCATCCGCCGCAGGATGAGGAATTCGTGCTTTCCCACAGCGATAACGTGGAAGCGGCTGGCTTCGTATCCCACTTGAAGCTGCCGCACTATGTGGATTTCCAGTCCGAGCTTGTGATGTTGCGAGGCATGCGTGCGTCAGCCGAAGCTACGCAGAAGGAAGCGGCGGAATGAACGCCCTTCAGCCAGCCGGTTCCGGCGCGCAATTTCATTCTATCGATGGCGTCTACAATTTCGCCTACCTGGACGAGCAAACCAAGCGGATGATCCGCCGAGCCTTGCTGAAAGCCGTCGCCATACCCGGATACCAGGTGCCGTTCGGCGGGCGGGAAATGCCGGTCGCTTATGGCTGGGGGACGGGCGGCATGCAGGTGACGGCGTCAATCCTTGGGCTCGATGATGTGCTGAAGGTGATCGATCAGGGTGCCGATGACACGACGAACGCAGTCTCCATCCGCCGCTTCTTTAATCGCACCGCAGGCGTTCCGGTGACGGAGGCGACGACAGAGGCAACGGTCATTCAGACCCGCCATCGCATCCCTGAAAAGACGCTCCGGGAGGATCAGATCATTGTCTATCAGGTGCCAATGCCGGAACCGCTACGCAAGCTGGAGCCCCGTGAAACCGAAACCAGAAAAATGCACGCTTTTGCTGAATATGGCCTGATGCAGGTCAAGCTGTATGAGGACATTTCCAGGCATGGCGAAATCACCACGACCTATGATTACCCGGTTGAGGTGAACGCCCGCTACATGATGGCGCCGTCCCCCATTCCGAAGTTTGATAATCCCAAAATGCACGCGATGCCGGCGCTGCAATTGTTCGGTGCCGGGCGGGAAAAACGCATTTACGCGATCCCGCCTTATACAAAAGTCCGCAGCCTGGATTTCAACGACTATCCGTTTGAGCCGCAGCAGTTCGATGCCCCATGTGCGCTCTGTGACGCTAAGGGCGTGTTCTTGGACGAAGTGATCTTGGACGACAAAGGCGACCACATGTTCGTTTGCTCAGACTCCGATCATTGCCGGGATCGGCGGGCCGAAGGGCATATGGGGCCGCGCGCCAGAGAAGCCGCCGAAAAGGGCTATGGAGCAGACCAATGAGCGATGTGCCGTTATTGGAGGCCGAGGGTGTCAGCCACACTTATGCTGGCGGGCAGGTCGGCTGTGCTGATGTAGGCTTTTCGCTCTATCCAGGTGAAGTGCTTGGCATAGTGGGCGAGTCAGGCTCTGGCAAATCTACTCTGCTCTCTTGCCTATCGGGCGCGCTGCCGCCAAGCCGGGGGCGTGTGCGTTTCGCTGTGCGCGGGCAGGGAATGCAGGATGTTTTCCAGCTTTCAGAACCGGACCGCCGACTGCTGATGCGCACCGATTGGGGCATTGTCCACCAGAATCCACGCGATGGCCTGCGCATGTCCGTCAGCGCTGGCGGCAATGTCGGCGAGCGGCTAATGGCCGTTGGTGCCCGCCATTACGGTGATATCCGCAGCGAGGCGCTGGATTGGCTGGGCCGGGTGGAGATTGATGCAGAGCGTGTCGACCATTTGCCGCGCACGTTTTCTGGCGGCATGCAACAGCGCACTCAGATCGCGCGGATACTGGTGTCGCAGCCACGGCTTGTCTTCATGGACGAGCCGACGGGCGGACTGGATGTATCCGTGCAGGCGCGCTTGCTTGATCTATTGCGCGGGCTCGTTCGGGACCTGGGCGTGGCGGCAGTTGTCGTCACCCATGATCTTGCTGTCGTCAGGCTTCTATCGGATCGGCTGATGGTCATGCGGCAAGGGCGGGTTGTTGAATCTGGCCTGACCGATCAAGTGCTGGATGACCCGCAGCATCCGTATTCCCAACTTCTCGTATCATCGGTGCTGCAGGCATGACCCAAGAATTGATGCTCCAGGTTCAAGACCTGTCGAAGACATTCACTCTACACACCCAAGGTGGGGCGACATTACCCGTATTTGACGGGGTAAACCTCACCGTCGGGGCCGGGCAGAGTATTGCGCTCGCTGGTGCTTCGGGTGCTGGAAAATCAACATTGCTCCGCAGTCTCTGTGCCAATTATCGACCATCTAGCGGGCAGGTTCTTGTGCGGCATCGGGATGCGATGGTTGATCTGACAGGCGCGGAACCAAGGCTTCAATTGGAAATCCGGCGGGAGACAATTGGTTATGTCAGCCAGTTCCTCCGCGTTATTCCACGTATTCCGGCTGAGGAGATTGTTGCGGAAGCTGCCGTCGCTGGCGGCATGGATGACGCCGAAGCGTTGAATGCTGCGCGGGCGCTTTTACAGCGGCTCAATCTGCCAGAGCGGCTTTGGTCCGTCCCGCCTGCCACATTCTCAGGCGGCGAGCAGCAACGTGTGAACATAGCACGTGGTCTCATCCGCTCATTTCCTATCCTGCTGCTCGATGAGCCGACGGCGTCCCTGGATGCCGAAAACCGTAAAGTCGCTGTAGCGCTGATTATGGAGGCGAAAGCCAAAGGGGCAGCCATTGTCGCCATTTGCCATGATGAGACCGTGCGCGCCGAAATCGCTGACGCCGTATTCGATGTATCCGCATTCCAAGCCGCCGCCTGAGGTTGAATTCTATGCCTGAAACTATGCTCGCCAACGCCAATATTGTGCTGCCAGATGGCGTTTTGCACGGCGCTGTCACCGTTCTGAACGGTAAAATCGCCAGTATTGAGGAAGGGGAGGCGGTTCCCCCTGGAGCGGTGGATTTTGCAGGGGATACGCTCATTCCGGGCCTTGTCGAACTGCACACAGATAACGTTGAGAAACATATGGTGCCAAGGCCGGGCGTAGTATGGCCCGCACCGGTTGCCGCGATCCTTGGCCATGATGCGCAGATGGCGGCCGCTGGCGTCACAACCGTTTATGATGCGATTGCGGTTGGCGAATATATGGACCGGAACTATCGCCGCGCTTTGCTGGCGACGGTGATGGGTGCGATTAAGGAGGCCGCCGCGAGTGGTTTGTTCAAGGTTGATCACCGGGTGCATCTCAGGTGTGAAATCGCGGATGATATTGTGGCGGAACTGTTTGAGCCTTATGCCGATGATCCGCTGGTAGGCCTGATATCTGTGATGGACCACACGCCCGGTCAGCGCCAATGGCGGGATCTCAAGTCATTCAAGACGTTCAAAAATGCGAATATGAGCGACGATGAGTTCCAAACCTATATCGATCAACGCATAGCCGATTCGAGTGACCAAACGGAGAAGAACCGACGCGCCATTCTTAACCGTTGGGCCAAGCGAGGTCCTGTCGCCAGCCATGACGATACAACGCCTGAGCATGTGGACGAGGCTGTTGCTGACAATATCATGATCTCCGAATTTCCCACTACATTGGAAGCAGCTGAAGCTGCGCGGGCTGCTGGAATGCGTACCGTCATGGGCGCGCCAAACGTCGTGCGCGGCGGCTCACATTCGGGCAATGTCTCCGCGATTGATCTGGCCGAGGCCGGGCTGCTGGACGCATTATCTTCTGATTACGCACCGATCAGCCTCGTCCACGCTGCCTTCGCGCTGCATGAGCGGGTCGGCCTTTCGCTGCCGGATGCAATTGCAACCATCTCCGCCAATCCTGCGGATATGCTGGGTTTGGATGATAGGGGCCGTATTGCACCAGGTCTGCGTAGCGATTTAGTCCGGGTGGCCCGGATTGGCGACGCGGCTATTGTGCGCGGGGCCTGGGCGCTTGGCGAACGGGTCGCCTGATGGTCGCGCGCTACGCCATCTATTTTGCGCCAGCACCAGATAGCGCATTCTGGCGGTTCGGCTCTGCCTGGCTTGGCCGTGACGCTGCGTTGGATACTCCGGTTCAACGACCGGTGCTTACGGGTGATGCTTCTGCTGAATGGGATGACGTGGCGCTCGAAACACTCACTGCATCGCCCCGAAATTACGGATTTCACGCAACGCTGAAACCACCGTTCCGGCTGGCAGAAGGTCAGAAAGTCGAAGGCTTGATCCAGACGGCTGAAAGCTTTGCGCTTTCGCAGAAATCCTTCGATTGCCCTGCTGTAGGCGTCGCTGCGCTTGGGCGCTTCATCGCATTTCGGATGATGGCGCCATGCCAAGCGATGTCTGATCTTGCAGAAGCCTGTGTGAAAGCTTTTGAGCCATTCCGTGCGCCGCTAAACGCGACGGAATTGGCGAAGCGTCACGCGGCTGGCCTAACGCTGCGCCAAGCTCTGCTGACGGCGGAATGGGGCTACCCCTATGTGTTCGAAGAATTCCGCTTCCACATGACGCTGACCGGCGCGATCGTAGATGCTGGCGTTCGGGAACGGCTGGCAGCTTCGTTGAAAGTGATGGCGGAAGCGGCAGGGGCGCATGGCCTGATGCGGGCGTACGCAATCGCCGTGCATGAGCAGCCTTCGCCCGGCGCGCCGTTTCGGTTACTCCGCCGGCTTCCATTCCATGCTTGAGGCGGCTTCAAGCGCCTCTACCATGTGGGCGATCCCGTCTTCCGACGATCCATCGTTCTGGACCTGGATAACATCACCGCCCGATACGTCATACGCGGAGGCGCGCGCGATCCGCGCTTCAATATCGGCGGTATCTTCCCGTCCACGCGCTTCTAATCGCACTCGAATCGTATCCGAACTGGCGGTGACAGAGATTATGCGCACCGGCTGTAGACGATTGCGTGCGCAATCCAGAACACCCCGGGAGACGTTCACGACGACTGCCTGACCATGGCGTCTGGCGGCTTCGGTTGCGTCCTTGTCGATGCCGTAACACAGCCCGTGAGCGCGCCAGGACAGTAGAAAGTCACCACTGCTCTCCCGCGCCTGAAAGTCAGTTTCCGTGGTTGCGATATGCTCTTCGCCGCCTGCATCTGATGGTCGCGTTATGACGCGTGCTGGAAAGAAGAAGCGCTTTGATGGCGCCACGACTGCTTTTGCACCGTCTACCAACGTATCTTTGCCAACACCGCTTGGCCCAACCACGAGGATCAACGCCCCTAAACCCGACATGCTGTTGTTGTGGCTCTTTTGATGGTGTTCATTAGACATAGTTAGGCCCTGTTCGCGACTGATGTGTGACGCTTTTGCAACGGTTTTGTTACGGCGCCCGCCTGCGCCATAATGCAGGTGAAGTCCTATATCCCTTATCTGGAGACGCAGCCAATGCGCATCGTCGATCTGTCTCGCGAACTATACCACCGCACGCCAGCCCATCCGAGCCATCCGCCAGTCGTGATCACTGTCTGGAATGATCACGATGAAAAGAAAGAAGCCGACGGAGTGCAATTCTCCTCGAAAGCTATGTCGCTCGCAATGTCTGATCATGCTGGAACGCATATTGATGCCCCCTGCCATTTCGACGACGCGCCAGACGCCGCATCCATCGACGAAATTCCGCTGGAGAATTTCTACACCGGCGGCCTTTGCCTAGACCTATCCCACGCCCCCCTTCGCCATGAAATCACGGTCGCCGAGATGGAAGCGGCGTTGGCCGCAACTGGTGAAGAAATCAAACCGCGGGATACCGTGCTGCTGCATATGGGGGTTAATGCGCGGCTTTGGGGATCGCTAGCTTACCAGCATGATTTTCCTGGCCTGCATGTTGATTCGGTCCACTGGCTTGCTGACAAAGGCATTCTGCAATTCGGCGTGGAGGCGATCAGCCCAGCGCCTGAAGGCGGGCCGAACTTCAAAGCACATCTGGCCTGCGGCGAACGCAAGATCACGCACATTGAATGCTTGTGGAATTTAGAGGCGTTGATCGGGCAGGGGCGCTTCACATTTGCCGGGTTCCCGCTGAAAATCAGGGGCGGCACTGCCAGCCCTATCCGCGCCGTCGCGATTTTTGAGGATTGATCTCTATGCCGAATCTAGATGCCGGCCAACAGACATGGCGACGTGACACCAACCATAACCGCATGATTGAGCTGCAGGGCAAGGTGATGGACCCGGCTGCACCGGGTTCAGTCCAGATCGCCTATTTTGGCTCGTCAGCGTTTCGGATTACGTCACCTGAAGGCATTTCGGTGATGGTTGATCCTTGGCGCAATCATCCAAGTGGCAAGTGGGATTGGTATTTTGCCGACATGCCGGAGGTGGCGATTGATATTGGTGTATCCACCCACGCCCATTTTGACCATGACGCGTTGGAGCGGTTGGATGCGCATGTTCTGTTAGATCGACCGATTGGCCGGTTTGGCTTCGGGGATGTGGCGATCAACGGTATCGCGGACAAGCATGCGACGGATTCAAGCGCTGCCACTTATGACTTCAAGGCAATTCACTACCGCTTCACGGGCGTTGATATCTCCCCGCCCAATAACCCGCGATCATGGGATAATGTGCTGGTGACGGTTGAGACTGGCGGCATGCGAATCCTGCATTGGGGGGATAATCGCCATAATCCACCAAAGGCCGTGTGGGACATGATCGGCGACGTCGATATTGTGTTTTTACCCGCAGACGATTCCCAGCACGTTATGGGCTACACCATGGTGGACGAGATCATCGCCCGCCTTCAGCCCAAAATCGTTATCCCCCACCACTATTTCATTGTTGAGGTGACACAACGACAAAGCACGCTGCTGCCGCCGGATAAATGGCTAGAGACACAGCCAGTTGTGCGCCGGTTGGCGGCACCGGAAGTCGCCTATACAAAGGAAGCGCTGCCTTCGAGCACCGAAGTGCATTGCTTCGGTGAGCACGTCGCGTTCGATGCGGAAGCTTGGCGCATTGCTGCGTCTGATTAAGGTTTAGGAGATATCGCCCCATGCCCGCCGTCGCCCCAGGTGCGATTGACTGCGATCTGCACCCAGCCGTGCCAAATGTGAAAGCACTGCTGCCGTATTTTGACGACCACTGGCGCGACATGATCGTGCAGCGGGGCGTGCATGAGCTGGATTCGATCAGCTATCCAAATAATGCGCCCATGACGGCCCGACCTGACTGGAAGCCGGAAAAAGGCAAGGCTGGCGTGGATTTAGACCGGCTCCGTGTTGAAGCATTGGATGGCTTCCAGACCAGCCTGGCGATCTGTAACTGCCTCTATGGCGTGCAGCTGCTCTACACAGAAGATATGGCCTATGCCTATGCCCGCGCCGTCAATGACTGGATGGCAGCGGAATGGCTGGACAAGGAGCCACGCCTCCGCGCTTCTATTGTTATTCCGCCCCAGAACCCTGAATACGCTGCGGCTGAAATTGACCGCCTCGCCGCCGATAAGCGCTTCGTTCAAGTGCTGATGCTGGTGATGGATGAAATGCCTTTAGGCCGCCGTCGTTATTGGCCAATTTATAAAGCCGCAGAACGCCACGGCTTGCCCATCGGCATTCATGCGGGCAGTGCTTATCGGCATCCGATCACGCCGGTTGGCTGGCCCTCATATCATGCGGAGGATTCTGCAGCGCAGGCCCAAGCCTTTCAGACAACGCTTTCTAGCTTGATGACAGAAGGCGTATTTTCTGAGTTCCCGGAGTTGAAGGTCGTATTGCTGGAGTCTGGCTTCGCCTGGCTGCCCTCCCATATGTGGCGGCTTGGAAAGTTCTGGCGTGGCCTGCGCATGGAGATCCCCTGGGTCGACAGGCACCCCATGGAAATCGCCAAGGATCACGTGCGCCTTACCATCAACCCCCGTGACGTGCCGCCAAGCGCCGATGCAGTTGAGCGGTTGATGAACCATTTCGAAAGCGACGAGATGCTCTTATTCTCGACAGATTATCCCCATTGGCAGTTCGATGGCGACGATGCGCTGCCAGAAGGCCTTTCGGCTGCGCTCGCACAGAAAATATGCCAAGATAACCCCCTCGCCACGTATCCAAGGCTGAAGGAGACCGTGTGATGAATGTAAAAGCTGAAACGCGTACGTCTACAGATGTGAACCAATCTACCAAATTGGCTATTGCAGATTGTGACATTCACCCAAGCCCAAAATCCGTCGAGAAAGAGATTTATCCCTATCTCGAGAAGCGTTGGCAGAAGCATAACGAGACGTACGGCCTCCTCTTGCGCCAGCCCTATCAAAGCGGCCCGGCTTACCCTAAAGGCCAGCCAGACGCGGCCCGCCGAGATGCTTATCCGCCAGATGGCGGGCGTCCAGGCTCTGACGTAAAATATATGGGCGTGCACCATCTGGACGAACACAACGTTCAGCTTGGCGTGCTGAACCCTCTGCGCTCTGGCCAGGGCTTACAGAACGTTGATTTTGCGGCTGCCTATTGTAAGGCGGTGAACGACTGGCAGATTTCTCATTGGACCAGCCAGGACGCACGCCTCAAAGGCTCAGTGTGCTTGCCATATGAGGACGCCGCTCTATCTGTCGACGAGATTAAACGTCGCGCAGGTGACCCGAACTTCGTGCAAGCCTTCATGCTGATCCGCACGTCTGAGCCCATGGGCCAGCGCCGCTATTGGCCGATCTATGATGCCTGTGCCGCTGCTAATCTGCCGCTCGCCGTCCATGCGTTTGGCTTTGGTGGTTCGCCTAGCACGTCGTCCGGGTGGCCCAGCTATTACATCGAAGACATGGTCGCCCACGCCCAATCGGCGCAGGCGATGGTGATGAGCCTGGTGATGGAGGGCGTATTCGAGCGCACGCCGGGCCTGAAGGTCGTCGTCGTCGAGGCCGGGTTCGCATGGCTGCCGCCACTCGCTTGGCGCTTGGATCGTATCTGGGAAAAGAACCGGGACGAGCTTCCGCACGTAAAGCGCCCACCCTCCGAATACATCCGCGATCATGTCTGGCTGACCACGCAACCCTTCGAAGAGCCCGACCGGCGCAGTCATCTCAAGGACACCATGGAATGGATCGGTTGGGACAAGCTGCTATTCGCCACAGACTATCCTCATTGGGACTTCGATGACCCGGTGCGCTTGCCGCTGCCAAAGGTCGATAAGGCGACGCGGGAGAACTTCTTCCTGGGCAATGCGCTGGATTTATACGGGCTCCGCTGATGACGAAACATGTCGTTGCCGCCGCTGCGGATGTGCCGCCGGGTGAGCGCCTCAAGGTCGATGTCGCAGGCACGCCCGTCGCTATCTTTAATCTGGACGGCGAGTATTTCGGCCTGATGGACCGTTGCCCGCATATGGGCGGCAGTCTCTGCGAAGGCAGGCTGATTGGGCTGGTCGAGTCCGAAGGCCCAGGCCGCTACAAATACTCCCGCGGCGGCGAAATCGTCCGCTGCCCGTGGCATGGCTGGGAGTTCGATATCCGCACTGGCAAGTCCCGCTTTGACCCCAGCCGCTGGAAAACGCGCGCCTATGCGTTCGATGTGGCCAAAGGTGAGGAAGTGGTTGAACAAGCCTATGAGGCAGAGACCGTAGATATTACGGTTGAGGATGAGTATATCGTCGTTGACATCTAATATTTAAGGATAAAATAATGCGCGCAGTCGTCTGTGAGCGATTTGGCGGGCCTGAAGCCGTCGCCCTTCGTGAAAACTGGCCGGAGCCTGAAGCTGGCCCAGGCGAGGTCAAAGTGAAGATCGCAGCGCGGGCAGTTCAGTACGTCGACGTGCTGATGGTCGCTGGCAAATATCAGTTCCGGCCAGAACCTGAATTCGTGCCCGGCGGGGAAGCCGCTGGCGAGATCATTGCGCTTGGTGAGGGTGTGACCGGTTTCAAAATCGGTGATCAGGTGATGAGCCGCCACACCCCAGGTGCCTTCGCCGAGTATGGTGTTTCGCCTGCTGCCGAGACCGTACTGGTACCAGATGGCCTCTCCATGGAGCAGGCAGCCTGTTTCCGCTCTGCATACGCCACCGCATATCACGCACTAGTGCAGCGGGCGAATATCCAATCCGGTGAGACCTTAGTCGTCCTGGGCGCTGCTGGTGGCATCGGCCTTGCGGCAATCCAGGTTGGTAAGGTGCTTGGTGCAAACGTGATCGCTGTGGCGTCCTCAGAAGTGAAGCGTAAAGCGTGCATTGAAGCTGGTGCGGATGACGCCATCGACTATGGCCCGCCAACCGATGGCAATCCGGGCCGGTTCCGGGAAATGGTCAAGGAGCGCACCGGCGGCAAAGGCGCAGATGTTATCTGGGACCCCCTTGGCGGCTGGGCGTTTGACGAAGCCACGCGCTGCCTGAATTGGGGTGCGCGCATCCTGATTCTGGGCTTCTTGGCCGGCGCGCCGGCTCTGGCGAAGACGAACCATCTGCTGATAAAGGGTGCCAGCGCTGTCGGCGTTCGTCTTGGCGGGCTGACGGATTTTCAGCCGGAAATCGCCGCCGCCAATGTGACCGCCCTCTGCGATATGGCGAGCGCTGGCAAGCTCAACCCCATGGTCTCCACCGTGCTGCCGCTCGCAGACGCTGCAAAGGCACTGCAGATGCTGATTGACCGTGAAGCCATTGGCAAAGTCGTACTGACCTAATGCGAGTGCGCCATATGTACGCCCTAGCCTGCGCTGGGTGGACGTAGGACGGGTGCAGGCGTACAACGCAGCGCATAGTTTCAAGGGAACTGGGAAAGACCCCCATGTCAGTCGTGCCGTTCACTGCAGCGGAGCCTATTCGGCTCGCCTTGCCCAAAGGTCGCATCCTCAAGGATCTGCGCCCTATCCTGGACGCTGCCGGTATCCATCCAGAAGCCGCGTTCGATGATAGTGACGCTCGCCAATTGCGCTTCAAAGCAAATGTGCCAGGGCTGGAAATCGTCCGGGTCCGCAGCTTTGATGTCGCCAGCTTTGTTGCGTTCGGCGGTGCTGATATTGGCGTCGCCGGGCGCGATGTCGTGATGGAGTTCGATTATCCGGAGGTTTATGCGCCCTTGGACCTCGGCATCGGCAAGTGCCGCTTGGCGGTCGCGGAGCCAAAGGAACTGGCACCAGAAGATGATCCGAGCCGTTGGAGCCATGTCCGCATCGCAACCAAGTACCCGAACATCACTCGCCGTCACTTTGCAGCGCGCGGTGTTCAGGCGGAATGCATCAAGCTTTCCGGGGCTATGGAACTGGCACCAGTACTGGGGCTCTGCCAGCGTATCGTCGACCTTGTCTCAACAGGGTCCACGCTTAAGGCAAATGGTCTTGTCGAGATTGAGCATATCGCTGATGTGTCATCGCTCCTGATCGTGAACCGTACCCAGATGAAAACCCGTCCAGACGTTGTCCGCGCCTGGATTGACCGGTTTCAGCGAGCGCTAGATGACCGCGCGGCTTAGCTCAAGCCAGCCGGATTTCGACACGGCACTGGCCGCATTCCTGGCAAGTCGCAGGACAGGGGTTGCCGCGCGGGTCGATGGCCCGGTGCGTGAGATCATTCAGGACGTCCAAGCACGCGGTGCTGCCGCCGTTCTGGATGCAACAGCAAAGTTCGACCGCTTCACGGCGGCAGACGCTGATGCGCTTCGCGTTGATCCCAGCCTAATGCAAGCAGCGCTTGCTGGTCTGACAAAGCCACTGCGCGCAGCACTTGAAACGGCAGCCTCTCGTATTCGCTCATTTCATGAGAAGCAATTGCCGGAAGGCTTTGATTATACGGACGAAATCGGTGTGCGTCTCGGCATGCGTTGGTCTGCGATTGATGCTGTCGGCCTCTATGTGCCGGGTGGCGCTGCCGCTTACCCAAGCTCAGTGCTGATGAACGCAATCCCGGCCAAGGTCGCTGGCGTCCAACGGCTCGCCATGGTCGCGCCGACGCCGGACGGTAAGGACAACTCCATGGTGCTGGCAGCAGCGGCACTTGCCGGTGCCGATGAAGTTTGGCGTATCGGTGGGGCGCAAGCTGTTGCAGCGCTGGCTTATGGGGCAGCCCCAATCCGGCCAGTTGATAAGATCGTCGGCCCCGGCAATGCCTATGTGGCTGAGGCTAAGCGGCAGGTCTTCGGTCAGGTTGGTATTGATATGATTGCTGGCCCTTCCGAAGTTCTCATCGTTGCAGACGGAACTGCTGACCCGCGCTGGTTGGCGTTAGACCTCTTGGCCCAGGCGGAACATGACGCCGATGCCCAAAGCATCCTGATTTCCGATAGCACTCGACTGCTCGACCAAGTCGCCGCTGCCGTTGATGCCGAGCTTGCCGTTCTGCCACGTGGGGAAACCGCTGGTGCTTCCTGGCGAGACCATGGCTGCTTGATCCTTGTTAGCGACCTGATAGCCGAAGCGCCCAGCATTGTGGACCGGATTGCGCCGGAGCATCTGGAACTCGCCATCTCAAACCCTGATCTGCTCGCAGGTAAGGTCCGGCACGCTGGTGCAATTTTCCTTGGCACGCATACGCCGGAAGCTGTTGGTGATTATGTCGGCGGGCCAAACCATGTGTTGCCGACTTCGGGTGCCGCGCGGTTCTCATCTGGCCTTGGCGTGCTGGATTTCATGAAGCGCACGACCTTGCTTGGCTGTGATCCGAAGTCTCTCGCAGAAATTGGCCCCCATGCAGCCATCCTGGCGGACGCTGAAGGCCTAGATGCGCACGGTCTATCCGTGACAGCCCGCTTCAGCCAGAAATGACTGCGCCTGACCGCATTCAGGAGATCACGCTGGATCAGGCGCTTGGCGGTAGGCTGCGGCCGGAGCTGGAGCATGATCGCGCTATCGCTATCCAAGACCTGATTGACGAAAACACGTTCCGCCTCGTCGATGGGGCAGGCGGGCCGTATTCTGTGCAGCTTGGTGTCGATCAAGGGCGCTTGTTGATCCATGTGATGCCGGTAAGCGTCGGCGATCCAGTAATTTTCGGTTTGGCGCTTGGACCTTTCCGGCGGATCATCAAAGACTATTTCGCCATCTGTGATAGCTATTTTGAGGCGATCCGGGGCATGACGCCATCGCAGATCGAGACCATCGATATGGCTAGGCGCGGCGTTCATAATGACGGTGCGGAGAAAATGATTGAGCGGCTACAGGCCAAAGCTGAGATCGATATGCTGACCGCCCGGCGGCTCTTCACGCTGCTATGCGTCCTGCACGCGCGGCGGTGATATACTCTTTGCATCATGACGACCCGCCCAATCGCCAGCGTCCTGTTCTGTTGCACCTCCAACGCCATTCGCTCGCCAATTGCGGCGGAACTGGCACGGTGGCGAACGCGCGGCCGGGTGCATATTGATAGCTGTGGTGCGCGCCCGGGAGAGGCCGATGGTTTTGTGATTGCTGTGCTGGATGAGATCGGCCTTGATGGGCCTGAGGAAGAGCCAAAGAGTTTTCGAGACCTTGAAGATAGCGACTTCGACTTGATTATAACATTATCCCCAGAAGCCCATGAGGCAGCATTGAAATTCTCTGAACACCTAGCCGCAGAGGTCGAGTATTGGCCGACCGTTGACCCGTCTCTCGTTGAAGGTAGCCGGGAGCAACGGCTTGAAGCATACCGGCGCACGCGGGACGAAATTCTGCAGCGAATTTCGGCGCGGCTATCCGGTCCATCGGCGCCAGTGGTATGAGCAGCACTATGGCAGGCAACCCAAAACTCGTCCTGGCCTCGGCCTCCCCGCGCCGGGTTGATCTGCTGGCGCAAATTGGTGTGACAGCGGACGCAATCCATCCGACCGATATTGATGAAACGCCACTAAAGCAGGAACTGCCCCGCGACCTTGCTAAGCGGTTAGCGCTGGCCAAGGGTGCGAAAGCGGCGGCTGCGACGACGGATGCAATGGTACTGTCGGCAGATACAGTGGTTGCCTGTGGCCGCCGTGCTCTACCCAAAGCCGAAGACGCGGATCAGGCAGCTTTCTGTATCGACCTTTTGTCAGGACGCAGCCATCGGGTCTTCAGCGCTGTAGCGCTAACATTGCCAGATGGGCGCGTCTTGCACAGGGTTGTGATGACTGCGGTTACCTTCAAACGCCTGGATGCCCGCGAGCGCGCAGCCTATCTCGCGGGCGAGGAATGGCGTGGCAAGGCTGGTGGCTATGCAATTCAAGGGCAAGCAGCAGCCTTCGTGCGGCGCATCAATGGTTCCTACAGCAACGTTGTCGGGCTGCCTTTATTCGAAACAACAGCATTGCTGCAGGGAGCCGGATACCGGGTATTTCAATGAGTGTTCCGCATCTTGATCGCATCCTACTTGAAGCTAGCCCCGGCGAAATTCGCGCTGTGGCTTTGGCAGACGGCGTGCCGTGGGATATCGCCATTGAACGGGTGACTGGAGCAGCAGGTGCCGGGGATATCTACATGGCGCGTGCAGGCGCTGAAGGCCCAAACGGCAGCCGGTTCTTTGATATTGGCGAGGTTGAACAGGCACTCCTCCGCAAGCCGCGCAACGCATGGACCAATGGCGCCTACGGCCTGATCCAGGTACTGCGCGGGGAGGCTGGAGACAAAGGCCCACGCATCACGGACCGGGTTTGGCTTGATGGCGTGTGGCTTTCACTGGGGCAGGGTTCGTCTGGTCCAGCGGAAGACCGCATCGAAGCACCCCGCAGCTTTCCCAAACTGCGGCGCGCTGCATTGCGGAGGCAGTTGGCCCGTGATTTACCGCGAAGCATCGCAATTCGCCTCCATGCTGACCCAGGCCAGGGTATTGAAGCTGCGCGCACTCTACTCGATGAGCGTGATCGGCTAATTGCAGCGATGTCCGCGCTTACGGCCAGTGAACATCGCCCGAGGCGCCTTGCTAGGGCGGCTGGGGACGTCACACAGCTCCTAAATCGGGCGAAGGTAGCGAAGATAGCCTCGGCGGACCCGGCAAGCGCTGCATGGGCCGCATCTGTATTGGAGTATAAATGTCGACTGGATGCGCCCGATCCTGCGGTCGCGGGTGCAATTGATGCTGCGCTGGATGAGGCGCTGTCGCCGGACGCCGAGATACTGGATGGCGCACGCATTTGGGTTGAGTCGACACACGCCCTGATCGCCGTTGACGTTGATGTGGCGCAGTCCAACGCTGATGCGGGCGCGATCAATGATGCTGCAGCCCGTGAGATCGCGCGTCAGCTCCGGCTTGGACGGCACGGCGGATTGGTTGTTGTCGATTTCCTGCGCCGCACGCCCGTTCGGGAGAGTTTGCGGCAAATGGCCGAGTTAGGCGAGGTCGACCCTTGGCCTTGGGTGCCGCCCGACAAACCTGATGCTCTGGGCCTCACGTCCTTTGCCCGCCCACGGATGGGTGCCAGCGTGGCAGAGATGACGACGAGCGAGACCGCCATGGCCCTTGCAGCGTTACGCCAAGCTTGCCGTTTAGCGAAGCAGGGCATCATGCCAGCTACAATCGCAGCGCCGCCTGCAATCATCGGCCTCCTGCAAGGTCCGTTGTCAGATGCGTTAGCGGATGCCGCGCGCCGGGTCGGGCAGGCGCTCGACTTGAAGCGGGACCAGGGGTTACGCTCTGCTCAGATGTTGGATGCGACAGGCAAGCGGCTGGAACTCTAATGACGGACTCGAAGAAAAACGACGCTGCTGGTGAGGTGAAACAGTTCCGCGGGAAGATAGGGAAATGCCCAATCTGCAAAACGCCTGCGGTGGTCGAGCACCGGCCCTTCTGCTCTAAGCGCTGCTCCCAGATCGATCTTGGCCGCTGGTTGAGCGAGGTCTATCGCGTGCCAGCGCCTAACGACGAGGTGAGTGACGCAGAGACTTGGTCTGAAGATACCTCACCCAGGCGGAACGACCGCTGACGATGATTTGGCAGCTCCGGCGCTGAATAGAGTATGCTTTCAGCTTCATAAGATAGACTCCTAGCGTTTCTGGCGTTAGGACCCTGCTGGGAGGCCGGTCGCATGTCCGGAATGAAAGTCATACTCGTCGGCGCTGGCATTGGCGGATTATCCGCTGCAAATGCGCTTCTGCGCGGCGGTCACACGCCGATTGTTTTGGAACAAGCGACGGTGCTTGGCGAGGTTGGCGCTGGCGTGCAGCTTGGCCCGAACGCAACGCGCGTTCTGCAGGCAATGGACTTGCTTGATCCATTGATGACCCGAGCCGTGACGCCTGAAGCAGCGATGATCTTTTCCTACAACTCTGGCGAGGCGCTGCGCAAGGTGGCGTTTGCTGATGCACTCAAATCAACCTTCGGCTTCCCATACCTGCACATGTACCGTCCAGACCTTCTGGATGGTTTGGCGCATGGTTACGAAGGCGATCTGCATTTGGGCGCGAAAACGATCGGCATTTTTGAGGAGCCGGGCCGCGTCGGTGCCAGGTTGGAGAACGGCGATACCGTTTGGGGCGACGTGCTCGTAGGCTGCGACGGCATTCATTCTGCTGTGCGCAAGCATCTGCATGGTGACACACCAGCGAATTTCTCCGGCAACATGGCTTGGCGCGGGCTTTGTCCGGGTGATGCGGCGCGGAAAATCGGCGTGCCGGTCGTTTCTGGAAACTGGTGGGGACCGCACCGGCACTTCGTCCACTATTATGTTGCTGGCGGCTGGTACCTGAACTGGGTCGGCGTAACGCCCCATGACGGCAGCGCCATTGAAAGCTGGAGCGCAGCCGGTGAAATTGCTGATGCGCTGCATGACTATGCCGGATGGAATCAGCAGGTGACCGACATCATCTCCGAAACACCTCGGGCGATGAAGTGGGCGCTGCATGACCGGGACCCGCTGCCGTTCTGGTCCAAGGGCCGTGTGACGCTGCTTGGGGATGCCGCGCATCCAATGGTGCCATTCATGGCCCAGGGTGCGGCACAGAGCATTGAGGACGGATACGTGCTTATGCGATGTCTGACAGAGACCGACGACGCTGAGGCCGCGCTAAGCCGCTATGAACGCAACAGGCTGGAGCGCACAGCTTGGGTGCAGGCGGGCAGCCGCAAGAATGAGCGCCTGTTCCATATGGCGGATCCCAAAGAAGTCGCTGAGCGAAACGCCCGTGTTCAGCAGGATGTTGATACCAATCCCCAGGCCGTCCTACCGGAACAATCCCGGCTGTTCGGCTATGACCCCGTCAACGATGTACTCGCGGATTGATCGCCATGACAGATTCTGAACAGACAGCAATTGATGCTGCGAAGGCCGTGATGGCCGCACATATTGCGGGCCTGAACGCGCGGGATAATAACGCCATCGCTGACAGCCTGCATTTTCCGCACTGCCGCTTGGCCTCTGGGCAGATGCAGGTGTGGGAGACGAAGGAAAGCTATTTGGATGATTTCTACGCCCGTGCCGGTGATGGCTGGAGCCGGTCCCAATGGGACAGCTTGGACGTGATGGCGGCGGCGGCAGACAAAGTCCACCTGGATGTGCGCTTCACCCGTTTCAACGGGGAGGGTGCGGCCATGGGCCATTTCCGCTCGCTCTGGGTTATTACCCGTGAGGACGGGCGCTGGGCAGCGAAGCTCAGATCTAGCTTCGCGGCGTAGCGCGAGCGCCATTCACAAACGCAAACGGCACCGACTGACAATGTCAGCGGCGCCGAATTGCAGCAATGCGCTTCTATCCGAAGATAGAAGCGAACTAGCTCATTTCATTTTTTGCTCGCGGAACAGCACGTGCTTGCGGGCTTTGGGGTCGTACTTCTTAAGCTCAAGCTTTTCCGGGTGAGTCCGCGGATTCTTCTTGGCGGTGTAGAAGTAGCCAGTCTCAGCGGTGCTGACCATTTTGACCTGCAGGGTCGGTGATTTAGCCATGGAATCATACTCCTGAAATTCGGTTGTTTATATGACGGTGATGTCGCCGTTCGTCAACCGGCACGTCGCCACTGAAAGGGTGATTGCGGGCTATGCCGCGCCGGAGAAGCAGGCGATAGTGCGGTCTGGTAGGCGCGGCGATTGTAGATGAGTGTGCGGGCGACCTGGATATCGATATCAGGGCTTTCGTCTGACTTGGGGCAGGAGGCGCGTAGGCTCTCGGCCATCGTCTTGTCAGGCGCTGTGTATGCGCGCCAATCTGCAGCGATCCCGGGTTGGGCGGCTTTCTGCAATACGGCTTCAGGCTTGGCGTTGGCTGGAGCATTGGCTGTGCAGATTGTTGGGCGCACCCCAAGTCCGTCCAAGAGATACCCTGAAGGCGCATGCATTCTTGACCAGGTAACGATTAACTCACCGCCATTCACCAGATTCTCAAGATTTTGGACGGAGCCCTTGCCGTACGTAACCGTGCCTACAGCAGCTGCGCGCCCGGCATCGATCAAGGCTGCAGCGAGAAGCTCTGACGCTGAAGCAGATCGGCCGTTCAACAGCAGGACCATCGGTTTACCCTTGGCCAGTCTTCCGCCACGTGCGTCGTAACTGTTAGAAGATGAAGGGTG
>Ga0315321_10000059_pt1 | contig 61173 bp, 49 predicted proteins | sample M180m21515metaG_FD_203464 | JGI IMG/M metagenome (GOLD analysis project Ga0315321, IMG submission 203464) | Ammonia-oxidizing marine archaeal communities from Monterey Bay, California, United States - M1 80m 21515 | ecosystem: Environmental > Aquatic > Marine > Intertidal zone | place: USA... | reverse complement strand
CTCCTGTGCGTCCGGTAACGCCTAGGTTGCGGGTGGTGCTTTATGTCGTCTTAACACTCTTCGGAGTGCTGGCTGCAAATGGACTTTACCTGACCTCAATAACATGGCTGCAAGAGTTCACAGGAGAGGTCTATGAGACGCATTTCTATCAGTTGATGTTTCTGATGCATCTGGGTTTGGGATTGCTCTTGATTTCACCCGTCGTAGGTTTCGGATTCCTGCATATGTGGCGTTCGCGGCATCGTCGAAATCGACGAGCTGTGAGGATTGGATACGCGTTGCTTGCGGTGTCTCTGGTCATCTTGGTAAGCGGCCTGCTCTTGATGCGAGTGGGTACCTTTTCAATCGTGAACCCGACCACCCGAAATGTGGTTTATTGGATGCACTTCTTGACGCCGTTGGCTGCAGTCTGGCTTTACTGGCTGCACCGACTGGTTGGTCCGCGGATCAAGTGGCACATTGGTCGTCGCGTAGGTTTCGCAATTGGTGCTGTCGTCATCCTGATGGTTGGATTTCAGGCTTCTGATCCGAGGATCAGTGGAGATGCGGGGCCTGTCGACGGCGCCAAATATTTCGAGCCGTCTTTGGCAAAAACTGTCACTGGAAAATTCATTTCTGCGAAGACGCTCATGAACGATGAATACTGTTTGAAGTGTCATCAGGACATTTATGAATCGGCTTTACACAGCGCTCACAAACTTAGCAGTTTTAATAATCCTGCTTACCGCGCATCCGTTCGAGAGACACGGAAGGTTGCGACCGAAAGAGCTGGCAGTGTGCAGGCTTCGCGGTGGTGTGCAGGTTGTCACGATCCTGTTCCGTTCTTCTCTGGTCGGTTTGATGATCCCAACTACGACGATGTGAATGACCCGACGGCGCATGCCGGCATTTCCTGTGCGGTATGCCATGCCATTCAATCTGTTGACAGTAGCGTCGGAAATGCAGATTACACCATCGACGAACCTAAGCATTACCCATTTGCTTATAGCGATAATCCAGTCTTGTCGGAACTTAACTCGCTGATGGTCAAAGCCAAGCCAGCATTTCACAAGCATGAAATGCTGAAACCATTGCACAAAACTTCCGAGTTCTGCGCGTCATGTCACAAAGTGTCACTTCCTGGCGAGGTGACCGCATATAAGGAGTTCCTGCGGGGGCAAAACCATTATGACAGCTACCTATTGAGTGGAGTCTCTGGACATGGTGCCAGGAGTTTTTACTATCCCCCCAAAGCTGAAAAGAATTGCAACGAGTGCCATATGCCAGCAGTCGCGAGCGATGAGTTCGGCGCAAAGTACATGGAGCAAATTGGTGGCCTCGGCGTACACACGCACTCATTCCCAAGCGCCAACTCTGCCTTGGGGTACTGGATGGGGGATCAGGATCAGGTGGAATTGCACCGTAAATATCTTGAGGGGACTTTGCGTGTTGATCTTTTTGGTCTGAAGGAAGACGGCGTGATTGATGGGGTGTTGCAGGCGCCGCTGTCTGATTCGGCTGGGGTTGAAAAGGGGAAGACCTACTTGATCGAAACCGTGTTGCGGACGATGAAATTGGGACATCATTTCAGTCAGGGTACGACTGATTCAAATCAAATTTGGATCGAAATGACGGCTACGCAGGGGGGGCGTTTGATCGGCAAAAGTGGCCACCGTGACGAGCGCGAAGTTGTTGATTCGTGGTCCCATTTTGTCAACACTTTTATGCTGGACCGGGACGGTAATCGAATTAACCGAAGAAACGCGCAAAATATTTTCACGCCGTTGTACAGCCACCAGATGCCGCCGGGGGCCGGTCAGACCGTGCATTACAAATTGGCGGTCCCTGAGGCGTCGGACGAACCAATCGTAGTAACAGCGAAATTGCTCTACCGAAAGTTTGATACCGAGTATCTGGATTACATTCGTGCTGACCGGGATCCAGCGGTTGATCCGTTAGATTTAGGGGATGTCGGCGATGCAAACGATCTTCCCATCATTGAGATTGCCAGCGACACGGTTTCTCTGAATGTCGTGGATCAGGTAGAGTCTGCTGGGGAAAGTAAGGTGGGGGTGTCAGCACCAGACAATATTCCAGAGTGGCAACGATGGAATGATTACGGCATTGGTTTGCTACTCAAGGGAAAAGCTGAGCTAAAGCAGGCTGGGGAGGCATTTGCCAAGGTCGAGGCTTTGGGTAGGTTTGATGGTCCTCTAAACATGGCGCGAGTACAGTTCGCGGAAGGTGATCTGGACGGAGCTACCGAATCACTTAGGCGTGCAGCAGAGATGGATCCGCCGCCGCCATCATGGACGCATGGGTGGTTAAGTGGGATTGTCAATCGTCAGCAGGGCAACCTTCAGGCGGCAGCCGAATCTCTACGAGCTGTGTTGCAGACAAAGGTACCCGACCGAGGGTTTGACTTTTCACTCGATTACGCGGTTCGAAATGCTCTAGGACTCACTCTTGTTGATTTGGCCCAACGCGCCGAGGTGATGGGAGATAAGGCAGGATTCGAGGAAATAGTTCAGGACGCGATTCAACAGTTCAATCAGGTGCTCGATGTCGATTCTGAGAACGTAACTGCTCATGCAAACCTTGCTGAGATTTATGGTTTGATTGGTGACACCGAGCAGGAACAGTATCACCGTACACTTCACACACGCTACAAGCCGGACGACAATGCCGCGGAAGTCGCTATCCCCGCTGCTAGGCGTCGTTACCCAGCGGCAAACCACGCAGCAGAAGCACTCGTAATCTATGACATGCAACGTACTGAAGTTGCGACAGACGCCGAACCGGACGTTACCGCTGCCGATTGATATGGGAAGACATGAATAACTTGAATGAAAATCAAGCTGGCGACGATGAGGACGTACAAAATGATGCGGTGATTGCCAGTGCTTTCCGAGCCTCATTGGTGGTGTTCATCGCACTTTGCATGCCGGCAGTCGCGTTTTTGATTTATCTGAATTTCAACGAAATCGAGGAAATCTCGACGGAAACTGAAGTGACACTTCCGGATCAGCGTCAAGAAAATGATCAGGCAATCCCTTCATTGGCAATGACCAATATGTCTGCGGCTAGCGGTATTGATTTCACGCATGAGTCAGGGCGTGAGGGGCAGAAATTGTTGCCGGAGACGATGGGGAGTGGTGCAGCGGTACTCGATTTTAACGGTGATGGGCATCAGGATCTGTTGTTTGTCAACTCAACCCGATGGCCATGGGACACTCGCGGCGAACTCGTTTCTACCTGCCGTTTGTATGCAGGTGATGGTGATTTTCATTTCACCGATGTGACCGATGAAGCAGGGATGAATCAGAGCATATACGGCATGGGAACTGCTGTAGGAGACTATGACAATGATGGAGATGCGGACATTTTCCTTTCAGCTGTTGGGAAAAATCGCCTGCTGAAAAATGAAAATGGTGTGTTCAAGGATGTTACGGATGTTGCCGGTGTAGGAGGTGCTTCGGACAAATGGGGCACAAGTTGTGGGTTCTTTGATTACGACAATGACGGTTTATTGGATCTGTTCGTTTGCAACTATGTGACTTGGAATAAAGATGCTGACCTGAGTCAGAAATTTACGCTGGATGGTGAATCACGCGCTTATGGACCCCCGAAGGCTTTCTCTGGTTCTTTCTCTTATCTGTACCACAATGACGGGGACGGTCGTTTCACTGATGTGTCCGAAGTAGCTGGTATTCAGATCAGAAATGATGACACAGGTGTCCCGTTGGGAAAGGCAATGGGATTGGCACCTGTTGATTTCAATGGGGATGGCTGGCTGGATATCGTGGTAGCCAACGATACCGTCAGGAATTTTCTTTTCGAAAATAATCGTGATGGAACTTTTTCGGAGGTCGGGCGAATGTGTGGGATTGCCTTCGACCGTAGCACTGGAAATGCCCGAGGTGCGATGGGCATCGACACAGCGCAATTCAGGGGTGATGGAACGCTTGCCATTGGAATTGGGAACTTTGCGAATGAGGCGAGTGCTCTTTACATGGCACGAGCAGGAAAAAAGCAGTTCATCGATGCAGCGATGTACACTGGTTTTGGTCCACCAACACGACAAGGGCTGACATTTGGCCTGTTCTTCTTTGACGTTGATCTTGATGGTCGGTTTGATCTCCTTGGCGCCAACGGCCACCTCGAAGAAGAAATTTCGAAGGTTCAGACAACGCAGCGTTACGCCCAGCCACCTCAGTTATTCTGGAATGCTGGGCGAGACGCGAAGAGCGAGTTGGTGTTGGTGCCGGAGTCATCGGTTGGTGAAGACTTTTACCAACCGATCGTCGGGCGTGGAGCGGCTTTCGGAGATTTTGATGAAGATGGCGACCAGGATGTTGTTATCTCTGTGAGCGATGGAGAGCCCGTCGTTTTTCGTAACGATCAAAATTCAGAGAATCATTGGTTGCGGATCGTGCTGGAAGGAGCCGGGAGCAACAAAGATGGGATCGGTGCGATCATTGAACTTGAAATGGGCGGGCGGGTATTGAGACAGTGCATGATGCCCACGCGAAGTTATCTGAGTCAGTGTGAAAAAACTGTTACTTTCGGATTGGGAAGCGGGGGCTCAGTTGATTCGATTACTGTTGCGTGGCCGGGAGGTAAACGCGAAGTTTTCGCGGTTTCAGGAATTGATCAGACGATTCTCTTGTGTCAAGGAACAGGAAACGCTGTCGAGGCGGTAACCTCAGAGGGTTCAGGTGACAAATCAGGCGAATAAAATTCCCTTCCGTGTTGAGTGACGAGCGACGCGGTCAGTTCTGCGTCTGCTGGCACAGTCATCTGTTTCTTGCTGCGAGGATCAGGCAATGTGCTCTAGTTCTGGCGTCAAGCGGTATCTAATTTCGCCTCCAACGATTGTGTGTGTCGCTCGTCCATGCAGTGAGTGGCCATCGAGGGGACTGCTGATGCAGTGAGAACGGAAGCGGGTTCCGTCGACGGTCCATGTTGTGTTTGGGTCGATGATCACGATGTCAGCCGGAACGCCTGGTTTAAGCGTTCCACCAGTGACTCCTGCGATTCGTGCCGGCGCAGTCGATAGCCGGTTGATCGCTGTTTTCCAATCAATCAGCTGCTCTTTGATCATAAAAGTGATTGTGGTTGCCAGAGTTGTTTCTAGGGTAGCCCCACCAAAAGGCGAGAGATCAAGATCGTCCATCTTTTTCTCTCGACTGCGTGGCATGTGCCCGCTTTGAATGGCGTCGATGGTACCGTCTGCCAATGCGTTGCGAAGCGTTTCTACATGTTTCTCGCTACGCAGCGGTGGGTGCACTTTGTATCTGGAATCGAATGATCGCAGTTCGACATCGGAAAGGCATAGATTGTGTGGGCAAACTGACGCTGTAACATCGATACCGCGTGACTTGACTCTGCGGATCATGTCCACAGCCCCCATCGTGCTGACGGGACCAACATGCAGGCGTCCCTCAGTGGCCTCGGCTAGTCGCACATCACGAGCGACTGCGAGGTCTTCTGCTTCGGTCGGTAATCCTTTCAGGCCAAGCAAAAGTGAGACTTGACCGTCGTGCATCATGCCACCTTCAGCCAATTCTGGGACTTCTGGCCGGTCAAAGATCGGCAGGTCGAACATGCGGCAGTATTCGAGGGCACGTTTCAACAAAGCGTCGTTTGGCATTGATTTTGGAGCATCACTGAAGGCGACTGCCCCCGCCACGGACAGCAAGCCCAGTTCCGCCATTTGCTCTCCCTCTCGTCCCTTGCTAAGGCATCCAATCACATGGATTCGCGCACCCCGTGCTTTCGTGGCCTTCTGACGAACAAATTCCACGGCGCCTGGCGAGTCGATGCATGGTCGTGTGCTGCTGCAGCAAAGCACTGATGTGAAGCCACCAGCTAAGGCAGCGTGGCTTCCTGATTCAATCGTCTCGTCTTCTTCACTGCCGGGCTCGCGCAGTTCTGCACCTAGATCGACAAGTCCTGGCGCGACGATCCTGCCCATCGCATCAAGACGTTCGCAAGTCGCAGGGATTTCCTGATCGGTGGGGTCAATTTTTGCCACGCGTCCATTGATGACCAGGATTCGTGCCGAACCATCCAAATCCTGACTGGGGTCCACCAGTCGGGCGTTTTCAATGAGCAGATCTCGCTTGGCTGATTCATTCATGGAGTTGTATTGCTTGGCTCGGCTTTTGGCACGCGGTTGACTCATCAGATGGGTTGTGTCGATCAGTCAGCGGGTGAACTTGTCGCGTTAGCTCTGGCTCGTTCGTTAGCCCCAGACAGCAGCCAGAGTGCTGCCATTCGGACAGCGATGCCATTGGTGACTTGTTCCAAAATGACAGAGTGGGGGCCGTCGGCAACCTCGGGTGTGATTTCAACGCCACGATTGATCGGCCCGGGGGCCATGATCAAAATGTCATCTTTCGCTTTCCGCATTCTGGCGCCGTTCATGGCGTAAAGAGCGGCGTATTCATGTACGCTTGGAAAAGGTCTAGCCCGTTGTCGTTCAAACTGAATCCGCAGCAGGTTGAGGACATCGCAGCGAGGAAGGATGTCATCCAAGTGGTGAGCGACTTCGAAGCCGAGTTCTGTCCACCTGGGGCTCACCAAGGTAGGAGGTCCACAAATGATGACATGTGCACCCAGTTTGCTGAGTCCCCAGATGTTGCTTCTGGCTGTGCGACTATGGGCGATGTCTCCAACCAATGCCACCGTCAGACCCTTGATATCACCCCGATGCTGCTTGATCGTCAGCATGTCAAGCAAGCCCTGCGTCGGATGACCATGTGGCCCATCTCCTGCGTTCAGTACACAGCAATCCAGTTCGCGTGAGAGCAAATGAGGTGTGCCCGGTGTGCCATGGCGAGTAACAACCCACTCGACTCCCATGGCTTCGATGGTTTTGGCGGTGTCAACAAATGTCTCACCTTTGGCGACACTGCTACCCACACTGCTGAATTCCACCGTGTCCGCGCCAAGTCGTTTGGCTGCAAGTGAAAAACTGTTTCGTGTACGTGTGCTGTTCTCAAAGAACAGGTTTGCACATGTTTTTCCGGCAAGCAGTGAGATTTTCTGCCGGCAGCCGTGCGTCAATTCTTTGAGTTGTTGTGCCACGTCGAGAATCGTAGAGATCTCTTCTGGCGACAGGCTTTCCAAATCAAGTAAATGACGTCGGTGCCAGTGCTTAGGAAACTCGATATCAGGGTGAACCGCGGTGGACATCGGCGGAGATTGCAAGAGCGAGAGCAATGATGACTTAGCTCTCAACACCGTAAGCGATTCCAGCGTTCACGGGGAGGACCCGAATTTCGTTTTCTGGTGGAATGCGGGGGTGCAGGTGTCATTCATCGCCTGATTTCCAGCACATCGGCAACAGTATTAACCATGAAAAAATAAGGCATAGTCCGCCAAGCGGAGTAATCGCCCCCAATTTTGGTGTGTCTGTGAGAACCAGCAAGTAAAGGCTGCCGCAGAATACTGTTTGTCCAATTAAACTCAGCCTCATTGACCATCGACGCCATCGTTGTACACCAAATGGGATGGCAGCCAGTGCCAAGAGCATGGCAGATTGCAGTAGGTGATAACGTACACCAACCTCGAACTGGTTCGAGCGTTTTGCAGCAAAAGCAGCATCATAGCCACGGCTGTCGAAAAGCGATTCCAAGCCGTGGGCACCAAAAGCGCCGATCGCGATGCCCAAAGACCCTGTCACTGCGGCAGCAATCACGATGTGCCGTGACAAATGTCTTTCTTCTTTGCGGTCAGCGACGGAGTTCATGACCCGATCAGCTTATCCACTGAGGAAATCAGGCGTTCCATTGGAAACGGCTTGCGGATGTAATCACTTACACCCAGCAATTCTGCGTACGCTTTGTGGCGACTGCCTTCGTTCCCGGTAATCATGATCACCGGCAGGGGGTCTGTTCGGAGGCGACGCAGTTTTTCGAGAACAAGAAAACCACTGCGTTTCGGCATCATCATGTCCAGCACAATCAAGTCTGGGTTTTCTCGCTCCGCAAGTGCCAACCCCTGATTGCCGTCGCGGGCCACAACTACATTGTGACCTACACCTTCCAGTGCGTAACGAACGGCTTCAACAATCTCGATGTCGTCGTCTACAAGCAGCACTGTCTTGCCGTTTGAGGCCGCATTGCCCGAGGTTGTTTTGAGGTCCGGTTGATCACTGTTTGGTAAATCATCGGATGGAGGCATGGCGTCGTTGGTAATGTTCTTGGAGTGACTTCTTGTTTTCCGGCTTCATGTGCAACGTTGCACTAGTAAACCTAGCGGTTCGAGACATCACCTTAGTGTACCCCATCGCTGATGGTTCGGCATCAGTCATGAGTCCGAAACTGAATAAACAGCATCTGCTCTTCGACGCAGAGCAGATCGAGCATTGCAGAAAGTCAGATCAATTGCTTGAGTAAAGCGTTGGGCTGGATGCCCAGCGATCCGAGTCCTGTATCGATGAATCCGGGACGATGCGTCGCATAATCCATTCATCGAGGTCGTGCAGGGCGACGGTGGTCATCTCGTCATCTCCTGGGTATTGCCGAACTTCGACCCGGCTGCCAATTGCCATGCACGTTTGGCAATCCGTTTTAAGATAGTGGTTGGTGTATTCGGCGTTCTCGGTTCCCCACTGCCACAGCATTGGAAGGCGGCGTTCACGAAGTTGCTGGATATTTCTGATTGAACCAGTTGGCATTCGCCCACCGAGCGATATTACTCCCGCAAAACGATCTGGTTCTTGCATGGCGGCTCGCAATGCCATCGTTCCGCCTTCACGATAACCAGCCAAAATTACACGAGATGTGTTAATCGAAAAGCGTTCAGTAGCGGCTTCAATTGCTTGCATGACCGCTTCTTGGGTCGTAGCAATGCCTGCTGGGCTATGATGCCAGTCAAATCGATGCCCAACCGAATCGGCTGCTTTGGTTCCGCGGATTCCCACGCCAACGTAGTTTCGCAGGCTGATGTGTGGCATCACCTGATCGATCTGCTGTTCATTAAAACCGTTGCTGTGAAACCAAACCACTAAAGGGTATTGGTAGGTTTCAGAGTAATGCAAAGGCAGGAAAAAACTGCGGTGTGACGTGTTGTGCGACCAAGTGTCAGCAAGGCCAAACGAAGCATTCGAAACAGCTTCGTCGCTATCCCACAGATTGGCGTGGGGATTCTGCTTGTCGGATTCCGATTCCGTAGGTTTGCTCCATGACATCGACTTGTGGAAACGATTCATGGCTTCTGCGAAAAGAGAGGCGATTAAAAAAGCAGCGTAAACAAAAAAGTTTTACGCAAATGATCGATACAGAAACTAAGGCCGCGCTTGGAGTGGTGTCAACGCTGATGAGATTCCAAGGCGGCGAAAAAGTCAATTTCGCTCCTTTGCGAAAAGAAATGTTCCGTCGACGCTTAAACCGATAGCAATTGGTCCATGGTTGCTACCAATTGCTTGACTGCTTCGACACTATTTTCAAAAGCGGCAGTTTCGTTGTCTGTGAGGTCCAGCTGTATGATTTTTTCTATTCCGCCGCTGCCCATGACGACAGGAACACCGACGTAGTAACCACCGACTGAATATTCGTCGTTGCACAGGGCAGCCACGGGAATAACCCGTTTTTTGTCGCGTACAACAGCTTCAACCATTTGTGCGCATGCCGCGGCGGGCGCGTAGTAGGCACTTCCTGTTTTCAGCAGTGAGACGATTTCGGCACCCCCCTTTCGCGTTCGATCAACAATCTCTTCAAGACGAGACGAATCAAGTAGCTGTGTGATTGGGATGCCGCCAACACTGGTGCAACTTGGAATTGGCACCATTGTGTCTCCGTGACCACCCATAAGTAGTGCACTGATGTCTTCGACGCTAACGCCTAATTCCATCGCTAGGAAGGTACGGTAGCGTGCAGTATCAAGAACGCCTGCCTGCCCACAAACACGTGCGGAGTCGAAGCCCGTTACCTTCCACATTTGCTGAACCATGGCATCAAGTGGATTGCTGACCACAATGACGACGGCATTTGGGCTGGTAGCTTTGATTTGTTCACCGACGCTTGTCACGATTTTCGCGTTCGTACTGAGCAAGTCATCACGACTCATGCCGGGCTTGCGGGGAATACCTGCTGTGACGACGATTACGTCGCTATCGACGGTGTCATCGTAGGAAGTCGTGCCGACGATGTTCGAGTCAAATCCGAAAATAGGCGAGGCTTGCATCAGGTCGAGTGCTTTGCCACGCGGCATATCTTCTGTGCGCGGGATATCCAGCAGCACCACATCGCCGAGTTCGGCAGCAGCGCACCAATGTGCACATGTTGCTCCTACGTTTCCGGCTCCGATGACAGTAATTTTGGCACGGCGCATGTTGTCGGTCTCTCGTATTAAAATGCGGGATTGTTTTGTGACGGATTCTAAGCGACCGATATCCTGCCCGTTGTGACGTTCTGGTCAAGTAGTCGATCCGCTTGATTGTGGTATGCAAGCGTGCATTCAGGGGATTCGCAGGCTTTCTGCTTCCTTTTCTTTTTTCCTTTCTCGCACGGCGCGGTCAAGAGAATCGACCTTTCGCTGCCAAGCCCAGACTCCGAAAATTGCGAGAATCACCGCAAATGCAGCAACACTGCCGATCAAATTGACCCCAGCCGGATCGGTTGAATCGGGTTGTTTGTCTCGGATCACTGCCGCGATCAGCAGTGGACCGAATTGGTCACCACCGCCATTCTGGCTCATGAAGTCAGTCTCGTAGCTCCAGAGTCGAAAGAAAAACCCATCCATCTGAATCTTTGTTTTCAGCCCAGAGATGACGGCATTCCCACCTTCCTGCCTCTGGATTTGAGTTTCGAGAAAAGCGGGCAAACTCCGTGTGACAACGGATACCGGATAGCGATTGTGAAAGCTGGCAGGCGGGCCATCGTCACCTGCGGGGCGTTCGATTTGTACAACGACCTTGCCAAGGTCACCCACGGCGTCGATCTGGTAGTAGTGATCGCTGCCTAATTCCATTTGCCGCTGCGGTTCCGTGACGGATATTCGCGTGATCAGTACCGTTTCAAGATTCATCTGCATCCACTGCCCGGTGAGTTCGGATGAGCCCTGCAGCAGCGTGACTGGTTCGATTTCACTAGGATTTGGGATTTCTACTCTGTCTTGCCCAATGTCAGATGCCGCCGCCATCATGGCGTAGAAAGCGTCTCCATCCTCGGCGAGCAGCGTTTGGCGATTTCTTGTGCCTAAATCCGATAGTAGGCTGATATCCACTCCTTGGTTACGCAGTAGCTGCCAGCCCAGATTGGAGGATGATACCGGCAACCACCGCACTCGATTGCAGACCATCGCCGAGGCACGAGGTGGTGTGATGTCCAGTGATTCTTCGACTTGCAGCGCTACGCCAACGCCCTCGAGTTGGTCTCCAGCGCGGGCATCCTTAGGTAGCGGAAACGAAATTACCTTGACTTCATGCCCGTCTGTATCCTCGACGGTGATTACATGCAGTTGAGTGAACTCAAGGACCTCGGTCAGCTGTTTCGGGATTGGCACCAACTGCATGGATTTGATCGTGCCGGTCAGTGGCACGGCATCGCCAACCAACAATGGGCGAGGTTCGCCGTCATCAGTCGTCTCAGCGTTCTGAGTTGCCATTGTCTGCAACTTGATTGGATCTATGGACCTCATGCGATACAGAAGTTTAGCAAGTTCGCCCAGCGTTTCCCCGTCGGTTGGTGGGTAAGTGGCAGCAATGCGTTCGGTGTCAAAACCACTTAGCAGCGGGATGGCTGATTCGCCCGAGTGGCCGAAATTGCAACTGCACAGCAGCAATGCGAATACCAGACAGCCTCGGCGATGAACATGCTTAGCGGTTTGCGATAAGCGTTGAGCTGAAAACAGCGACAGACTAGCGGTTATGAGATTGAAAGGTAGTCGAATTTTCCTACTCCAGTTTTTCATGGATGATCCTGCCCTGCTTTGAAAGTTCCTGTCACGGATGATTCCCCCAAGCCTTGTAAGAATTCATCTGGATTTTGGCGGTGAGCCGCGCGCAACTGACGTGATTGCTTGGCCATCACGTTGGTTCGCCACATCAATAACAACGCTAATCCGACACCGCCAATGCACGAAATCGAGGCAAGTAGCCAAAACTTACTTGCTGAAACTGTGGTGGAATTTGCAGTCGAGGTGCCCTGCTGTTCGCCTGCCGCAAACGGTGCATAGGTGATTCGTCCAACGACCACGGGAGCCAAGTCTGCTCCGCCCCCTGAGGCGTAAGCGAGGCGTTTCAGAAATCTTCCCACAACCGTGATTTGCACCCCATCGTTAGCCGCTAATTCAGTTCCTGTTTGTTCCGCTTTTTCTGCAACCGAGCGAGGCACATCGGGTACGACAGCAACGATCGGACGATCTGCACCCTCAGACGGTTTTACCCAGACCTGCCAATAATCGCTGATGCCATAGGGGTTTTGTGGGGCTTTCAGCGCTTCTACCAGCGCGACCGTGCCATGAATTGTCACCGTTTGATTTAGAAAAACATCCGGTTGTTGCAGTAACGGTAAGGCACCCACGGTGGCGATTCCGGAGTCAGGTAATTGGCTAGCTGAATCGAGTGTTCGATAAAAAAAGTCAAAATCTTCCGATCTCCAAACGGTTGCATCAATGACACGGTTTGCCGCGACTTCGTCCAATGCGGCCAGCAAGGCGGCCTTTTGAGCCATTCCATAGTCAGAATCAGCGTTGGTTGGGGTCACGGTGCCAGCGATGTCCCGAATTGCATATTCCCAGACAGCACGCTGTGCTGTGTCCACTTCAGGTGCGAATTTGAGTTTTTGCAGGGTTGTAGCGATTGAGTCAGGAGCTTTCTCGATTTCCAGCCCTCGCAGGGACCGCGAAAGAGCAACCGTCCAGCTGACCTGCTCTTTTCGAGAAAGTTGCGAAGTCAATTGATTGGCAATCTGGCGATCTTTGGGGGAATACTGAGTTTGTTCAGGTTTTATGTTTCCGCTCGCCGAAACTTGTGTTCGCTGGCCTGTTGCAGACGGCAGGTTTACTGCTGCTCCCCCTGTTTTTGCCGGTAAGTGTCCAAAAAAAGGGCGGTATACGCCGGGTTTTGCGGCTTCCAGCATCACCACGACAACCAGACCAAGCCCGAGTGCCAGCCGAATCAGCTTGCGAAACGTCTTGACGGACTCGCCGCGGGGTATCTTTTTGCTGTAAAGATTGTCATCGTCGAACTGTGATGGAATCCGCATCGAATGGCCTGCTGAATGGGCTATGCTTGAATAGGGCGTCAGCCCCTCTTAATCTAGTGTTTGTGGGCGGGCTTGCATTCAGCTTTTAAAAAAACCGTTTGCTTTGACATCTCCGTGACCTCTTTTCTCCTCCAGACAGACAAAATCCTATGCCACGCTTTTCAGGATTCCGAGGGATGCTGCGATTGTTGCCCGTAAATCTGTTGCTTTTGGTGTCCGTGACGACGGGCCCAGTGTTTGCTGCTGGTGAGCCTGCGAAGGACTTTATCAACCAATTGCGAGCAGCAAAGTATTTTGATACCGCTTTGGCCTATTTGGATCGGATTTCTGAGTATCCGGGAGTTTCTGAGGATTTCCTCGGCGCGATTCCTCTCGAGAAGGCCCAGACGTACATCGAACTTGCGATTAGTTCGCGCAACAGCGACAAGCGAAACGAAAATTTTCGTTTGGCCGAAGCCGAAATTACCGCGTTTCTGAAGAAAGAGGGGCATCCTCGGCTTTCTGAAGCCCGTCTGAAGCTTGGGAAACTGCAATTGGTGCGAGCAACCCAATTGATGGCAACTGAGCCTGATGACGCGACTCGTTCGGAGGCTGCCAAGTCTTATTTGTCCGCTTCAAAAACGTTTGATGCGATTGTTACTGACTTGCGTGAAGAACTGAAGCAAATGGCTGGGGCCAAAGCACCAGGGGCGGAAGCAAAAGCACTTAGAGACAGATACCGAGGCGAGTTTATGCAGGCCATGAATAGTGCAGCGGAATCGCGACGTTTGGCTGCTGGCACCTATCGTGATCCGCTCAAAGACGGCAAAGAACTCCTCGAACAGTCGCTCAAGGCGTTTGTCGAACTAAGCGAAAAGTACGGGCGCTACGCACAAGGGGCAATTGCCATGTTGCAACGCGGGCAGGTTGAAGAGCAGCTCGGCGAAAAAGAAAAAGCATTGGATAGTTATCTGCGAATGCTTGAGCAGCCCGATGCTGATGCCTTGCGTGATGCCAAGTTTCAAGCTGTTAATGGAATCATCCGGCTAAGCCTGGAAAAGACTCCTCCAAATTATCAGACGGGCATTGATCGGGGAGAGCCTATTGTTGAAGACGTCAGGCCCAACGAACGCACTGCTGCGAGTGTTCAAGATTTGCGGATAGCGTTGGCGAAGGCTTACCTTTTACGCTCGCAAGATAAAGAGAAAGTAAAGAAGCCTGTGGAACGCAAGAGAGCCGAAGCAAGGGCTCGGGAATTGTTGAATACGGCTAGCAGGATTCCAAGTCCACAATCAGAAAAAGCAATTGCACTCTTAGCGGATCTCGGCATCGATCGGGAAGCACCGGTTGAGATGCCTCAGGCTGAACAGCCTGAGAGTTTGAGGGATGCATTTGAAAGTGCCCGTGATTTACAGGCTGCGATGGACCAGTTGGAGTCGACGATTGCGGTTCTGGACAAGGAAGGTGCCACTGCTGACCAGCAGGAACAGCTGAAGGATGTCAACAAACAATTAGTTGAAAATCGCCTACTCGCGATCCAGTATTTACAACGAGGTCTGAGCCTTGTTGAACTTAGCTCGGATTTGGAATTAGTAAATCAATCGAGGCAGTATCTTGCGTTCCTACTCTTCAAATCCAAGCACTACCGCGATGCCACGGTAGTTGGGCTTTTTCTCGCTCGCAATTCACCCGGTTCAGAGGCTGGTCTCAGCGGTGGCTTGGTTGCGTTGAACGCATTGCAACTGTTGCTGGTCGAGGACTCTGGGAATACTGCTGCATCGGGTCAGTTGGAGTCGCTTGCTGACTTCATGCTCAAATTTTGGCCAGACAGTTCCAAGGCAGCCCTAGCTCAGGGAGTGATCATCAAGATCGCTCTGAGAGATGGTAAATGGGACGAGGCTGAGGCCCGGATCGCCGCCATGCCGGAAGGCGAAGAACGCAGTTCCTACAATAGATTGCTTGGGGTTCTGTTGTGGAATGAGCATATCAAGGCCCGCATTGCTGAAGATGACGTGAAGGCGAAGGAGTATCTCGGAAAAGCTAGGCTTCAGGTCGCTGAGGGGTTGTCAGCAATTGATGGAAAGCTCGCCAATATCGAGGCAGGAAAGGCAGCTTTGGTGCTGATCAAGATTCACCTCCGGATGAAGGATATCGATGCAGCATTAAGCGTCATGGAAAATCAAACCTACGGACCGACTGCTATTATCGACCGACTCGGCAACGCGGGGCAGAGTTTTGAAAGTGACACCTACAGCACTGAGTTGCAGGTGCTTGTTCAGAGAATGGCAGCCTCACCAGATGATGCCGATGCGTTGTTGAAGCGTGCGATGAGCGTGATGGACAAACTACGCACCAGCGTGGTTGGGCCTGATGCTCAGAAAAAGCTTACTGCAATCTACATTCGCGCATCACGTGAAATTCGCGATTCGTTGGAAGCCTCCACTGGACCTGCAAAGCAGGCGCTTGTTTCAGCTTTCCGCGTCTTTCTTGATCGGATTTCCAAAACGACCAAGGATGCTGCCACGCTGCAGTGGGTGGGGCAAACTCTTGTGGATTTGGCTGAAACATCAATGCCGCCGGGAACCACGAAGGCCACCGGTCAAGCAGCAGAGTTATTGAAGACTGCTGTCAGTACTTTGGAGCAGATCAAGGCAGGTAGTTCGGATGTGCCGTTGCAAGTGGAGTTCCAACTCGCAACTGCACAACGAATGCTCGGTAATTACAGTGCAGCCGTTAAAGGGTACGCAGCCATCCTGACTGAAAAACCGATGATGTTGGACGCGCAGGTTGATGCTGCTCTTGCTTATGAGCAATGGGCACAAATCGTGCCTGAAAAATACACGGTCGTGGCTTTTCAGAAAGCGCTCAATGGCGGGAAACCCGATTCCAAAGGGAAGAATTTGATTTGGGGCTGGGGCAAGGTGAGTCAGTTAACAAGTCGTGATCCCAAATACCAGGACATGTTCTTCAATGCCCGTTACCACGTTGCCCTGTGCCGTTACCGTGCTGGTAAAAAGTCCAATAGCAAGCTACTGATGGAAAAATCCAAGAGCGACATCACCAAAGTGCACGCACTGTATCCTGCAATGGGGGGTGAAACTCACTACCTGAAATTTAATAAGCTTCTGAAGCAGATAGAAGCTGACCTTGGACAACCAGCTCAAGGGCTACCAAAAACCACTGGAAAGTAAGCGAGCAGCACGCCGTTTGCTGTCTTTTCCGTTAATAGAATTCTCCCGTCTCTCAAGATTGCAATTACCTCCATGAAACGCATTTTCACTCAGCCTCGTGTTCTCGTTTTCGCTTGCACTTGGATGCTGGCAATTCCGTCTGCTCAGGCGCAGATCGACCGTGTTTATGACATGAAAGGAGACAATGTCAGCGGAGCTGTAATTGCTGGAACTAAAGAGGGTGTGCAACTGGATAAGGCTGGGGTCACCAAGGCCTTCAAGGCTGGAGAGATCAGCAAGATCATGTTTGAAGGGGATCCTCCTCAATTGACCAAGGCGAGAGCGTTCTCACTTGACGGGCAGTATGATCAAGCGTTGGCTGAATTGAAGAAGGTGAAAGTAAACACCATCAACAGGGACATCATCAAGGAAGATGTCGCCTTCTACTATGCTCTTTGTGAAGCCAAGCTGGCATTATCTGGGCAGGGGAAAATTGATGACGCGGCTAGGCGAATGCTTGACTTTGCTACTCGAAATCAAGGCTCTTGGCACTTTTATGAGTCTGCGAAGTTATTGGGAGATCTTGCGTTGGCATCCAATAACAGCGAGCAGGCTCTGAAATTCTATGGCTCTCTTGAAAAAGCCCCGGCAGAGACGACCAAGATCGAGGCGCGATATCTGCAGGGACTCGTGCGGCTCAAAATGAAACAAGGGCCAGCAGCCGTGGCTGATTTTGACCAGATACTCGGCCTTAAGTCACAAACCACGCAAATTATCCGCCTTCAAACGTTGAGCAAGGCTGGTAAAGCGGTCGCCTTGGCTCTCCAAGGTAACGGTGACCAAGCAAATGAGTTGACGAACACTCTGATTGCTCAGATGAATGCTGCGGATGTTGAGATCGCAGCCAGAATTTACAATGCTCGCGGTGCAAGTTGTGAGGCTCGTGACGATCTTGAGGGGGCGATCATGGCTTATTTGCATACCCACCTGATGTTCTCGGCTCAGCCAGATGCACACGCAGAAGCTCTGAAGCGACTGGTGGAACTATGGCCAAAGGTCGGTAAGCCTGAGCGGGCAGCCCAAGCCCGGCAGGAATTACAGAACCGCTACCCCGGGTTTTAAGCCCGACTTGGCCTCCGGCTTATCATTACTACTTGGTCATTCCCCCCAACCTTACTTTTTTTATTCGAGGGATTAACTGGTGTGGGGGCCATGCTGTTATTTGAAGTTTGCTAGACTATTGTGTAAGCGATAAGAGCTGTTGCAGGAATTGACCTGCATTCAGCTTCGCCTCCCAACCACTACTTTTCTCCCGGAGCGCCTCGTTGATGTTCGATGCTTGCGGAATGCTTCCCAGTTTTGCGTCTCTTCCACAGTTGCCTTGTTCGCTTTCGCCGTCTCGATCCTTAGCGGTCACGATGGTGTTGCTCGCAGCTATGTTTACGTTAACCCCTGCGTTCGCGCAGGATGCGGCAGATGAATTCGGTGCTCCCGAAGAAGATGTCGTAGAAGAAGTTGTTGAGGGTCCGGCTGCCGACGCCGACGCCGACGCCGACGCCGACGCCGGTGGTGGTGGTAGCAGTAAAGCGGATCAAAATCTGTTGAGTTGGACGATCAGCTCTCTAGGTTGGGGATATCTGTTGGTGTTCCTTGCACTTTCCGTAACACTGGTCTCCTTGTTCGTAATGAACATGTTGGCCGCACGACGCGACACTTTGTGTCCTCAAGAATTGGTCGATGCCTTTGAAGAACGCCTTAATGAAAAAGACTTTCAGGGTGCCTACGACATGGCCCGGACGGATGAGTCTGTTCTGGGGCAGGTGCTTTCGGCTGGTTTGGCAAAGTTGTCACGAGGCTACAGCAAGGCAATTGAGGGCATGCAGGAGGTTGGCGAAGAAGAAAGCATGAAACTTGAGCACCGTCTCAGTTATATGGCGTTGATCGGCAACCTCAGCCCCATGATCGGACTGTTTGGTACGGTTCAGGGTATGATCGCGTCGTTCCAAGTGATTGCCCTCGGAGGTGCTTCGCCCAAGCCGGCCGAGCTTGCGGAGGGTATTTCAACCGCTTTGTTCACTACTCTCGTTGGTCTCGCTGTGGCGATTCCTGCGATCGCTGCCTACAACATCATTCGGAACCGTGTTTCTCGTTTGCTCCTCGAAGTTGGTGTCACAAGTGAGAACCTCATGAGTCGGTTCGAAGATGTCCAGCCTCAGGGGGCAAAGAACTAAATGAAGGTCAAGTCAAAGAAAGTCGACTTGGCTGAAGGTGACCTGACGCCGATGATTGACATGGTGTTTCAGCTGATCGCGTTCTTCATGGTTCTGATCAATTTCGCGCAAACTGAGTCCAATGACCGCGTCAAGCTGCCCAGTAGCCAGCTGGTGAAACCACCAGAAGTGCCTTTGGAGTTTCCCATCATTTTGCATGTCGCGCAGGATGGTGAGATCATCTTGGGTGGAGACGACTACACAGCGGAGACATTGCGAGTCGGATTGCAAAAGGAATTGGCTGTCATCAAAGCGGAGGGAAAAACCGTAGAAGATGCCAATGTTGTAATCCGGGCCCACAAGGACACATCTGCAGGAGACGTGCAGGAAGTGATTCGAGTCGCACAAGAGCAGAACCTGGAGAATTTTGCCTTGCGTGTGAAGGAGGATAACTCGTGAAAATTCGAAACCGTGGGGAAGCTGAAAGAAGCGGCTTGAACATGACCAGTATGATTGACGTTGTCTTTCTGCTGCTCATCTTCTTTGTCATGACTTTCAAAATCGTGGAACTCGAGGGCGACTTCAGTGTTCGCATGCCGTTGGCTGGAAGCGATTCCATGACAATGGACCCGACTGACTTGCCCTTAAAGTTAAGATTGCAGGCTGATGAAAATGGTAAATTGACCACAATGTCACTAAATGAAATCAATCTGGGAACAGACTTTGATCAGTTACGTGCCAATGTAGTTGAGTTGATCGGGACCACTGCCCCTGTTGAGGGTGAAGATGGGCCCGAGATCGAGATCGATACGGACTACAATCTTCGTTATGAGTATGTGATTCGCTCAATTACTGCAGTAAGCGGGTACAAACAAAACAAGGAAGTTGTCAAATTGATTGAAAAGATCAAGTTTGCCAAACCACGCCGATAACCTGTGATTCTGCTCCTCGATAATTACGATTCCTTCGTTCACAACCTCGCCCGTTATTTAAGGCGGTTGGGTGCTGACACGCTTGTTGTCCGCAGTGATCAAATTGATTGCCACGAATGCCAGCGTTTAGCTCCTGATGCTGTCGTTTTGTCGCCAGGCCCGAAGGGGCCGTTTGAGGCAGGATGTTCAGTGGATGTCGTTCGGAATCTTGATGCCGAGATCCCCATCCTTGGGGTCTGTCTTGGTCACCAAGCCATTGCGGCTGCGTTCGGTGCAACCGTCAGTCCTTGTCATCCTAGGCATGGCATGACCAGCCCAGTCACGCATGGTTCAGCGGGCTTGTTTGCCGGGCTTTCAGCCAGCATCAGTGTGGCTAGATACCATTCCCTAGCAATCGACGAAGCGAGCTTACCTGCCGAATTGGTGGTTACAGCTCGCAGTCAGGATGATGGTGTGATCATGGGGATTCAGCATGTTACCCGCCCGGTGCATGGAGTGCAGTTTCATCCAGAGTCAGTGCTGACGGAGGATGGTATGGCTGTCCTTGAAAATTTTGTTGTGGGAGCAAAGCGTAGGAATTTGCATCATCCGCAACATGAGCCAAATGAAATGCGACCCAGGGCACCTCGTGATGCAACCCGTGGGGAATTGGCCTCGTGATCCTAGAAGCGATCGTGACCTCGGTCGATTTGAATGGAAATGTAAATCTGGCACCTATGGGGCCGGTGGTCGCTGATGATTTTGGTGAACAGAAGGATCCTGATCGGTTGATGCTAAAACCGTTCAATTCATCACGGACTTATCGTAATTTGATTGCGACAGGCAAAGCAGTCGTGCATGTCACGGATGATGTCAGCTTGTTTGCTCGGACCGCCGTCGGAGAAATGAGTACGAACGAGGTTGCCGGTTTGGTGCAACGTTGGGAAGGCTCTGACTGGTGGCGTTTGCGAAGCTGCCATCGCTGGCTGGCGATCCAAGTGGAGTCTGTTTCAGAAGATCAACCTCGTGTTGAAATGGACTGCCGAGTCGTTCATTCCGAGATCGAGAAGCCCTTTTTTGGTTTTAACCGTGCAAAGTTCGCTGTGATCGAAGCTGCTATTCTGGCAACCAGGACTCACCTGCTGTCTGCTGATCAAATTCAGGCAGAATTGGATCGTTTGCGACCATTGATCGATAAGACAGGTGGGCAGACAGAACACTCGGCATTCGAGTTCCTTCGAAAGACGATAGATGAACGCATCTCGAACCATTGATTTAACAGCCTGCGCTGGCGATGGCTTCACCGTGCGAATCTGTGCTGGCTCTCGTTTGCATTTCGGCTTGCTGGACACCGTTCGTCCCTTTGGTGGAATTGGCGTTATGCTCAACATGCCGTCCACCGAAGTGATTGTTTCGACCGCTGACAGGTTTCGCTGTCCAGATGACTATCAGGATCGAATTGGTCCAATTGCCGAGCGAGTTCGTCAATTCAGTGGTGCCACGACGTTGCCTTCATGCTGCGTTGAAGTTCTGCGAACCGCACCACCTCATTGCGGGCTGGGAAGTGGAACACAGCTTGCGCTGGCAGTAGCCGAAAGTCTCTGTCTCCACCAGGCTTTGAAAGTGAACCAAGGCACAATTGCAAATGCCTTGGCAAGTCGCGGGCAACGGTCCGTCGTTGGCACTCATGGGTACTGGCAAGGTGGAATGATCTATGAAGCAGGTGATGGCGAAGCAGGTGATGGTGGCGTAGCTGCCGCTGGTGAAAACATCAATGTTGTTCAGGAGGCAGTTTGCTTACCGGAGGAGTGGCGTGTTGCAGTATTAAGGCCACTGGATCACGAGTTCGCTATCAGTGGCCAGCAGGAGCGTGAAAAATTTGCACGATTGCAACCAGCGTCGGAGGAAGTTGCCCATGAATTACGGCGGTTGGTAATGGAAGACATCATGCCAGCAGCCAAGCAGGGTCATTTCAATGCCTTCGCCGATAGTACGCGTAGTTACAACGAGTTAAGCGGACGGTTGTTTGCGAGCGTGCAGGGTGGATCCTATAACGGCGCCGCTGTAACACGCGTTATAGAGTGGTTGAGTGATCGTGGAGTGCCCGGTCATGGACAGAGTAGTTGGGGGCCAGGCGTGTTCGCTTGGTTTGAATCACAGAGAGCCGCTGAGATGGGTTTGGAATCCTTGCCCGATAATGTCGAATTGGTGACATTGACATCGGTCCGTAACGAGCCGAGATCGGTTCAGGTTTTAGGGAGTGTCTGAAATCTCGTAACGAGTTCAGGCTTCGCAACAGACTCACGAATGTGGATCAGTGGAATTGTCTTCGCTGCTGGGATTGTCTTTGCCGGAGGCAATCGGGCTGACATCAGCTCGTAGTGACCATACTCCCAACAGTGCGGCACACGCGAGGTAGCCAGCGACGTATTCAAGGACTGCTCCTCGGTTCGTGGAATCGAGGACAATATTTCCCCAGCCTTCAGGCCCGAAAAGCACAAACAGCTGATTGCCCGGTAGAGGCGAATGAATGATCCCGAAGGCTGTCAGTAATCCGGCTAATGCCATGACGACGGCTGCTTCTTTGACTTCGCGATCCACGATTTTTGCTAACGCCCAAGCCCACAGCAGGCTGGTGATGATGAAGCCACTGCTGAGCATGCCCACTGTTTTTAGATTCGCCTGCAGTAAACTATCCTGCAAGCTCGCAAGATTGATGCCCGCGTCTCGCAATGCTGCGTCCCCAAACATCTGATTGGGGAAACTAAGAGCAAGAAATGCCAAGGCCGGCAAACATGCCAGTGCGACAGCTGCATAGTGTTTTCTCGGTGTTGCAAGAAAACTCTGCGCGGTGATTTCCAAGCCAACAAAGACCAGAATGGGGTACACCGTTGCCGCCGGGATGTAAGCATTGATCCATCCAAAATAGCCGACCAATCCTGCTGATCCAATTAGCAGCGCCGTTCCCAGTGTGTATGCGGCGCGGCCGCCCATGGCTTTGTATGCCGGATGCCCAATGTACGGTGTCGTTTGAATAACACCCCCAGAGAATCCGGCAATCAGTGTTGCAAAAGCCTCTACTCCGATCACTGTCCTCGTGTCGTATTTGTCTCCAGCCGCTGCCGCACTCTCGGTGCAATCAATGCCTCCAACGACAGTTCCAATCGCAAACGGTAATGCAATCGGTAAGTAGGGCAACGCATCGTCAAAGTTCGCAATCCAGTTAAATTGCCAAGCCTCCAACCACTGAGCTGGAAACCAAGAAACACCGGTAGGAGCTTGCGGGAGTTCGTAATTCGTCCCCGGAATGAGGCACATGACATAGAACACGATACTGGCAACCAGTAATGCGCCGAGAGTGCCGGGGGTCCTGCCCGGAAGTGGAATTCGTCCGACTAGAGTGCAAAGCACAATGACTAGAGCTAGCATGCCCGGTAACGGATGACGAAATATTTCCATCAGTGGAATGAAGCTGATCAATACCAGTGCGATTGCTGCTAACGACCCTAACAGTCCAGCTCGGGGAATCACTCGGCGGACAATTTCAGTGAACGGTGCCAACGCAAATTTCAGAACACCGCTCATCACGATGCACCAGATACCGATGTGCCATGTTCGGTACGCAGCTTCTTGCTCGCTTAGGTTCATCCCCAAGCCTTGCAGGTAAGACGGGCCAAGAATGAACAGAACGATTCCAAATGTGCTGGGCGTGTCGAGGCCTAGTGGCATCGCGGTGACATCATCCCGTCCTGTTCTTTTCGCCAACCAGAATGCAAGGACGAAGAACGCCAAATCACCGATCAGAACGCCTAATGCGGTGCCGGGGACCATCGCAGAGACGATAAAGTCCACTGGAAAGCCAAATCCTTGCAGCAACGCCACCATCAAAATCAGACCAGCGATGTTATCGAGCATGAGGCCGAAAAATGCATTGATATCGCCAGGGCGTACCCATCGGTAAGGGATTTGGCTGTTTTCTTGTGTATTCAAGGCGAATCGTCTCGACGGATGAAGTTCAAACACGATGTTTTAATTGTCATACCTTACCTGTTCTATCTAGTTCTTCAGGGTGGTTTGCTCCTAATAGCGGATTCATTTTTGACTTTAGCGAGATTTTAGGGATACTAAACCTGTGCTTTTCGGTAAAGGCTGTGCGGACTTCAACATTATTCACCGCGTAGTTCAATGTGTCCGATGTCAAGGCACGCAATTTTTGTGCGTAATGCACGCCCTTATTTTTGTTTTACTTGCTTATTTCCCTAACGATGGTGGATCATTCGATGAATGCATTAGCACCAACCGCTTCCGTGAACTTGCAGGGTGACGTCTCTGACGAAAGCCTCATTGCTCAGTATCGCGAAAGTGGAGATCGTGGTCTTTTTGAGACCCTGATGCGACGCTATGAGCGTGAGATGTACAGTTATCTGCGACGCTACATCGGCAATGCCGAGATGGCAGAGGATGCATTTCAGGGGACTTTCTTACAGGTCCATTTGAAGTGTCACCAATTTGATCCCGCCCGACGTTTTCGCCCGTGGTTGTACGCGATTGCCACAAATCAGGCGATCGACGTGCAGCGGCGCAACAAAAGGCACCGAATGGTTAGCCTTGATCGGTCCTCGTCCAGCGAGAAGGACGAGCGAGGGAACAGCTGGTCAGAGAAGCTGGTGGGTGATTCTCCGGATCCGCATCGTGCAGCGTCGGATCAGGAAAATAGCCGCTGGGTGCATGATTCTGTTGATTCACTCAGCGATTCGATGCAGCAGGTCATTCACTTAGTGTATTACCAAGGGCTGAAATACCGCGAAGCAGCTGATGCTCTTGGGATTCCCGTGGGCACCGTGAAAAGTCGCTTGCATGCTGCTGTGCAGCGACTGGGGCTGCTTTGGGATGAAACTCGACATGAGATTGACGAGTAGTCGCTGATTCCTTGGGAAATGATGAACCTAGAGCGACTTGTGCGCATAGAAAGAACCGCTGCACTTTGCAGCGGTTCTCGCCTCGGCATGCGAATTCTTTCCTCCACGCATTTAATCTCTCGTGATGCACGAAGACCTGATCGGTTACCTGCTTGGCGCCCTTGAGCCGCATGAAATGCGTCGAGTGGCGCAATGGCTGGAGGAAGATCCGGAGGCACGCCGAGAACTCGAAGCGATTGAGCGGTCACTCAGGCCTCTGGAAGAGTCTTACGAACCTCCTGAGCCTCCCTCGCAGGACCTGATCGCGAAAACGCTTGCAGCGCTGCCACCAATGCCGGCGGCCGGTGATAGCGAGCAAATCCATTGCGAGTCTGGATCGCAGGGGGCAGTGGCGGCAAATGGTCATGGTCCTCATGAGTGCGTAGATCTACCCAAGCTTGAGCCCAGCATCGAAAACATTCGCGGTCGTGGTTATGGATGGACGGATTGGTTGGGCGCGGCAGCGGCAGCGATCGTGATGCTGACGGTGATCATTCCCGCTCTCGCAGCCGGGCGTTTAGAAGCACGGAAAACAGCATGCCAAGACCGATTACGGCAATTCGGTACGGCGATCACGCAATACGTAAGCCATAGCCCGCAGGAGCGGATGCCTGCGGTGGCTGAGACAGGGCGTGAGGCTTTTGCCGGTGTGTTTATGATCCGCTTGAACGAAGCGGGTTTGTTGACGGACCCTGACCTTCGCTGGTGTCCATCACTCGATCAGCCTCCGAGCATGGAGGCGGCGTTGACTGACTTGGCAAACGTACCGTCGCTTGATGATCTCTATGGTGCTCCGGTTGATCAGCTGCGGCAGATCCAGCAATACGCGGGTGGTCAATACGCGTACAACCTCGGGGTCATGGAGGAAGACAGGCTGAAGTCACCTCGCTTCGAAGCACGTGCTTCTTTCGCGATCATGTCTGATGCTCCGTTGTCGGGGATCACGGAATCGACACAGCATGGCAAGTTAGTGGGACACAACGCGACTGGTATTAATGTTCTTTACGAAGATGGGAGAGTTCGTTTCATTCCTCTGGCAGCATTGGAAACAATGCCCGATCATCCGCTCCTGAACCATCGAGGTGAAGTTGAGGCAGGTGTGAGTGTTGACGACGCGACGTTAGCACCTAGTTGGCGTCCTCCGTTCGTCAACGTGCGGCAGCGGTAGCCCGTTTGAAAATCGACGTTGTTTGTCGGTTCAAAAAAACTCACCGTTGAACAGTGAGCAATCATAGGGGATTCGGGGCCGGAACCTCGCAGACGTTGAAGTCATCGGCGCTCGTAATTCAAAGGGCTTATCAATCGGTGATCATTCAGTTGAAGTCACGTGTGCTTGTCTTCTGACCAGTTGGAAAATCATTTGGCACCTCTGTCAGTGTGACACTTCCTGTTGCAGCCCACTCGGCGCCTCGCAGTAGAGTTGTGATGAAGCCAACGCATTGGACTGAGTAGTCAGCGTGTCCCATGGGTGTGTGGTAAACGCGGCCTTTGCCATAGTCGATAGTCATCATCATAGGCTCATTGCGGCCGGTGCCCTTGAGGCTCTTGTCAGCAAACGCTGTTGCCAGAATCGTCATGTTGTCTGCTGGGCCACGGAGTTGTTGATAGAGTTCGTCTTTCGCGTGAAGCCAAGTTCGTGGAAGTCCCTTGGTGATAGGATGCTCTGGATTGCGAATTACAATTTTGAATTCGTGTTGCGGGCCATGCGAGCCACCATTCCCGGGTGTTGTGTCGCGAACTGTCTTTCCGGCATCATCGATGTAGACGTATGGCCCCGTTTTTTCATTTCGTCCGCCCCAGCCCCCGAGACCAATCATCTTGTTGTACGCTGGCCAATCACCAAATGAGTTGTCTGCGGCGTGGACGATTACCAGCCCACCGCCATTCCGCACGAAGTTGTCAAAAGCTTGGTTGGTTGCGTCAGGCCAGGGTGCCGCATTCCATCCAAAGTTGTTGATTACGACATCATAGTTATCGAATTTTGGTTTGAAGTCGGGGTCAGGCTTGGGTTGGGGCAGGTCCTCGCGTGTCTTCCCATCATTCAGAGGGAACTCTTTGAGCAGCGATCCACCTTTCCATGTGTATTGGGTTCGTGCCACATCGACTGTGAAGCGTCCAGAGTCCTCTAGGTACTTTTTCATCATGGCCGTTGTCTTGGGCCATGCACCGTGATTGTTTTGCCCATCAATGATGAGCGCTTTCAGCTTTTCTTCTGCGTTCACTGTCGCGGTGAGTGTTGCGATGAGGGTGGCGGTCAATAGGAATGCGATCAAGCGTTGCATGACGGGTGTTCCAGTGATTAGCGGGGGGAGGGAATGTGCGATGGACTTCAGTGGGGCAGGTTTGGTTTTGATCAAGCAACTGACGCTGGCTTTTGGCTTCTCGTCAGCTTTGCGAACTTTGGTATTCTGCAATTTTGGCCATCGAACTTTTTAGTTGGCCATAAAGGTCGCGGTAGACTGGAAAAAGCTGGTTGTACTGCTTCGCGGCAAGCCGGTTCACAGGGGTTTCATCTGCGATTTTGATCGTTGCTTTGCATGCCGATTCAATGGAGCGGTATGCCCCGTCGCCGACAGCCGCAAGTAGCGCGACTCCGAAAGCCGGTCCTTGCTCAACTTCCAGTGTGGTGATTTTTTTGCCAAATATATCGGCTTGCATCTGACGCCACATGGGATTCTTACTGCCACCCCCTGATGCTCGTATCTGACGTACGGGAACATCAAGAGATTGAATGATGTCGAGGCTGTCACGAAGCGCGAACGTGATTCCCTCCATCACGCTACGTGTCATATGACCTCGCGTGTGTGTGAGATTCATTCCAACAAAACTGCCTCGTGCGTTGGGGTCGGCGTGTGGTGTTCTCTCTCCATTGAGATAGGGCAGGAACAGTAGCCCATTGCTACCAGCCGCAATATCGGCAGCTTCTGCGGTTGCTGCGGCGTAGCGATTTTTGGGAGCAATTCCAGATAACCCCTGCAGCACGGAATCAACCCACCATTGTAGAGAGCCACCGCTTGTAAGATTGACACCCATCATGTGCCACTTGCCGTTAACCGCGTGGCAAAAAGTGTGAAGCCGTCCAGTGGCATCGTATTGGGGTTCGTCACTGTGAACAAACATTACACCACTGGTTCCGATAGAGGTGCTCAGTACTCCTTTGCGTACAACGCCATTTCCCACGGCGCCTGCGGCACAGTCCCCTGCCCCGCCGACGACTTTGCACTCAGTCGTCAGCCCAAGCGACTTGGCAGCCTCTTTCGTGAGAGTGCCGGTGACTTCATCGCTTTCAACGACGCGTGGCAAAATCTGTTCATCCAATTCAAGCTTGCTGAGTAGGCGTTTTGACCACTTGCGCTTCACAACATCGAGTAACAGCGTGCCGCTGGCGTCACTGACCTCCGTAACGAAATCACCTGTCATGCGGCGGCGAATGTCATCTTTCGGGAGAAGGACTTTTGCGAGTTTGTCGTAGTTTCTTTTTTCCTTGTTGCGTAGCCAAAGGATCTTAGGTGCTTGAAAGCCTGTTAATGCGGGGTTAGCCACCATCTTGATCAAGTTCTTGCGACCCCCTGCTGCTGCGGTGATTTGTTCACATTCAGCCGCTGTTCTTTGATCATTCCAGAGCAATGCCTTGCGAATGACTTGGTTCTTTTGGTCAAGGAATACGGAGCCATGCATCTGTCCACTCAGGCCAATTGCTTTGATTGCATCCGGTTTCAGCTTGGCTTTCCGCATCACAGCGCGGACGGTTTTGACGGTTGCTTTCCACCAGTCTTCTGGATCCTGTTCGGTCCAGCCTGGTCGCGGTTGGTGAAGTGGATATTCGGCGACAGATTCGGCAAGGACTTTTCCTGAGACATCAATCGCGAGTGTCTTGGTGCCACTTGTACCGATGTCAATTCCAAGGTAACAACTCATCTGCCTTTTCCCCTGCCTCGTTCTGCGAAAGCCTGTGTGAACTCCGAGCCACTATAATGCGTATCAGCGCTGGACTTAACCCTTGCGGCAGAGGTTTGCCTGCGTTGATACCCAAATTGATTGATTCCCGAAGCGATTACCCTGCTATCACGAGCCCTACCTGTGAACCAAGCTGATTTCTCAACTGAAAGACGTAGATTTCTGATCGGATCAGCCGCTGTTATTGCCAGTATTGAAATAGGTTGCGGCAAGGCGGAGCCCGTCGCGGTGCCCTTGGCAAAAACTCGAAAAAATGTGCCCTTGCGAGTTTTGTTGGTTGGCGAAGCTGATGATAAAGATACCGTTACTCGAGGATGGCAGGCCGTCTCGGAGCAGCAGATTCAGATCAATGTACTGCCTCTCGATAGAGCTGATTCAAGTGGCATCGGCGATGCATTCCTGACAGGAGCGAAGAAAGCAGATGTGGTGATCTATCCACTGGTGCTTGTTGGTGAGGCGTCTCGCAGTGACGCTGTGGTTGAGATGACCGCCGATGAGGTGAAGAAGATTGAATCAGAGGTCGGCGCACTTTTACCCACCGCACGTAATGGCGCGGCTCGTTACGGAAGGGCGACTTATGCGTTGCCTCTGGGGTGTGCTTTGCCTGCTCTGGTTGCTCAGTCCAAAATCGAACCACTTGAGTCGTGGGAAGATTACGACCAGCTTGTAGCGACTCAGTGGGAGGGGATGGCAGCAGAGCCGACTGCCGCTGGTTGGGCAGGAACGATGTTTTTGTGGCGTTGTAGTGGTATGAAGAATTGGTTGTTCGAGCGAAAAAATCTAAAGCCTCTTATCAATACTGAACCCTATGTGACGTCGCTTGAACTTATGGTTAGGACTAATTCGCGATATCAGAAAAAGGATCAGACACCTGATCAGATTTGGGCACTTGTTGGAGAAGGGAAGTTGCGTGGTGGCATTGGCTTTCCCATTCGGAGGTCAAGTGCTGCTGACAATATGGAAGTGTTCCCTTTGCCGGGTGTCGTGAATCTGTCCAAGGTAGTGCTCGATCCATTTTCTCCGGTTGTTTCGCTCTCGGCGAGTTGTCGCCAGACCGATGCATCCAAGCAATTCATTGAATGGTTGTGTGGTGGGGAAGGTAGTCGTTCGGTCCGTCGTCAGGTTGCCGGCATGACTGACTTGCGGGCAGGGACATCATCCAGTGGAACATCGGCGTCTTACGATGACTGGCTGATCACGCAGTTGCAGGCACCTCTCACTGCCCCCTGCCCCCAATTGAACGCCGCAACGGACTATCTGTTGGTTCTGGATCAGCAGGTGCGACGTGCTTTGGCGGGGGATGTTGCGCCGCAGGAAGCTCTCGATGTGGTGGCTGAGAACTGGTCCGCCCTGACTGCCAAGTCCGGTGCCGATAAGCAAATTCGAGCGTGGCGAATGGCACAGGGTATGCGTTCTTAGCAACGCGTATCGCAGTTACGTAAGCGAGAACTTGGTTGGAATTTGACGGTTAGCGGCAGCGTTGAGTGGGGCTAGCAGCGCGAAAAAAGAGCACGTGCTTGGCACGTGCTCTTTCTCATTGGTTCGAACTGCTTCACTTGTCAGGAAAGCTGAATTACTCGTCGCCTGCTTCTTCCGAAGTGGCTGCTACGGCAGTTGTGTCTTCTTCATCGTCCGCCTCGTCATCATCGAATGCTGGCTTTTCTGCTGCGACGTTGCGTCGATCGTTCTTGCCGACGAGTTCCAAGATGGCTCTTTGACCAGCGTCACCAAGGCGTGGAGTGGCAAGTCGAAGGATGCGGGTATAGCCGCCAGGGCGATCAACGTAACGTTCAGCGATAGAGTCGAACAGGATTTTCGCTGCTTCTTTGTCGCCAATGAGCTGGATGACCCGTCGACGTGCGGCTACCACAGGGGCGCGAGCATTCGCCCACTTCTGCCAGTCGTCACTTTTTCGCCACTTTTTATATTCGTCGCTACCTCGTTTCGCAGATGTCGCCAGTTTCTCGGCGGCTTCAGCAGAAGGGAGGCTTTTCTTGGCAATCGTGATACACTTCTCGACTAGGGGGCGTACCTCCTTCGCCTTGTGCAGCGTGGTCGTGATTCGACCTGCTACCTTGGGTGCATTGTCATCGAGTGTTGCATCTCGTTCGGTCAAAAATAGCGCGCTAACTAGGTTCTTGAGCAAAGCTTTGCGATGGCTCGGGCTTCTTCCAAGTGTGCGGCCTCGTCGTCGGTGACGCATGGCATCATGTCCGTCAAATTATGTCGTTAAAGAATGGGGTGACTGCGATTTGCTAACCGTTCTCTAGAAGAGTGGTTGGTTTGGGACTCGCATTCCAAGGTGTAGACCGTACTGTGAAAGTTTTTCACGAACCTCGTTCAAGGTTGTGTCGCCGAAATTGCGTACTTCCAACAAAGTGTCTTCGGTTCTTTGAACCAAATCACGCACGGTCTGGATGTTTTCGCTCTCCAAGCAGTTGTTGGCACGAACCGACAAACGTAAGTCGGCCAGTGTCATGTTCAGCTTCGCTTCCAGCTGGGCTTCCGGCGATCCAGCACCACCTCGAGCGGCCGAGAAAATGCTCGGTCCGAGTTCGCGGTACTGCACGAAAGGATTGAGGTGCTTTCGCAGGATTTTTGCCGATTCCACCAAAGCCATTTCTGGATTGACTGAACCATCGGTCCAGATTTCCAAATTCAGCTTGTCGTAGTTTGTTTTCTGGCCGACACGAGTTTCTTCAACCTCGTATCGAACCCGCGTGATGGGGCTGTACACGGCATCGACTGGGATAATGCCAATCTCATGGTCCACCGCACTGTGCTCAGTACTTGGAACGTAGCCGCGTCCATTCTCGACGACCATTTCCATCATGAATGGAACATCATCAGTCAGCGTCGCGATGACGTGATCTTTATTGATCACTTCGACATCCGAATCAGTCTGAACGTCCGCGCCCGTAATGACTCCTGCCTTGTCGCTTTCGACAGTGATGACGCGGGTTGCTTCGCTGTGATTGCGAACCACGATGCTTTTGACGTTCAGCACGATTTCCGTAACGTCCTCAAGAACGCCAGGAATCGTCGTGAACTCATGTTGAGCTCCGCGAATTTTGATTTGGGTGACGGCACTGCCCATCAGGCTGCTCAGAAGCACGCGACGGAGGCTGTTGCCAACGCTTGCCCCAAAACCACGCTCAAATGGTTCTGCAGAAAATTTGCCATAAGTCTCAGTCAGTGACTCGCGGTCGACTTCCAAGGCGCTTGGAAGTTCCATACCACGCCAACGAATATGCATCGTGATGATTACCTCAGTTCTGAATAACAGATGTGGGAGGTGAAGCTGCTGGGGTTAATGGGTTTTCACACCCTTCATCAAACGGAGCGAGTGATGATTTGTTTTGCTGGTCGGAGCCGCCGCTGTAAAGCTAGACGCGACGTTTCTTGCGAGGACGACACCCGTTATGAGGGATCGGGGTCACATCTTCGATCAACTTCACATTCAGGCCGGCTGCTTGGAGCGAAGTGATCGCGCTTTCGCGTCCGGACCCTGGACCTTTGACACGAACTTCGACGTCTCGCATGCCGAATTTCGTTGCCTTCTCAGCTGCTTGTTGGGCAGCACATTGGCCTGCGAACGGCGTGCTCTTGCGACTTCCTTTGAAGCCGCTAGTACCAGCACTGGCCCAGCAAAGCGTGTCGCCTTTTGGGTCAGTGATGGTCACGGTTGTGTTGTTGAACGTCGCGTGAATGTGAGCGATGCCGTTGGAGACATTGCGGCGAACACGTTTCTTTTTGTTTGACTTTGCCACGGCAAAGAATCTCTTGGGTATTGGAATGCGGGTTAGGAAAACAGAGGAATCGCGGACTAACGCAAGTCCTTGACACCTTTCTTGCCGGCAACTGTCTTACGCGGCCCCTTACGGGTGCGGGCGTTGGTCTTGGTGCGCTGCCCGCGAACAGGCAAGCCATTGCGGTGCCGAAGCCCGCGATATGCTTTGATCTCACGCAAACGCCCAACATTTTGAGCTAATTGACGGCGAAGTGGACCTTCTACCGTGTAATCGCGTTCCAACAAAGCAGCGATTCGGCCCAGCTCATCCTCTTGGATTTCACTTGCCGCCCTCGCAGGGTCAATTCCCAATTTCTCACACACCTCCCGAGCACTGTGCAAGCCAATGCCATAAAGGTAGGTGAGAGAATATTGAATTTGTTTGTCGTTGGGGATATCGACGCCCATCAAGCGGGGCATAACCGGACTCCGGAGAAAGGTCTAATGTTTATCAGGGCAAGGGGAAACCGAGTCTGAGCAGCGAAATCCGCCACCTGTTCGACTGAGTAGTCCCGAAATATACCGAACGGTCCCCTATTTGCTCAATGGGGACAGGCCATCATTTTTTGCAAGAATTTTGCCGAATCATTCTGAGAAACTCAGTCGGGACATCATCCCGAGCACTTGCCGGTATACGAGTTTGTTCTATGACTCTGAACTCCGATAGGTCAATCGACAATTTTGTATCGCCTTCAACCGTTGACCAGACCCTCGTTAGCCATAATTCGTGGCAATAAGGTAACATTTGGCGGTAAATTTCTGCCCCGCCGACCACAAAACACCGCTCTTGGCCTGCCATTTCCAGGGCTTTTTCGGGGTTCGAGGCTGAATCCACCCCCTCAGATGACCATTCCGTGTTCCGAGTGACGACAATCGTCCGACGACCGGGCAACGGACGTCCGATGGAGTCATAGGTGCGGCGTCCCATGATGAGAACTCCTCCCATCGTTAGCCGTTTGAAGCGGCGGAGGTCGCTGCTCAGTCGCCACGGCATATCGCCGTTGAGCCCAATCACTCCTGTCGGAGTCATCGCAACGACGGCAGTTAACCCATGCTGCTCACCGAGATTTTCAGTGTTTTCGCTCAAACGGCCACCGGAGCCTTGATGCGGGGGTGAGGGTCGTAACCGATGAGTGTGAAGTCCTCGAAGGCGAACTCGCTTACCGACTCAGCCGTTGAGTTGATTTGCATCTTGGGAAGCGGGCGTGGATGCCGAGAAAGTTGTTCGCTAGCTTGGGTGAAGTGGTTTTTGTACAGGTGTACATCTCCCAGTGTGTGAACGAATTCACCAGGTTGAAGGCCTGTCACCTTTGCCATCATCATCGTTAGGAGCGCGTAGCTCGCGATGTTGAAGGGGACCCCAAGAAAAAGGTCCGCGCTGCGTTGGTAAAGCTGGCACGATAGTCGCCCACCCGCAACGTAAAACTGAAATAACAGGTGACACGGAGGCAGTGCCATCTCTGACACATCGGCAACGTTCCACGCAGATACGATCAGTCGTCTCGATTGCGGGTTATTTCTGATCTCGTTCTCTACATGAGCGATTTGATCGATGGTTGTCCCGTCAGGGCTTTGCCAAGATCGCCACTGGTGACCATAAACAGGACCAAGGTTCCCCTCTTCGTCAGCCCACTCGTCCCATATCGTGACCCCATTTTCTGTGAGCCATTTGATATTGGTGTCACCTTTGAGAAACCACAGCAATTCATAAATCACCGACCGTATGTGGACCTTTTTGGTGGTAAGCAGCGGAAAGCCTTGGGAGAGATCGAATCGCATCTGTCGACCGAACAGACCGCGGGTTCCCACACCTGTCCGGTCATCACGGTCAAAGCCGTGGCTAAGTACTTCGTCGAGCAGTTGAAGATAGTTGCGCATGAATCACACCAAGTGCGTTTGTTCTCTGTTTTTGCCTGTTCTCATCTCTCTTGCCACCGACAATCAGTTCGGGCGACACCAATCAATGGTCCAGTGGCGGTCACTGGACATTTGAACGTGATCTTCCGGGATTCCAAGGCCCCTCGCAATGGCGCGGATTTCGTTCAGTGTCAGGGCGGCGTGAAGTGATTGTCGAAACAGTTGCTGGCCGTTTTCGCTTTCTTCACCACTGTAAGCTCGGACCATGCTTTCGATTTCTTCGGCGGTTTCCGGCCGAGCGAGGTCACGAATAAAAAGGCGGCCACCTTCTCGAGTTAGGCGAACAGCCGTTTCGAGCCCAATTCGCGGTTCCTCCAAATGGTGCAGCAAACTGTTGCTGATGACAGTGTCTGCCATTCCATTTTCGAACAATTCCATGGCCTCGACTGCCACATGATTAAGGGAGATGCGTCCGAGGCATCCAGCGATATCGATCTCTTGCTTCGCGATTTCGAGCATTTCAACTTCACCATCGGTTGCGATCACTTCGTAATCGTTCGATCGCTGACAGAGTTCGATCGGAATGCCCGCAGGACCACACCCCAGGTCTACTACCAATGGGCCTGTCGGGCCTTTGAGTAATTCATCCACGAATTGCCGATTGACCGCAGAGTGGTCCATCGCATGGTATTCAGTTGCCTCATCGCTGGGGCTGAAAGTATCCGGTTCGGGGATCCTGTCCATTTCGTTTGCCAAATGATCGAGTTCTTTTGGAGATGATCGAGGTATCGAGCCGCAATGAATAGCAGCGTTTGAATATGTTAGATGTCGCGGACGAATGGTGTCTCGGGTGGTGGTTCAAGACACAAAATTCTTGCGAGTCGATCGGGTGTCAGTATCAGATCGTAACATTATCGGTGCTGAAAAGAACTTCCTGCTTGAACAAAGGTGAGGGACAAGCGAAGTGGAATCAGCGGCGGTGTGGCTGGATATTCACTCTGACGGCATTGTGCGAATGGTTTGATGCTGATACCGATCCATGAGCTTTTAGCTATGCAAAACGATTTCTGCCAAATTAAAAATAAATTTGTCGGTGTGTGCTTTTAAGCAGCATCGTTCGATTAGAATTCGGGACCCTCCGAGCGATCCCTGACAATTTTTCGAACAGGTGATCGTTCAACTGTCTTTCCAATTCGTTATCTTCCACCGGGATTTTCAAGTCATGCGTTTTGCACGTACCACTTTGTTTGCCTCCGCCCTACTGGGATTTTTTGTCCTCGCTGGCTGGAAAGTTGCTGATTCCCCGGGCAAGCAGTTGCAAACGTTCGCCGATTCATTTCTTTCGACGCTGGATGAGGACCAGAAGTCGGCCGCAGTGCTGCCTTATGATTCTCCCAAACGCGTGGACTGGCACTTCATCCCTAAGAAGACCCGCAAGGGGCTTGTCCTCAGTGACATGAATGCCGCACAGAGGACGGCTGCCTTGAGGTTGGTTCGGGCAGCATTGAGCGAGGTTGGATACGACAAAGCCAGCAAGATCATGCAGCTAGAAGCAGTTCTTCGTGAGCTTGAGGGAGAGAAGAGAAATTGGGCCCGTGACCCGGACAAGTATTACGTGACCATCTTCGGGAATCCCAGCAGTACCGATGCATGGGCACTGAGTTTTGAAGGGCATCATTTGTCTTTGAATTTTGCTTGCCGCGATGGCAGGGTCGTCGACAGCACCCCTCAGTTCTTTGCAGCTAATCCCGGCACAATCATGAATGATGTTTCTGGTCCTTTGGGCAAAGGAACTCGTGTTTTGCGTGACGAGGAAGATCTCGGTTTCAAACTTGTAAATTCGCTCAATAAATCGCAAAGCAAACTCGCTATCATTAGCCCCAAAGCTTTGAAAGAGATTCGTTTTGCGGGCGAAGCGCAGGCGGTTGTCGGTGAGCCTGAAGGAATTCGACAGGCAGACTTGAACGCTGAACAAAAGGCTATCCTGGAAAAGTTGGTCACCATTTATGTAAATGCCGTCACTGATGACGTTGCTAAGCAACGTCGTGATTTGATTGAGGAAGACGGCTGGCAGGACGTTCACTTTGCGTGGGCTGGAGCCACTGAACCAGGAATTGGTCATTACTACCGAATTCGTGGTCGACGTTTCCTGATCGAGTTTGCAAATACCCAAGCGGATGCTGCGGGGAACCCAGCAAACCATATCCACTGCGTCTGGCGAGATCTAACCGGTGATTTCGATTTGCCTATTAAGTAGACGATCGAAAAATTATTCTCCCATCATCACGAACTGACGTGACGCAAACGGAGCGAGGTTGCGACATCAGTTGTCGGGAACGTGCAGGCTTGCATGCCGGTGGTAGATTTCTGCAAGGAATCCTTCGGTCAAGCAATGTCCGGGCTTTCAGAGAGCCACAAGCAAGATGTGGACTTTGGGTGCGGCGTGTGTCGGCACTGCCCGTCGATTTGAGCAAATTGTTGGCTGCGGTGTTAATGTCGGCTGCGGCGTTGCTGAGAAGTAAGTTGGGGTCTATGCGGGGTTCTAGAATCAACAAGATCAGGTTCTAGTTCCGACAAAAAGATTAGGGTCACTCATGTTGGCATTCGTAAGACATCTCCGCAAACGCTGGGAAGACTGGTGCGGCGATCATGAGATGGAAGTCACTATCCGGAAGCACTTGACGGAAAATGGGTTCTTTGGCGGAACGGCACGATTGAGAAATGTGCGACTTGTCGCTGTGCAACGACCCGGTTGGCTGCAGGTCTTCCGATTTGACGCTACTGTTCGGGTTAGGCCGGAAAGTGACGAAAGTGACGGGATAGATCCAGAGGCGGAGTACCGGGAGGTCTTCGGGCTCGTCAAGGACGATATTCGCCATAAAGTAAACACTGTGCGGTTCTTTGAGCAGGAGCAGGAGCGGATAGAATTGTTCGTTCGTTGGAGCGATGGCCTGATCTGCTTACGCGGTGCTCACGGGCTCTCTGCGCGGTAAGATCGTGTGCGTTAAAATTGCGGCTTCCCGCATTGTGAGTCCACAGCTGTTTACGTTCGATCCAACCACCAATCCGAGCGTAGAAAATTGAATATTCCCGATTGTGTTTTGGTTCGGTTCCATTGTGAGAGTGGTCTGAATCGCCAACATTAGTCCGTCGGGATCACCACCGTTTATCCCAAAGAAATTTGAATGCGTAACGTATCGATCACTCACCAAGTCACGGTCCTGGTGCTTGCCGTTTTCAGCCCCCTGACTCTGGCGTGGGGCCAAGGTGAAGCTGGCGACACTCCTCAGGAGGTAAGAAAGCCCGCAGTCGCAACCGATGAGTCAGGCTCCGACGGTGACGTGGGAGGTAACGAAGCACTGCTTCTGTCCAAAACTCGACAGTTGACTTTCGAGGGGAGACGCGCTGGGGAGGGTTACTTCAGCGCTGACGGTTCACGCATGGTGTTTCAGAGCGAGCGTGATGCAGCAAACCCCTTTTATCAAATCTATGTGACTGACCTTGAGACTGGCGACATCGAGAAGGTTTCCCCAGGTTATGGAAAGACGACCTGCGCATGGATTCATCCCACCGGGGAACGCGTTCTTTTTGCGAGCACTCAGGATGACCCCGAAGCACGCAATAAACAGAAGCAGGAACTCGCGCTGCGAGAGAGTGGAAAGCAACGTCGGTATGCGTGGGATTACGACAATCAATACGAACTCTATTCAAAGGAACTTTCTGATGGAACGTTTCAGCGTTTGACCAACGCGAAAGGTTATGACGCTGAAGGAAGTTACAGTCCTGATGGCAGCTTGATTGCGTTCGCATCAAATCGAAACGCCTTTACACGGAGACTTTCTGAAAGAGAGATAGAACTGTTTAAAATCGATCCGGCTTCGATGATCGATGTTTTCATAATGAACGCAGATGGTTCGAACGTCCGCCAACTAACCGATGTGGTCGGCTACGACGGTGGTCCGTTCTTTTCGCCTGATGGTAAGCGGGTATGTTGGCGTCGATTTGCAGAGAATGGTGCCACAGCCGAAGTCTACTCGATGGATATCAACGGCAGTGATGTAAAACGCTTGACCAACATTGGAGCCATGAGTTGGGCTCCCTATTACCATCCGAGCGGTGACTACCTGATCTTCACGACGAACAAGCATGGGTTTGGGAATTTCGAGCTCTATCTGGTTCGAGCAGATGGCAAGGGAGACCCTGTTCGTGTCACCGACACGGATGGGTTTGATGGGTTGCCTGTCTTCTTACCCGATGGCAAGCGGCTTTCTTGGACTTCAACGAGAACGGCAGCCAAGCAATCACAGATATTCATGGCAGAGTGGAACGACGCCGTGGCTCGACGTTTGCTCAAGCTTGATGCGAATACAACTGATGAAGACAAGTCAGCGGCATTAGCGGCCGCGGAGTCATCAGAGCCTGGCTTTCTACCTACCGACTCCATGCGGCATGTTGACTTCTTGGCTCGGCCAGATTTGGGTGGGCGGCTAACGGGTACTGCGGGTGAGAAACGAGCGACAGCATATGTTGCCGCCTACTTGGAAAGTCTCGGATTTGAACCTGCTGGCGAGAACGGCACATTCTTTCATTCCTTCGACTTTCCTGCTGGTTCGACACTGACAGACGCAAATCAGATGACAGTCTCAAGTGAAAAACTGGAACTCAATAAAGATTGGCAACCGCTGGCTTTTTCCAAAGAGGGTAAAACAGCAGAGACGGGAATCGTCTTCGCTGGCTATGGAATGCAGATCCCTGCGAGCGATGGGACTGCAGAGTACGACAGCTACGTCCATCTTGCCGTCGGTGGCCAGTGGGTCATGGTCCTTCGTGATATGCCTCAGGATATTACCGCCGAGCAACGCCAAAAGATGGCGAGGTACAGTTCGCCACGGCGGAAGGCATCGGTAGCACGCGATTTGGGTGCCAAGGGTATCATCTTTGTTACTGGTCCCACGAGCAAAGTGAAGAATCAGCTGATTCGTTTTGACAAGGCAGCCTCTCAGGCAAGTGTCAGTATCAGTGCCGTTTCTGTGACGAATGCTGTAGCAGAACGGATCTTTCGCGATGCGGATCAGGACTTGGCAAAGAGTCAGAAGCAACTCGATGATGGTTCTTTGCACCTCGGGTTCCCGCTGCAAAATGCCAAGGCCTCAGCAACTGTTGGTATTGAGCGTAAACGTGGTACAGGTCGAAATGTCATTGCCCGGATGACTGCAGGTGAGAAAATCAATAACGATTTACCTGTCCTGATTGTGGGAGCCCACATTGATCATCTCGGTACCGGGGGTGGTGGAGGTAGTCTTGCCAAGGATGACGAGCGTGGTCAGGTACACGTGGGCGCAGACGACAATGCCAGTGGTGTGGCAGCCATGTTGGAAATTGCTCAGTATTTGGCTGCTGAGAAAAAAGCAGGAAGGCTGAAGTCAAAGCGTGATTTATTGGTGGCTGCTTGGAGCGGCGAGGAGCTTGGATTGTTCGGATCTCAGGCATTTGCAGATGACTTCTACAAGCTGTATCCAGATGCACCTAAACCTGTGAAGTCTGATGAAAAGCCAGACGATGCTGTTGCTCATGCGCATGGTACCACGACGGATGCCACTCCCTTAACCGCGGCGATCGCAGCCTATATGAACCTCGATATGGTTGGGCGTTTGCGAGAAAAGTTGGTGATTCAGGGAATCGGCTCCTCACCAGGGTTTGCAAGTGAAGTTCAGCGACGAAACCTGCCCGTTGGCCTCGAGTTAACGCTTGATAAAACCAGCACCAGGTTGCCAACCGATGCTTCCGCCTTCGTGGCTCGTGATGTTCCCATTCTTTCAGCATTCACGGGTGCTCACGAGGATTACCATACACCTCGTGATACCCCTGATAAATTGAATTACGAGGGTGTGGCAGATATCGCGAGACTGTTTGCACTGATCGGTCGTGGATTCTTGACTAGCTCAACCCCCCCTGAGTTCAAACTCGAGGAAGGCGAGGCTCAGAAAGATGCTCCAAGAGCGAGGCTGACAGCTTACTTAGGGACCATACCGGATTACGTCGCAGGTGATGTCAAAGGGCTCAAGCTGAGTGGCGTTGCTGCCGATGGGCCGGCCGCCAAAGCGGGAGTGCGTGGCGGTGATATTATCGTGCGACTCGCCGGACGCAACATCGAAGATATCTACGATTACACCTACGCGATCGAGGCGTTGAAAATCGGAGAGGAGGTTCAGATTGTCGTTCAGCGGGGCGCAAAGACGGTGACCATGAAAGTAACGCCGTCCTCAAGAGATTGACAATTGGGTCGAGGTGATTCTGAAACGAATTGCCAAGTGTTGTGGTGTTTTGACGAATCAAATGGCTGCGGTACAGTGTGATTTGAAGATTTTTATCCAGAACGGCCCGGCAATTGCTTTCGTATCGGAAAGTTCGATCGCACTGTCATTCTTGTGGTCTAGCGTCCGTTCTTAACGTTTTGTGCAGGTAACACCATGTTCTTTTTTGATCCCGTTTATTTCTTGTTCGTCTTGCCACCTTTGCTCTTAGGGTTCTACGCCCAGTGGAAAGTTAAATCCTCCTTTGCGGAGATGAGTAAGGTGCCAGCAAGAATGAGTGGAGCTGAGGCTGCTCGCCGGATGCTGGACAATGCTGGCTTGTCCGATGTGGAAATCGAGCAGGTCCGTGGGCACTTGAGTGACCATTATGACTCGAGACATAAGGTTTTGAGACTAAGCCCAGATGTTTACAGCGGCCAATCAATGGCCGCTGTTGGAGTTGCTTGCCACGAGGCTGGGCATGCGTTTCAGGACGCCAAGGGCTATGCCCCACTTGCCATCCGAAACTTGGCTGTGCCGGCCGCCAATTTTGGGTCAAGTGCTGGAGTGCTCTTGTTGTTCGTGGGTTTGGTGTTTAGTTTTCCCCCGCTGGCAGTCATTGGCTTGCTGCTGTTTGCCTGCGTGGTGTTCTTTCAGGTCGTAAACCTACCAGTGGAATTTAATGCCAGTAGTCGTGCCCGCGAGGAACTCGTCTCGCAGGGAATCATTGCTGGAAACGAAGAAAAGTACGTGGCAAAAGTCTTGAACGCTGCGGCTTTGACATACGTTGCAGGAACTTTGCAGTCCATCATGACGCTGCTTTACTACGGAATGCGAGTCTTTGGTAATCAAAGGTAGTGTTCACGCGAAACAGGCTGCAAGCATGGTTTGACTAGCGGAATCGCTTCACGATGCGTGACCATTTGTAAGCACAAATGAATCTTCTCACTTTGAGGCTCGCGAGGTCGCGTTGTCTGTAGACGGTTTGTCAGGGAGTTATGTCATGACGCGTTGCTGTCGAACCAGTCAAGGCCCAAGTCCAGCGAGGTTGCCTGGTGTGTTAGTGCACCACTGCTGATGCGGTCGACGCCTGTTTCGGCAATGGCGGGCAATGTGTCAATTCGCACATTGCCGGATGCTTCTAGCTCGACCGATGATTTCATGCCGTCCCGGATTGCCACCGCTTCTCGCAGTTGGTCGATCGAGAAGTTGTCGAGCAGGATGATGTCGGGATTGATTGGCAAGACTTCCGCAAACTGCTGCAGACTGTCGACTTCGATTTCGACGATCTCAGGAGCGGTCAGGCGTTCGATTTGTGAACCACGCCACCGAAGTGCTTTCTCTGCAGCGGTGCTTGCTGCGATTGGTCGATTGGTGTCGCCTGCCAATGCTAGATGGTTGTCCTTGATCAAAAAACCGTCATAGAGCCCGCTGCGATGGTTGTGGGCACCGCCGCAGTGTACGGCGTACTTCTCAAGCAAGCGCCAGCCCGGAGTCGTCTTGCGGGTGTCGTATAGCCGCGCGGAGGATTGTCCAATCGCAGCAACATAGTTTGCTGTCAGGCTTGCAATGCCGCACAATCGACCGACGATATTCAGAATAGTACGCTCGCTCGTGAGCAAGTCGCGAACACTGCCTTGCAGGGTGGCAATTGCTTTGCCCGGTGTCAGAAGTTGCCCGTCATCGAGTGATAACTCAATCTCCAAATCAGCGTCGAATTCATCGACAATCCAAGGCACGGTAGCGAGTCCAGCACAGACACCCTTTTCGCGGGGAACGATCTGGCAACCACCCTGGCTCTCCGGCTCAATCAGGCACACGGTCGTCCAGTCTAGTGAGTCACGCAGATCTTCTGCAATTGAAAGACGGACCAAGGATCGAACATCAGCCTCAAGCCGGGAATCGGCCTTTACTGTTTGATAGTCTTTGGCCGGTTTGCGTGGCGTTTCGTCGGTCATGGGAATTCAAGCTTGTGATGAAAAGCGGTACGCCGTGCTGGATCGATTGGCGGACCTGACTCAGATCGGTGGAGTAATGGCTGCTGCCGTGCAGGAGATAATAACGCAGGCGAGTGAATTCAGGGTGCTGTAGTGTTGCATTGATTGCAAATTACAAGCTCGGCGGTTTCTTATTATCGCTGTTTGATGCGATTAAATCCTGCTCTGCAAAATTAGAATTTAAGCCAATGTATTCGGCAATTGGTTTACAACCACTGTGTGGATTAGTTGGCCACTGATTGCGTGCCGCTGGATGTACTCAAAGAGTGGCGTTGTGCGTTGGTCTAAACTCGATGGAAGGAATGCTTGATGGACGAATCAGAGGCGGGGACCGAGTTTGTCTTTTCGAAACGTCCAGTGCAGTGGATTATTCTATGTGTCATTTCTTGCGTGATGCTGGGAATGACGTATTCGAGCCCTGACGTTCCGTTTCGGATTTTATTACTGAATACGCTGTGGCTGCAGCATGCGTCTGGAAAGTCAGGTGAATATGAAACAGAACAAGTCTCAGAAATGTTGGCGTTTCCGCATTTTGCAACCCAGCATTCTGGAATCTTGTATTCTGAGTTAGTAGAAAACGGTGGGAGGGAATCGACACGTGGCAAGCGGCAAAGACGCTGGCTTGCTCAGGTCAATTTAAATTCAGCCGATGCACTGGAATTGGCTCTGTTGCCAGGGGTTGGTCCTGTTTTGGCTGAGCGAATTGTGTCGGATCGTGTCTCGAGAGGAGCATTTGAATCCGTCGATGATTTGCAGCGTGTTCGTGGTATTGGTCCGGGTAAGATGGCCGAGATTCGTGAGATGGCGGTTGTTGCCAGGTAGAAGCATCCTTGTTTTGGGGAAGCTTGGTCGTTTGCCCCTGAATGCGAACTGCATTCAGTCTCCTACGAGCTGGCTCGTCACTTCGCTAGGATGAAGTAGTATCGGTAAGGAAATGACTTGGTTTCCCGTTCTGTTTTAACAGTGAGTGGATCGTTCTTGATGCCAGAATCAGATAACAGCGAGGGCCAGCTGGATGCGGCAGCGGAATTCGCACCTGCGCCGTTCCATTTGCAGCGACCGTTTGAGCCAGCTGGCGATCAACCTCAGGCTATCGAATCCCTAACCCGCGGATTTGAGGCGGGGCGTAACACGCAAGTCTTGCTAGGGGCAACGGGCACAGGGAAGACATACACGATGGCGAATGTAATCGCCAATCTAAAGCGACCTGCTCTGGTACTCAGTCACAACAAGACTCTGGCAGCACAGCTTTACAGTGAGTTCAAGGAGTTCTTTCCTGAGAATGCCGTTCATTATTTTGTCAGCTACTACGATTATTACCAGCCAGAGGCTTACATACCTCAGCGTGATGTTTACATAGAAAAAGATTCTTCGATCAATGAAGAGATTGATCGCCTGCGTTTGGCGACGACGAGTTCGTTGGTGAGTCGTCGTGACGTTGTGATTGTGGCTTCTGTGAGCAGTATCTATGGACTTGGGTCGCCAAAAGATTACAAGGAACTCATTGTGCCGCTTCATCGCGGTGAAAAGACCCGTCGAGATCATCTTTTATTAAAACTTGTCGATGTTCTCTACGAGCGGAATGACATGGCATTTGAACGAGGGAAATTCCGTGTTCGCGGCGATTCCATCGAATTGTGGCCTAGTTATGAAGAATTTGCTTATCGCATTGAAATGTGGGGTGACGAGATCGAACAGATTTCGATCATCAAGCCTGTCTCAGGAGAGACGATTCGAACGTTAGACCATGTCTATATTTACCCCGCTCGACACTTTGTCATGCCAGAGGATCGGATTCAGAACGCTCTGCGAGTCATTCGCGAAGAGTTGGCGCAACAATTGGAAACGTTTCAGTCCCAAGGGAAACTACTTGAGGCTCAACGTCTATCAGCTCGAACACGTTTTGATCTGGAGATGATGGCAGAGGTTGGGCATTGCCCCGGAATTGAGAATTACAGTCGTCCGCTATCAGGCAAACCGCCCGGTGCGACTCCCGATACGCTCTACGATTTCTTTCCGGATGATTTCATTACCTTTGTCGACGAGTCACATGTGACAGTGCCGCAGGTACGGGCAATGTATTCTGGTGACAGGAGTCGCAAGGAAACGCTGGTTAGCCACGGTTTTCGATTACCGAGTGCGTTGGACAATCGCCCCCTGAAGTTTGATGAATGGGAGGAACGTACTTCGCAAATTTGTTTCGTAAGTGCGACGCCAAACGATTATGAGTTGGAGCGTACCAAAGGCGAGGTGGTCGAGCAAATTATCAGGCCTACTGGTTTGCTGGATCCCGTGGTCGAGGTTGTGTCTGCACGAGGTCAGGTGAAACACCTGTTGGAACAAATTCGTGAGCGTGCTGATAAGGATGAGCGTGTGTTGGTGACCGCTCTGACCAAACGCCTTGCTGAGGATCTTTCGACGTTTTTCCAAGAGCAGAATGTAAGATGTCGATGGTTGCACAGCGAGTTGGATGCTTTTGAACGCGTTGATTTATTGCAGGAATTAAGGGCGGGACAATTTGACTGCTTGGTGGGAGTGAACCTGCTCCGAGAGGGCTTGGACTTGCCTGAGGTTTCGCTCGTTGCGATTCTTGATGCTGATAAAGAGGGGTTTTTGAGAAGTGAAACCAGTCTTGTGCAAACCATTGGACGTGCTGCCCGAAATGCCAATTCCAAAGTCATTCTGTACGCGGATAAAGTCACTAACTCCATGAAATTTGCGATCGACGAGACGGAACGTCGGAGGTCGATCCAGCAAGCGTACAATCAAGAGCACGGGATTACTCCCGAAACGGTGAAGAAAAAAATCAGTGCTGGTATCGAGCTTGAGGCTGCAAAAAGACGAATGAATATAGCCGCAGCGAAGGATGAGTCTGAAGCTGTTTATATCACGGTTGAATATGTTGATAACTTAGAACGGGAAATGCTGGCAGCTGCCGAGGCTCTTGAGTTCGAGAAAGCTGCTTCGTTACGTGATCGTGTACTGCAGCTCAAAGATAATATTGGCAAGCCGTTTTCCGAGATCGAAATTGAAAGTTCAGCAGGCAAGGCGGCTAGCCAGCAGCGCAAGCGACGCAAAGGTATCAAGTCGGGGGGCAGGACAAAGGTTCCGAGACCGAAGCGGGGTTGAACCCGATGATCAGCAATTAAGCAGCTTTGTTTTGTCGCTTCAATTGTTTCCGAAGTCGTCGCCGTTGGGCTTTGTTCATTGACGACCAGTCAATCTCGTCAGACTCCATGGACTCGTCTTCGGTGTCGTTTTGAGGCTGCGGAGAGGTCGGCTTGATTCCGGCTGCGGCCCGTTGTTCCTGAGATTGTGGCCGACTTGAGTCTGCTCGCTCTTCCGCTTCCGATTGCTTGGCTTCTTTGTTTCGGCGCCAGCCCATGAGCCCTTTTCGTGCCGTTGTTTTGTCCGTCTTATCCGATTCATTTTCGGATATTTCCAGAGGCTTGGTTTGACTGCTTGATGCTGATTTTGATCTGGATGATGCACGCGTACGTTTATTGCCAGACTTCTTGGCCTTTTGCTCTGATTCCGAACTTGCTTTCATCCCGGATTCGGTGCTTGTTTCGCTTGCAGAGGCTTTCGGCGCTCGAAGACCGAACCACCGCCGCTTAACCTTGGGCGGTTTCGCTTCTGGCGTTTGATCCATCACTTCTTCGTCAGCTGTTTGAGAAACACCAACTTTCTTTTGCTTCTTTGTGAGATCGCGTTTGCCACTGTTACCTTGATTGGTTTGTGGTTTCGGACGTTCTTGTTCCGTCTTGGAGCTAGCTTTGTCGTCAGACTGGCGTTGCTGCCACCATCTTTGTTTCGTCTTGGGTTCGGTAGATATCCGATCGTCGGGGGTGGCCGATTCTTCGTCCCCGGTCTCTTCCGATTGGAATAGCCGCTGTCTGAATTGCTGGAGACGGTCCGTAATGGAAGTGTCCTCAACTTGCTTGACTTCCCTGTAAAGCAACCGCAGGTAGGTGAGCATGGCGATCAACAGAGTTGTGCAGCCAAGCAGTGGTGCCGTGGTTGCCAAAGTCCAGTATTCAGCAGATTCAGTCTTGAGAATGTTCCATTGGACTGCTTCTGGGATCACGAATAGGATGCAGCTGGTGAGCATCAGTATCAAGGCTGTTCGGCAATGCCAAAGCTCAGCAACCATTCTCAATGCCAGCACCGCTCCACCGAATGTGACTACAAGCCTTACCCAGTCGCTTCCTGCTAAGGCGACACGTTTGCCAAAGCCAGCATCGATGATTGCACCACTCCAATCGACGAGTGATGCAAGGGCATTCACGCTTGCCAATACACTGAAAACGATGACAACGCGCCAGAGTCGGTAATGTCCTCCGAAGTCGTCATTGCGATAACGACGTAATTGATACGTCATCAACGCAATGCCAGCAGTAACTGTCAGCATTGCTACCATGCACCATCTGCCGAAACTGTCAGCGCGATCCAAACGCAATGGACGAGCAATCATTGGGCGGGTCGAAATTGGCGTCCAAGTGACCGCAGCGTAGTGTGCAACACACAGAATGGTGGCAAGTAAGGAAATGATAAAGGAGACCAACAATATGGACCGCAAGCGGATCGGAACCAGTGAGAACCAACGACCCCGAATGCGTTGTTGTACTCGTGAGCCATATGCCATTTGTGGGCAGCGTGCTTCGCGAAGCTTTTCTGCTGCGCGGCGACTTGCGGCAGACGTCGGTCCATTTTCAGCTTGCTGTGCCGAATAGAGAACGCGTCGTCGTCGGTCGTTGGTGCGGCGCCCTTGTTGCATAATGCGTTGGCATGGGGTGGCGTGATTCAGATCACTCGCGTTGTTGCTAAAGTCCCGATGGCGGTGCGATGCATCAACGAGGATGTCGGTACCACCAGCCGTACACTAGGAAAATGCTGACTGCAAAGTCAATTGAGCTCCGTTTGCTATCAATCTGCGAGATGTCTGAAAGATTTGTTCCCCCAATTTGCTGTAATGCTGCGTGGTTTTCCCTGAAGTAGGATTCATTTCTGAATACAGTGTTTTCAGAGTACAGAGGGCGGCTCAAACCGCGACGCTGATCATCGCGATCACCACGATTACGGCGCCAGCTGCGACTTTTCCCAGCGTACCGATTGTTCTTCCCCAGAATGCTGCATGCCCAATCGGTAGGCTTTCTCGCCATGAACTACCGTTGGACCATTCACCCAGCATGGCACCTAAGGTAGCTCCGAGTCCGCCGAATAAGATCGCAGCTAGGACTTGTCCCACAATCGGGATGGGCAACCCGACAATCGCACCGAAAATGGCGCCTGCCATCGAGCCAACCATTGCCAGTAGTGTCGCTTTTCGGCTGGCACCTGCTTTTTGAGCACCGAGAGCTGCTGCAATGAACTCGAATGCTTCGCCGAGCAGAGCAAAGCAAAATGCCGCGATGACTGGAACATACCCAATCGAAGCGATACCGGTCGCCGGGCCCACGAAGGCATAGAGAAGCAGAATTACTACGGCCGCCCAATTTCCGGGTAAAGCAATCAGATTCCCGGCCCATGCGATTGTGCAGAGCAAGACCAGTGTGATTGCGGCAAGGACTGTGCCTGTAGGCTCCAGCCATGTTGCCCAGCCATTTGCTTCAGCGAGAAATGGAGCCACAAGCGTGGCTGGCATCGAAATGGCCAAATTCGCTAAATCAAAATGCAGTGGCGTAGGCGTTGGGATGTCAAAAATCATGAAATATCCCTGTCTAGTCGGGTTAAGTCTGGCCATTCCGAATCGGTACGAGGGACACCGCCGGTGTCCCTCACGCCTAGAGTACAGCTTTTGGAGCCGTTTTTCATGTTGCTCGCTTTTTTTAGCGTGTGTGAGGTGAACCCCAAAGGTGCGAGATCACGTCGGCAATGGTGCTAGCAGCGATTGAACGCTACTTAGTCGTTTGCGATTCGATGATCTTGGCACCGAAAATGGGGAAACGGAAACCTGTAGACTGTTGCAAGGGCAGCGCCGTTGGTCAGCTTTTGCTACCAAGAACGATAGTGCGGTTGATTGTCCCCCCGTTTTTTCCACTGGTAATCAGGGATCAAAGCGACCATGTCACAGAGTGTGTTAGAAACAAATGTGCTGGTGTTGAATCGCTTTTATATGGCGTTTCGGGTTATCAATGTTCGTCGTACTTTTACTTTACTGTACCGTGAGTGCGCGGAAGTGATTGAGAATGAGAATGGCCAATACGCCAGTTACGACTTCGAAAGTTGGTGCGAGCTTAGCCAGTTGACATCTCTCGAAAAGCACGACGGCGAAGATTACATCCGTGCGGTGAATTTTGAACTGCGAGTCCCACGCATTGTTCGACTGACACGATTTGACAGGATGCCGATTCAGTCGGTTCGATTTAACCGCAAGAACTTGTTTGCGAGAGATGACCATACCTGTCAATACTGTGGACAGAACCAACCGGTGCACAAGTTGAGCTTAGATCACGTCGTCCCTCGTTCATACGGCGGCCCCACGACGTGGGAGAACATCGTTTGCTGCTGCCTTAGATGCAATAGTCGTAAGGGAGGCCGCACACCCAAAGAGGCACGGATGAATTTGCTCTCGCGGCCGCAAAAGCCCCGCGTCAATCCAATGTTGGCACAGTCGGCAGAGGATCCGCGTTATGAGTGTTGGAAAACGTTCCTTCATTCAGCAGGATGAGAGACGCTAACGTTTGTGAGGATACAAGCAGCACGCGCAAGAGACCGTAATGGTGATCCGTTCGGCTAGCTTATTGCGTTGGGAACACACCGACTGATGATTAGCATTGAATCATGAATCGTTGCGTGCCACCAAGGTGTTGAAGTGGTGCAGCGGAGGGCTCTCGTCGCACTCTCCCTGCTTCGCACGCGGCCTCAGAAACGAGATGTCGTAGATGTTAGCATGGACACGTGAAGACATCGGCCGCTGAATTCTCAGCGGCCGTTTGTTTCTCTTTTTGAAAAATCACGTGACTGCCTGGCAGCATTGGCGGGGATTTCAGTTGTCCGCCAGCGGCTCTTTCTTTTCCGTCAGTACATCGCATTCACCTGACTCGGATTTGGCAGCATTCATCTCGAGATAACTTTTCCATTCCTCGGGAAGATTGTCCTCATGGAAGATGGCTTCCACGGGGCATTCAGGAACGCATGCTTCACAGTCAATGCACTCTTCTGGGTGGATGTAGAGCATTTGATCGCCTTCGTAGAAGCATTCCACGGGGCATACAACCACGCAATCGGTGTATTTACAACCTGAGCAGGGCTCAGCTACGACGTGAGTCATGAATCAGACCTTTCTAAAATATTCGAATCTGGCGAACGTACACCTGCCATCGATCCGACTGGTGAACCTCGGTAAATATATCGTCCGGGCAAGCGTAGGACTCTACCTCAAACTGCCCATTGTGACGAGTTGGCGGGATTCTCGCGAATGTGTCGGCTGCTTCGCCATACTGATTTTTTAGAATCTGGCGGCCTTTGCCAAAAAAACGACGACTTATGCTGGCGAGCATATTTTGTCACCATTTTGGGCTGTGTCGTTTTTTCCCTGACAAGCACAAGATTCGAGAGCTTCGCCGTGACGGTTTCTGAGCAGCCAATTCCGCTTCGGCTAAAGCCCACGCGGCAATTCCCCTTTTTAGCACGTCATCCGTGGGTGCATGCTCATGCGCTCGCCGAGGATGGTCGGGACTTGGAATGTGGTCAGGTTGTTGACTTGCTTGATCATGATGGAAACTGGATTGCGCGCGGAATCCTGAATCCAGCCAGTCGTTTGAGGATCAGGCTGTACGTGTTCGACTCGGCAATCGCCATCGATGAGACGCTTTGGGCTGAGCGGATCGACGCCGCAGTTCGTCGGCGTCGTATGACTGTTCCGCATGATGCGCAGACAGCTGAGCGGCTTGTTTTTAGTGAATCTGACCTGATCAGCGGCTTGATTGTCGATCGGTATGCTGACTGTTTAGGCGTTCAGTTCACGTCGGGGGCGTTGCTGAGATGGAGAGACTCAATTCTCGATTATCTGCAGAAGTCGTTAGGAGCACGGTCGATCGTTGCTCGTATGGACCCTCGAACGGCCAAACACGAGGGAGTTGAGGAGATTGAAACGTGCTTGGGAGACGTAATTTCCGAACCAGTTCTCTATCGTCAGAATGACTTGGATTTGGTGGTTGACCTTCAAAGCGGGCAGAAAACAGGAGGATTTCTTGACCAAAGGTGTAATCACCAGGCTGTTGCTCGCTATCTCCGCGGTCGACGTGTTTTGGACGTTTGTTGCTACACGGGTGGCTTTGGATTGGTGGCTGCCAAGCAGGGAGCGGCGGAGGTACTGGGGATTGATTCCAGTCAAGCTGCGATCGATGCAGCCGCAGCGGCTTCGGAGCGAAATGGTCTGAATTCGATCGGTTTTCAGAAGGGTGACTGCTTTGACATGCTCAAAAAATTCGCCCAAGAAGGAAGAGAGTTTGATGCCGTGATCTTGGATCCACCTCGTTTTGCGGGGTCGCGCCATCAAATCGACAGCGCATTAAGAGCTTATGGGCGGCTGAATTCGCTGGCGTTGGATATGCTGCCTCCCGGAGGGATTCTCGTTACCTGTAGTTGCTCCGGACGCGTTTCCAGAGCGGATTTCCTTAATATGTTGCTAGATGTGGGACGGCGACGGCGACGGGATATGGTTGTGATGGAGAATCGCGGCCCTTCCCCAGACCACCCTGTCGCAATTTCATGCCCAGAGAGCGATTATTTGAAGTGTTTGATTGTGGAAATTCGCTAAATCCCTCCTTTTTCGAGGGTAAAATGTAGTCGGGTTTCAAAATTACACGAATGACTAGTGTAGGAATCCTGATTATAATAGATCGGACTCTCATCTAGCCTTGTCGAAGACTTTCCCACCCGTGGAGTGCCCTATGTCGGGCGTAACGCTGAAAATCCTTCATGGAGCCGACCGCGGCAAGATCTATGAAGATCTTGCTCCGCCTTTGACTATTGGTCGGGAGGAAGGTAACGAGATTCAATTGAATGATGAACGTGTTAGTCGCTGTCATTTTAAAGTGCAACGAGATAACGATCGTTTGGTTTTGACGGATCTCGACAGCACGAACGGTACCAAAGTTAACGGCGTTGAGTGCCAACTTAAAATTTTGCGTCATGGCGATCTTATTTCGGTCGGACGCAGTTTGATGTTAGTGGGGTCTGAAACTCAGATCGCGGCTCGTCTGGCCGCGATGGGAAATGAGAACCCAACAGTCAGTCGGGATGAACAACAAAGTGACGGGTCGATCGCACTGAATTTAGGTGCTGAACCGAAGTCCCCGCAGCCCGCGGAGATTATCCAGGTTCAGGAAGTACCTGACGTTCCTGCTGATTTATCGCCAGGACAAAAAGCTCAACTTTGCGAGATCCTTGACTATTTGCAGTCTCGATTAAAACGTCTTATCGAAGCAGCGAGAACAGATGAAAATAGTCAGGAGGTGGTTTTGAAGATGGCGTCTTGGCAGCGAATGTTGGATACTCAGTCCAAACTCGCAAATATGGCTCGCCAAATCGCGGACCCCGATTGGCCAGATTCATAGCACGTGTGTCACTGCTCTCTTCATGATGCTAAAACACTGACGGAGGGCATCACGAGAACTGATAGATACGTGAATCGTGTTCGGCATCACGATCACTGGCAGTGTAAAATAAAAAACTGGATGCCGCCCGCCCTTGCAATCAAGTCAAAGAAAACTTGCCGATACTCGGCTTCCACAATCATGTGTGTTAAGCAGCCTTGGATTTGTTGCTCCTGAATTACTCCCTTCGAAAGAAATCGTCCTAGAAGCTGTTGCTGGCTATTGGGGCAAACGAGACTTCTATGCACGGATCCATTTGCTGCATCGTTAAAAAATTCGTGGAGACGAATCATGGTCCCGAAGCGTGGGAGGCTATGTTGGAACATGCAGGGCACAAGGGTTTGGTGTTGTCTCCGATCGGAACATATCCTGACGAGGCTGTATTCGCCCTGTTGGGTGCCGGTTGTGAGTTGTTGCAGGTCGAGTTAGACGATTTGCTGCGGGTTGTGGGGCGATTTGCGGGGCCTGAATTGATTGGTTTTGCGAGCACAATGTTGCATCCGGAATGGAAGACGTTTGAGTTGCTTTCCAATGTCGAGTCATTGATCCATCGCACCATTCGAATGCAGAATCCGACTGCACAGCCAGCTAATATTCAAGCTTTTCGCTTGAGTGAAGACGAGGCTCAAGTCGTATACTCATCGAGGCGTGGTCTTTGCACGCTTGCTCACGGAATCATTGAGGGTGTCGCTGATTTTTATCAGGAAGAAATCACCGTTCGAGAAGTCACTTGCGCAAAACAAGGACATCCTTTTTGCACGTTTGAGGCGAAGCGAGTTGTCGTTCAAGAAGATGTTCCCGAAGTCGAAGGTGTTAATCTTGGATCGACTGTTACAGCAGACAGTTTCGAGGAAACATTCATTGCTGCTGACAGCGTAGCTGATTCAAACCCTGTATCTGATTCGGGCAGTTTCGACTGGTTTCCATCCAATAGTGGCGGAAGTCGAGCTGGGGCTGGTATGAAAGATTCCCAGCGGAACGTGATCCCATTTCCTAAACGCCTGGGCCGTTATGATATTCATGAGATCATTGGTGTGGGGGGGATGGGGGTTGTCTACCGCGGAGCGGACGACATCCTGAATCGAGTTGTCGCGATCAAAACGCTGAAGTCGGTTAAAATCGGCAGGGAGTTAGCTGATCCATTCATCGAAGAAGCGCGAGCGATGGCGAGGTTGTCTCATGAGAATGTTGTGCGCGTCTACGACGTGGGTGAAATTGATGGTCGCCCTTTTTTTGTCATGGAATATTTGACCGGGCAGTCTCTTTCAAAACGCATTCGGACAGGGCAGGTTTCGGTTCAGTTGGGAACGGAGTTGTTCAAAAAGATATTGCAAGGCGTGCACGCGGTGCACAAGATTGGACTGGTGCATCGTGATATCAAGCCTGACAATATCATGTTGAGCCTCGACTCAAGAAAATGCCATCTGCTCGACTTCGGACTGGCGGATGAATTGTGTGTCAAACGGGATGTCAGCAAGCGATTGAGCGGTACGCCGGGTTTCATCGCGCCAGAGCGACTACGCGGATACCCTGCTGATTACAAGAGTGATTTTTTCAGCCTTGGATGTGTGGCTTACGAAATTTTCAGCGGCAAACGCGCGTTTGACAGTGACAGTACTCAGGCTGTCATCAGTTCCATGCAGCGGTTTGACCCCCAAGAGGCAGATTGGCGAGACACACCGGAACCTTTGCGTGATTTAATCATCAGTATGATGGACAGCGACACAGATGCACGGATGACTGATTATGCTGCAATTGACCGTGTTCTCGAAACAACGTTGATTCAGCTTTCAGAGTGAATTCCCTTGCGGAATGCCTTTTTGTGTAATTGCTGTGACCTTCGTATCTCCTGTCGGGTGCGATTGCTCGAAATGGTCCGCATTACGGTGATACGCATTCAGAAGCGTTCCGTCGATGCACAGTGTTTGCACCGTCCCGCCAATCTTTTGTTTAGCTGGTTGCTGAAGCTTCAAACGGCATGAGATGAGTTGCTGTACATCAGTTTTTACTATGCTTCGAGCGTAAGTGACAACAGAAAGACTTTGTTCGTTCTGACGGACGCAACTCAACGGTTTGACATTCTTGGGGTATCATGTCGGCTAGATTGATGGCTGCCTCGAAGATGCTCTTATGACTTGGAGATAGATGAATGCTTGCTCGTACTTGTTTTTTTGCAGTTCTTTTTGTTGCTTGCTGCGGCTTGGCGAGTGGTGATTCGAACAAGCCCTTTGGATCTGATTTTCCAAGACTTGATTCAGATGCAGTGGGTGAGTGGTGGAAAACGAAAAGCAAGGGCGGGGGTGGACCCCGGTTGATGGTCCCACGAGACGAAGTGCTGGGATTTGCTGTCTACACCGTTGCTCATGGCACGTTGAAGTTGACAGCACAATTATTTCCGTTGCTTCCCGAGGAGTCCCGTGATGTGATTTTGGAAGTGCGTCCCGTTGGCGATGACGAATGGCAGAGAATCGCTGTAGAGAAAGTGTTGTACCCTGGTTGGTCCGCACACTTTCGTGTAAAGGAGTGGGATGTAACCCGCAACTTTCAGTATCGGTTGACGCATGGCAAGAAAGCAACGTTCGAGGGGGTAATACGCAAGGATCCCATCGATAAAGAAACGATCGTGGTAGGCTCCCTTTCATGCAACAGCAGTCGGACTCCCGGTCCGCGTCCTAGGATGGTAGAGAATCTAATCAAGCAGGATCCCGATCTGTTGTTCTTCGCGGGTGACCAGTCCTATCATCACACGCAGCATACGTTTGGATGGCTCGAATTTGGAATGCAGTTTCGAGATGTCATGAGGGATCGTCCAACCATCACGATTCCCGATGATCACGATGTTGGACAAGCTAACATTTGGGGTGAAAACGGTAAGAAGGCAAGAACGCCCGCAGGCCCAGCAGGAGGTTTTTTCTACCCTGCCGAATACGTCAATATGGTTCAGCGATGTCAGACATGGCATTTGCCTGATCCGTTTGATGCGACACCCATTGAACGCGGAATAGGCGTTTACTACACAAGTTTACTGTTGGGCGGAATTGATTTTGCCATCCTTGAGGATCGTAAATTCAAGAGTGGCCCACAGGGAAAAATTCCAAAAATGGGACCACGCCCAGACCATATCAATGACCCTGCTTACGACCGCAGTTCAGTGGACCTGCCGCAGTTAAAGCTGCTTGGTGATCGCCAAATTCAGTTTCTAGATCAGTGGACCGACGATTGGGCTGGCGCCGCAATGAAAGCCGTATTGAGCCAGACCGCTTTTTGTGGTGCCGTTCATCTTCACGGTAGCCCGACGAATAGGCTGCTGGCTGATTTGGATTGCAACGGGTGGCCACAGACGGGAAGGCAGGTCGCGCTGGAAAGGGTGCGTAGAGTATGGGCACCGCATCTCTGTGGGGATCAGCACTTGGCGGTGTTGGTGCAGCATGGACTAGAGTCGAAATCTGATGGTCCTTATGCGTTCACTTCTCCAGCCATTGTGAATACCATTTACGGCCGTTGGTGGCATCCGGAAAATGAGCAGCCTGGTGAAAATCCAGTCGCCGATAGTCCTCTGGATTGGACAGGTGAATATGAAGACGGGCTGGGGAATTTAATACGGATGTTGGCATACGCGAATCCACAGGATCGCAAAGATGAAACCCAGCGAGCAGATGGGCATGGTATTGTCAGGTTCAATAAGAAAGATCAGACAATTACGTTTGAGTGTTGGTCGAGGTTTGCCGACGTTGACGATGGTGATGCAGTTCAGTTTCCCGGTTGGCCTGTGACCATTCGCAGGAGTCAAAACGATGGTCGAACAGTAAGGGGATACTTGCCGGAACTTAGATTCTCAGGATCAAAATCCCCCGTTGTGAAGGTCATTCGCGAACGGGATGATGAGGTGCTGTATTGTGTTCGAGTGCAGGGAGACCGATTCCGCCCGGCTGTTTACGAGCCAGGTAACTACACGATCGAGATCGGCCGAGATCGGCCTGGTCAGAAAGTCATGACTGGCGTCACCAGTGGAACTAAGGCTGATAAACGCATTACGCAGGTTCAGTTGCGCTAAACTGAAAGTATTCGTTCATAACGCCTTCAAGCTCGGGGGTGAAACTGATTGTGCACTTTCTTGAGACGTGAATGCTCAACGTGAGTATAAATCTGAGTGGTTTGTATACTCGCGTGCCCAAGCATTTCCTGAACAAGCCTAAGATCCGCACCGCCTGCCAACAGATGTGTAGCAAAACTGTGGCGAAGGCTGTGGGGGCTGACTTCTTCAGAAATACCAACACGCTTGGCATAACGTTTCACCAGACGCCATAGCTGGATTCTGTCCAAGGCCCGCCCGCTTCGCGATAGAAAGAGTTCTTCTGGTGGATGTGCGTTTCTAGCTGCAAGTTGGCCACGCAAAGCTTCACAATAAGTGTGGATTGCGGAAATGGCTTTTGAACCAATGGGAACCAGACGTTGTTTGCCGCCTTTGCCTTGGCATCTGATGTGACGTTCCGCAAGCGACATGTCGCGAATCCTAAGTGTGCAAACTTCAGAAGCACGGCAACCCGTGGCATAAAGTACTTCCAGTAACGCTCGATCACGCAGGCAGTAGCTGTCAGTTTTTTTCGGCGAGTTGAGGAATTCATCGACTTGACGAGTGGTCAGAACACTGGGGATTCGCTCCCACATCTTTTGCGTTGCGATGAGTTCTGCGGGGTTTTCACGAATCAATCCCTCGAGTTGCAAGAACTTGAAGAACGTGCGAATTGCCACGATGTTTCGGGCGATCGATGAAGGTGCAAGTTCTGCCTGATGAAGAGTTGCCACGTAGTCCGATAGTTCATTGACTCGAAGATCGGCAAGATCCCTGCCTTTCAGCCAAGTAGTGAAACGCTGCATGTCACGGCGGTAGGCAGCAATGGTGTTGTCTGCCAGGTGACATTCACCACGGAGGTAGTTCATGTAGTCATTGCAGACAGCTTTCGTTGCCCGACTTTTTTTTGTCGGTGCACCAGGCTGCTTCAATTTCTGTAGTTTGGTAACTCGTTTGGCCAAGTTTCTTTTTCGTAGCAGGTTTCTGCGTCAGAAGCGTCAGTGCTGAGTTCATATGTCTAGTCGCGGGATTATTCACCCCATATATTGGATCGACGGAATGTTTCCTGTAATTCCAGCCGTTGTCAAACTCTGACACTTATTCCTCTTGCTTAAGAAACAACGTTTGCCATGAATATTCTGGTCGTCGGCGGCGCTGGCTACATTGGTTCTCACGCTGTCAGGTTCTTACTGGCTGCAGGGCATCAAGTAACGGTTTATGACAATTTGTCTCGTGGTCACCGTGAGGCTGTTCCAGATGGATTGCTTGTCGAGGGCGAACTTGCTGATCGTTCCAAGTTGGTTTCATTGCTTCAGGAGCGACAGATCGAAGCTGTCATGCATTTTGCTGCCTTCGCGTTGGTCAATGAGTCCGTGAATGATCCGAGTGTTTACTATCGCAACAATGTGATTGCAGCCCTCGAGTTGTTGGACGGAATGAAAGAAGCTGGGGTCACCAAGATCGTGTTTAGCAGCACGACGGCGACCTACGGTGAGCCGGATACCATGCCGATTAGTGAGGAGACGCCTCAGCAGCCTATCAGTCCATATGGGTTCACGAAGTTGGTCATCGAGCGTGCATTGGCTGATTACGCAATGGCCTACGGGTTTGGCTACGCCGCTTTGCGTTATTTCAATGCTGCAGGGGCGCACCCAGATGGCACAATCGGTGAGGATCACGATCCCGAGTCACACTTGATTCCAGTTGTTTTGCAGGTTGCTTTGGGGCAACGGGAGAAGATCACTATTTTCGGCAATGATTTTGCCACACGCGATGGGACTTGCTTGCGAGATTACATCCATGTGGATGACCTTGCCAGCGCCCACCTGCGTGCTCTTGAGTTAATCGAACCCGGCAAGGGAATTTGTGCCAACCTCGGTACGGGACGTGGAACAAGCGTTCAGGAAATCGTTGAAGCTTGTCGGAAAGTCACAGGGCATCCGATTCCGACAGTCATGGGAAACCGTCGGGCTGGCGATCCAGCAGAGCTGGTTGCAGATAATTGCCTCGCAAAAAAACTTTTAGATTGGAAGCCCAAGTACGATAGCGTTGATGCCATCGTTGAGACTGCATGGCAATGGCATAAGTCCCATCCCAATGGCTTTGCCTCTTCGTAGGCTGCAAAATTGGCAATGAATTGAAATGATCCTGCATTGCTGAGCGTTCTAGGTGATCGCAGCTAGGATTCGGTTTGGAGCTTCGCTGCGAGCAAGGTGTTGTGTAGCAGCATTGCAATGGTCAGCGGCCCAACACCGCCCGGAACGGGTGTGATCGCGGAGGCAACTTTGACCGCCTCGTCGAATGCAACATCGCCCACTAATTTTTCGCCGACGCGGTTGATTCCGACATCGATCACAATGGCACCTTCACGGATCATGTCTCCGCGAATCATCTCGGGAACACCTACTGCAGCGATCAGGCAGTCAGCTGTCTTGCAAACGGCCTTCAGATCTGTTGTGCGGCTGTGAGCAAGGGTAACTGTAGCATTCGCAGTTTCACTTCCGCAGGAGCCATCTCTTTGTGCAAGCATCATAGCCATCGGCTTACCCACGATATCACTCCGCCCTACGACCACCACATGTTTGCCGGCGACACTCAGATCGCAGCGATGCAGCAATTGCACGATCCCATGCGGGGTGCAGGGTAAGAATCTGGGACGCCCCTGCATCAGCAGCCCGACATTGACTGGTGAGAAAGCATCGACATCTTTCAGGGGAGCCACGGTGTCGAGAATGGCTCGTTCGTCGAAACCTTTGCCCCCGTTGCCGTCTGTGGGTAGGGGTAATTGAACAAGAATGCCGTGGACCCCAGAATCGTCGTTAAGCATCTGGATCGTCTCGAGAAGTTCTTGTTGCGACGTTCCAGCGTCGAGTCGCAATGTTCGGCCGTCGATCCCTGCTTTTTCACAGGCTCGGCTTTTATTACGGACATAGACCTGGCTGGCTGGATCTTCGCCAACCAAAACGGCTGTCAGGCAGGGCTGGGGGCCGCCATCACGGACGAATTGCCGCACTTTCTCGCCTACTTCAGCACGGATTTCTGACGCAACTCGTTTCCCATCAAGTAGATCAGCAGTCATGGATTCTGTTTGTCCTGTTCATGAGTGATCGCCATAGTGGCATTTTCCACTGGCCGCTATAGTTGCCTAAAACGCCAAGTTTGCGGAAAATCCATGGATAAGTGGAATCGCATTCCGCAATTAGCCACTCCGTGAAACGAAATCACACAGGATTTGAGCCCCGATGTCTACCGACGCGCCAAAATTGAGTCCAGTTGAAACCATCAAAGAGGGCAGTGATTACCTGAAAGGGACGATCGACCAAGAGATCGCAGGTTCAGTTGATCACTTTGACAAAAGCAATATACAGCTTCTGAAATTTCATGGGACCTACCAGCAGGATGATCGTGATGCACGGTTGACCGCCAAAAAGACGGGAGCTGGCAAGGCGTATTCCATGATGGTCAGGCTGAGAATTCCCGGTGGGCGAATTCGGTCGGATCAAATGTTGTCGATGCTCGATCTTTGTGAACGGTTGGGCAACGCCACGATGAAGATTACTACACGGCAAACCCTGCAATTGCATGGCATTTTGAAGGATGATTTGCGAGAAACGGTTGCCCACATTAACGAGATTGCTTTATCCACGCTAGCCGCGTGTGGCGACGTTAATCGGAATATCATGTGCTGCCCTGCAAAGCGGACCGGTAGCATCCATGCTGATATGGAAAAATTGACTGATGAACTCACCGAGGCTTTGGCACCACAAACTCCTGCTTACCACGAATTGTGGCTGACCGACACTGAAACAGGTGAAAAGACTCTCGAGGGAGGTGGTGCCGTTGAACCGTTATACGGTCCTACCTATCTGCCCCGAAAATTTAAGATGGGCATCGCTTTGCCTGAAGATAATTGCATCGACATCTATACGCAGGATCTCGGTTTCTTGGCAGTTGTGCGTGACGGGGCCATCATCGGCTACAACGTGCTAGTAGGTGGTGGCATGGGCACGACCCCATCGGCCAAGAAAACTTTTCCTGCACTGGCAAAACGTCTGGCGTTCATCAAACCCGAACAAGCTGTCGGTATTTCCAAAGCGATTATCAAAGTGCAGCGGGACAACGGGAATCGTCAGGATCGTAAGACCGCCCGAATGAAGTACTTGATCAACGACTGGGGAATTGAGAAGTTCCGCGCTGAAGTGGAAAAGTATTACGGTCAACCACTCGAGGAGTGTACCGACGATGATGTTCATGGGTTTGATGATCACATGGGCTGGCAGGAACAAGGTGATGGTAAATGGTCCTATGGATTGAATGTCGAAAATGGACGTCTATATGACGATGAAGATCGACAGTTGAAAGCCACTCTTCGTGCCATTTGTAACGAATTCAAAACGGAAGTTCGGATGACCGGACACCAGAGTCTGATCTTCACCGATCTCAATGAGGCAGACAAAAACAAACTGATTGGCTTCATCACGCAGCATCAAGTCCCAACCACAGAGGAAACCAGTACGGTGCGGCGATGGTCGATGTCGTGTGTCGCGTTACCAACTTGCGGGCTGGCGATCACAGAGAGCGAACGTCGCCTGCCAAGCATCATTGATGGTTTGGAAGCTCCGCTTGCCAAGTTAGGATTGGATAAAGAACGGTTCACGATACGGATGACTGGTTGTCCAAATGGTTGCGCCCGGCCATACAACGCTGACTTGGCGTTGGTTGGAAAAGCCAAGGGTAAGTACACGTTGTACGCCGGAGGCGGATGGTTGGGTAATCGACTAGCCTACATCTATAAGGACATGGTTCCTGATGATGTTGTTGTCGAAGAGTTGGTTACCATCTTTGCGGCTTTCAAAGCCAATCGCGAGGATGGTGAGTCGTTGGGAACATTCTGCACACGTGTTGGAAAAGATGATCTGGCGACTCTTGCTGCGAATGCACCGAGCGTTTGACCACCGACTGACTTCTTTCCGGAGTAACTGTTAGACAGATCGCTGCCAAAGATCCCGAGTGCAGGCCATATGTCTTTTGACGGCAGCAAGGGCGGTTGTGTTGGTGCAGCGACGCGGGGATTTTACGTGTCTCCGAATGTGTCGCTGTCTTTGGCGTTACCCGTCATTATTGTTTGAAACTCGCCGAAAAACGTGGAGCTTGCCTCCTTGCATGAGGTGAATTCATCAG
>Ga0315321_10000058_pt1 | contig 61280 bp, 34 predicted proteins | sample M180m21515metaG_FD_203464 | JGI IMG/M metagenome (GOLD analysis project Ga0315321, IMG submission 203464) | Ammonia-oxidizing marine archaeal communities from Monterey Bay, California, United States - M1 80m 21515 | ecosystem: Environmental > Aquatic > Marine > Intertidal zone | place: USA... | reverse complement strand
CTAGCGTGATGTCGGCAAGCGACAAAGTAATGGGCTCGGCGGTTGAGTATCCAATGTCCTCCAAATCTCGTGCGCGAATGATCATTTTGAGATCGAATTTGGCCGCTAAACTTCTTATGCACTCGCGTAAAGGTAGATCTTTGAATTCGAAGACGCCTTCTTGTTCAAGCTTCGCTGACAAATCTCGCTCCATCTCTTGATCAACATTGATCCATGCATCAGTACCAATTCCTTCCTTCGCAAGGGCAGCATGGTCAGCCGTAATCACGATACCATCATTCTCGACACTCGCCCGCAGATACAGAGGTCGCAACATTTGCCGCATGGCAGCTCGAAGAGGTATCATTTCCCTCGAGTATTCGATTGGTACGTCCAAATCTTGATTCGCTTGTTTGACGGCACGCTGATTCAACAATACGGGCTGACCAGTCAAGTCGCTAAGAGCTTTGCTCAAACCTGAAAGCGGCACATCAATCTCGAATTTGTAGCTGCTATCCAAAGCCTTCCGAACATTCTCTGCCGTCTTGCTGTCTAATTTCCAAGCATCAAGCAGATTTTTTTCGCGTGCTCCCTGAGACCCAACCGATTTTCCACCTCCACCTCCACCCATGCCGCCCACGCCAGCCATGCCCATGTCGGGCATACCTTCCATCCCGTTTCCGCCGCTCTTCCTAGTCGAGTCTTTGGTTGAAACACCGCTACCAATCTCAACCACTACGTCGGAACCACCGCTGTCTTGACCCAATGTCTGTGGTAGTAACTGGATTGTGCGAAGTCGGCTCTCACCATCAATCGAATTTGCTTGATAACCCTCATCACCATCACCGGAAAAGATAAAGAACAGAAGTGCGAGACCTCCACCAACCATCATACTTTTGGAAAGAAATAGCATCGTTGAAATTCCTTCAGAGAGAAGAGACTTAAGAAGAAAAGAGTCGATGGGTGGATCCGGCAATTCCCCACCTTCCATCGTTGTGAGTAGTCTCGATACGGCTTCCGCTGCGTCGACGTTTTGTACACTTCCTGCTGTCACACTGGCGTAAGCAACCGCTGGCATCAGACCTCGTTGCCTGAGGCGTGCCGCAAGCATTTTCTTGCCACGTTGGAGACGCCCACGGATCGCACCCACGGTCGTACCAAAGTGAATTGCCAACTCCGGTACCGTCATTGACTCGTAATGGTGCAACACGATAACCGCGCGATATTTTTCGGGCAGATCAGACAACTCTTTGTCCAACACGACTGACTCGTGCCGATGAGTCAGTTGATCAAGTGGATCTTCCACAGCGGCGGGTGGATCACCAAGTGGCTCACATCGAAGACGATTTTTTTTCCACGTAGCAACGGCTGATCGCTGAGCCACACGCTGCAACCACCCTGGGAGTCGTTCGGGATGCCGAATCGATTCAGCATTGCGAGCCAAGTATAAAAACGTTGTCTGAAAAGCATCCTCAACATCAACTGTTCGTGCACAACCTCGTCGGCAAACCGACAATACCATCTCGCTATATCGCTTAATCAATTCAGCGAGCGCCGGGGGCAACTGATCTCGCGCCCATGCATCGAGCAGGTCAGCATCCGACAAATCACAAAGCCATTCTTGATTAGCTTCATCTGAAGGAACTACCGCAATCGTTTCAAAAGAGTTACCCATAACTATTCAATCTAGTGTTTCGAGAACCACCTCCGGCGCGCTAATTCCGGATTTTTTTTCGAAAGACAGCGTGGGGCAACACCAAACGACTGTGATGCACTCAATCGAGATTCTCGGTACTCATTCCACAGTCATCACCGAGATCAAATCATGAATTCGACTGATTTTAGAACGAATTTTAGCTAGACAATCCTGACATCCAGATCAGGAAACTGAGTATTTTGGAGCACGATGCATGAACGTCAGACTGTAAGCTTGGTTTGAGTACATAAGGCCAACTATTCATCGTCGCGATTACGATTCGCACTCTCACGTGCACCAGAATCTCTTTTTACGCTCTCACGAGAAACCTGATCACGCTTTTCACCGGATCGAGCCTCACCATCGCGTTTGCCTCCCTCACGCGGAGCAGATCCGCGTTGTCGTGCCACCATCCCGCGATGAAACTCTTCCAGGGTTATCATTCGGTCATCACCCGCTTGCTGAGAAAAGAATCCCATTTCACGAGCGCGGCGGTCGGATGTCATCTCACCCTCTCGCATCGCCAACCACTCATCAAACGAAACTCGCTGGTCACGGTTCTTATCGTAGGCTGCAAAAATACGTGTTGCCTGCCTCAACAATGGATCATTTGAAGCCCTCGGCTGCGAAACGCTATCCCTTTCACGCGGCATGTCACCTTCACGGCGCACCCTGTCGGTGGTGTTTCGAGAAGATTTGTCACTTGTCACGCCTGGGCGGTCACGATTGCCGATCTGCTGTCTCAGTTGGGTAACTTCTGACCGCAATTGCTGGATCATGTTCCAGAGCGCACGCTCTCGATCATTTTGCGGCTGAAACCGAATATCACGATCAGTCGTCTGCGCTTCGCGTGGCTGGTCACGTTCTTGACCAGTGGCAACCCCAGTGATCACACACGTCAGGATCAGCACCGTAAGTGAAAATGTATGACGCATAAGCCTTTGTCCCTATGTTTGAATTAGCACCGGAGACAAATGCGTTCAGCCAGACATTGAAAAACACATTTGTGGTTGCAGTATATCCAACCCGCCGAGTTCAACTCATTCCCACAACAGCATTTTGAATCAGAAAGGAGTTTTTTCATGTAGTTTGTCTGTTGGTTAGTAAACAAACAGACACGCATTGGAACGGGCCGAGGGATGAATCTGCGAATTATGCATCACCCTTCAGGGTGTGCCAACGCAGTAGAGAAATTTTCCGGTCCTTAAAAACAGTTCATCTCCGCTAATCGCGGGTGTAGCACTGGCATCGGAATCGTCGCCGATGAATTTGTTCTGTGCCAGTATTTTATATTCCGGTCGGGCCGGCAACACAAAGGTTCCATCGTACCGGCTGACCACGTAGATGCGATCACCCGCCAACACAGGTGAGGCATAGACAGGCCGGCCACCTCTGGACAGCCCATCGATTCGTTCTCGATAAACAACCTCACCATCAGATGCTTTTGTACAGAACGCCATACCCTTGTCATCAAACCAATACAAATGACCTTCATGTAATAAGGGTGTGGCAACGTAAGAACTACTGCGTCCGTACCATTTCTCGGTATCGGTCACGTCTTTTTTGCCCCCCACCGGATAGGCATGACTACCTGACGAACGGTACCCACCGAACGTATACACCGTCTCTCCATCGAGAATCGTCGTGGGCGAAACATTGCCTGTCAGATTCGTTTGCGCGAACCATTTCAGCTTTCCATTTTTCAGATTCACGCCCCACAGTTCACCCGGAACCGCGACCACCAGTTCTTCGTGCTGAGCTACCACGGTCGGTGTGTTATAGGATAACTCATAGCCATCGGCCTCGGACTTCCACTTGATTTCTCCTGTAGCTTTGTCAAAGGCGACAAGCGATCGCCCTTCATCCGCTGCGTTTACAATCAACAAGTCGTTATAGAGCACAGGACTGGAACCAGAGCCCCAACGTCGATTGCTTGACATTTTCCCAATGGAAGCTTCCCACTTTTTCTTGCCATCGAAGTCAACCGCATACACTCCCATCTTTCCAAGGAATACATAAATCAGTTTGCCGTCAGTGACAGGAGTGTTGCTCGCGTAACCATGCTCAGCGATATAGCCCTGCATGCCATCTTCGGCGCCATTATTCTCGACTTTGAAGTTCCAGACGGATGAACCGTTATCGCGATTCAAGCAATGCAAAGTTCTTGAGACGTTCTGCCCTGTACCTGAATAGCTTGTGACAAACACCCGGTCACCCCACACGATTGGACTGGAAGAACCGGGGCCAATCTTTGCTTTCCACTTCAGATTCTCTGAATCACTCCACCGGAGGGGCAAATTGGAATCCACGCTTGTCGCCCGACCACTAGGCCCCAGAAACCTAGGCCAGTTCTCACCGGCTGGCATGACAGTTCCGGCCAAAAGAACAACGCTCAAACAGAATATGAATCGCATTCAAAAACCTCAGTGCACAAAACTGGACATAATCAACCACTTCGACAACCGATACTAAAACGCAACGACGAGTGTTCAATCCACCACGAATGTGATGACCCAAATACAGACAGAGATATCCAACGATCTCGAAACCATCTCGGATTTACTTGAGTAATTCATCGATCACATACTGTGAAGGGCATCCGATCTGCGGGGATTTATTCATTGCCCCCTGTCAAAGACAATCTCATTGAGGGCCACTCGTGTCGCACCTCCGTCATACCATGGTTACTTTTGACAGTTTTTTGCCGTTTTGCGTTTCCATTGATTGCAGCGGAAGGACTGAATGGTGATAATCAGCGCGAATTTATCTGACGCAATTCATGTGTCAAATTTGTCTCGGAGGGGATGTCCCCCAATCTTTTCGCCTTTGTCGCCCGTCTTTCCGTTCCGCTATGGAACTCTGGTTGAAATAAGTCCTCATGAGTAACAATTCCAACGACGCTTCAAATTCCGATGGAAGTCCCTCAGGCGAAAACGAAGAATCCGCCGGTATGATCCGTTCCCAAAGAATGCTCTTCGGCCACCCCACCGGCCTGTACACGTTGTTCTTTGCCGAAATGTGGGAACGCTTCTCCTACTACGGCATGCGAGCCCTTCTGGTCTTTTACATGATCAAAGGTTTCATGGGCTTGGGCGATACCGAAGCAAACGCAATTTACGGGGCCTACACCGCATTGGTGTACATGACTCCATTTTTCGGTGGCTTGATCGCCGACAAACTTATCGGGGCTCGGTCGTCAGTCGTTCTGGGTGGTGTCCTCATGGCATTGGGACACCTGCTCATGACATGGGAATCTGAGCTGATGTTTTTCTCTGCGCTCGGGCTGCTCATTGTAGGCAATGGTTTTTTCAAACCCAACATTTCCACCATTGTTGGCTCTCTCTACCCAGCGGGAAGTCCCAAACGCGATGGTGGCTTCACGATTTTCTACATCGGAATCAACTTGGGTGCAGCGATGGCACCACTGTTGTGTGGCTACGTGGGTGAAACGTACGGATGGCACTACGGGTTTGGAATCGCCACGATCGGAATGCTAGTTGGGTTAGCCGTCTTTGTTGCCCCCAACTGGTTGACTCAAATCATGATTGCAACCACAGCAATTGCGGCTGCTGTTGGACTTTTCATATTCAATGCTGGAGACATCTACTCTCTGGCAATGACAGCATTCGTAGCTGTTGGGCTACTCGCATCGGGTGCTGCAGCGGTCATTGCGCTTTCCAGAGGTGGAATTCCTGCGGAGGCGGGTATCACATCCAAACCGGAAAAGTATTGGGGTAATATGACAGCAGTGCTCCTAGGTACCTGCGTTGCCATTCCGATCCTTGTGATTCTTGTTTCAGGCCTCTCCGTACTCCCCAATTTTGCGACGGGTGTAACGCTCATACCCGAACATGTAATCCAACCTCTGTCTGAATCAAAAAGCGCTTTGGTCCGCGGCTTGTCCACTTTCGTGGAAGAGGCAAGTCGACCAGCTGGGCTCGTTCTGATTGTCGCAGGCATACTGGCGTTTGGTTATCTACTCAAACAGACGTTCTCGATGCCAAAAATCGGTCGCGAGAGGATGTATGTTGTCTTCGTGCTTACTTTCTTCTCGCTACTGTTCTGGGCCTTCTTCGAACAGTCCGGGAGTTCGGTGAACAACTTTACCGACCGGAATATCGATCGTGTCTTCGAAACAAGTCAAGTTTCTGATGAGGATGTAGGCAAAACAGTATCGCTCCGCCTCATCACAACAGCTCCACAGAACAGTGCACTGGTCGATTTTCCATTCCTCAGTCAAGAATTCCTGGGACACAAAAACGGCGACAAAAGCATGAATGCCTTGATTGCCAAGGCAATTGTCAATAACAACAAATCCAAAGATGAATCAAAGCAAAAGTCAAAGGAAGATATTGACAGCCTGATTGAAGAAGTCAATGGTCAACAATACCTCACCATGACCGCGTTGACCTACTTGAGAGAGTACGCAAAATCGAGTGGTGGCATTGACGCCGAAGAACTGAATCAGTTTGACTTCGAAACTCTTGCGATCCTAGAGCGACAAAAAGCACTGGACCAAGTAGCGCAGATAGCAGCAGGTGACGTTGATCAGATGCCAGCATCCGCACAGCAACTTTACGAAAAAGAGACTGCTGCGGGAGCCAGTGAAGAAGAAGCTCGAAAAAGCGTTAACCAACAGCTAACTGAGAGTGTGGAATCAATCGAAGCTTACGCCAAACAAATCGAAAGCAAATACAGTGGAGAAAACACTACTGAACTGGCCGGCCTGGCACCAGCAGACCAGAAGCTGATCAAGGAGGCGAGAACAGCAACAAAGGAAATCAAATGGAAATACGAAGCCGCTAGTTCGGGACGCATCGGTCTCGGCGGCACGGAAATCCCTGCTTCGGTTTTTCAATCGGTTAATCCGATCTTCATCGTAATCTTCGGTCTTATTTTCACGACTGCATGGACATACCTTGCGTCTATTGGGCTGGAGCCGAGTACGCCCACCAAATTTGCTCTGGGGCTTATGCAATTGGGACTCGGGTTTGGAATGCTTTACTTCGGCGCGCAGTCAGCTGACAGCGATGGCATGGTTGCGGTCTACTGGCTGATCCTCATGTATCTGCTATTAACGACCGGTGAACTCTGCCTATCACCAGTCGGTCTTTCGATGATTACAAAACTCGCTCCTGGAACCCTGATTTCATCTGTCATGGGTGCTTGGTTTCTTGCGACTGCGTTTTCATCCTTCCTTGCTGCAATCATTGCCCAATTTGCAGCCATCAAGGAGTCAACCGTCGTTCCGATTCCCAAAGATACAGTGAACCTGTATGGCGACGTATACGGCATGATCGCATGTCTCGCCGTTGGTTCGGGAATCTTCTGCTTACTGATATCGCCCATCCTCAGTCGCTGGATGCACGTTAACGAGGCGACTAGCGATGAGTGATATCAGCGCAAGCCATTAACAGGTCGAATCCATGCGTTGCAGCTCGTCCTGCCACCAATCAAACGCATCCGGATTTTCCTTGCGAAAACTACGCCGTGAGATAAAAACACTGATCCCAGTTACAAGCAGGCTAAAGGTTAAGCACCAAGTGAAAATCTTGAGCCCGCTGTCAAAACCTTCGCGCCAAAACCAATAAGCACCGAGGGTCAGCGAAGGCAGCACGAATATGACCACACCCGCAACTCGACTGGGGATTCGTTTTGCCTTGACGTGGCTTTCCTTAAGAAAACCAATCAAGTCGTTCTCGTCTCGCAGACGGATATTATGCATGTGCACAATCAAGGTCGGGACCGCAATCAATACACCAGCAAGCAATGACATTGCGACATGGTTAACAAATCCTTTCTGCCAACCCTCAGATACAGCAATCAGAAGGAATGCGGCTGACAACATGCCTAGCAGATAGACCGCTGATTGCGATGACTCAATCTTACCACGGTAGGTCTTTAAAAAACTCTCTGCCAGATCCAGAGGGGCTTCAGGAATCAAATCCACTTTCGCAATCCCATTGAGAGCCAAACGCATCTCAGTACTCTGGCTGAGATACTGCTGCCCTGAATCAGTTTTCATGAATGCGTCCCAGACCGGTTTTTCTTCGGAAGATAAGTCGCCTCCATAAATCACCTTCAAGCACAATTGCTTTTCAAATTCTTCATTCATTAGGATTCACCTTTTTGTAGCAGTGAAATTTTTTCCTCTAAGCGTTTCTTGGCGTGATGGAGACGTGACCAAACGGTCCCCTCGGGTACACCCAAAATCTCGGTAATCTCGACATGCCGCAGTTGGTCGATGCAGAAAAGGGTCAAGATCAAACGGTCTTTTGCATCGAGGCTTTCAAATGCCACTCGTACCCAGATCTGACGATCATCTGATCCGCGATCAAACTCATGGCTATCCGCCAATTTCTCAGGATCAAGCTCGTAGCCCTGAAATCGATTTCGTTCCTTGAGTTGCTTACGGCAAACATTGATCGCGATTCGAAACAACCAGGTTTGAATCGCAGATCGACCAGCAAACTGGTCCCAATGCTGATAAGCCTGAAAGAAGGTCTGCTGAGCAGCCTCCTCTGCTTCGTTAGGGTTACCAAACATTCTCAAGCCCAGATGGAAAATAGCTTTCCAATGTTGCTCGAGTGCGTCGGCGAAGGTCCCATCAATTTCGTTCATGTCAGTTAGATCGCCATCTGGCTGAATCCTTCAAATAAACCACGCAATTTCGAAAAAAACCGGGAATGACCGAATTCAATGCAAATTTAGTGCACAACTGATGGGCGAATTATGCATCCCCACGTTCGATTTGCTATTTCCAATCGACCCAATCCAACCTCCCACAAAGCAGGCCCAGCCCACGCCCAAAACAGGGCCCCCATAACTTGAGGGAATCGAACCCTTCCACACGGTGTCTCACCGAGCATCACAGACAACCCGTTACCGCCAGCTAAAGCGGTTGAGAATCCGCGCTGTTTCTTCCCGGCCATTCCTGTACGCTTGACCGCACACACGCCCGCTAACTTTTTCGTCACACGACAGGAGACGTTCCATCATGTTATTCGCAGCCAAGCCTAACGTGACTGTTGGTGAAAAATCGAGAATTGAGTTTTACCTACAGCAGCTTGCTGAGTGCATTGGTTTTGAACGCTTTGTCTTACCTGTACTCAGCCGTCAAAAGCTGATCGGCCTCGTCGAGGTAGAACAGCATACCCCCGAGCAGATCGTTTGTTTTATAGGAGAGCACCTGAATCATGATGTTGGTGAAATCCGGGTTCAACTGGATCCGCAACAGGCTGCCGACTGTAGTGGCGGTGGCTGAGGCGGCGGCTCTTGCGCTGGACTCGGCGGTCTGCCGGGCAATTACGATGCGAAACAACGACTCATTAAACTCAACATAACGCTGGAAGAAGATCCTCAACTTGCCGTCGCAACACTGATTCACGGTGTCGTGAATGACATGCTCTATCAAAGTACTTTTAGTCAGCCACATTTTCCTGAACTGGTAGAACTGGCAGTCATTGGTACTGGGCTGGGCGTCTTACGCAGCAATCTCGTGTTTGTCAAAAAGGTGGCTGCATTTTGGGACTCCACGCACTGGCAGATCGCTCCACCACCGTTTCTGAATATTCAATCATTGGCATACGCGAACGCACTTGCAGCATGGTCCCGCGATGAGACCGCGCCTGATTGGTTGAATGATATGAGTTCAGAAGTGAAACGCCCCATGAAACGATCACTCAAGTATCTTTTCAAAACCGGGGACTCCTTCTTCAATCCGCGAGAGGGGCAACATCGGCTCAACCTGTCTGACGAGCAATGGTGGGACTTGGCCCAACATCCATCTGCATCAACACAAGTAATTGCGATACGCCATGTAAACACAGATCAGAGCCTGACGCAGAAGCAAGAGTCTGCATTACTGAACAAACTCCAGTCGACAGAAAGGGCAACCACCCTGAATGCAATCACCACAACAGAGCGGTTGTCATCAGGCCAAGAAAATGGAATCAGTGATTCACTAGCTGGGCAAATCCGAACCTTGGTCGATCACCGGGATGACGAAATACGTGCCAAAGCAATGTGTGCCCTGACAACTGTCAACCGTATCGACAGCTCGGCCATCGATGCAGCGGCCAACATGATCGAGGACGATATTCGTCACGTCGTTTTCGCTGGTGTGCATGCACTCACCACAGTTGATCAGGTGCCAGAATACGTTTCGCCCTCGTTCGACCGCAGCTTTATCAAAGCTCTGAAATCATGTGATTACGAATTTGTCGGACTTTTCGCCAAGGGGTACAATCGATGGCACGACGATCCAAAACAGCATCTGGAACAACTGCTATGCGACAGTCCTGAATTTCTGCCAATCGCGATGGAAGCTCTGGAGCAGACACCACAGCAAGTTGTCAACATCGGCTGAATCGGGTTTGCAAATCAATCCTGCAAACCTCGCTTTGCAGGCCAATTTCACCACGGTTTTCGATGTCCTCTATCACCCGAATGTTTCTGGCTTTGTTAGCCACTCTGGCAGTCGCCAACGCCCAGGGTCAATCTACTGACAGCCACCAGTTGTCACCCAACATGCCGCTGCCAGAGGATCACACGTCACTTTGGTGGCGTGATGGGTTTCCGGGCACCGTTGAGGGAGCCGACTGGCGTCGATGTCTTCGCACCGGCCACTATTGGTTCATGCTGGATACCGACACGATGCATGTTCCCCGTATCGGTCCCACGAAGGTTCCCGTCGGTGAATTGTCTGGGGCTGAACTTCAGCTCAAGATCTCTGTCGATGGTAAATCGTACCAATGCACCAGCGGCGGACCGTGGACGCGGTTCACCGGACCACGTCTGATTGAGTCGGGCCGATTCTTGCAACGAGCTGACGTCACTGAGCTGGAATTCGCCGATAAGAACGGTGACAAGCTGAATGTCGAGGCGCGATTCGAAACCGCAGCATGGCCTGATCGCTTGGGATTGATACTCGCGGCCAGACCGGGATTGCAAGTGATCCCGTTGGGGGAATCAGCTTTCGGTCGAATTGACGGTGGTCATGGTTTGGATGGAAAAGATCTGCTGGAGATCAAAACCAACGAGTGCCATACACCCGAAATATTTACACTTGAGTTCTGGACCTTCGTCCCGTCGAACTATCAAGCTTCAAAAAATGCGCCATGGATTGTATGCAAAAATGGCAACGAACTGGTCAACGGCAACTACGGGATTATGTTGCACGACAATCAGATACCTGAAGTTCGTATTAACCTTGGCGGTGGTCGTGATAACTCATTCGCTCTCCGCGCCACCGCACAACATGCGTTGCGTCTGGAACGATGGAATCACGTGGCATTTACGTACGACGGCCGCACATTGAAACTTTATACGCATGGTCGGCTCGCTGGCGAGAAGACAATCAATCAAAAACGGATTCCCGAACCGGGACCTCTCGCCTTTGGTGGTCGGCAGGATCGATCAGGTGACGGCTACCTTTTCCGTGGTGCCATTGACGAAATCAAACTCTACGACCGCGCACTCGAAGCGCCCAGCATTGCACAAAGCCACCGACAACCAGAACTAACGAACCGAGCAATTCAGCCGATCAAAGCATGGACCTTTCGAAACGACATCGCGGCTGCACGATCACGCATGCGGGAAAAGTGGAAAAAAACCTCCCTCGAGATCCGCCTAAAATCTTCTGCAACCACTTTGAAGAACCAATGGACTCTATCTGACGAAACTCAGCGGAATACAGACACTTGGAACCAAACTGCGTTGGTGTTTGACCCTGCGTCTTTTCGCTCCCTATCGGTAGACAGTGCCTTGCACGTCAGTGCCACCGAAGTCGGAACCGGAAACCAACGACCTGTCTCGTATGACTCGGCGATTGGCTGGCATCGTATCAACCTTGATGGTATTCGACCTATCAATCCTGTCGGTGTTTCTGGGCCCAGCAACGATGCAATCGAACGTGTGCGGTTCACATTGACCAACCCGACAACAAAACAACAAACTGCACGGTTGATGTTTGAAAAGACCGCGTCTGGAATACACCAGCGAATTGGAACTCCTATCACGGGCATTTCGGCCGTAATCCGTGATCTTGAGGGGAACCCAACTGGCATTCCTGTGCAACTGAGCAAAAACTGGCACCGACATCCCAGAGGTGGAGTCTACTCCGGTCAGTGGTTTCACGGGATCAGCCAGGTCCACCTGCAACCCGGTCAAACGTTGACACTGGAATTGTGCTTGGTCTATGGACATTGGGGCGGCATTCCAGCCGCATCCCACTCTCAATTGTCACTCATTGGATGGGGTGCCAATCAACGTTGGGATCAAACGGCAATCGGGGCATGGGGTGAAAGCATCTGCTTTGAGCCCGAACAGGTGCAAGCTTCCTGCAGTGTGACGGATGTTCGTCCCCTCATGGTTCGTTCCATGAATGGTGGCAGCGAATGGGGATGGACCGAGAACGTGGGCGGTGCAGATTACCTGCGACTCTTTAATGTCGATGGTAAGCGTGTGCCCCATATTGCGATGCAGGCGAACTATCAACGAACAGGGCCCTGCCTGACTGAAACCACTTACTCGGGCGGTATCGGCAACACCGGTATTCAACACCAAGTGTCAGTCAGCATTGCCCGCAGCAATGACGTCATCATGGGAACATATCGGATACGCATGCAGATCAGCAAGCCGCTTGACTACTCACGATTTGTCATTTTTCAAACGGCTGCCGATAGCTACGCAACCACACGTGATCGAAAATTTGCTGTGGGAAATTTGAATAGCCTTGAGCAAGAGTGGACAACACGCAGCAACAAGGGCTCAGCACAAACACCATCACCAGTATTAAAAACAGTTGAATTAACTGGGCCAACTGCATGGGTATCGTTACATGACACTGAACAATCGTCCGACAAAAAGGGAGCCCTCGCGTCACGTGGATTTGTCGTGCGGGAATGGAAAGCGAAACTGGGCGGAAAAGCTGCCAATCCGTGGATCACGGAACACTTCCTGCCGTCCAAGGAATGTTCGAATATGGATCTCGTCCCACCACCTTCGCTCACGCGATTACTGCCGGGTGACTTTGTGCATGCAACCATCGAGCACGTTATTCTGCCGATACATGTTGATGACTATTACGGCCCGGACAACAATCTTCGTCGTGCCTTGCAGCAGAAAGCCAACTCTTGGCAGATGATTCATCGTCAAGCAAAGGGAAATCAGCGAAACGTAAAAGCAACAACTGGACGAATCACTGGCCTGTTCCCTGCCATCCAAATCACTGCCGAAAATGGAAAGGCAGCTTTCACATTTTCAGGCGGTCTTGGGTACGTTCCTGTCACCATCCATAATTTGACATCACACAGCGGCTACAATCTCACCATCGACGGAAGATCTCTGGACCAAAATGTCCACGGCAACGACTTTTGGCAAACCGATTTTGACCCGAATTCAAAGCGTTGGAGTCGAACCTATAATGTCCCCTGCCCTGAGCAGGGGACAGCGATCACCGTTGATTTTCACATCCAAAAGAAACATGACTAAACCACCACGTGCGGTCGTTCCAGCTACCCATTTCTCAACCGACAGGGCACCATGATCCGATCTTTGTTTCTGTTGACTTTACCGATATTGGTGTCTTTTCACTCGCCTACAAGTTACGGCGAAGCACCGGTCCACATTGGGCAGCAGCGTGAACTGTTTGTGGATGATCATTTGGTTCATGCAACAGAAGGGATTACTTTTCAACTTCACCAAGCTGAGCCGCAAGAAGTTGTTCTGGTGACCGACAAACCATGGGAAGGCAATACCTGCGCTTACTACACCATTTTTCAGGATGGCGATAAGTATCGGATGTACTATCGCGGGTCACATTGGGACGAAAAAGCGAAGCAGGCAACGCACCCCGAAGTTGTCTGTTATGCAGAGAGCAAGGATGGAATTCACTGGAAAAAACCTGAGCTTGGGATATGTGAGTTCAATGGATCGACTGCCAACAACATCGTCTGGGATGGTGTCGGAACACACAATTTCACCCCATTCAAAGACACCAATCCGAAATGCAAACCCGACGCCAAATACAAGGCACTCGCTCGCGGACGATCCCTTAAAAAAGGCGACAAGTCCTCACAACATGGACTTTTTGCATTTCAATCAGCTGACGGCCTGCACTGGAAACTGATGCGGGATACTCCCGTCATCACCGAAGGTGCCTTCGACTCACAAAATCTCGCTTTCTATGATCCGCTCGAAAAGCAGTACCGCGACTACCACCGTTGGTTCAATCAAGGCATCCGCGACATCATGGTGTGTACGTCGCCCGACTTTGTGAATTGGACCAAGCCAATTGGGTTGCAATATACCGAAGCCAAACGGGAACACCTCTATACCAACGCCATTCAACGTTATCCGCGAGCCCCTCACTTTTTCATTGGCTTCCCAACACGTTACCTGCCCGATGAGGGTCAGCGCGTCGAACCCGTCATGATGGCCAGTCGTGATGGACTTCGTTTCAAACGATGGGCAGAACCAGTCATCCCGGAAACGGCTCCCAAAGACCGAAAGGGAAATCGCAGTAATTACATGACTTGGGGATTGGTCCAGCTACCTGAAAACAATCACGAGTACTCGATGTATGCGACAGAAGCGTATTACACAGGTCCAGACAGTCGGGTGCGACGTTTCACTTACCGAGTCGATGGTTTTGTTTCAGCGCACGCTGGGAAAACCACAGGACACCTGACCACGCGCCCGATCATCTTCGATGGTAAAAATCTGGAATTGAATTTGGTCACAGGCGAAAATGGCTTCATCGCAGCCGAAATTCAAGATCTCGATGGCAATCCAATCCCGGGCTTCTCGCTCAACGATTGCGACCCGTGTCAGGGAGACTCGATTTCCAAGAAAGTGTCGTGGAAGAAAAATTCCTCCCTACGCGTTTTGGTCGGTCGCGCCGTTCGGCTACAGTTTGCAATTCGAAACAGCGACCTGTACTCCTTTCAGTTCATCGATCAAGAATGAACTTGATTTGGTATGGGTGGCCAATTTCTCAACTAAGAATTTCTTTGACCACCTTCGCATTTCGCCCAGCAGTGATGATCTCTTCGCGTCCCGAATGATCAAACACAAGTTTGTCCCACTGCAAACCAAATAGATGCATCAATGTCGCCTGATAATCATTAGGGGTCACGACGTTCTCAACGGCACGGTGACCGAAGTCATCCGTTGCTCCATGAACCATGCCCGGTTTTATCCCACCCCCTGTAAGCCAGGTACTGAATCCCTGCCCATTATGATCACGGCCATGTTTCTCGGGAGCACCCTGATTCTGTGTTACCGGCAGACGACCAATCTCACCTCCCCAGTGAACAAGGACTTCGTCGAGCATGCCCCGCTGCTTCAGATCCTTGACCAACGCCGCTGCTGGTTTGTCGGTCCGGCGACAAACACTTGGTAGGGTGGTTCCGAGGTTGCTGTGGTTGTCCCACGGCTGACCCGCCAAAAAGAGTTGAACAAAACGAACGCCCCGTTCCACCAGTCGCCGCGCGATCAAACAACGCGTTCCATACTCACGCGTGGTTTCATCATTCAGCCCATACATTTCGTGAGTCAATTTTGTCTCTTTCGAAATATCCAACGCCTCGTGCGCGGCTGTCTGCATTCGCGCAGCAAGCTCATAGCTGGCAATTCTGGCTTCCAAGTCATCTGTACCAGGAAATCGATCGGCATGACGGCGATTCAGAGCCTGCAGAAAATTCAAACTCTGCTGTTGTGGTCGTCCCCGTAGATGCGCTGGTGGCTGCAAGTTCAGAATCCGAGGCTCCTTCGGACGTACAACCGTCCCCTGATACAAGGCAGGCATGAAACCACTGGACCAATTGTTAATACCATCCACTGGATGGCCGCCCGGATCAGTCAACACCATGTACGCAGGCAGGTCCTGAGTTTCAGAGCCCAGACCGTAGAGGAGCCACGATGCAAAGTGCGCCCTACCCAAGACACCTGGAATCCCACCATGGAAATATCGGATGGAAACCTCGTGGCCATTCGCCCCAGTATGCATGCTGCGTATCAGGCAAATGTCATCCGCGATGCTCCCGATTTCCGGCAGTAATTCCGAGAACTCCGTACCACATTCTCCATGCTTGGAAAACTTCCAGCGTGTTCCCATTAATTTCTTGCTGGCTTCGTTTGCAAAGCTGTAGCCGACATCCCCTTTGTAATCAGTTCCGTCAAATCGGGTGAGCTCAGGCTTGGGATCGGTCAGATCCATGTGTGATGGTCCACCGTGCTGAAACAGTGAAATCATCGCCTTAGCTTTGGGCTGATGATGCGGTGCCTTGGGGCGAAGATCAAATGCAGCAGACTCTGCCGAGCTCTTCTTCAAAGTTGCAGATGCTGTTTCCTGTTGAAGCAACCATGCCAAGGCGAGTGCCCCCACCCCCATCGCCTGCTGTTGCAAAAATGCACGTCGGGAATGAATCATCGCGCCACCACCTTTCCCAATGGGCATTGCATGGCAAATAACCCTGCGTTACGAATAAGACGAAAGCTATTCGACATACAAAAACTCATTTGATGCAAACAGAGAATGGCACAAACTGGTCACAGCCTGCTGTAGAGGAGTGCGGCCCTTGGCTAGATGGTCAGAGGACGATTCAAGCAATGCCAATTGGTGCTGAACGTATTTTGACGCGATCACGAGTTCATCGTTGTCAGGTTGGCGTCCGTACGCTAACTCCCATGCTCGAATGATTTGTCCGATCAGGCCAGCGTTGGCAGCAACCTCTCCGCTAAAAGACTTCTCAGAGACAATCAACTGCTCGGTACCGTCCTTCTGTCGCAAGACGATCGTCGTGCTCCAACCAAACGAATCGGTATTAGTCCCTTCGCGACAATCAGTAATGAAATCAATGGTTTCACCAGCCACAACTTGAATTGCATCGACAACCGTTTCCGTGGTTCCGTTGTAAGCAGTCCACTCTCCGAGCGTATTTCCTGCTTGACTGCTGACAATACGACCACGCACGCCATCACCATTTTCCGATGGGTGGCTCAAGGATCCTGTAATTTTGACGACACCATCAGTGGGTGATGTCCATCTGCGAATCACTGCATTTTGGTCACTTCCTGGGTGACCTCCAGATGCGTTCAACAGCGTGTAACCCAACCCAGCATCCGGCAACGTCTTTCCCGCTTGCCATTGAGTCCCGGTCCAGTGCTGCAGCGGACGAAATGTTGTTTTCGGCTCTGCTGCGGGATCATGCCAACCGTAGCCGTATTGCCACATCGGCTTACGGTTCTCTAGATCCGATCCCAAATCAAGTTGCAAACTGGTTGGCTCAGCAGGATCTCTTGCCACTCGATCTGCCAACTTGGACGCCTGTTCCAGAATGAATTTCCCATTCAAAAGAACCAACGACTGGGTTGCCACAGTCGATGACGGACGGATTTCACAGTTTGTTTCCATGACAGGTGCGTCGAAGGTCTGCAGCATTCCCACCGGCCGACTTCGGCGTGTCTGGATGTAGACGCTTCGTCGAAACTGGCTACCGTCAACCATCACCTGCCCTGTATCATCTTCCTTGATTTTCAGTGGTGGTCCGTAAAGTGTCTCATCAAGTGTGCCACTTGCAGCAAGCATACGGTCACGAATGGTTTCGGCTTCAAGACGTCGCAAACTGCGTTGGTAAAACCCAGATTCATCGGATCCTACACTCTGACGATAGACCGCTGATCGCATGATCAAGCGGTGCAATTGCTTCAGACTCCAACCACCAGCAATGAACTCGCTAGCTAACCAATCCAGCATCCGAACATCGCCTGGTTGCGTTCCAAGTTTCCCAAAGTCGGCAGGGGTAGCGACCAATCCCCGCCCAAAATGATGCATCCAAATCCGATTGACGATCACCTTAGCGAGCAGCGGGTTATTCTCGCTGGTTAACCAACGTGCGAAGGCCAAACGCCGACCGGTCGTTGGCAACGATGAATCGTCACTGGCAAATTCGAAGCGATGGCCACTCATCGCCAAAACCGTCAGCGCCCCTGGGGGCACGACTTGTCGGGGTTGTGCTGGATCCCCACGATGAAAAAGGGCTGTCTGGGTCACATGATTGGCTGGCTCTACCAATGCACGAATGAATTGTTCAACCGGTTTGGCTGACCGTATTTTTTTTATCTGTTCATCAAACTCAGCCAATTTTGGTTTTGAATCGGGGATGTACTGATACAGATTTCCTGATGTGATGTTCACGCTGGGCGTGGCTTTCAACAACTGCTGGTGTTCGGCTGTCCGTTCCTTTGCCGGCGTCTGATATGCGGTTCGCAACTGACTTCGCAGTGGCTCATCGTATTTACCAAGTTCCTCATCCAGCGCCTGCCTCATGAACTCCGCCAGCTTGACTGCTTTTTGCTCTGCAACCTTCTTTGCCTCAGATTCAATCTCTGCTGCCTTGGCGCGATCAGCCGCCGTGTAAAGAGACACCCGTCGCGCATTGGGAGTTTTCCAAGCCTTCCAGTCCAAAGCCGGCTCAAAGATCGCCCGCAGAGCGTAATAGTCCGATTGAGGAATGGGGTCATAGCGATGATCGTGACATTGAGCACACTGCACACTCAAACCGAATAATGAGCTACCAACGATCTTGAGTGTGTCAGCCATGACCTTGTTTCTCGCAGCCTCATCATTGGATCCGCTACCAGTACCATCTGCAGCCATTCGCAAATACCCGGTCGCCGTTAGCAACCCGATTTGTTTGTCTGTCAAATCGCCATCAAGTGACCCCGCAAGTTCATCCCCCGCAAGTTGTTCTGTGACGAATTGGTCGAATGGCTTGTCCTCATTCAGAGAACGAATCACCCAATCACGATATTTCCAGGCCCACGGACGCTCAACATCCTTGATCGTGTACCCCTCTGAATCAGCGTACCCAGCAATATCAAGCCAATGACGTCCCCAACGTTCACCGTAAGCAGGCATGCCCAACAGATGCGTCAACAAGTGTGCGTACCAATCACTCCTCGAATCTGCAATCCATCGCCTGATTTGTTCCGGTGCCGGTGGTAAACCAAGTAGGTCAAAGTAAGCTCGCTTAATCAAAGTGGCCCGATCTGCCTCCGGTAAAATTTCTCCACGCCCACTTTCTTCAATTTTCCACTGCACCAGCGAATCAAGTGTGTTGCGGTATGAGTCTCGCCCGGTTCCCACCGACACCAACTTGTTCGGTACAACGATGTTCTGCCTGATGGGTTGATAAGCCCAATGCGCACGTTCCTCTGGGGTAACGCCCAGCCCAATTCCAAGCCTGTCTGATTCTGGTCGCACCGTGGATGCCCCTTGCGCAAGCCAACGCGTGATGATATCGATCTCAGCACGCGATACCTTGACCTCTCCAGGCGGCATTTCACCCTCTTGGATTCTGGTTAAAACCAAGCTGTCGGTGGGGTTGTCCAACTCGATCGCAGGCCCGCTGGATCCACCTTTTTTCATCAGTCTGACTTGGCGCAAATCCAAGTTACCTTCCAGATCCTCCGTAGCTCCATGACAGTCAAAGCAGTGTGCCCGAAAGATCGGACGAATGTGCTGCTCATAAGTCAAGGTATCTGCAGTCAAGGTATCTTCGGCGTAGGACCACTGACAGCAACAAGACCAATACAGGCAGTGAACCAAGACAAGCGTCATGAGCGATGGGCGCAGAATCATCGTCATCCAGACAAGCAGTATTGAGGCGGGATCAGAAATCAGGCAGGCAGCGAGTATCGCGTGGGATGCTCGACTCCATCATAACTGACAAGCTGAAGTAAGTCCCTCACGACCCAGCTCATTTTCGGGAGGAAATACGTGATTTAAGGGGCACAATTGTCGTCCCAATCGCAAAAATCGTTGACCATTCAATACAACTCACTTCGGATACTCCCACCCATAACAAAGCCCGACGGTTACCACGGGACGGCCCCAGTGACACCAGTGGCCGAAACGATCTTCATCGCTGTGACTGGTGGTGCATCAACGAAGTATGCAGATAGCCGCAAGTGAGGCAATCCAATCATATTTCATGGCGACCAACCGCAATCACCAAAATCTTTTTGTCTGTTTATCCCCCGTTGCAATGTAGCCATGCGAAGCTTGATTCAAGCTACTCTCTACCAAACCACAAGCACGTCTTTACCGTTTTGCCGGATACCTTCTCACCGGTACATCATTTCTCTGCTTCGTGCCCTTTGTGCTTCGGCCATCTGTGATCAATTTCTCCAGCAACTCAATCATGCTCTTGAGTCGCTCAGGATTCTTATCAGCCAGATTTTGGCTTTCTCCCAAATCATCTGCCAGATTGTAAAGTTGCAGAGCTTGACTCTGATCGCCTCCCTTTCCCCATCCGCCTGATCCCGGCGCCGCAATGTATTTCCAGGCTCCCACCCTCAAGCTGGGGACACCACGAAGCGAACAACTGATCGACGTGGTCCGAATTGGATCAGCATTCCCCCATAACAGTGGCAGTATGCTGAAACTGTCCTCCCCCTGATCTTTAGGCAACGGAGCGTCAGTGATGTCAGCTAAAGTCGCAATTAAATCTGCCTGATGGACCAGTTGATCGCAAACGCTTCCCGACTGTACTTTCCCGGGCCATCGTACGATGAAAGGAACCCGATGCCCTCCTTCCCACGCATCTGCCTTGTAACCGCGAAGCGGCCCACTTGGATAATGACCTTGCTGCTCTAACTTCGAGACACCGATATAGGGCGCACAGCCATTGTCGCTGGTGAAAATCACCAAAGTATTGTCAGCCAAACCCGCGTCATCCAGAGCATCCAAAACCTGACCCACAATGGCATCCGTTTCCATCACAAAATCACCATACAACCCAAGCCCGCTTTTTCCCTTCCAGTCATCATTCACGGACAGAGGCGTATGAGGTGAAGTCAAAGGCATGTACATCAAGAATGGCGTCGCTGAATCGGACCGTGACTGAAGGTACTGCTCTGCCCGATTTCCTAGTGCAGGTAAAATTGGTTCCAACGTCCAATCCTTCAACGCGGGCCCCTGCTTGCTCGCCTGGTTATTCCCGACCAGACTTTTGGACAGATAAACAGATGGGATACCCACCGTGCGGTCATTTTCGATGAAACAATAAGGAGGCCAATTCGGCACATCTGTCCCAAAGTAATGATCGAAACCAACAGCGGTAGGCCCACCGTCGATCGATCTCGAAAACACCTCGCTCCAAACTGCCTGCGTATCCTCGCTAGCCACACCGTTGCTGGGTGACGCTTTGAATATCGCCCCCCGACCCTCGGGAATCTTCCAGTCCCAGCCAAGGTGCCATTTCCCAATCGCGGCGGTATCGTAGCCTTGCTGCTTGGCAAAGCTGCCAATGGTAAGCCGATCGGCAGTGATCAACGGTTTACCCCAAAGTCCAACAATTCCCGACTGCAACCGAGAACGCCAATGGTAACGACCGGTCAAAATGGTGTAACGGGACGGTGAACAAACACCCGACGACGAATGGGCATCACTAAACTTCATTCCCTCTGATGCGAGCCTGTCAATGTTCGGCGTCGCAATCTTACCGCGTTCCGCGTTGTAACACTGCACATCTCCATAGCCAAGATCATCAGCATAAATCAAAACTACGTTGGGGCGCTCGGCTGACTCCACTGTCCCCGAGGTAAAAAACAAAATTGTGAGCAACAAGTATGGTACTTTCATTTGCAACATTAGTAAGGTATTTCCTTCATCTCAGGAACGTTTCCAACCATTGAACAACTAAACCCTGATGCGCCAGTGCAAGCCTCCGTTCCAAGTACCCGAGCACTCCACAACCTCAATACCAACCCTACCCTGTCTTCCTGTAGTCAATGGACACACGCGTGTTCCTACGCCAAGGCTATCCAATGCCCATGCTGGAACGAAAAGGCGATAGTTTTTCTTCGGTTGGGTACATCAAAGCTATTCTGAAGCTGCAATCTTCACATCAGCCGCATTCGTAACAATCACAGGATAGCTGCTACGGCTCTCCTGATGGTAAAAACACTCGCTAATTTTGGCGACCCACGGAAGTCGTCTATGATGTTCACCGGGATGCAACTTAACCCAATTCCAACGATGCGTTACCCAGCCCAAGCCAACAAGTCTTTAACATGAAAACTATTCGTTTTATCTGTTTCGCGCTGACACTCGTTGCCCACACGCATACCCACGTTGAAATGGTTTTCGCCGAAACGTGGAAACGCCACACCATCGACTCCAGTGATCGCGAGGCGGGAAAACGCGGTGCTGACGGAGTACGCTTATTGGATGTGAACGGTGACGGCCACGTTGACATCACCACTGGTTGGGAAGAAGGCGGCGCGGTCGTGATTTATCTCAACCCGGGGCCGACTCTTGCGACAGACCGCTGGCCCTCTGTGACCGTCGGGTCGGTCAAAGGCGTCGAAGACGCTGTGTTTGCTGATTTAGATCAAGACGGACGCATGGATGTCGTGTCATGTGCGGAAGGGAAAATCAACAACGTATTCGTCCATTGGGCACCAAAATTCAGAACGAAATACGGCACAGCAAAATCGTGGACAACCGACAAATTTCCCGCCTCAGCAAATCGGCGCTGGATGTTTGCAATGCCAATGGATGTGAACCACGATGGCCGGCCCGACCTCGTCGTCGGCTCAAAAAACAAGAATGCAATCATCGGCTGGCTGGAAAATCCCGAGAACCCTCGTGATACCACCGCGTGGAAACTGCACACATTTGCACCGACCCACTGGATCATGTCCATCCAATCTGTTGACTTGAACGGTGATGACCAGCAGGACATTTTGTATTCGGATCGCTACAGTGACCAATCAGGAATTTACTGGCTAAAGAATCCTGGAAAATCCGGCACCTCATGGACTCGCCAACTTGTCGGCGGGTTGGGAAAACAGGTCATGTTTTTATCTGTCGGCAAACTGGTCGAGAATCAAGACCCAACCGTCGTCTGTGCAACTCTGGACGGTAAACTGATCCAGTGCGTTTTGAACAAAGATGGTGACTGGACTGAAACTGACTTGCCGCTACCCTTTGGATTGAAAGCTGGCAAAGGTGTCGCCATTGCTGACGTCAACCTTGACGGGCGACCCGACCTCGTGACAACAGCCGAGGCGCAGCGTGAAGCCGACGACATGGTTGCCGTCGCATGGAAAGAAAATTTGCCTGACGGTTGGATCGACCACGCCATCAGCGACCAGCAAGGTCGAAAATTTGACCGACTGGAAATGCTAGATCTTGATGGCGACGGCGATTTGGATCTGATCACCTGCGAAGAAGTGCACGACCTAGGTGTGTTCTGGTATGAAAATCCAACACGCTGAAACGATTAAAAAACAAACGGCGTGTCCCAGCTATAATACTGCAATCAGCACGTGGAGGCCCAAGGCACTGCACGCCGTGATCGAGACGCATCCGCCTGACTTGGTAACGAAACCTGAATAGGCAACGAGGTCGGGGTCGACAACAGCCCGCATCAATCCCGCGGTTGCATCAACCGACTCAAACTGTATGCACCGCACATGAGGATCATCCCAACAGCGAGCGAGAACTGTCCTGCAAACTCTCTGCCATGATTGAATACTCGTAATCCTCCCGCCGCCGCGGCAATGAAGCCTGCTAATCCAGCGAGACGAATTGTCCAGAGAAACAGCTTTCTCATTATCTTTCTTTCCACCAATCTCGGCGTCCACCTGATTACCCACGCCCTGATGGTAGGTGATCCAAGCAAATTACGGGAGGCATCGTTTGGAGTAACCGCGACGCTACCTGAAACACCACTGACACAACATGATTGATCAGGAACTGAGCAAAACCATCTTGTTTAGAAGCTGGATCGACCAAAACGCAGCCTGAGCCAACACTTTCCGTCGCCACGTTTCAGTCAGTGGATTGATTCATGCGAGTACGATACAGAAACGCATCCGATGTCAATAATGAAACAATCAAAGCCTTCATGCTGCCGCCGCTATCTCGGTAGGCACGGTGTGCTTCCTGCAACACGGGAGCATCATTGAGATTTTCATTTCGCCCCATCCAGAAACGGAAAGCGTGGCGAACAAACACCTGCTCAACGCGTTCACTCGCGGCCAATTTTTCGATCAATTCAATCGCGTTTGCGACTTCCCCGTCGAGCGATGGATCTCCAGAATCAATGATCTCCCCTGTCGTATCAACAGGCTGATTCAATTCGGTCGTCCGATACAACCCAGCATGATTGTACATTTCAAACGGAAGTCCCAATGGATCCATTTTTTTGTGGCAGGTCCAACAGTACGTTTCTCTGGTCACGTGCATCCGTTCACGCAAGGTCTTTCCGGGCTCATCAGGCAGCATGGCATCCACGGTAATGGGAACATCTGGAATCCCGCCGCCGAGCAATCGCTCTCGAATCCATCGACCACGACGAATAGCATGATTATCCATGGCATCGGAATGAGAAACGAGCCAAGTTGGATAAGTGAGGATTCCACTACGTTGATCTTCAGGTGCCTCAGCCAAGGTCCGATCAGGTTTCATTGATCCCGCCCCGAAGCTTCTACGACTTACGCGAGCGTAGATTTTTTGTCCGCTGAGCGTTGCTTCGTTCACTTTGTGATTAACGTTGGAGCGTCTCTTCTTTGGTGGCTTGGGTGGCTTCTTTCCTGGATTGGCCTTCAACCACGCTTCTTTTTCCGCAGCCTGCTTGGCTGCAAATTCTGCGGCCTCTTTCTTAGCTTTCGCCGTCGATGCTTTCTCTTCATCTGCTGTGCGCCGTTGGCCAAAATAAATATTATCGCCCCGACTGGCAACCAACTTACTTGTTGTCAGCAGCTGTTTGAGCACCTCTTTATCCTCATCAAGAATTAGCTCAATCAAACGGTCGGTGCTAGCTGTCCCATCAAACATTGCTCTGTAATGAGATGTACCAGCAGACGCACCCGTTTCACCGAGAGCCTTGGTGTCTTTGCATATGTAACCAGCGAGGTCGTAATCAAAATAGTCTCGAAAGAACCGAAGCACGCGTGGTTTGCGAATACGATCATCTGACAACATCCGTTCAACTTCACGCTTCACATCTGCCTTGGTTCGCATACGTCCATCAATGATGGCCCGCCGCAGTTGTTCATCCGGCTGCAGATATCGTAGTGCGTGATTCACCGCCAATCCCAACTCCCAATCACGCAGCATGACGCGACCATCACGATCTGCCTTTCCGTTTGGAATCAACTCAGGCCGGAACAACGCATCACGATCCAAAAATATTGACGATAGCCCCAGTACCAGACCCTCTTCTTGCCCAAGTTTTTCGACTGTCTGTTTGACGATGGCAAAATACTCATTTTCTTCCTGTTTGAGCGGTGGTCGAAAACACAATGCCTCAAACAGAAAGCGAATGGCTTCTCGGACATCATCATCAGACGTTTCGTTTGCTTCAAACAGCGTGCTTACCGGTGTCAGGGGGCGCATTACTTTCGTGCTGTAAACAATACTGGTCGGTAGCCCACGAAGATCACCTTTCATTTTATCTTCGATCGACTTGGGATCGTCAGTTATCTGATAGGGTTTGGCAATGCTCAGCGGGCCTCTCGCCATGTATCGAATGATGTCGCCAGCGACGCCAAAAATCTGAGTGGCCTCAGCGCTGTTTACAGTTGAGAAATCCGGGTAGTTCTCTAAGCCATGGGGCCTTGCTGAGGACAGAATAGCTGGCGTGCTTTTCACCGCGGTAGCGTACGCAACGGTTCCGCCCTGCCACTTGATAATACGATCCGTACCGAAATAGATTTTCAGTTCGCCACCGTGGTTGGTCGGAACGAAATCTCCTTGGGTTCGCAACCCAGGCTTCTCAGGATCAAAATCCGGCTCTTTATTGATCAGCGCATTCAAACGCGTCATATGTTCCTGTGGTGTCACTCGCCAGAGTCGTGCAGGAGACGAAGTCGGCATGAGTTCGATCCCTGCCGGCAGGGATTCAAACAGCAGATCGTGATCGACAAAGTTACCCTTGTCTGGGTCGAGATTTGCTTGAAACCCACCCTTATCACGCATCACTCGTTTGAGTTCACCGACAACCCATTCCGAGAACTGCAACCGCTCAACAACACCCACGTCTGCTGCATCTTTGGGTGGCATTTCTTTCAGCGTGACCTGAGCCCACACACTCTTCCACACCGCAGCATTGACTTCATCCACGGGACCCAAGTCAGCGAGCGAAAGATTTCCTTCGGGATCTGTCTCACCATGACAATCTACACAGTGCGTTACAACAAACGTCTTTGCAAAACTCTTGTAGTTTTTATTGACTGTCTTTCCAGGCGTGTAAGTATCGCCAAGCGTTACTGAGGCTACCCCCCAAGACAGCATAAACACCAACACAACGTTCAGTTTGCTCATATCATCAATTCTTTGACGGGACCACTGTCATTGTCGAATTTCTTGGCCAGTTGTTCACTCATGTTAAAGCGATCCACATTCTGACCGGCAGCTCTCAAGATCGATGTGTAAAGAGCATTGATCGGGCGTTTTCCATCCAACTGAGTAAAGCAGCCAGTCTTGAACGCACCATCACAATTACCAAGCAACATGACTGGCCAATTCGCCCCATTGGTGTGCTGTTTGTCAGCGTTGTTGCTCGTGTAAACGATCAACGTGTTGTCCATCATGGTTCCGTTACCTTCCGGAACACTTTCCAAAGCTTGCATGATTCTGACCAGCATGCGACTGTTGTATTGACGAATCTTGATCCAAATTGGATTTCCAGCCTGATTCATGTGACCAAGATTGTGCCCCTGTTGCTCAACCCCGACACCCTTCCAAGAGCCAAAGATTTCACCGCGTCCGGAGCCAAGAGTCAGTGTATTCGTAATGCCGGACGTGACGGCCGAAATACCCAGGTCCACCAGCACATCATGCCAGTCGGTTTCAAATTCTGGATTTGTGTATCGATCATCAACCTCGGGCGCGAACTTTCGCAGGTGGTCGGAAACCGTATCTAGGCGATCGCGCAAACCATTAACATCTTTGAATCCCTGCACATACTGACCGTATCGCTGTCGGTCACTCGATGGAAGCGATTGTCCCTTCGTTGTAGCTAATCGCTCAATTTGATTGAAGAGGTTTGAACGCGCTTCATGCTGCAGTTGTATATTGCCAGTGGAAATGCCCCCATACAACATCTGATACAGATGGTTCGGATTTGAATGCATGAAGATAGGCTGACCCGCACCACTTGCCGATAAAGTCGCTAGCGTGGGCTTCGCTGTCATGTTCTCAAGAGAATCCATGCCAATGCAAAGATGAGGCAGCAAGGTCTCCGGCAGTACTTTGCTCAATTCATGGTCAATGGTCGATCCGCTTGGCGCAACCCCATCGCCCCCACGGTAACCACCCAATGCACCGAAAAATGCACTATGCGATGGGCTGGTGTGAATGCCATGCAAACCAGCGATGATGTGTAACCGTTCCTTGTAAGGCTCAAGAGCACTGATAGGCTCCGGCAGTTTCACTTTTGCGAGCGAACCACTCTTCTTCATGCCCTCTGGGATGCAGGTCTTAGGGTCGAAACCTTGATTCTGCATGAAGAAAATGACTCGCTTGGCCGCCGTGTTACCGGTCGAAGTGCTGCCTATTGGCGAGGCTAACAAGTTTTGCGGGGTAAGCGACGAACTGAATGCGGCGCCGACGCCAGTCGCGACTCCCTGAAGCAGTTTTCTTCGGTTGAGCATGATCGATCTTTCAACAAGATGGACGTTTCGATTTCAGGTGGCAAAATGCCTCACAGGAAATCGGGAAAGTTAACTAGATCGCTACCAGTTACAAGCAACCCGGATCCGAGCGGGGTGCGTACTTGTGGGCGACCTTCAATGCAAGTCAAAGCGGATTGGTGGGACACGCTTCTCTGTTTAGATGCTTGACGCACCCTCATTATTCTAATCTCGCGCTAATTTTTCCGCAACTGATTGTTATCAAAGGATTTACGACAAAGAAAACGTCAAAAGAAGCCCCGGTCGTTAAACGACGGCCGCCACGTGTCTTCACATTCACTACTTTCATCGGCATTTTAACGCTTCTTCATTGGTTAACCGGAGAGGCGATTCACTGAGCAAAGCAGTTAAAACACGTAGCTTCGCGCTGCGTTGCATTCGTTCCCCAACAACCGCTCAGAAACCCACTTCGACAATGCTCCGACACGAAACATCAATCGCTCACAATCACAACTCAAGCTCAGAGATCAGAAACAAAGGTTGACCAAACCAAGGGTTCACTTGGCACGATCACTCGTTTCCTGCTGTGATCTTGGCTGAGGTGATACGGGCACCTGATCAGCAACACCCGGAAACGCAGGGTGCAAGCGGTGTGTCCAATCAGGAAAGAAGAGCCGCTTGGCAGCTGTGGACGGAACCTCTTTCGGCGGCTTTGGGAAAGGCTGCCCTGGCTTACGCGCCACCACACTCTGGTCAGTAAATGCACTCATTAAGGCCACCAGATCTTTGACTTGTTGATCTGTTAGATTCAGTTTACCCATGTCTTCCCGGTTAACTGTTTCGGGATAGTCGGTAGCACCCCAACGTTTAGGTTCCACGTCTCTCTTGTTGTAAAACTCCATCACTTCCTGCAAGGTCGCAATCGAACCATTGTGCATGTAGGGTGCAGTCAACTCGACATTTCGCAACGACGGCGCCCGAAACTGGCCCAATCCCTCAGCACCAATCCTCGCACCCAACCCCGGATCTTTCTCACCTCGCGAAGGTACACCAAGGTTGTCATAGCCAAAGTCGCTCAACAACGCAGGGCTCCAACCAGTTGGTTCCAGAAAGTGACAGTCTGCACATTTGCCTACTCCTCGGAAGACTGCCAGGCCACGGATCTCTGCTGTCGATAATGCATCGCTGTTCCCTGCTAGATAATCATCGATCCTCGCATCAAATGGCCGAAACATTGGCTCCTTCAAAAACTCCACCAACGCTCGGAAGGCATGGTAGGTCAATTGACTATCATCTTTCCAACGCCGGCTGCCAATCCACTGTTCAAATTCTGCTGCATATTCTGCCCCTCGCAGCCGGGTGGCCAAGTCTGCAAGATCGGAAAGATTCATTTCGTTGCGATCAAAGAAAGGTTGTTGAACCTGTTCAAATAAATCACGTGCCCTGCCGTCGTGGAACAACCCACCTTCGTAAGCGTAAATTTCGCTTCCATCTTTTGTGAACAAGTCTTCATACGCAAAACTGGGAATCAAAGCGACGTACATCAACGATGGTGCATTGCGTCTTCCCTTCCGACCTTTGACCGCGCCTGGTGAAACCGACCGAGCATCAGCAAACGCAGCTGACGGACTGTGGCAGGAAACGCACGCCTGCCCGACCGGACGTGACAAGCTGCTATCGAGAAAAATTTTCTTCCCAATCGTTACTGCTACTCGGCTATTGGCAATTCGGTCGGATTTGGCAGCAATCACCGGTTCGACAGCAGCAACACTCTTAGACAAAGACCCAAGCAACGCCAGCACGATGCAAACGACAATCCTGTTACGACACGGGTAATTCATCGGGGTCACAAAACGCCTTCGAACATTGCCAACAAACACAATCAACAACCAACCCTATCCTAGACTTCCGGAAGACGTTCCGTGGCATCACCAAACTGATCCAGCTTTACCCCCATCTTATCCATCAAACTGAGATACAGTCGGCACATTTGACGATTGGATTCGCCAGAATAATCGAGATTCTGCCCACCTTTGATTTGTCCACCTGCAGAGCCGAGCACCACCACAGGTAGCCGACTTGCCTCATGATTGCCTGTCAGCATGCTTGAGCAAAGCATGATCATAGAATTGTCCAAAGCAGTACGTTCTCCTTCCTGAATGGAATCAAGACGTTTGGCAATGTAGGCCACCTGTTCTAGAAAAAACTGATTCACTCTCAACCAATCTTCTGAATCCGTGTGCGACAACAGGTGATGAATCATGTAATCAACGCCAAGGTGAGGAAACCGCAACGTTCCATGATCATTATTCAATTTCAGCGTACAAACGCGTGTCGTGTCAGTCTGAAACGCAAGTATCAGGATGTCACACATCAATCGCATGTGTTCAACAATATCCTGAGGATAACCGTCAGTCGGACGCGGCAGATTCGGCTCTTTCAAAGTTGGTCGCCAGCCCTGCAATTCACCCTTCTGACCAGCTCGTTCAATACGTTTTTCAACTTCACGTACCGAATTCAAATACTCATCAAGCTTTTGGCGATCAGATTGGCTGATCTGACGACGAACATCACTTGCATCCTGTAAAATATCATCCAGAACACTTCGGTCACTGCGACCCGCAGCCTCTTTAAAAAGCTGATCAAACGCGAGAGCTGGATAAACCTCGAGGGGAGTCGGTGAAGTAGGGCTGCTCCATGAGATATGCGAACTGTAAAGCATCGAATAATTCTTGTGTACCGACGGATTGGCTTTCTCGCATCCCAACACCAGACTTGGCAACTTAGTGCGTTTCCCAATCCGCTGCGATACGACCTGATCCATGCTTGTTCCGGAACGAATCGTTCCACCTGATGATAACGGAGCCCCAGACAGCAGATTTCCGGTTTGCGAACTATGAATGTTGCCTTTCAAGGCCTCGGCATTGTACAGGCCGTTGACAAAAACCATCCGATCCCGAAAAGCCTCAATTGGCTTCAGCACTTTGCCCAGTTCCATCTCGGGTCCACTGCCGCGTGCCCACCATTCTTTTGAATGATAACCACAGCCAGAGAACAGCACCGCCATCCTTACCGGCGCGTTGCGGTCATCCGATCGCTCCGGATCTTTTCCGCTTGCAGTCCTGCCAACACTTTCAGTCATGGACTCCATCCAAGGTAATGCCATGGACACACCCAACCCCTGCAGCACTCGACGTCGGCATAGTTTTATATTTCTCATCACACGTCTTTCTAGGGTTGGAAAGTGCACTGCTGATCACGAATCTGACGAAACTGAGGGCTTACGATGATCTTCTCAACCGCAATCTCGAAACGATAATCTGCTACCTTCAATGCTTGCTGCATCTGATCCAGCAAAGGCTCGTCCGACAACAACACCTCGCGGCCAAGCGCAAATCCGATCAGCTTGCGACAAAACTGGCGAACCAAATCTTCACGACGGATTTCCATCAGATAATCTCGAAGCCCTTGAGCACCATCGAGCACCCGTCCGTCCAACAGCTTTGCTGTCGTTTCCACATCAGTCTCACGCAACCGGCCCAGTGCATCGTAGTCTTCGAGTGCAAAACCAAATGGGTCAATGTGGGCATGACATTTCGCACACGCCTCAACAGAACTGTGCTTCTCAATCAGTTGTCTTGATGTCAGTCCATCGGGAACTTCCTCAGGCAACGAGGGAACATCAGCAGGTGGTCTTGGTAAATGTTCGCCAAGCAGTGTTTCGTAAATCCAATTACCACGCAAAATGGGACTCGTTCTCGACGCACCGGACTGACTGGCCAAAAAAGTCGCCATCCCAAGAACACCTCCACGCCCTTTCAAGCGAATACCATCGACACGCTGCCACGCTCTGTCATCTGATAGATGAGGGTCGGCGTTTTTGTCTGGATCCCAACGAAAACCATAATGATCTGCCAGCGACTGATCCACAAACGTGTGGTCCGCATCGATCAAATCAAGAATCGATCCATTGTTCTGGAACATGTCCTCAAAAAATCGGATGCTCTCTCCGTACATACTTTTTCTCAATGCTTCAAACTCCGGGTACAGCTCTTCGTTCTTATCGTCGTTGGTGTCGAAACCCCGAAAGTGTAACCATTGACAAGCAAATTGTTCCGCAAGACGTTTTGAGCGGGGATGGCTTAACATTCGCTGCATTTGCTGCATCATCACCCGGTTGTCATTCAGTTGGCCAGTCCGCCCAAGTTCCAACAACTGAGCGTCCGGTAGAGAGGACCACAAAAAGAAGCTGAGCCTTGAAGCCAATGCCTCGCCGCCGACATCAGACTGCCCGGTTCCTGGTTGAGGTGATTCCAACTTGTACAAAAATTCGGGGGCCGTTAATACTCGAGCGACCAATGCCTGTAATGCCCCCGTGTGTTGCATCCCGTCGTCTCGCAAACGTCGATAAAAGTCAATCAGCCTTTGCTTTGCCCCCTTTTCTATTCGATGCCGCCATGCACGTTCGGCCAAGCTGACTACTGCCATCACTTGCACCGACTCTACCGCAATTTGACGTTTTCGAAATTCCTCAGCCCGGCGGTTGATTGGCACTCTCAACGGTTCGAATGCAGTGACCAGATCAGGTCGATCCTGAGTAGCAAACTCAGCAAGTTGCTCGAACGCCACTGCCAGCTTCAACGGTTCCTCACTCACGAACAGCAATTCATCCCAAAGCTGATCTAATTCGCCCACCGATACCGAATCCAGCATCAGGCGGGAAAGATGCTCATCTTCACGGTGGAACAATCGCAATGTCACCACTTCATCGACGGGAACAATCCGCGAATAACACAAAGCTGGTGGAAACAAAGCACCAAATGACTGCACAGCCGACCTGACTGATGCCCCAATCGCTCCCTCAGGATGAACCAGAAACGTGCCACCAAAATCGAGTACAGGGGTCTCCACAGATCCCACATGAATCTGCGCCTGCACGCTGCCTTCGCCCCCACTGGACGGATGCAACTTTGCTGTCGTTACCAGCTCAGCTGCGGCTAATTCACCGGGAATCAGCAATTGGATGGTTGATGTTCCTCGACGGCATAGATCGTTGGGTTTCAGCTTACTTCCATCAGGATGGAAACCAAACCGCAACGGATTTTTCTTGCCCAGTGATTCCGCGTCGACTCGTTCGGCAGCCAATGTTCCCAAATCGAGCCACCGTAGTGGCCCGCGCCAATCGAGCATTCTCTTGCGTAGCTCCCGATCCTCCGCTGCGAGCGTCCCAGGATCGTCTGCGGTAAGAACGCGTTGGACTTCTGTAGCCAAGCGTGACAATTCGTTTCTGCTACCTGCCAGCGGTATGTCAGCCAGAGCAAGCGCTTGCTTGCGCCACAGCGATAGAGCCGACGCCTCTGGAATCCGAATCACCGACAGGGGAACACTCTCACCGAAGTTCCAAACATCTGCATTCCCGAATAGATCGGCCATGGGGTTGCCTTCATGAACACGATCAACAACCTGCTCACTTAAATTCCACGTCCGTTGTTCGCCATGGACCTCCACCATTTCCAACTCAACATGGGTCGTATCGCAACCGTGATTGTTATCCCTCGGAAGGATCATCAAGGCAACAACATCGCCGATCGCTACGCTCAATGGCATAACACTTTTCCACGCTCCGCGACCACCATTGTCGATGACTCCCTGTGCGACGAGTGTTGTGCCCCGTCGAGTACGGTGCTCGATTTTCCACGCAGCTCCGTTTCCGCACTTACTGTCGGCATCAGCCACGGTTGAGGTCAGCTTGACATCTCCTGCCACCGGACTCTTCCACGCAACCACGGCTGCACTGGTGGGAGATGGGTGAACGACCACTGAACGCGATGGGATTGCCAAAGTCAGATAACTGACGCTCTCTTCAGAACGATTCGCCAGCACACTGGGAGTCGCTTCAGATCCCCAGCCGTTGATCGCCTCATATCCCTGAACATTGGAAAGGTAATTCAAAAACAATCCTTCAATCTTTCGAGTGTCATTGCTTTTCAGATCTACCAAGGCGTTCCAATTTTCCAGCAAATCACGATTCAAATCATTGCGAGACCCAGGCCTGTTTTGGGCCGATGACTTTGAATGTGCTGAGCCTTGCAGCTGATTCAGCATGGCGTCGAGATATCTTGTGGTTCGACCAATCTCTTTGTGCTGAATCGCACGAACTGCGATACTCAGCCTGCTCACATCCCGCAACATGATTGATGAGTGGCTTCCGTTGGTATCTGATTTCATCAGGAGACGAGGCTCTGACCAAACCACAAAATCCTGTGCATCCCCGTCACCCAGATCATGAGTCGTCAAACTGACATGAACATCTTTGCCGTCATCAGAGGTCGCCAACGGCAAACGCAACTCTTGCTGATCGACCACAGGAATGACGGGATCCATCCAGCGTGCGGGTCCACCCTCCCGACCAATATGCCCTATGGAGTTGAACTTCCAAAATCCATTCTGTGCCTGTTTAACCTTGTTCACCAGCAGCTCAACATCCGCCGAGTTAGCTGCATTGAAAGCTGTTCGCAAATCACGAACCAAAAATGAATCAGGATCGTTGCCTGCCAACATGTCCCATAGGCTTGAAAGATAACGCTGATTCAAACCATTTTCCGATGCCACTTTCGCGATCGTGATGTCTCCACCAACCAACGCAACACGACTCTCAAGAACGGCTTTCAAATACGAATCAATTGGTAACAAACCGCCTTGGTTTGTCTCAAACTTAATGCCTTGCAAGTTCACCGATGAACCACCACCATCAGCAGTGTAACGGCGATAAAAATCTTGGATTGCCGCCAACTTTTCATTCGTGTGGTCGCGTTGTGTTGTTGAAGGCCTGAACGCGATTCCAGTTGGCAACAACACCAAGTGTTCTGCTGTTCGTTTTGCGGAATCCAGATACTTGCGAACCAGTGAGGGCGACATTGCCTGTCCACTTCCAACGTTCGTAAAGCCCTCCCCCGCTGCCCCGTCAACAGGCAAGTCACGTGTCGGGTCGAGCTGCCCCAATCCAGTCAAATCACGGATCGCATAGCCGTATTCAGCGTTACTCAAACGCCGCAACAAAACCGGGCCCGGGTCCCCCGCTTTGGCAGCCGCTTCCGCCTTCAGAAACGCACTTGTCCATGAACGCAATCGTTTCGATTCGGCATCTGTGGGTTGCGGTGCATCTGGTGGCGGCATTTGCCGGCTATTCAGCACCTGACGAACCTTCAGCCAAACCTGTATGTCCTCGCGAGCTTTCTCGATTGAATTGTACGCATCAAAATTTATATCCCCTTCGCTAACCTCTCCCCCATGGCAACTTCCACAATGTGTGTTGAGCAACGAACGCGTCACCGGGTCCAGAACCTGCGCATTTATCAGCTGCGAACTAGACGTTTTTGACTGCGCATTGCATAAGCCGCCGACAACAAGAAACACACCTGCCGTGGTGGCCAGTCTATTGAATGTTCCCAACCGAATCGGCCATGGCTTTACAGGTCGCTTACATGCGCCTGCAACGGTGGACCTTTTAAAGAAGGAGAATTTCATGGGTACCATTCTCGATCGAAACGAGATCTCCTGTATTTTTCTGCAAAGACCGCTTCACATGTACGGCAGTATCACGGCGACTTTGTTGGTCATTCAGTTGGAAAGCTACCAGCATCCACAACGGTTTTAGTCAATACAAAATCGAACGCCACCTCTGGTAATATCCCGCAAACTTAAAAAGAAGACTACCGAATCGCTAAGGCGGCGAGCGTCCAAGGACCCACAGTCTAGCACTTCTCAATATCGTCGAAGCTTGTGCATGCTAATAGAATAACGAAGTTGAACTTATATCCAGCGAATGCAGCTCCAGAGCTTGGTCTTTTAGACTGCAACGAAACGCGTTCGGGCTCGACTATGGATAGAAGCCAACAAGACACGACAAAAAAGAAACGGAGGGTGCAACTGGTGCATGTACCTAGCATCACACACCGCTGTACACCAAAGGATGGGCCAACCTGAGCAGCGGTTTGTCAAAGTCGACTGATAAGACCTATTCAACACCCAGCTCAGATGTAAGACGCATAGGGATAATCTTGATACTGTTCTATCGTAATCACGTCTCGTTAGCTGGATTCAAGCCTGACTCGAGCTCTTCAGTAGGCTGCGGTGCTGGCAAGGTTTCTGGTTGATCACTCGCCTCTGCCTCAGTCGATTCAACTTGCGAAGGGACAATACGAATCACTCGTCCATTCATTTCAGTATTTGACTCACCAAGGTAGCGTTTTAACAGACTTCTTGTCTCAGCGAATCCGGGTGTGGCAGTGATGTACTGCAACTCTGGATTTGCAACCACACCCTCGTAATGACTCATCAGCTCTCGTACCTCTGCTATCTTTCCCTGAGTCAGCAGTGACGACAGTTGGTGTGGTGCAAGATATTCAAGCCACGCTTCGCCATACTCACTGGCAGCCAACCCGCTAGCAAGCTGTTCAGTTGCCTTCGCCAATTGACTCGCCGCAGCTCCAGAAGTGAGTTGTTTTGAAGAACCATGACGATCTTTTGGGCTGCTCGTATTGAATCGATACAACTCTTCAATCGCAATGGGTGCCGAAGTTTCGGGCATTCTCGGGGCTCGATATCGACCTGGAAACTTGCTGTCATATCGATATCGCTCTCGAAAGTATGGATCTTTCAGAAGATCGGGTGCCTCAAAACTGCCATAGCGATAGGGGTCATAGCCGTAACCATCAAATCGATATGGGTCGAGGTACCCGTATCCACCAAACCCGGAATAGTAGCCGGGATAGGCACCGATCCCGATGCTGATATTCAATCCCGATGAAGACTTGTAGGAACGAGAAAGCTGATCGGTTTTCACGGGTTGCCGATTACTTTCGTAACGCTGAAGTTGCGCACCTCGATTGGACCGGTGACGTCGTCCAAATAATTGGGCATCTACCTGCGTACAATACAGGACACTAACAACGGCGATCATCAACAGACGAAACATGGAAGAACCTCCGGCACACGAAAAACAGCAAACTGCTGAACTCTAGGACGCGGACTGTAATGCAGAGAGAGTTTGAGTCGGTTTTATGAAACGATTTTCGTCGTAATCCCTACAACGTGCACAGGACGAACACCAAACACGCCGCGGGGAGGTGTGCAGCCAAAACGCTCGTCAGAAGCAAACCAATGCTTGGGTCACGTAATCACCATGATTGCAATCTCTGCATCAATTGCAGCCTTCATTGTCATTGCTGATCGAGAAGCTTCATACGAAATTGTCGGCGACCGCTTTTTGACAGCGGCGGAACGACGATCCGCCCCGTTGGCAATACCATCGACAATGATGAAATCATTGATTTCTGGAGTGGTGAACCTATTTTGTATAGACTTCCGCACAGATCAAGTAGAAGCCTGATGCGATGAACGCTCGGCATGACGCGGCGTCCACGGATGTACCAAATTCAGCACTCACTGCTACGATGATAGATCAGCACGATGAAGCTCCCTACCTCCAAACACACACCACAGCCTGTTATGAGACTACTCACAACGCTCATTTTGTTTTTGACTTCACATGTCCTCGTCAGCGCTGATGTCCGTGTGCCAAATCTGTTTAGCAACCAGATGGTTTTTCAACAAAACACTAACAACGCTGTGTGGGGCTTTGCAGATCCTGGTGAAAAAATCTCCGTCGAAGCGAGTTGGGGAAACGGGGCCACGACGACAGCCAATGCAGCCGGTGACTGGCGACTCTTTCTGAAGACACCGTCACACGGAACCGGACATTCGTTGGTGATTCGCGGAAAAAACACAATTTCACTGGACGATGTCGCCATCGGCGAAGTCTGGTTGTGCGCGGGTCAGTCCAACATGGGTTGGGCGTTGGGCAACTGTTTTGATGCTGAAAACGAAACCGCACGTGCGAAGACACCCAACTTAAGGATTTTTAAATCATCTCGGGAACACTGGCATGAACCGCTCAACGAATCACGCGACCTGCTTGCCAAATGGGTTTCCTGCACACCTGAAACAGCCGCAGCGACATCAGCGGTTTCCTACCACTTTGGAAAGACTCTTCAAGAAGCGCTTGGTATTCCTGTAGGAATCATTGTCCAAGCCTACGCAGGAACCCCGATCGAGGGTTGGATTCCTGCTGACATCCAGAAAAACGATAGGCGAACAAATTTACACATTGCGCAACTGGACAAGAACTCACGGCGCTATGATCGTGACGAGGCACTAAAAACTCACGAACAAGAAATCATCACTTACAGACAGAAGATTCATGCTGGTGAGACGATGAAAAACCAGTGGAAACAATTGCAACCACCCTTCATCACCAAGCCTGCCAATCTCGGCCATCAATACCCAGGTCATATTTTCAATGCCATGATTCACCCCATTCGGCCTTATGGGATCCGAGGCGCGATCTGGTACCAAGGTGAACGCAATTCAAAGAATGTGCCTCAAGCAATGCACTATCGTGATCAGCTCAAAAAGTTGGTCACTTACTACCGCTCTTCTTGGCACGACCTATCTGCTGGGAACGTTGCTGACGATTTCCCGTTCATCGTCACTCAATTGCCCAGTTGGAATCCACCACAAACCAAAGCCGTCGAAGGGGTGGAAGCACCTTGGGCGGTCAATCGCGAAATGATGCGTTTAGCGAGCCAAGAGTTGCCAAACATGGGATTGGTCGTTTCCGTCGACACCGGCGATCCAATCAAATTGCACCCCAAAAACAAACGCCCCATCGGTATCCGGCATGCCCTGTTTGCCCTTGAAAATGTCTATGCAAAAGATGTGATTGGATCGGGACCACAATTCAAAAAACTACAAGTCGATGGCAAACGCATCATTCTCGATTTTGATGGCCACGGAAGTGGCTTGGCCGCAGCAAGTAACCTGATCAAATCCGGGAATTCCCCGCTGAATGCATTCGCCATTGCCGGTAACGATCGACAATGGAAATGGGCCGATGCAGTGATTCAGAATGATCAGGTGATCGTTTCTTCCGACACGGTCGAAGCACCGGTCGCTGTACGTTACGCCTGGGGGATGAATCCATCCCAACGCAACCTTCTGTACAACCGTGAAGGCCTACCTGCCTCACCATTTCGCACGGATGATTGGCCACTATTCGACGACGAAGATGAAGTCACGGAGGTCATCAAGCCGCAAACCCCAGACGATTACCAGTCGAAGGACTGGGAACGGCCTGCCATGCTGCAGGCGGCACATCCAGAGCAGCAGTCGCCGAGTTCAAAACTGCAATCGCCGAATACAAAACGGAGCGCCAAGGACAATGAAGACGGTACGGCTCCTGAAATCACTGATCTTAACGCTGAGGATGTTTCCTACTCTCTGGAAAAAGACATCCCTGATCTCAAGCAGCCCTATATCAGCACCTCTCCCAATGACCGACGTGACGGGATTCCGGTTGGCAGCTTAGACACCGACAAGCAACTAGCTGCCGCCGTCCTTTCGTTCGCGGATGAGATCGCCGCTGGCGATCATGGCGACATCGACAGCCTGCTGCTATACCAACACGACAAACTGCTATTCGAGTCTTATTACCGGCGCGGTCGCGTTAACTACCCTCATTACCAAATGTCGATCACCAAATCGTATACGGCAATGGCGATCGGCAGAGCCATTCAGTTGAACCATCTCAGCATGGCGGACTTGAATCGACCCATCGTTGATTTTCTGAAGAACATTGATCAATCCAAAATTGTTCCCGGTGCCAAGCTGATCACACTCGCCCAAGCCATGAACATGAAATCGGGGATCCGAATCGATCAGGCAAAAGCGAATGAACTCAGGAAGAAAAAAGATCTACTCTTGGGCCAAGGGCAAATTCAAGCCTACCTGCAGTACAGCCAACCCATCAGTTCAACCGACAAGAGCTACAAGTACCAAGGCTCTGATCCTTCCATTGCGATGCAGGTCTTGGAAGCGGTTGTTCCAGGTTCTGCCAGGCAATTCATTGAAACAGAACTGCTAGCAAAACTGGGAATCACGAATTTTGCATGGCAAGACGATGTCAGTGGGCTTCCCAAATCAGCTGCTGGCAGCAGCATGCGTTCCCGCGACATGCTCAAGTGGGGCATGTTGGTGAGTAACGCAGGAAAATGGAATGGAGAACAACTGATTCCTACTGATTTTGTAAGGCAAGCAACGGATCGCCTTAACACGAACCCTCAGGGCACATCCTATGGCTACTTCTGGTGGCGACATAACATGCAAGTTGGAAACCGCATGTACGATTGCCAATCAGGGCGTGGTGCCGGCGGACAGTTCATTTTAATGTTGCCAGAGTTGGACTTGATCATCATTGTGACCGCACACCAGCGGGGCATGGGTAAAATGCTGGCCTCGATACCACGGCAATTATTACCCGCTTTCGTTCGCAGCAAGTGATCAACGATTCAACCTTGCTGATTAGAACACCGCACCGACTCTCGGCCTGGGCTAAAGATGCAAGCACTCACGCGTCAAAGTTCAGGCAAAGAGTTCCGTAACCACTTTGGCTTCCTCAGGCCCAGTCAGTTGATGCTGACGACCTTCGTGCTGGAAATTCAACGCTCGATGATCTAGTCCCATCAGGTTAAGAATGGTCGCATGCAAATCACGGAAGTGTACTTTTCCCTCGACTGCACGTGCTCCCGTCTCACTGGTTTTGCCGTGGACGTAACCAGATTTGACTCCACCGCCAGCCAACCAGAAAGTGAATCCCTTGGCGTTGTGTCCAGTCTCATCTTTTCCATCATCAGGCGTTAAACCCGGCCGCCCAAATTCTCCACCCCACACCACGAGCGTGTCATCCATCAGGCCGCGCGCAGTCAAATCTTCCAACAGCGCTGCGATCGGCGCATCGGTAGTTTCACAATTGGCTTTCAAATCGCGTCTATGATTTTTGTGCTGATCCCAACCGCCGTGATTGAGTTCAATGAACCGTACACCCGCTTCGGCAAATCGGCGTGCAAGCAAGCACTGTCGTCCAAAATCGGTAGGCCGACAGGTACCGATCGACAATTTCTTTCCAACACGATATCGCTCCAAGGTCGCTTCCGTTTCATTACTCAAATCGAGCAGTTCGGGAGCACTCGATTGCATACGGAACGCCAACTCCATCGATTCGATCACACCCTCCAAGTGCTTATCACCGGTGCGTTGCGTTGCGTGCTGACGGTTCATTTGCTGAACAAAATCGAGTTGCTGACGTTTGACTGAGCTCGGAAGATGGTCACCGGAAATGTCGCGAATGGTGGCCGTTGACATGTTTTCGCCATTGGTGCCAATCGGAGTCCCGGCATATTCGGTCGGCAAGAAGGCACTGGAATACACGGATGGCTTGGCGGCGTTCAGACTGATGAAACTTGGAAGATTCTCGTTCTCGCTACCAAGACCATAAGAGATCCAAGATCCCATGCTTGGCCGTTTCCTCAGTCGCTCTCCCGTATGCAATTGCAAAAATGACTGGGCATGATTGCCAGTATCAGCATGCATTCCATTGATCACACAAAGTCGATCTGCATGTTTGGCGGTTTCAGGTAACAGCTCCGAGACCCAAAGACCACTGTCGCCCCTTTGCTGGAACGCCACTGCAGAGCCGGGATGTTTCTTGTTGCCCGTCTGTGGTTTGTAATCGAATGTGTCCATTTGCGCAGGACCACCACTCATGCACAAAAAGATCACCCGTTTGGCCCGGGCTGGATTCGTAACAACAGGGGAAGCGGCTTGGGTACCTGCGTGAAGAGTACCCTGGCAGAGCGAAGACTGCAGAGCCAAATATCCAAATCCGCAGGACGCCGATTGCAGCATATGTCGTCTTGAAATCATGACAGTCATCAGTCCACATATCGAAATTCGTTTGTCATCAACATTGCCTGACAAAAACTCTTCCAAACCTGGTGCGTCCGCTTCACCGCATCAGCTTCATTTTTCTCAAAGTGATCGCCTATAGCAACAAGATATTCTATCGCCTGCCGCAACTCGACATCGCTAGGGAACCTTTGAAAACAGGCTAGGAACACTCTTCTCACCCTGAATTCGTCAGTAAGTGAGGGGTCTTCGAGCAATTTCTGGGCGTAAATACCGGCCTGCGAGACAACAAATTCACTGTTCAAAAGAAACAGGGTCTGGGTCGGCAAGGTCGTCACTTCTCGCTTGCCGGCAATCCCCACAGCATCAGGCAAATCAAACGCCACGAGTTCCGGAGGTGGTGCGTGCCGCAGCATACATAGGTAAATGCTCCGATGATTCGATTCACGATGCAGGTTGGTTGACTCCCCTGGAGGCCAGTTGATCAAAGCATCGATTTTCTCGACCGCCGATCCCTGCTGCGGTGAGTGATCAAGTCTCCCAGTCACATGTAAAATGCTATCACGCAAAGATTCAGCATCCAATCGACGTCGGGGATGACGAGCCATCCAGCGATTATCCGGATCTAAACGCAGTGAATCAACATCATGCTTGCTGGCCAACTGATAAGTCCGCGACAACACGATCTGGCGGATCATCTGCTTCACCGACCAACCTTGGCGGACAAACGCTTCGGCCAGATAGTCCAACAATTTGGGATGGCTGGGTCTCGCACCGTAAACACCAAAATCGTCTGGCGTCGTGACAATCCCCCGCCCCATCAAATGCATCCAAATCCGATTGACCATGACCCGTGATGTATGGGGGTGATCCTCACGTGTTAACCATTCCACGAGTTCTTTTCGACCGCTTGATTCGGCACCAACTTCAAACGCCCCCGTGTCGAATCGATGAGTGGCTTTGGAGGGAAGTGTTTCGTAAGCAGTCAAAACACCCCTCGTCACAGACGCCCCTTTTTTTGCCCCGTCACCATTGATGTGGATTTTGATGTCTGCTGGTTTCGCTTTCTCGCGAACCCCCATCGCAAAACCATCAATCGGTGTAGGAATGATTCCTTTTGGTTGCCCCGATGCCGCATGCAATTTCAGAATGGCGTCACGATCTAACGCTCGTTCATACGCTGCAAACTCACCGACATTCCCCTCGAGAGGCGCAAACTTGTCACTCCGCCGCGCCAGACTGAATTCACGGGACTCACCAAACGTCGCTTCGAGCTTGTCTTCTAATTCAAGCTGCCCATTCAAATGGACTTCAATCCGTCCACCGCGTCTGACCAACACGACATGATTCCATGAATTGGGTGGAATGACCGTTGAGCCTCTGACTGACTTCTTCTTGTCATTTCCGTTGAATACAAACAACTTGCCCGTGACCGCCTTCTCGTGTTTACCCCCAATACCGAGATGGTCTCCGGGTAAGGCTTTGTCACCCAGCTTTGCTCTTGAGAACAGATAGGTGGTGATGGGACGAGCATCATTTTTAATTACGTTACGAAACCAGAATGAGACAGTGTATGATTCAGCGTCACCTGAAAATTCACCATGCAGAGCCGTCTCTTTCACCTTTGCAAAATCGGTTTCATTGAACGACAATTTTGCTTCTGGCTTAAGAGCGGAGGGATGCTCCGTCAGTGATTCTCTGATGACAGGCTGGTATTCTTGAATTGCAGCCAGATAACCATCTGCAAAAACCGGAGTTTTACTGCGATCAGGCCGAACCTGATCACCCACCAAATTGGATCGCAATGCATGCAGTTCCGTTGGTGGTGCTGTCAGCTTCTCATTACCAGCAGCTCCATAAAGTGTTTGTGTACTGGAGAAGATTCCGGCGAGCGCATAGTAGTCACGAGTTGGTATCGGATCATGTTTATGATCATGGCAACGGGCGCAGGCCACACTTAATCCGAGAACACCAGTACTCACCACATTGATCTGGTCATCAACGACATCCATGGCAAAGTTACTGTTCATGGCCGACGCTGGCTTGGATCCCAAAGCGAGGAATCCAGTCGCAACCAGATAGCGATTCTTTTCTGCAGCGTCAGTCGCCTTGAGTGTGTCTCCAATAATCTGTTCCCTCAGAAAATGGTCATAACCAGGATCGCGGTTCATCGCGTCGATCACGTAATCACGATATCGCCACGCATGTGGAAACGTGGCGTTTCTTCCCAACCCATCATCACCGTTTGACTCACCATAGCGGGCAACATCCAACCAGTGCCTGCCCCAACGAACGCCAAACTGAGGACCAGCAAGAAGTCGATCGACCAATTGCTTCACGGCTCCCTCTCCATGCTGTTGGTGATCCTGAACAAAATTCGAGACCTGACCAGCCGTTGGTGGTAAACCTGTAAGATCAAAATATAGTCGTCGGACAAGCGTTGTTGCATCAGCATCACGGGTCGGTTTCAACCCGGCAGCTTCCATTCGAGCTAGGACAAATTGATCCAGCGGGCCGCGCGACCATGTGTCATCCACTACTTTAGGAGCAGGTGATACTACCCTCGCTTGAAACGACCATAACGCATCTAGGTCTTCAGCAGACTGCGCAGACCGACTCGATGTTTCAATCCTTGGATCAAACGCGCCTTGGGTAATCCACTTTTCAAAATCATTCAGTACCGACTCGGGAAGTTTACCGGTCGGTGGCATTTCCATCCCGTCGTAACGCATCGCCTGCATCAACAGACTCTTGTCCGGCTTTCCTGAAACAATCACAGCTCCTGATTCACCGCCAGTCGCCATGCCTGCCCGAGTATCGAGCAGGAACTTGCCACCAACCTCTTTGGAGTCCGTGGCGTGACATTCGTAACAGTGTTCAACAAGAATGGGTCGGATCTTCTTTTCGAAAAACTCCGTTTGTTCACGAGCAGGCTCAGAGAAACCACTCGACGCTTGAAAAGCGACCAACACCCCGATCGCCAGGGTGATTGGATTCCGAGAACCAAATGTGGTCAGAATTCGCGAACGAAACACGACAAACACCAAACGGAAGGGGAGTTAGGAGAGGCAGGCAGTTCAAAGGCGGACCGTCCAGTTTACTGTCGCAATTCATTCATTGAAATGACTTTCCGGATCGATCTACACTGCGATAATCGAATTTAGGCACTTACTGATCGGCCAGAACACCGCAATTACAAGTCTCACAGAGGATTCTGACCGCGCCGATCGATCCACCACCCACCCAAGCAAAGCCCCTGCAAAAGAGCCTATTTACCTAATCAGCGTTATGCATCGCTACGACTCGAGCGCATATGCAAGGTCGCATGGGTGGTTAAACTGAAAGGAATCGGTCGCTATCGACACTCGTTCTTCAACAAAATTGTGTGATGAAATATCTGTTCCTCCTGCTTAATCTGATTTTCCTGATTTCCGTTGGCGTCGCTGCTGAACGACCCAACATTCTGTACATCATGTCAGATGATCACGCCTGCAACGCAATCAGTGCCTACGGTGGCAGACTGTCCAAAGTCGCACCGACTCCCAACATTGATCGCCTTGCCAAACAGGGCATGCGATTGAATAAATGTTTTGTCACAAATTCAATCTGCACACCAAGTCGTGCGGTGATCTTGTCTGGCCAGCATTCACACGTGAACGGTGTAAAAACTCTTGTCGATGCTTTCCCAGGACCCGACAAGGGAATCCCCAACGTTGCTGAGACGCTCCGTCAATCTGGTTATCAAACGGCGTTGGTCGGCAAATGGCATCTCAGGTCCGCACCCTGGGGCTTCGACTATTGGAAGGTGGGCCCAGGCCAAGGTCTATACCACAACCCAGTCTTCATTGCATCGACAGACGGTGTCGCCTATTCATCACGCGTCAAAAAAACAGCGAAGCGAACCAACGGTTATTACACAGACCTTGTCACTGACTATGCATTGGAGTGGCTCGAAAATCGTGACAACACTAAGCCGTTTTTCATGATGCTGCACCACAAGGCTCCTCATGGCAAATGGGAACCAGCAGATCGGCACAAAAAATATCTTGCTGATGTGGAAATCCCTGAACCGGAAACTCTGTGGGAAGATTTCTCGCACCGTTCTTCTGCCACCAGGGAAATGGGAACATCAATCACGAGCAGACTGCACCCCCGCCGAACGATGGTCGCCGATGTACAAAAGCCTGACTGGCCGGCTGGGTCCATTGACCTTTCCGGGATGACCGAAAAGGAAAAAGGAAAAGCTGCCTACCAAAAATATCTGCATGACTACCTAGGATGTGTCAAAGCAGTTGACGAAAACGTGGGGCGTGTCCTCGACTACCTTGATGAAACTGGCCTTGCTGACAACACACTCGTGATCTACACCGCCGACCAAGGAATGTTTCTGGGTGAGCATGATTACTTTGACAAGCGTTGGATTTACGAAGAATGTTTGCAGATGCCATTTCTTGCCCGCCTGCCCGGAGTGATTCCTGCGGGCACCGTCAATGATTTGCAACTGTGTTCCAATCTCGATTTCGCGCAAACATTCCTTGACTATGCCGATGCCAGCGATGCTCCCGAAGTGAGCAAGATGCAAGGGCAAAGCCTCCGCTCCATTCTCAGCGGGCAGACGCCTGAGAAGTGGCGTGATGCCATCTACTACCGCTACTGGATGCATCTCGCTCACCACAACATTCCCGGACACTACGGCGTTCGTAACGATCGTTACAAACTGGTCTTTTTCTATGGGCTACCGCTGGATGCCAGTCTGGGAAAAGGTGACTTCCAACCCTCAACGGCTGGCTGGGAACTTTACGATCTGCAGCTCGATCCAGAGGAGATCAACAATGTGTATGAAAAACCCGAATACGCACCGGTTGTCCGCCTACTGAAAAACCGTTTGCTTGAACTCAAGCAGAAATATGGCGACCACGATGAAGCTTATCCTGAACTTATGCGGCTTCGTAAAAAACTGTGGTAACCAACCGCAGACGCAAGGCTGCATTGTCCGACAAAGCTGAGAAACATGTTCGCAAAGCTGATGATAGCATTCGTCCCGCCAATGACCTTCGTGCTATTCGGCTAACCTGATTTTGGGTCTCATCGATCAATCGTTGGCGGCAAGCCAGCCCTGTATTTTGAAAAATCTCGAATTGTTGGGTAACTTTGCGCGGCTGTCTGCCTTACTAATACGATGCATGAGTCACCGAATCACAATAACCGGCCTATCGAGCAAGCTATCAGTCGCACTCTAGCGGGTGAAACTGCCGCATTTGAATTCATCGTGCGACAGTTCGAACGGCCACTGCGCGTTTGGTTAGCAACTCAGGCCCCCCCGGCCATTGACGTGGATGACATAGCTCAACGGGCTTTAATCGCTGCTTTTTCTCAAATTGACGAATATCAGCAGGGCTCCAATTTCTCGGCCTGGCTATTCACCATCGCACGATATCAACTCAAGTCCGAACTGACTCGGCTACGTCGGATTGCTGATTACCACACTCGGTTTGCGCCGGAATTACTGCAACGAGAATTAGAAAGACGCAGTAACAATTCCGCTCCGGAACTTCAGCAACTGCGACTGACTCAATTGAAGAGTTGTGTGCAATCACTCAGTGAGCAAGAGAACCGTTTTCTTGTCTGGAGGTACAGCGAAAGCTTGCCGCTGGACCAAATTGCATCACAAAGCGGCAGGTCGGTCGCGGCAGTCAAAAAGCAATTGTGGAAAATCCGACGCCGACTGCAGGACTGCGTTGAACGACGCATGGCTACAGCAGGAGAAACACCGTGACTAAGCAGAATGACTTTAAAGACCTTTGGAACGATTACCTCGAAGGTGATATCACCAGCGAAGGAATGGTCAAGTTGCAGGATTACTTTGCCAGGGATGAACAACTTCTGCAGCATTCGGTCGACAGCTTTCAAATCCACCGCTTACTAGGCTATGAAGCTCAGGACAATGATCAACATGAAGCATTCGTCAAATCAACCATGTCCCAACTGATCACCGAGCAAGAGCAAACCCCAGCCATCAACACATCGGTTAGCACGCAAACCGCCGCAGCAGGGGATGGCCGACTGCAACCACTGACCAAAAGAACTCTGATCACGACGTTGGCCCTGGCGGCCTCGATTCTTATCGCTCTGGTCTACTACTCAAATTTCCGGGTGGCCAAGTCCCCAGTAATCGCACAAACCATTAACGTTCACGGTACGATCGAATGGACACATGAGAACGGAATGGTCGAGGTCATTACAGAAACCAACCAATCGCTGACGGGTGGCACACTTGAAACCATGACAGGCGATTCAACGGTCACGATGCAATTCACTGATGGAACAATCGTAACCTTGGATGGCCTTTCCCTGCTGACTCTTTCAGAACAGGGGCAGAAGATCCTGCGATTGAAACGTGGAAATCTGTCGGCTGATGTACAACCGCAGCCACACTTGAAACCCATGATGGTCTTTACCGACGCGGCCGAACTACGTGTTGTTGGCACACAGTTCAATGTAAATGCCAGAAACGAATCAACAAAGTTGACGGTGAACGAAGGCGAGGTACTTCTGAAACGAACAACCGATGGGGAATCAGTCAATGTAATTCCGCATCATCAAGTGGTCGCCTCACTGCGCGATGCCCGACAGTTGAAATCTGTCAAACGTGCTAACCAAATTCACAGTTGGAAATGTGACTTGCAGTCTGAGACGTCTTATGGAAAATGGCTTCCATTCGGGATGGAACTCGCCAATGAATTAAAACTAGCAGTCGCCAATGGAGAGATGAGCCAGGCCGCAGCAGTCAGGGCTTACAAAAAAGCAGCTTCCTTGAACGACCAGCAAGGAAGTGCATGGGCTCTGCCCTCCCGCTTCGGTCTGTCGGTGGTCATTTCAGTCAATCAACAGGCCACCGTGCCTGTGGTACTAAAGCAGCATTCAAGAATACGAATCACCGGGCGTGGATACTCCGCTACCGACCTTGTAGTAGGTATCACCACCAACGAGATCGACGGTGGTTTTTCCGGCAAATTCCAGGAGCGAATTGACTTGGCAGAACTGATCAATCCTGAAACACAGGAATTCATCATTGACATACCAATCCAGACAATGTCCCCGAGCAACAGCGATTTTCCTGTGTCGCCAATTGGAAGCGAGTTCGTTGCGTGCTGGTGCTCACATCCAACCAACAAAGTGACAAAAATCGAACTTACCAGCGTCGAAATCATTGACGTTGAGTGACATTTTTTCGTTCTCATTGCGTTTCAAACACAACTGCTCGCCACCCAAAACTCACTTCCAACAAACCCGATCTCAACATTCACATGCTGTTTCACAATCATTTCAAAACGATCGTTTTCGTTGCGTTGCTACCAAGCGTAATAGCCGCTGAAGAAGCGAACTGGAACCAGTTTCGTGGACCCGAAGGCGATGGCATTTCATCTGCTGCTGATCTACCGGACCAATTCGATGAAGCATCAAATGTCCGTTGGAAAACGGCCATCGCGAATCAGGGATGGTCGTCGCCCGTCGTATGGGATGATGAAATTTGGGTCACAACAGGCAGCGATGACAAGCAGGAACTCCGTGCCCTGTGCGTTGATCTCAACAGCGGCAAGATCATGAAAGACATCAAAGTTTTTGACATGATCGAGCGACGACTGGATCCGGCCTACATTCACGATTCACCCCACTTGAACAGCCCGGCAACCCCCACGCCTGTCGTTGAACAGGAACAGGTCTATGTCAGCTTTGGGTCACAGGGCATTGCATGTCTGAACCGCCAGAGCGGCGAGAAGATTTGGGAACGCCGTGACCTACGGGTTTATCAACCAGTGCGACAGGGATCTTCCCCGATCGTCGACAATGAAAATCTTTATGTCGCTTACGATGGCACTGATGAACAGTTCTTCGTTGCCCTCGACAAGAAGTCAGGCGCAACACGCTGGAAAGTGAGCCGTGATATTGATTCCGACTTTGAATCACTGCTGCAGAAAAAGGGCATGCGATCCAAAGGAGGTAAACCCGGCGACAGCCAAAAAGCATTCGCAACAGCGAAACTGATTGAGGTGGATGGTAAACGACAGTTGATCGCGCCTGCAGGTGAAGCAACCATTGCTTACGACCCTGAAAACGGAAAAGAACTTTGGCGAGTCCGACATCCCGGCGGCTTCAACGTTGCCGCTCGTCCACTCTATGCCCATGACCTGGTCTATGTATTCACCAGTGGCCTGACTGGTTACCTGATGGCGATTCGAGCTGACGGAGCCGGTGATGTTACCGATACCCACGTGGCGTGGTCGACCACGCGAAGTACACCCCATATCCCCTCGCCGGTCATCCTTGGTGACCTGATGTTTCTGGTCACAGACAAAGGTGGTATCGCTCGCTGCCTGAATGCCAAAACCGGCGACGAGTTGTGGAAAAAACGACTGGGCGGCGATCACTGGGCATCACCTTTACTTGCAGACGGGAAACTGTATTTCCTCAGCAAGAATGGCGATGTGAGGGTACTACCGGCGACCCAGTCTGCTCCCGAATCTGTCCTTGAGAATGAACTCAATGCACGCTTCTTTGCCTCCCCTGCAGTCGCAGGTTCATCTCTGATTCTGCGATCATCAACTCATCTTTATTGCCTGCAAGAAGGTCATCAGCGTACTGCCGAACAGGTTGCTGCGGATGTTTACCCCGCAGCGTCCTCAACAGGCGGGAAAGCTGCATGGTCAAAGTCAAATCAATCCACCAAGCAAGACCGGCTTGGGGAACTTAGAAAACAACTGGGGGGGCTTGTGAAAGCAGGAACCCTAACACGCAAAGAAGCCATGGAAATCTATCAAGCGGCCCAAAACAAATAGAACATTTTCACCACTCATTCCCGATGGGATCATCTTTGATGACCCACAACCCATCGAACATTCACAACAACACGAGAACGTCCATGAAATCCATTGTTCTGTTTGCCACCCTGTGCATGATTACCTCAGCGGGCATCGTCTCTGCACAAGAAAAAACGGCTTCCACCAACAACAAAAAAACCGCAGAAATGTCTGATGCGGATTGGGATAAAGCATATGAGCAATTGCTGGAAAAAGCTCCAGAGGTACGCGAAAAGATCGAGAACGGGCAGGCGACAAAGGAAGATGTGATTGCCTGGATAAAAAGGCAAAAGGAAGTTGGAAAGGGAAAAGAAGTTTCCAAGACCAAGGCCAATCAATCAGCCGGAAACAAAAAGACCACCGGAAAATCTGAGGTGGACTGGGAGAAGGCATATCAGCAACTGCTTGAAAAAGATCCTGGAGTCCGGGAGAAAATCGAGAACGGGCAGGCGACCAAACAAGACGTCATTGAATGGATGAAAAATCAAAAAGGATCTGGAAAAGACAAAGAAGTTGCCGGACCCAGCGAGGAAGAACTTGAGAAGTTGAAACAGAAACTTGAAACCATGGTAAAAGCTGGCACCTTGTCCAAAGAACAGGCAGCCAAGCTTCTGGCAACCATGCAAGGCAGCAGCAAGAGCCAACAGGATCAACCCAAAGACATGGACGCCTACGGCGAAGAACTCAAGGCGGCAGTTCAATCGGGAAAGATGACCAAAGAACAGGCCATCAAAGCGTGGAACCAGGCAATGGCAGGAACCAAGAATGCGAAAGCGACGGCCAAACCCGCAAAGAAAAGGATGGGTTCGAAAACCGCAGTCCGTCCCGGGGCCTTCAATTTTTATGCAATTGTCATTGGACGCCTGCGATCCAAAGACATTGAACTGGGCGAAATTGAACTGGATGTCGATTACGTCATTAGCGAACGTGCCAAAGTCAATCAGGAACTGATTGGAAATCGAATCAAGCTGGTCGGCATCTCGGGCGCATTTCTTGACAACCTGCTGCAGATCAAACGCGGGGAAACAATCAAAATCAGGACCGGTGATTATGACCCAAGTAAAAAGGTGCTTGGTTTTGGATACAAGTTTCAGGTTCTGGAACGAACCCCACCATTCAAACCGGAAGACTTTGGTGTGCCTCCCAAAGAGTTCCGAGGCTTTGATGGTCAATTGACTGGCAAAATCATCGAATCCGCAGGATACGAAGTCGTGATGGAACCGACAGAAATCAAGCCGTCAAATGAAAACAAAGCCGGGCAACCTGAAAGCATCAAAGGCAAGCGGGTCCGTGTCGCTGGCTTTTACAACCAACACAGCGACCTCTATGCCGACCTGCATGAAGGTGACACGATTCGTCTCAGCGTTTCCCACAGAAACCCGGCTAGCGATTCGCTTCAAGTCACTGGTCAGCTTGAAAAGCTTGCGAAGTGATTAGATTGCCGAGAAGTGGTCACCGCTAAGTGAAAGGCCCTTCCGGTTAATTCGACATTCACCACAAACCTGAAACCATGGATATCCATGAGACGCTGTTCACCGATCTTGATGATCCTCGTTCTCGCCCAAGGCTTTTTCCATACGGCCAAGGCGGATGATATCGTGGCACCTGCATCCAAGCGGTTTAACACGCATGAAACCAATGCAGTTCCCGACTTTCAGAAACATGTCGTCCCACTGCTGGGACGTCTGGGTTGTAATTCGGCGAAATGTCATGGGTCTTTTCAGGGACAAGGCGACTTTCGGCTATCGTTATTTGGATTCAATTTTCAGGCTGACCATGCCAGCCTGAATGATGCGGACAGAATCGATATCGATTCGCCCGCAGACAGCTTGGCTCTCGCGAAGCCAACCCAACAGGTTGACCATGAAGGTGGTTTACGATTGAGTGTTGATTCATGGGAATACAATCTGCTGCACCGCTGGATTGCGGCAGGTGCGAAAGGGATCGGCAACGTTGATGGCAATGTCGAACCTCAATCCACCGTAACGGACCAAGACCGAGTCGCGGGCGTCGCTTTATACGAGAAAGCGATCAAGCCAATGTTTCAGGACCACTGCTACGAGTGTCATGGCTTTGGCAGTCGTAAAGGAGGCCTGACTTTGACCACACGAGACGCTGCCCTCCGCGGCGGAGAAAGTGGCCCGGTTCTCATCGCAAAGCGACCCGATGAAAGTCTTCTCATGCAGGCGTTAGTCCATGCAAACGACAACCTGAAGATGCCACCAAGTGGGAAGCTCAAAGCGGAACAAATTGCCGATGTACGTGAATGGATCAAACTTGGAGCACCATGGTCGAGCCAATTTGGCCCGGATGCTGGAAGAAATGCGAGACAATTGGCTGCGTTGCATTGTGAACCAGCCGAGATCGTTTTCGCGGAATCTGGCCAGCAACAAATCCGTGTGATCGCCCATTGGGACGATGGCACCCGTGAAGACGTCACCTGCCTGTCGCGATTTCAAACCAACGACGACTCGATTGCCACCGTCGACAATGATGGACTGGCCACGTCATCTGGCGCTGGTGATACTCATGTGGTCGTCTTTTACGACAACGGCGTGACTGCCATTCCGGTACTCCGACCGTACCCTCATTCGGCTTCGGCTCAGATCAGCTCTTCGAACACGGATACCGAACTGCATCCCATCGACCGGATGGTAAATGCAAAACTCAAAAAACTTGCCTTGACACCATCACGGCTCTGCACCGATGCCGAGTTCCTGCGCCGCGTCAGCATTGACATGACCGGTACGCTGCCGGACCCCGTTGAAATCACAAAATTTCTTGCCGACTCATCACCCGATAAACGAACCCGCAAAATTGATGAATTACTGGAACGTCCTTCCTATGCAGCATGGTGGGCGAACAAACTCTGCGACTTCACCGGATGCAATCCCAAGTCGATCAGCAGCCTGATCGAAGTGGCCAGGGAAGAAGGCTATATCCAGGCATCACAGTGGTACGACTGGATCAACGAACGCGTCATACGAAATGAACCGTATGACAGAATCGTCGAAGGGATCATGTTGGCTGATTTGTCGGGTCGAGGTGAAGGCATGCCAACTTTCTGGACCCGGCAAAGCTTGAAAGAGCCCAAAGATACTGCGATGTCGGTCGCACATGCGTTTCTTGGTATTCAGTTGCAATGTGCCGAATGTCACAAACACCCGTTCGACCAGTGGACGCAGGCAGATTTCAATGACTTTGGTCGCTTCTTCACATCTGTCACCACGACCAAGCGACAATCAAGAACCCGCGAGAAAACAAAACTCGGTTTATTGCGCAGTCAAACCATCTCACTGGAACCGGGCGACGACCCTCGCGAACCAGTTATGAACTGGATGCGTGACAAGAAAAATCCCTGGTTCGCTCGTGCATTTGTCAATCGGGTTTGGGCTGGTTACTTCCACATCGGGATCGTCAATCCACCGGACCAATTTACCCCAGCCAACCCACCAAGTAATCCGGCATTGCTTGAATGGCTGACGACAGGATTCATCAATCAGAACTTTGATATGAAATGGCTACATCGCCAGATCACCAACAGTGCCGCCTACCAGAGAAGTTGGGTCCCCAACAATTCCAACCGGAACGATCGCCGTAACTACAGCCGAGCCATCCCACGTCGCATCCCAGCCGAGGTGATGTATGACGGAATGAAACAGGCGACAGCATCAGCCGATAAAATGCAGGAGGTACGGAATAACCTCAGGCGTCGAGCCTCGGGTCATCTTTCCATGCGGATGGCAGGCACGCATGCCATGAAAGTCTTTGGAAAACCGGATCGGTCCATCAACTGCGACTGCGAACGGGTCAATGAGCCAACTTTGTTGCAATCCATTTTCACCCAAAACGATCCTCTGGTCCGCATGCGTGTGGCCGACAGCGATTGGGTAATCGACATCGAAGACGCAGAAGCAGCCAAACAGCAGTTGAATTTTGATTCACTTGTCGAGCAGGTCTGGTTGAGAACCGTTGCGAGATTGCCGAACAGTAAAGAAAAGCAACGTGCCAAACAACACCTCAGCTCATCCGATACGATCGCTGCCGGCATCTCTGACTTGCTTTGGGCAATGCTGAACACAAAAGAGTTCCTGTTGAACCACTAATGAAGCCGCTGCATCAACGCACGATTCCAGATTTGTTCCTGTAAACCGTCACCATTTTTTACTGCTGCGACCATGATGCCTTTTAAACGCCGCGAAATGTTGCGAATCGGAATGCTGGGGACGGGATTATCGTTGTCTCAATACTTGCGTATGCACGCAGCCGAAACACCCAATGCACCCAAGCGATCTGGCATCTTCATTTTTCTTGAAGGCGGCCCATCCCATCAGGACTCCTTTGATCTCAAACCTGATGCGCCCGTCGAAGTGCGTGGTGAATTCAAACCTATCGCGACCAATGTCGAGGGCATCCAGATCTGCGAGCATATGCCGCAACTGGCGAGTCGGGCTGACAAGTATGCGATCATTCGCGGAATCACACACAACGTCCCCGACCATGGTCTTGGCAAAAAATATCTGCTGACGGGGAACAAACCATCCCAGACGGTCAGTTACCCCGAATATGGCAGCGTTGTCAGTCACGAGCATCCCTCAGACCCCAACCTGCCGACGTACGTCTCCATCGACGAATCTTTTGTCGGTCCCGGCTATCTGGGAACGCAGTACAGTGCTTTGACAGCAGCCAAACCACGACACGGCATTCCGTATTCGGTACGGGGCATTTCGTTGGAAGAAGGCTTGACCATCGATCGCTACAAATCACAGAAGCGACTTCTTGATGATTTGGACGTTGCATTCAAAGGTTTTGAAGATCTTGATGATCAAGTCGCCGGAATGGACCGCTTCACTGAACAGGCCTATGACATCATCAGCGCTCCCAGAACGCGAGCAGCATTTGATCTATCTCAGGAAAATCCTGCCGAAAGTGATCGATTTGGAAAGCATGAATTCGGCCAGTCATTACTGCTGGTAGCACGCTTGATTGAGGCAGGCGTGCACTTTGTAACCGTCAGACTCCGCCCAGCGGAATTTGACTTCGACACGCATAGCGAAAATTTCCCGCGTTTACGAACGCTTCTTCCTGCCTTTGACCGTGCATTGGCAGGTTTGATTGATCGTCTGCAGGAACGTGGACTGCTGTCATCAACCGCAATCATGGCCGCTGGCGAATTTGGACGCACGCCAAGAATCAATGCTAACGGCGGCCGAGACCACTGGGCGCGTGCCATGTGTGCTGTCATGGCAGGTGGTGACATCAAAGGTGGTCAAGTCGTCGGTGCTACCGATGCAACCGCCTCTGAACCGGCTTCCACAGGTTACAAGCCCGATGATATTGCAGCTTCATTCTTCAAAAACATCGGTATTGAATCCAAAACCGAGTTTGCAACGAATGTGGGCCGTCCCATCACTTTGCTTAGAGACGGCAGTCCGATTCGCGAATTGTTCTAACAATATCAGGCTGGGTGGTATGGTTGCTATCGCTCACCCGACACGATTGATGCGACAACACTTCGCGTGACTGGTATGCCGTGCCCATGCAGCTAGAATGACTCCTCCCGTTAGACAACCGCTTCGCGGTAGTAGCGGTAATCTGCCAACTGCACATAACCACTTTCCTCAATCATCCGGAGTCACTTGATGACCATCCCCTCGCACATCAAGCATTGGATCACTGCCTGCGTTCTCGTGACGGTTACTCAATCATTCTCAACCGCTTCGGCTGATGTTTATGAATTACGGACCTACACGACCAACGAAGGAAAGCTGGACGCCTTGAATGCCCGTTTCCGTGATCACACTATCCGGCTATTCAAAAAGCACGGCATTGAATCGATTGGTTACTGGACTCCTACCGACGAAGAAAAATCGAAGAACACTCTGATCTATGTCATCAAACACAAAAGCCGCGATGCAGCAGCAGCCTCGTGGAAAGCGTTCATCACCGACCCGGAATGGAAAAAGGTCTACAAAGAATCTGGAGTCGGTCCGTTGGCAGCTCCCCCCGAATCGGTCTACATGGAAACCACAGACTACTCGCCAGAGTGGAAGAATGGCGACCAGGATGGCGATGACGTTTTTGAATTGCGAATCTATAAGGCAGCACCTGGAAAACTAGGCAAGCTTGATGCCAGATTTCGCGATCATACGATCGGGCTATTCGATCGTCATGGAATCAAATCGGTCGCCTACTGGCACCCGACGGACAAACCTGATTCGGAAGACATGCTGATCTATATCATCAAGCATGACAGCCGACAGGCTGCTGGCAAATCATGGAAAGCATTTGTGGCTGACCCCGATTGGAAGAAAGCCGCCAAGGAATCTGGAGTCGGGCGACTGGCCAAGCCACCTGCTTCGACCTACATGAAAGCAACTGATTACTCAGCCTTGAAGTAATCATTGATTCGCAAACCCTAACGGTCGTTCTATTAAGAATCTCAGTGCAACAGACAAGAGAGTCGGAAAACGTCTCTGCGTCACTACAAGACCTTTCTTAACTGAAGCAGGCCGGTCACTTGGGGGTGTCTTCCATGTGGGGGTAACGGTAATCTGCGCGATCATTGGTCGACACCTGTTTCGTCGATCTGCCAGCCAGCGTGTACAGAAACAGTTTTTTACCAGCATGATAAACGATTGCCGACTCATCTTTTGACCAGCGCGGATAGGCAAACCAGATCGGTTTTCCATCCGCGTTGGCAAACGCTTTCAAGTTTGTGATCGCCCGTGTCTGAACATCGAAGTCACCCACATAGAGAGTCCGCCCTGGCACCTGCTTCTTGAAGCCCGGTTGGTACTCAAAACAGATTCTGGTTTCACTGGGTGACAGACTTACACGGTCGAGTACGCCGGTCTTTTCCAGATCACAGCTGATACGTTCGAATTTGGGATCCGCATTCTTGCCGGGGGTCATCAGGTAATACCCCCACCCCAACTTTGGATGCTTTGATCGAACAAGAATGCGTCCATCCATCAGACAGGTGAAGGCCCACGTGTGGTATCTGTTATTGGTCAAAGCAACTTCATCACCAGGTCGCGCGCCCACTTTGCTGGCCATGACACAATAACCACCGGTCGTGGGATTCTTCCGATTCCAGATTGGCGTGTTGGTGCCATCACGTGTCCAGGTTTGGTTAAAATCAGTGTGCGTTCCATCACTCAACGAATGCAGTCCACTTCCATCAACATTAATGATATGGATTGCCGTCTTCCACTTGGACACATCAGGATCATTTTTCAACCTGCGAAAAAACACCAGCATGTCACCGGTCTTTGACCAGGATGGCTTGAAGTCCCAATGACCCGTTGTCAACGGTTTTCCCTCGGTAGTCCCGTAAACATTCACATGAATTTCGCCACCCACAAAATAGGATCCGCGAAAACCCTCAGGCGTACTCGCTTCCGATCCGTCGTCCGCGACCAAAAAAGCGGTGGCTAAAAAAGGAATCAGCAGGCCAGTCACCATCAGGGTGTAGTAAAACGACGTTCTCAGCGGCATTTGATTCAACGCAGACTTAATCATAATCTTCTGGAAAGATCCAAAGTTTGAGAATGGCAAGAACAGGGCCTTAGACGCGACCGTCAGTTTAGCCCACAGTAGAAACTGTCGCGGATAGAAACTGTCGCGGATAGAAACTGTCGCGAATCCACATTATTCAGGGGTTAATTTACGGATACATACCGTTACTCACAAAACACCCCAAAATGGCTTTGACTATGTCGTTACCCACGCGCAGGCATTTCAAAGCAAAACCCACCACGGCTTGGCGGAATATTCCGCTCGAAAAACGTATTTTCGGGGTAATTTCCCAGCGATCGGCAGTGAAGACTGTGAACAGAGCCATCGGTATTGCCTGCATACTTTTGACCAGCCCTGAACCAATGTGGGATCAAAGGCGATAAACGCGGATCCACGCTGACTGAGCGGCGTGTGGTGATTGCGATCATCGGATTGCTAGTCGGAACCCTTCTGACGAAGAGACCGACGAACGACTCTAAAGCCTGCACTCTTCGGTTCTCCGGTTTCATCCCATGACTCACCAATCCGCCACACAAAGCTTGGAAAAAGATCAGAAGTACGATCGATTCATGTCGCTATTCATGAGCAGTGAGCGGGCTATTCGTGCCTATGTGCGTTCATTGCTCCTATCACGCCAGGATGTTGATGATCTGATGCAAGATATTGGTTTAAAATGCTGGCATAAATTTGATCAGTTCGATCCCGAAGGTTCGGCTCTAGATTTTACTCGCTGGTGTTGCGTGATTTCCCGTTTCGAAGTCCTTCAATTCCGTCGAAGCAAAGCAAGGGATCGTTTAGTTCTCAGTGACGAAGCTATATCTTTGCTGGCAGCCGATGCAGAACAGCGACTAGAAAAGAGCGAAGCAGAACAACTGGCACTCAGAGATTGTCTTAACAAAATGGCTGATAACGACCGCCGATTGTTACTCAGCGTTCATACCACGGGAGATTCTGTCTCCCGAATCGCATCAGAGTCCAATCAAAAAAGAAGACGACTTTACAGCAGAGTAAATATGCTACGAAGCCAGATCGCTGACTGTGTTCGCGAAACGATTAACCTGAGAAACGCATCCTCATGAATCAATCAATCCAATCACTGGTACGCCGCTATCAGGATCAACAGTTAAACAGCGAGGAGCTCAGGAAACTCGATGAGTTTCTCCGAACAGATGCTCATGCGCGTGAAATTTTCATGCGGGAAACCAATTTAATTGCAGCTATCGAAGGCATCGCCGAAGAGCAGGCTCTTGGGCCGAGCGTCGATGCACTGCCAACGCTAAGTTCGGATACGTCCAATCGATGGACCATGGCAACGGGCTGGCTGGTTGCCGCCGTTGCGGCCTCCTTGCTGATTGCTTTTTTCGCGACGTCAAATAGAAGGACCCAAAGCGAAACGATTGCTACCATCATTGGTGTCAATGGACCACTTCAGTGGACTGGCAATGGTGGCCAAGTAAGAAGTGACCTGTCAGTAGGCATGAAATTATCGGGTGGTACCATTGATGGTGTTTCACCCGATTCATGGTTCTCCCTCCGATTCGACGATGGCTCGGTCGTTGTCACTTCAGGAAATTCGATGCTGGCTTTCTCGGATCTTGGTCAAAAAATTCTGCATCTAAAAGCGGGAAGATTGTCGGCCGATGTAACACCACAGGCTAGTGGTTCACCCATGTTGATTCATACCCGATCAGCTATTCTCGAGATTGTCGGAACCAGTTTTGACATCGATAGTGATTTAGGCGCAACCGCTCTGACTGTGACCGAAGGAAACGTGCGAGTGAAACGACGCAGCGATGGTAAACTTATCGATGTACCAGCACAGCACCAAGTGATCGCCGCAGCCGATGTTGACTTGAAGATCGCACAAATCCCGCAAGTAGCTCACCTCTGGCAAAGCCGTCTTCAAAATGGCCCAAGACGCACCCATGGTCGTTGGCTGCCCGGCACATCAGAACAAAGTCCAATGCTCCGCTGCCTTCCCCACGTTACCGAAGACAACAAAACCATCTACACAGCGTCGTTCAGAGTGACGGTGCCAGATGCTGCCCCCGTCATGACGAATGAGCACTCCATCGTCAACGTCAGAGGTTACTTGGATCGTGCCACCAATCTGTATGTCGGAATGACCCTGAAAACTACTGAGGGAGACTTTGCAGGAAGATTTCAGGTGGTGCTACCAAGTCGTGAATTCCAGCCCGGTGCAACGTTCAACCATTCTCTTGAAATTGAAAACTTCACGCTTGATCCGTCTCTCTCGGCAATGAAGGACAATCTTGCCTCGTCAGCCAATGAACTGATGGTGGCATCGATTTGGTGCCACACCCTGTACCAACAGGCTGGTCTTGCCGTCACCTCGGTCGAACTCATGGAGCAGTCTGAATGAGTGCACTGTGGATTTTTTCGCGCCGCGGTCCCATTGTGATGCTGGTGCTCACGATGATTTTGCTGATGACACAGTCATATGCAGCAGCCAAAGCACCCAATGTAGTTCTGCTACTTGCAGATGATCTTGGGTCCAAAGATATTGGCTGCTACGGAGGTCCCGTGAAGACACCGGCCTTGGATAAACTGGCTGCAAACGGTGTTCGCTTCACCGATTTCTATTCCGGTGCTCCCGTCTGCTCAACCGCGCGAGCGACCCTGCTGACAGGCAGGCATCATCTCAGGACCGGAATCTACACCGTCATTCAGGATCACATGCATCACATGCATCTGCTCAAGAATGAAGTCACCGTCGCAGAAATCCTGAAAGGGAACGGCTACGAAACCGTACATCTGGGGAAGTGGCATGTAGGGACACCGTTTCGAGGTTGGAAAAAACCATGGATTGATGAACACGGATTCGACCATTGGTTTGCCACCGATCTCAATGCTGCACCCTCACACCGTAATCCGAAAAACTTTTGGAGAAACCGTGAACGGGTTGGTGAACTCGAGGGCTATGCCTGCCAGTTGGTCGTCGATGAAGCGATCCAATGGCTGGACACAAAACACGTTGCTGAAAAACCTTTTTTTCTGAACATCTGGTTTCACGAACCGCATGCTCCACTTGCCGCACCCGACGAAATCGTTTCCCAGTACGGGGACCTGACCGACCCTGCTGCCATCTATTCCGGGACCATCGACAATACCGATCGTGCAATCGCCCGCTTGGTCGAGAAGCTGAAACAGATGGGTTCGCTCGATGACACAATTATCATCTATACGTCGGATCACGGTAGCTATCGCCACGAAAGAAATGGCAATCTGCGTGCTGGTAAAGGTTCTCTTCTTGAAGGAGGCATTCGCACTCCAGGAATTATTTACTGGCCGAATGGTATCAAAGGTGGCCGTATCGAAAATACGCCAGCTGGAGCCGTCGATGTTCTGCCCACCATCTGTGGCTTGGCCGGTATCGATCAACCGAAGAACGTGCAACTGGATGGAACCGATTTATCTCCGCTGTTGAAAACTGATGCGAACCACTTTGCACGCCAGCAACCACTGACTTGGCATTCACCCACAAGCCAACCCGTGCTTGCGATCCGTGACGGCAAATACTCAATGGTGGCTTGGCGAAACAAAGAATACCCCAAGGACCACACGAAAATTGAAGCTGTCATGAATCAGATGAAGCTGATTCTCGAAGAACACCATGGTCGTGCATTGACGCGTGAGGAACTGTGGCACAAGTGCTACAACAGCCGTCTGAACACACCTGCCTGGAATCAACTGCGAAGCAAATTTGTCATTTTGAACACCTTCCAAGAAGCTTGGATCCCCATGATCAA
>Ga0315321_10000055_pt1 | contig 62297 bp, 57 predicted proteins | sample M180m21515metaG_FD_203464 | JGI IMG/M metagenome (GOLD analysis project Ga0315321, IMG submission 203464) | Ammonia-oxidizing marine archaeal communities from Monterey Bay, California, United States - M1 80m 21515 | ecosystem: Environmental > Aquatic > Marine > Intertidal zone | place: USA... | reverse complement strand
GGTTCGGGCATAACCGACACCAACACACAAGACACCAACGTCACCATTACCGGAATCCAAAGTGCAACTGCATCGTTTACGCCTATTAACTATACGCTGACTGCAACGGCCGGAACCGGCGGAACGATCAACGCCCTCAACAGTTCGTATCCCTACGGCACGAACGTTTCGCTCGTCGCCACCCCGGATACCGGTTACGCCTTTTCCGCTTGGACGCAATCGGGAAGTGGAATTACTGACACCTCGATTGACTCGACGACCGTATACATAGAAGGCAACCAAACCGTACACGCAACCTTTTCCCCCCTTTCATACGACTTGAATGTCACGGCCGGAACGGGAGGAAGCGTCACAAATGATCCTGCTGGGACTTCCCACAGTTACGGCAGTTCGGTCACCATCACAGCGACCCCGGATTCCGGGTATTACTTCACCGGTTGGACAGGTAGCGGAATAACTGATGTCAATGCATCGACCACCACCGTGGCGATATCCGGCGTCCAAAGCGTCCAAGCAAGCTTCGCTCAGATACCCGTTGGAAGCTTCGTCTTGCAATTGAGTTCCAACCCGAACAATTCCGCTTCGGGTCTATCGGGAGGAGGAGCCTACCCAGCCAATCAAGTCGTACAATTATCCGCCACCCCCATCGCCGGCTATACCTTTCAAAACTGGACCGGGGGAACCGTTGCCGATGAAAACGCTTCCTCCACTTCCGTAACCATAACGCAAGACCTGAACCTGACCGCCAATTTCCTCGGCGTTAGCCATCAGCTCACTGCCAGCGCCGGCCCGGGAGGAAGCGTCAGCGGGTCTGGCATCTTCGCCTATGGAACCACGGCCCAAGTTACCGCAACTCCTGCCGCCGGGTATTCCTTTGTCAAATGGGATGGCAATTTGTCCTTCGCCGATCAATTCGCCGCCAACACATCCGTTACAGTGACTCAAGACGCAAACTTGACCGCCTCCTTTATGGTAAGTTCCTACACTTTATCGGTCAATACTTCAGGACAAGGTTTCGCAACTGGAGGAGGGACCTATCTGCATGGAGCCCAAGCAACCTTGACTGCCAATGCCATTGCAGGGAATTCTTTTGCCGGATGGAACGGGGCTGGAATAACGGACTCCAATGAATCAATCATAACCCTGACAATCACTCAAGATCTCAATATAACGGCAAACTTCCAGGAGTTGCCGAGCCAACTGGACAACTCAATCGGCGCAACCGAGGCAATTGCGAGCTGGTACGTAAGCAATTGGTTGGGATACTTTTATCAGGCTGACATCGGTTGGTGTTATCATTTCAAACTGGGTTGGATTTATCCAACTGCTCAGGCAGACGGATCAATTTGGGCGTGGTCGCCTCAACTCGAATGGATTTGGATCGAGCAAAGCAGCTATTCGAATTTCTTTATCTGGTCCTCGGATGACGGCGACTGGCTTTTCTTCGACTTCGATTCCAACACCGGCCCTCGCATCTTCAAGTATTTGACCGAAGAATGGTCGGATTTCGACAGGGATGCTACGATCGATCCGGTGGATTCGGTTTTCTGACTTGGTCTAGACGACGTCGATTTCAGTCCGACCGTCCAAGGCACTGCGCAAAGTCACTTCGTCGGCAAAAGTCACGTTTCCTCCGCTCGGCAAGCCAAAACCGATTCTCGATACCCGGATGGGCCGATCACCAATGACCACTTCTTTCAGATAATGGCAAGTGGCTTCCCCTTCCATGTCGTTGCCCAGCGCCAAGATCACTTCGCTCACTTTGTTGCCTTCGACTTTGTCCCGCAGGGTTTCGATGTTGAGCTTCTCGGGCCCCACCCCGCGGATAGGAGAAAGTTTTCCATGCAAGACATGATATTTCCCGCGATAAGCCCCCGAACGCTCCATGGCAAAAAGGTCGGTTACGCTTTCGAGTACGCAAATGATCGAATCGTCACGCTCAGTGGAAGCGCAAATTTCGCATTCGTCCGACTCGGTCAGGTTTCCACATGAACCGCAGGGCCCGATCTCCTCGGATGCGCAGGCCAAGGAATCAACAAGCTCTCGCACCAAGTCGGTCTTCTCGACAAGAAGGTGCAGGGCTATCCTCTCAGCCGAGCGATATCCCAAACCGGGCAATCCCTTGAGAAGCTGGACCAGTTGATCGTAGCGCGGAGTCAAGAATCGTTCTGCCTAGAAGAGGCCGGGCATTTGCATGCCGCCGGTCAAACCGCTCATGGCCTCGTCGTTTTTCTTTTTTGCCTGCTCGGAGGCATCGACGATGGACTGAAGAATGGCTTCGGAAACGAATTCCGCATCCTCCTTGAGAAACTCCGGATCAAGCTTGAGTTCCTTGAATTCTCCCTGTCCTGAAATTTTAATGGAAACTGCACCGCCTCCTCCCGAAACCTCGATGATTTCTTCGGACAAAAGAGCTTGAGCCTCTTCCATCTTTTGCTGCATTTTCTGGGCTTGCTTGAGAAGTTTTCCTACGCCTACCATGATCTTTTGAATTTTGGGTTAATTATTTGTTGAGCTATGATCAGCATAATATCGATTCGTAGCCTTTGACAAAAGAATTATACCGAGGCTCCCACTTTAGATCATTCCTGATTTTGCCGATGCAAACCTTGCGGTCGGGAACAAGTGCTCCGTCATTTTCCAAAAATGGAGTGACTTCCACCCCGAGTCTGTCGGCTAACCAGGCAACAATCTCCCCCCGGGGAAAATGACTGCCGTCCGACACGTTGTAAATACCGCCCCGGATGTCCGACCCCGCATCCACGCAACGGAGAACGGCATCCGCGGCATCGGTCACGTGAATCAGGTTGAGCGTGCGGTTCGCATTGCCCTCAAAAGGATGTCCGGCCTTGAGTTTCTCGACCATCAGGTGTCGCCCGGGTCCGTAAAGACCCGCCAACCTCAAGACGTAACTCCGACCGACGTTGACCGACGGGGCAAGGCATTTCTCTTCCGCCTCCAAAAGGAGACGTCCCCTCTCGGATGCACCCTTGGTCGAGGAGGATTCGTCGACGGACAAGCCTCCCGATTGGGGATAAACGGAAATGCTGCTGGTAAAAAGCAAAGTCCCCGCCTTCCCCTTGGCCAACCATTTCCCAACGGACTCCTGACCTTCGACGTAAGACTGACGGTAACCGTCCAAGGTTCGACTGGCGGCACCCACGCAGTTCACTACGAAATCCTGAAAGGGATCGAGTTGCCCGTGCCATTCGGTTCCCCCGAGCTCAGACTCGACAACGTTGCTTGCCCCTTTCCGGCGAAGCGCTTCGGCGGTTTCGGGATTTCTGGTCAAAGCCGATACACGCCATCCTTTTTCCAAGCAGCGCCCGGCCAACGCTTGCCCCAAATACCCACATCCGAAAATGGTTATGCATTTACTCACAAACCATCATATTCAGCATACCCTTGGCATAGTCAAGTTTGCCCGCATCTAAAACAGGTTCTGCCTTGAACCCACGAAGATCAAGAGGTAGACAAAACACCATGCATATCCTTTTTGTCTGTTGGGGAAATATTTGTCGCTCGCCTTCCGCCGAGGCAACTTTTCGCAAGTTGCTCAAGAAACGGGGACTGGAAAAGAAGATTACCTGTGATTCCGCCGGGACCATTGGTCAGCATCATGGCAACCCTCCCGATCCACGCATGCAAAAGGCAGCCCGGTCCCGTAATCTTTCTCTTGGCGGAACGGCGCGAATGGCAACGGACGATGACTTTGAGAAATCGTTCCTCCTCCTCACCATGGATAACTTCAATTTCTCCGAACTTTCCTCACTCGCTCCGAACGCCGAGCTCAAAGCCAAGATCAAGCCATTCTGCTCCTACGTCTCCAATGGAGTGAAGGAAGTCCCCGACCCCTACTACGGTGGCGCCGCTGGATTCGAGACGGTATTGGACCTTCTTGAAGACGGATGCTCCCGGCTTTTGGATGAACTGGAAAGCCAGCTCACCCCCTCCTGAAACCTTGACTCAGCCTGCTTCTTTTCCTTCCGTCGCCGAGGCGATATCCAAGGAAACCGGAACCCCCTTTGTCCTCGCAGATTCATCTGCGATCGGGGGAGGTTGCATCAATCAGGCGAGCCGGCTTACGGGGAAGGACGGGCGAACTTTTTTTCTCAAGCAAAATGATTTGGCCTTCCATGATTTCTTCGAAGCGGAAGCCGAGGCTCTTCAGGAAATCGAGGCAACCGCAACCGTCACGGTTCCCGAGGTCATTGCCTTCGGGATAACCGGGCAGTCATCCTTTTTGGTCCTTTCCTTGATGGAGGAAGGATCCGACTCTCCCGTCAGTCAAGCTGAGCTTGGAACCCAACTGGCCCGGCTTCACAAAATCGAGCAGCCTTATTTCGGCTGGCACCGGGATAACTGTATCGGAGCGACGCCACAGCCCAATCACCGCTGTGAAGACTGGGTTTCCTTTTACGCGAACCATCGACTTGCCCACCAGTTTGACTTGGCTCAAAACAAAGGACAAAGTTTTGCCGGAAGCTCCGAGCTTTTGGAAAACCTTCCCGCCTTCTTCGTCGATTACTCCCCGAAACCGGCTCTTCTTCATGGAGACTTGTGGGGCGGAAATGCATCATGCGACAAACGGGGCACCCCTTTTGTCTATGATCCGGCCAGTTATTACGGGGACCGGGAAACCGATTTGGCCTTTACCCACATGTTCGGTGGATTCTCCAATGCATTCTACCAAGCTTACGACGCAGTTTATCCTCTCGACCCCGGCTTCAAGATTCGCAAGATTCTCTACAACCTTTACCACGAGCTCAATCACTTTAACTTGTTCGGAGGCGGCTATGCCTCTTCCGCCCAATCCAGCGTCCATCAACTACTTGATCATCTGTCTTGAAAAACGACATTCAAAAAATCCTTTTGAGCGAGGAAGACATCCGTAAGCGCATAACCGGATTGGGGCTCGAAATCGACCGTCATTACGAGGGGAAGGAAATCCTTATCGTCACCCTCCTCGACGGAGCCATCGTCTTTACCGCCGACCTGATCCGCAACCTAAGCATCCCCTTGAGACTCGATTGCATGAGGGTATCGAGCTACGGGGACTCGACTGACCCGGAAACAGCTCCCCGGATTCTCAGTTCCCTCAAAACCGACGTTTCCGGCAAACACGTCCTGCTGGTCGACGATATTCTCGATACGGGCAATACGATGAAACGCGTACATGACGAAGTCCTCGCAAAAAATCCCGCCTCCGTTCACTCGTGCGTGTTCCTGGACAAACCGGACCGGCGGGAAAATGATTTCAGGTCCGACTGGACGGGCTTCTCCATCCCGGACGAATTCGTGGTGGGCTATGGCTTGGACTATGCCGGACGCTTTCGACAACTGCCCTATGTAGGCACCCTCAAGCCCTCCGTTTACGAAAATTCGTAGGATCCCTTCCAGGGCTCACCCATCGAAGGGAATGGTTTGCCCGATCCCGGGCAAACGGATTCCTAGGTCGAGGCATTCGAAAGGAATTTCCGCAATCCGTGCAAAGCAAGAATAAGAACCCCTCCCAAAAATGCCGTGAGCAGACAAATCCACCATGCGTTGGTAGAAAAATCTGGCATCGTATTCTCAAAAGTTACCGGAATGGAATCCCCGTTTGGTTTTTGCATGAAGGAGAGTTCGTTCTTGAAAGGCCATATTTTTCGCAATGAGCCAATCATAAAGCCCGCCAACAACCCAACCGTAATTTGATAATGACATGCAAGCAACCAACTCAAAATTCGGCTGAACCCGGTGATTCCCACAACGCATCCAGCCGCAACCATGGCAAGAGTGAAGAATTCCAGTTCCTTGACTGCTTTGATGACGTAAGCATATTGACCCAAGACAAGAAGGATAAAAGAGCCCGAAATCCCAGGCAGAATCATTGCCGTAATGGCAATCATGCCGGATAAAAAAAGAATCATGGGCGTGTGACTGCTTTCGCTCGGCGGCAACCCGACCAACCACCATGCGAAGACACTTCCGATCAAGACAGATGCGAAAACCCCCATGTTCGGCTTCAATCCTTTAAGCACGATGAAAATGCTCGCTGCCACCAACCCAAAGAACAAAGACAAAAGATAAGTCTCATGATGCTCAAGCGCCCAACTGATCAAATGCACCAAGGACGCGATGGCAAAGAGTATGCCAGCTCCCAAGAAACCAATGAATTTCCAAGGAAGATAGTCGAGAACTTCTTTGAATTGAATTTTGCAGGCCATCCGCAGGAGCTTCAAATTGAAGAGCTTGATCGTATTGATAAGTTCTTGATAAATTCCCATTATGAAGGCAATCGTTCCACCGGAAACCCCTGGGACGACATCGGCGCTACCCATTAAAAAACCAGTCAAAAACAAGTAGGCGCATTCCTTTGTTCCGCGCTTATCTCTCATAGGAAGGATAATGTCATCGCTTTGATTTCCAGGCTAAGGTCAGCTCACTTGATTTCGATTTCCAGACGGCGGTTCTTGTCGATCCCCCCCCCCGCCTTGTCTTGGTAATAGTATCGGTAATGTTGGAAAGGAAAGACCCCCGAGTAGCTACCCACTTGCATGGAAGAGTTGCGAAGGGATTTCGGGGCCACCGTCATTTTCCTGCGTCCCAAAAGCTTGCCCGAAGTCACCGCTGACTCAATCCCCCTCGAGAAACTCAACTTTTTTTTCAGGTCAACCCACTTCTCGAGATAAGGTATGGTTTCCTTGGCCCGGGAACTGGCGACCACCTCAATCGACGTATCGTCCACGATGGGTTCCCATTCGGCAAGACCATCGCCTTCCTTGACCGGCATGGCTTCCGGCACGGACAACCTCAGAGCAACTACCGTCGGATGATCGACACTCGATGGATCATCCGCCTTACCCCAGATCGCAATGCGGCGCGATCCAGCCTCGAATTCGATCTCCATAGTGACCCCGCCTTCAAGCTTGGCCTTTAGTTTAAGACGCCCGAGTTTCTCCGAAGGCTCGGGCGGGCTCTCGAACCCGATGATCTTGCGGTAGTGATAATGGTAGTCGCTCCTTGTCGTATGGTAGGCATAAACCGACCCTTTGGGATGAGGTTTCGAATAATACCCGTGATCGAAGTTCAGAACCAGCGGTCGGCCTTGCAGGAGGTTCTCACTCCCATCCTTGAGGTAAAGGTGGAACACCCCACTGCCATGAAGGGCGACGTCATGAGTGGAAGTCTCCAGTACGGAATGGTAGTTGGCCCACTTACCCGAACCCAGCGTGGGCAATACGAGTTTGCCGCCTGAACCGACGGGCTTTCCGGTTGGAGGAACCGGGGAAGGCTCGGGCTCGGAGGAAGAAGCCGGCTTGAAGGAAGACGGGGAAGGAGACGGAGGAGGACCGGAAAGCTTGCGGGCTAAGGCTTGCGACTCCTCGCTCAGGTCGGACAACTTGAGAACGAAATTTCGACCGTTCAGGAAGATCGTGACCGTAGACGCATCACCGCTTACGAATTTCGCCTTGATCGTTCGTCCACCCTTGTTCGTCCATTCATGGATTTCCACCTGACCGAACGAAAGGTTGGCAAACGAGACAAGCAAAAGGAGAAGGGGTAAGCGCAGCATGGTTTTCATGGAAAACCAATTTGAAACGGTTTTCCGCATACGTCAAACGTCTGCAGAGAAGCAATGTCGGCTAAACCTGGCTCGAACCCGTGTCCGAACTGGCAAAACAGCTTCGGCAAAGGGAAACGTAACGCTCGTTACCACCGATCTCAATTTGCTTGCCAGCAGTCTCCATCCTGCCGGAGGGATCAATGCGGGCATTCATGGTTGCCTTCTTGCCGCAATGACAGATTGCCTTGATCTCCTTAATTTCGTCCGCCCAGGCCATCAGGTATCTGCTCCCCTCGAAAGTTTCCCCCAAAAAATCCGTCCGTATGCCGTAGGTCAAAACCGGCACGTTGCGCTCGTCCACGACCTTGGTCAACTGATCGACTTGGGCCTTGCTCAGAAATTGGGCCTCGTCTATCAACACGCAATCAACGGGTCTCTTGACCAACTCGAGCTTCACAAGGCCCAGCAGATCATCATCCGAGCCAAAGACCAGAGCATCGTGTTCAATCCCTATTCTCGAGCGTATCACCCCTACCCCATCCCGGTCATCAAGCTTGGCCGTAAAGAGCATGGTGGACATTCCTCGCTCGCCATAATTGTGATTTGCCTGGAGCAAGGCGGTGGACTTGCCCGCGTTCATCGAGGAATAGTGAAAATATAACTTGGCCATGGCGAATGTCCGAACATTCACCCGATTGGGTGAGATTTCAAGCCTCTTCGGTATCGAGGCGTTCCATGTATTCAGTGACGTTACAGGTAAGCATCCGGGTCTTGTTGGGGGAAACCTCCAAAACCTTGGTCACCACGCCATCGAGAAAGAACCGGTCATGACTCACGATTATGGCCGTTCCCTCGAACAAGTTCAGGGCTTCCTGTAATACCTCCTTGCTTCGAATATCCAAGTGATTGGTCGGCTCGTCCATGATAAGAAAGTTGCAAGGCTTCATAAGAAGCTTGGCCAATGCCACGCGGTTTCTTTCCCCACCCGAGAGAACGGAAGTCTTCTTGAACACATCGTTCCCACTGAAAAGCAAGGCTCCGAGGGCGGCCCTTGGGTTGGCATCCGGGTTGTCATGCAAAACTTCCTCCACCTCCGTAAGCACGTCATTGGCCGGGTTCAACTCCTCAGCCTGATGCTGGGCGAAGTAACCGATCACGGTGTTCACCCCGATGTCCCGAGTTCCCTCCTGAAAGGGTTCGACTCCGGCCAATATTCGAACCAGGGTTGATTTCCCGGCTCCATTTACCCCGACCACGGCGATGCGGTCTCCTTTTTCTATTCTCAAGTCAAGACCGCTGAAGACCTCAAGCTCGTCATATGATTTACAGAGGTTGTCGATCTCAACGACCTTTTGGCTGGCAGGGGGAGAAGGAGGGAAACGGAAGTAGATCTTTTTTTCCTCCGCCTCGACCTTGACGACCTCCATCTTTTCCAAAGCTTTGATCCGGCTTTGGACCATGGCTGCTTTCTTGATGTTGGAACGGAAGCGGTTGATGAATTCTTTTTCTTTCTGGATCTCCTTTTTTTGGTTTACGGAGGCTTTTCTCTGTCTCTCTATTCTCGCGGCGCTTTCCTTCAGGTAAAATCCGTAGTTTCCCTTGTAACTATTCAAGGCTCCCATCTTCAGCTCCAAGGTACGCTCGGTCACCGCCTCCAGAAAAGCACGGTCGTGAGAAATGACCAAAATCGACCCCTGATAACGCTTCAGGTAATGTTCCAACCAATGTTGGGACACGACGTCTAGGTGGTTGGTCGGTTCGTCAAGAATCAGGAGCGATGGGGTTTGTAAGAGTAACTTGCCCAGAGCGACCCGCATTTGCCAGCCTCCGGAGAACTCCTCCAGTTGACGATCCATATCGGCAATCGAGAAGCCCATGCCCATCATGATCTTCTCGATCCGGGCATTCATTTTTTCGGGCTCGAAGGAAGCGAGTTGCTCCTCCCAGGAACCCATGAGATCGATCAAGTCGTAAAACTCTTCCGTGTCCGGTTCCATCTCACCAAGCTTGACCTCGGCTTCATCCAGCTTTTCCCGCAAAGATCGGACATCCGCAAATGCCTTGCCCGCTTCTTCGCGCAAGGAATGCCCGGAGGCCGAAATCCCATCCTGCGGCAAATAGCCCACCGTCGCGTAATCGGGCTTCTCGATCATTCCGCTATCAGGGGTCTCGTCCCCCATCAGCATCTTGAGCAAGGTCGTCTTGCCTGAGCCATTCGACCCGACCAAAGCAATCCGATCCCGCGGACCAATCGTTTCCGAAATCTCCTCGAATATCTTCTTGTGCCCATAGGCCAAGTTCACCTCCTTAATGAAAATCATGACGTGCTATAAAATTCTTTGTGGGCAAAACGGCAACATCATTACTCGGATTCGGTTCCAGTTTGCAAAAAAGTTTAGCCAAGAACTTTCCCCACTGGTTTGCGCAAAGCCAGGCAAACGGGAATCACGGAAACCACCGCGGCAATCAGAAGAATGAACAGCAGAACTTGATTACCCGCAAAGCGATAGGGATCGAAGGCCCTCAAATCAAGAAGAGCAAGATCGAACCCGACTGCCTTGAAGAGGGACAAGTGAAAGATCTTGGCTAATTCAAGAGCGCAGTAAAATGCGAGCAGAAGCCAAAGCAGGCTATCCACCAAGTATCTCAATGCCAAGTGCCCCGAATGGAGACCAAAACTTTTGAAGAGTGCCGTGACGAATATGTTTTGCCTATACTCGAATACTGCAATCGAGCCGAATATCAAAACGATAAGCAAGGCGACGAACCCTCCTCCCAAGGCCTGCGCCTTGATTCGAACGCTACGCAAGTCATCGAGTTCACCAATCCATTGCATGGGACTGTTCAATTCGTATCGATCAAAGCCCTCCGACTCAAGAAGCTCCTCGCTTGCCTTGATAATCCCGGGCAAATCGCCAGCTTCATGTGCCATGAACAAAACCGATTCCTGCGAAGTGTAACCAGAGAGCGTTCCTCCCATCGAACGGGGGATGAACAGGACCGGGGCGTTCAGGCTGACAAAACGAAGGACCTTGGGCGGCGTCAATACTTCCGCGTCAAAAAAATAGTCCCGAATCCCGACTCGCTCAATCATTGCCTCAGGGTATCCGTGCGCAGTCAGAAAAACTGGTTCGTGAATTTGGGAAAGGCTTCCAAGAAGAGTTGTCAAGGCGGGCAGGCTTTCATCATCGTAAAGGACAATTCTTGCTTTTTCCCCGGAGCCAAGACTCGCGTTCAAGTAGAGCATGGAAAAGGGGAAATACAGGCCCTGATCAGCCAAAGGCCCAAGCAACCCCGCCATTTCCGCCCTCGATTGACCGGGGGGCGAACTTACGGATCGAACAATCATCGTATTGACGCCAAAGCTTTCGATTCTCTTCTCCATGGCCTGTTCCGTCAGCGAAAAGCCGGCACTCATGAAAAGAAAAAGCAGGCAAAGTGAGATGGCGATCAAAACCCGGGCGAAAACGGCCCCCGGAGTTTCAAGCCATCTTGTGAAGAGGTCCTTCGACAGGTAAACGAATATTAAAGTCAATGATCTCATCGGAAATTTCTTCCATGCGATGGTCGTGGCTTGAAACGATGCAAATACAGTCCCTCGGCAGAAAGGATACCAACAAGTCCTTGATGATCGTCGTGTTGGCATCGTCAAGGCCCGACGTTGGCTCGTCCAACAAGAGGACGATTGGATTCTTGACCAAGGCTCGGGCCACGGCCGCCCTTTGCTGTTGGCCGCCGGAAAGATCGGGCGGCTTTCTCTTGGAAAACCCGGTCAACCCGAGACGGCCGAACAAATCGCCCGTCCTTTCTCTCGCATCGCGTGGAGACAATCCCGCAAGAGACGAAACGATGCTCAGGTTGCTTTCCAGCGATGCCAAAGGCAAAAGATTAAGCTGCTGAAAGACGAAACCCAGTGCTTCCCGTTGAAATTTCTTGCTTGGCTTGAGCCAAGGACGAGGAAGCAAAACCTCTCCGTTTTGGGGAAGCAAGTATCCAGCAATTAACTTGAGAAGGGTCGACTTGCCACAACCGGAATAACCCTTAATCAAGGTAATGCCCTGACCAAAGGAATGAGAAAAGGAATCAAACACAAGCTCCTTCCCGTATCCGAAGAAAACATCTTGGCAACGGATGAATTCCCTCTCGATGGCATTACTCATGAAATCGGATCTTCCTGAAAAATCACGGGGCTTCGGTCTTGGCCAAGGCAATCGACTGCAAACCCACCTGCAAAAGCTCGTAACCGGGAACAAGATTTTCCACCAAGCCTTTCCAACCGGCTTCCCGGAAGGTTTCCGGATTAAGCGAAACAAGCAGGAATTTAGGGACAAGCCGGGCCTTTCTGCCCAAGTCCTGAAACAGCTTGCCCTCGACCGTGCCGGACATTTGGTTCATCAGGACTTGGTTGTCGGACGGATCGAACAAGAAGGTATAAATCAACTGCTCACTACCCGAGATTTCTTTCTTCAGGCTCTTGGCGTATTTCGCCCGGGCCACCCCGGTCGAAACCGCCACTTCCAGTTCAATCTTTGACTTCCCCAAAAGCCTCCAGCGGGAATCGACGATTGGCACATGACCGTAAACCTCACTCAAATCCCGGACAAGAGCCAATTCCGTACCCAGCGAGACATAATTCTTTTCCCCCGCCACATACGGGAACAAGAACTGAACATGGCCATCGAATGGAATGGTCAGGTATGCCTCTTTCTCCCGAAGATCGAACTGCATTTTCTTGCTTTCAAACTTTTTGAACAACTCCCCAAGCTCGAGTTCCTCCTTTCGGTCGGACTGAATGAAGGACAATATCTCCATAATTTTGGCTTGATGATCTTTTAACCCGGACAGGTATGTCTGCATTGATTTTCCATCCGTCTCCTTCGACCCTTTCATTCCCTTGAACAAATCCTTGTATTTTCCCGGATCCGCCAGCATCCGTTCAGCCAGTTCCCTTTCCCCCTCAATCGTGGAGAGCTGAGTTTTCAACTGATCGATCTGAGTTTTCCTCTGCAAATGCCATTGCGGGATTTCCTTCTCCTTGAGCAGGGATTCGCTCAACTCCATCAACTCCTTGTCCAACACAATCCTCTCGACATCAATTCCCCCCAAGCGATCTCCGGCCTTGAAGTTCCCCGACTTTGGGGGGACGTAAAGCTCGATCAATCCGGAGGAACCAGCCTTGATCGCATACTCACGTCGGGGCATGACCCGAATAGGCAATTTCCCGATCAGGATTCGTGAGTTTTCCCGGAAACGGGCTGGGTCAAAACGAACTGACTGGGCGGCCGAATCGTTCTGCCCAAAAAGAGAAAAAGGGAAAGCCCAACAGAATATGAACAGGCCAACACGGCAAGCTGCAGCTCGCGGGAACCGCAAGATGATTTCCGCCGGTGGGTTATTCTTCATTCTGTTTTGCTTCATCGATCCATTTATCCTCATCAAGGAGCCAAAAGCCACCCTCTATTCGAGCTTTTTTTAATCTGAGACTGGAAGCCCGCTCAATGAGAACAAACCGTTTTTCGAGATAAATTCGGATTTCATCCAATTCCGTGCTTCTTGGCTGGGCGTCCAAGGTTTCGATTCTCAGCAACGCCAAAGACAATTCGCGCTCGACCAACAGCAATTCATCTTGGCCAAGCAACGCCTTTTGAATTTGTTCACGAATTTGCTCACGCATGATCTTATCCTGCAATTCGATTTGTCTTCTGGCATTTTTAAGCCGACGGGTCATCCGGAACCTTGTGTCCAAGCTGATTATGCTATTGGCGTGAAAAATTAGATCATCTGCCGAAAAACCTCGTTCCCGGCCATTCCCAACCCTGTAAAGCGAGGGGCTGCTTACCCCCAGATTCAAATCAGGAAAAAAACGCAGCTTGGCGATAACTTCCGTTAGTCGGAGTGCCTCCAGGTCGGCGGCCTGCTTCTGCCTGAGCAAAACGCCCAAATTATCAGTCCGGTTTAAGTCGAGCGGTTCCTCCGCATAAGAAAACTTGGGCAAATCATCGGCCACCGGCTTCCATTTGTAATCAAAGTCTCCGAGAATCTTGGCAAGGGACTGGGAAAGACGGTTTTCAGTCAAACCGAGGTTAAAGGCCTGCTGTTCGACAAGAATCTCCTCTGGTGTACTGGCAAGCAGTTCGGCCGGCGTCTTCCTGCCCGGCGGATTCCATAGTTGGGTTCGGCTTATGTTTTCCTTCCTTGTCTCAAAATCGGAATACTCAAGAAAAAGCTCCCTTAGCCTTATGATAAGCTCCCTCTTCTTGAGTTGCAGATCCCATTCCGCCTTGAGCTCCCCCAGCAAGGCCGAATATCTCCTGGAATACAAGCTGATGACACCGGGGACGTTAAGGGTGGAAAAGATGCTGAAGCGCAAGTCTTCCGAGTCTATCGACCCCAGATCGGTGAGCGATCTGGACAAGCCACCAGACAAACGGAGGGACGGAATCAGATCCCAGTAAACCTGGCTTTTGCTCTCCTTGGCCCGGGTCAGTGAATCCCTTGACCGCTGAAGCTCGAGGTTATTCTTCAGCATCATGGCCTTGGCCTCACGCCAACCAACCGCCTTCTCCTTGGTGTTCTTCAAGTCGAGGTAGGCTTTTTCATAAAGCTTGGTCGAACGATCATATTGCCGGCCCAGGTTTTCACGGACGGTCTTACAGGAAGAAAACAGCAAAACGAAAAAGGACAAGCTGGTCATGAATTTTAAAAAGCTCATCCGGAAAAGTGAAAAACCTGCACGGTCATCGCGTACTGGGCTTGTCTTGCCCGGAAGCTCCCGTCTGGTCCGTAACCCTATCAGTGAGGGCGACTGCAACAGTGGTTTCGGAATCCTTCCTTGCAATATCTTATGAATATTTGGTTGGAATTGAATTTATCATCAGGGCACCGGTCCTCTACTCGGTCAGCAAGGAAGCATCGTTGTAAACCCGAAGGCTTCCGTAAGCCGTCGACTTGGTCATCGTGGTTCCCGTCGACAAAGTTTCCTCGTCGGTTGCCCTGTAAAAGTGAATCCCCAACCCCCCCGACTTGTTGAAGAAAGAATCGTAAAGAGGATCGGTATTGTAAAAATTCAAATCGAATACGGCACGCCTCTCGGAAGTGATGATCGTTGAGCCTGCGGTTTGGGATTGGCCGTACTCGTAGGTTCTGGATTCGTAAAGAGTCACCCGCCCGGAGCTATCGTCCACTCTTTCGTAGCCGTAGGTTCCCTGAACCGGCTTCCCCTGAGCATCGGAAGTGGAATATGAACTGGAGCTGTGGACGTTCAGGGTTGACAAGTTCCCGTCGGTATAAAGCAAAACGAGCTGCTTGCCCACGACATAATCGTTCCATTCCGAAGAAGTGGGCGAACGATTCGAGTCCCCACCGGCAAAAGCCGGAAGGCTCGATGCAGAAACATCTGCCCCGGGAAGCATGGGGGGGTTGGAAGTAAACTGGGCGGTCATCTCGGGCAAGGGAAGGATTTCGCCCAAGGAAGGTCGAATGGTGAACTGATCGATGAAGCCGTCCTTGTCAAGATCGCTCCATCCGGTCATGACCAAGATCAAGTCATCGGTAAAAGAGGAATCCGTGGATGAAACCGTTATCGTAATCGTACCGGCACTCGAAACCGCAGTGTAGGTAGCTTGAATCAAACCACCCGAAGGTTGAGGGAGGGTGTTTTCGGTTGCCAAGGTATTGTCGTAAGTGCAATCAGTGGCGCTTGTGAATCGAATAGTTGGATTGAAGGCGATTTCGGAACCGACGAGGTCCAGGATGGAAGGCGCTTCCGCGGAGGTGGCGTCGGAACTTGCCGAATCTCCCCCGCCGTTGCAACCGGCAAGAATCAGGCAAGTAAAAACGAAGGCGTAAAATGTGGGGGGTAATTTCAAAATCATGGAAAGAGTCATCTAGGAAGCAAAAAGGTTTCGATCAAGTCAAACGAGTTTTATCGAATTTGACGGGTAAATCGAAAAACTTTCGATATTCTGGACCAATCCATGCCCTGCGATCTTGTCTTTGGATCTTCGTCGGTCTTTTTCTTTACGTTAGTTGTTCTCCACCTGACCTAAAAGACCCCGAAACCTTCGAGCACGCGATTCGGAAAGCCGCACCAATTGAGAAACTTACCCGCAAGCGAATGTACGGGATGATTATGCTATACGTCGACGAGAAGGAAAAACCGTACACGGGTTGGGTCAAAAAAGAGTGGGGAAGCGGGCAGATCAAGGAACTGGGATACCTTGAGGACGGGCAAAAGCAGGGAGTCTGGATGAAATGGCATGCCAATGAGGTGAAGGAATCTGAAATTCATTGGGCAAATGATCTGATGGTAGGTTCATTTGAGGTCTGGTATCCAAATGGGAACATTGGGGTGCAGGGACAGACCAAGGACGGAGAAGTCGACGGGAAATGGACGCAATTTTATCCCAGTGGCAAGCTTGAGAGAATTTCCAATAATCGGATCGGGAAACTTGTTTCGCTCAAAGTTTGGCTCCCGGATGGTCAACCCTGCCCCCATTCTCAAGTGGAAAACGGAAACGGGACTTACAACCTGTACGAGGAAAACGGAACCCTGAACAAACGGCGAGTCTTCCGGGACGGGGTCGAGATAGAAAACGGAGACAAACCCTAGTTCCCCAAGTCTTCCAACCCGAATTGATCAGGCAGACCAAAGGAATGAGGCAAAGTTATCCCTTTCTGCCCGTATCCTTTTTTCTCCCGCATTCGCCCGGACGACTCAAGAATGCGCCTTAGGTTTTGAGAACGGACTTTCCTCGCAGTATCAACGCCAAGACTGTTCAACAAGGCGTCGAATTTTTTTAATTCAAAGGGGATGGAAGATGATTTGCCAACGGCGTCCGAACCAATGACAAAGTTTTCAGGGTATTTCTCGATCAGTTCCTTCCAAGCATCAATGTCCTTGTAAACGTAATCCGCCAAAACGACCCATGACAAGTCAAGGTGCAGGTTCTCGGGGAATCTCTGCAACAAACCTTCCAATACCTCGGTGTAATTCTCCACCACTATCCTTCTGCTTATCCCTGCATGGCACCAAATCACCTGAGGACGGTTTCGTGGGTTTCCCTCCTTTTCGATCGTTTGCTCAAGCAAACTCACGAATTCCCTGAGGTAATGTGGTTTCTTAACCTCTTGAGGTCCACGCGACACAGGAGCAACGTTATGATGAATGCTCACAGGAAGGCTTACCAAGCCTGCGAACTTGAACAACCTGACCAAAGATGGATGGTCTCCCCTTGGTCTCTCTCCCGTCGTCAGGTTAGTCAAATCGTCGTGGCGGGACATGAGCTCCCCCAATCCTTCCCAAATCCCCGGATATTCACGAATCCGTTTCACGACCAAGTCCACGGCACCCAGATCCGTGGTATCCAATCCGCAGACAAAGGGATGCAGGCGATCCAGTTTTTTTAATTTTCCGGGACTCTGTCCGAAAGCAACCTTGTAATCCATGAAGGCGGAGGCGATCTGCAAATCGGTATCTCGGGCTCCCTTTACGCGGGAGCTTGTATCCAAGTAGTATTTGGGACGCAGGAAGAAATCATCCTCCGCCCATTTTTTCACAAAAGGCATTCCGCAGACCACGACATCAACCACGTCGTTTCGCTCGGCAACTTCAAGCAATGCCGTTAACCGTCTATACCTCTGACCGTAAGGCAACTGAAAGAACCGGCCATTTTCCATCAAGCCCCTGGCGTTGCCGGGGAAGACGGAATCCTTGTTGTCGAATTCACCGTTTTGCAGAAAGTCCAGCAAGTGGAAGTGGCAATCTCCGACAGGTTCCCCGGCGATAGCACCAAGGCTTAAGGAAACGAGCGTGATCTGGAACATGAGTCTTTTCATCGCTTCGATATATACGACAATCGCCATGCCGATCCATTATAATTTACTATTTTTTTTGCAACGAGGCACCACGGACTGGCAAATCGACCAGATTACTCTCCCTAAGCGTAATCCGAACAAAGGATTCGGACGCTCCACCGACCGACCGAAAAGGAAAGGGTCTGGGCAAGACCATTGCAAGGGTTTGGGTTGGAGGAAAACTCATTCCCGTTGGCCGAGCCTCCACCACCATAATCGGAGGAATCCGTGTCCAGGAGAACCCGCCAGTTCCCGGGATGAGGACAACCCCAATCCCGATGAACGAGCTGATTCGAAAAGTTGCAGGCGACCAGAAGGGTGTCACGAGTATCTTCACCTAACCTGAGAAACGAAAGGGTTTGCCTTTCCTTGTCGCCACAGTCAACCCATCTGAACTTGTCTGATCGATGGTCGGCTTTTGCCCAACCCGCATGGCCGAGGTAATTTTGATTCAAATCCCTGACTAGGTTAACGAGCCCTGCATGCAGAGGAGAGTCGAGCAATCCCCAATCAAGAGCAGAGTCAAAATCCCACTCCTTCCATTGTCCGAACTCGCACCCCATGAAGAGTGTTTTCTTGCCTGGCCAGGTCCATTGCAAAGCAAGCAGTGCACGCAGGTTGGCCAAGCGCTCGGAATGTGCGGGAAGATTCATCTTGTTGGCAAGGGAACCCTTGCCGTGAACAACCTCGTCATGAGAAAACGCCTGCACGAAGTTTTCCGAGAACTGATAGGTTGCCCCGAAAGTCAATTTGTCATGTTGGCTTGGCCGTTCTCTTGGAGGTGTCCTGAAATAGCCCAGGACATCGTGCATCCATCCCATGTTCCACTTGAAGTCAAAACCCAATCCCCCGGCCTTTGGCGGTTGGGTAATTTTGGGGAAAGCGGTTGATTCCTCCGCAATGCTGATCGCTCCGGGGTACTCTTCGTGAATGGCGTGGTTGAACTGGCGGATAAAGTCGATGGCCTCAAGGTTATGATTGCCACCATCCCGGTTGGGGATCCATTCCCCGTCTTTGCGGCCGTAATCAAGGTAGAGCATGGAGGCAACTGCATCGACCCTGAATCCGGAAACCCCAAAACGGTCGAGCCAGCAAATGGCACTGCCGATCAGAAAGCTGCGCGTCTCGGGTCGCCCGTAATTGAAAATCAAGGTGCCCCATTCCGCATGCCGTCCCAGCCTGGGATCCTCATGTTCGAACAAACAGGTGCCGTCGAAACTCGCCAAGGCAAATTCATCGGCCGGAAAATGGGCCGGGACCCAATCGACGATGACTCCGACTCCCGAATCCTTGCAGGCATCGACCAAGACCTTGAAATCCTCCGGGGAACCATATCGGTGAGTCGGTGCGTAAAATCCGGTAACCTGATATCCCCAGGATGCTCCGTAGGGATATTCGCTTGGTGGCAGAAATTCGACGTGGGAAAAACCCAAGTCCGCTAGGTATCGGGGTAAGCAATCAGCCAATTCCAAATAACTAAGGGGCCGGTTTTCACCTTCGTGAAATTTCCATGACCCCAAATGCATTTCGTAAATAGAAAGGGGAGATTCCTGAGGATTGCCTGGGGAAAGGGGTGACAAGGAGCAATCCCCACTCTCTCGCGCCCCCAGAGGATGAACAATGGAAGCATTCCCAGGAGGGGACTCGCACTTGAAGGCGAACGGATCGCTCTTTTCCCTCAGAACGCCGTCGGCTCCCAAAACCCTGTACTTGTATTTTTGGCCGACCCGGGCTTGGGGAACGAAAAGTTCCCGGCATCCCGAAGAACCGAGAGCCCGCATCGGAAGGGAGTTAGGATTCCATGAATTGAAATCCCCGACCAGATGCACACTCCTTGCAGATGGAGCCCATACGACGAAGGAAACACCCTCGACCTCCTCAATGGCTCGAGGATGCGAGCCGAGTTTAAGAAAAGGCCTGCGGTCCGATCCTTCGTTGAAGCCCCTCAGTTCGTCATTTTCGACCACAGGAGAAAAACGGTAGGGATCTTCCCATTCCCATTGCTCTTCCCCACTGCGGGAATGCAGACGATAGGGAAAAAGCCCGGTTTCCAGAGGCAGATGGAGCTCGAAAAAACCATTGGCGTCAAGACGCTCAAACGGATGGGTATCGTGAGTCCTCAAATCGATAAGCTCGACCCGGTCCGCGGCCGGAGACAGGCAGCGAGCAACCATTCCCTTGCCTGAACCAAGAGGGTGCAAGCCAAGGACGGAATGGGGATCCCCCGTTTCTCCGGACAGGCATGCGTCTATTTCCCTTGTGCTTATGATCATGAAAAACCTTCGAATCATAACGCCACTCGGAAACAAGTGGAAGATCAAACAAAAAGAACGGTTTTTTCATTTCTTCCTTGTTAAAGACGGGCATCCTCTCATCTTAGGCACATCGTGAAACTCGTAACCTGCCTGTTCCTTTTCCTCGCTGCGTATCTCCGGCTTATCGCCGAAACGCCCAACCCGAGCCCAAACAACGACAATGCCAAGACGATTCTGGAAGCTGAAAAGGAAGTTTATTTCGACGAAAAGATTCAAAGATTGATCGCCACACCCAAAGCCCGCCTGTCCAGTGGCAACCTCCTTCTTACCGCTGACCGAATCGAATACGATCGCAACAGGACGATGGCATTTGCATGGGGACAGGTAACTTTGACCGACGGGACACTCCGGCTTTTAGCCCAGAATTTGGAGATCGACCTGGGCTCCGGCGACTTCAAGGCTCTTGAGGTGAGAGCCGGCTTTTACCCGTGGGTCACGGAGGGTAGGGAAATCACAAGGGAGAATGATTTGATCACGAGCAAAGATTCCTCTTTCTATCTTCGGGACAGACACCCACTCGAGCCCAATTTGGGGGTTCGGCAATTGACTTTCGATCAGAACGAAAGCTCCTTCAAGGGAAAAGATGTGACCTTGCGGGTCGGGAGCAAGAAGATAGGAAAACTTCCCTCGCTATCGGGGAAGCTCGGCGAAAACCCCTTTGGCTATGGACTCCATGCGGGCAAAAGAGACCGGTTGGGGTGGTACATTGGAACGGAGGGAGAGTGGCGACTTTCCGAATCGATACGAACCCAAGGCGAACTGACGGCATATGAGAAAAGAGGTGTTTTCATCTCCCCCCGCATTGATTGGGAAACGCACGAAGATGACGGATTCCAAAGAGGCTCCATCGAAAACGGATGGATACGAGATCAAGGAGACGAGCGGGGGGAGGATCTTCGTGGAGTTGCGATTGGAGAAAGAAGAAACTATCTTCACGCATACTCCGTCAACCGGTTCCGCGAGAGGTGGCGTTTCGCCGCTCAAATGGAATGGGATGAGGACTCCGAAGTTTTCCGTGACTTCCGCAGAGATCGATTTCAGGACAAACAATGGAACGATCATTTTGGCGAACTTGCCTATGAATCCGACAATTGGACTCTCTCAACCCTGACCAGATGGCAGGCCAACAAACACGAAGCAATGGTAGAGCAACACCCGAGCGTCAGGTTCGACCTCGCTCCCACGCCTTGGCCTCACCCCAAAACTTACAACAGCCTCTCCTTCGAATTCGGCGGATTTCGGGCAAAGGATGAAACGGGGAGTCTGGTGAGCAGATCCAAAAAGCTAGATTTGGGCTATCAGCTTCAGCGCCCAATCAACTTGGGAAATGGGTTCACCTATACCCCTTTCCTCAGCTATCGGTTGCAGGACTACTCACTGGATGGCCCTGACGCCATGCGAAGCTGGGGCGAATGGGGAAACGATCTCCATTACGCAATGCATGGAGATTACGATATCCAAAACGAGATATGGAAAATCAATGGGTTGCGGCATATCCTTGATTTTTCAATCAGCCACCGCAAAATCAACCAGTTGGACTCCGAGCGGGCGGCACTCATCCCCTTGATAGACAATTCATTGATAGACTTAAATATGGGGCCGACCGACTTGTTGGACAAACTGGAGTCCGATGATCTTGAACCTTACGAGGTCGTACGCATCGGATGGGGAAACCATCTCCTTGCCCGGACCGGTGAATCTACACGCGAGTTGCTTTCCGTCCATTTGTTTCAGGATCTCTGGCTTGATACCGAGAGCGGGAACGATCTACAAAGAAACTTTCATGCCGGCGTTGCAGTTCATCCGGCTCCTTGGCTAAGCCTTTGGGGGCAAGCCAATATCGACCTCGATCGCGGAGAGACGATACGCAACAGCATGAGCGCCACCATTAGAGATGGAAGGATCAACGAATTCGAATTAGCCTACTTCAACTACCGCTCATTCAGCGACCAATGGCAATTCCAGGCATCTCACAGAATAAGCGAAAGAAAGGCTCTTCACGGAGCCTTGCGGTTACAGGGCGACCGACCCAAAATCCCATATTGGCAAATCACCCTCGAGTACAAGCCTTCAAGATCATGGGCTTGGTTCTTCGCAATTGCCGAAAGGACCGGCACGGCAAAGGAAAATGAAACCGAAGCAACCGCAAGCGTACGACTTTTTACCTTCTGATACTGGAAAAAAATATCACGTCATAATGTTGACTATACTCATGTTACGTAAGTAAGTTATACGATATGAAGGAAAGAAATCAGCATCCGCAACTTCCCATCAAAGACCCAAAGGTCATGGCCCATCTCTTTGGTTTGGGCTTGGATTCCACCGACGGGCACAAACGGATCACCCAAGCTGAGAAATTCTCCATATTCGGTGGATCCGAAAACACGCATGACAAAATGACGGAAACCCTTTGCAAAACCTTTGAGGACCTTACGATCAAAGGAAAGGCATTGGAGGAAACTTCACAAGATGAACTTTCCGATCTCATCAGCAAAAATACTCCTGAAGATTAATTGGCCCAAGACTAGCCACTCCGTTAGAAACGATCCTTTGACCACCTATTCTTATGACTGAACCAGGACCACCTCAACCACCCAAGCCCACTCTCAAACTTACCCCGAAGGAGAACGAACCACCCAAACCCGGTGATGGAGCCGGCCCCAAGTTCCGCGTTACCCGTTCGCCCTTCGCCCCCAAGGTAAAACCAGCCGATGGAACGGCTCCTGCAGCTGGCATGACTCCCGGCCCTGCTCCCGTTCCCGCCCCCGGTGCTAGTCCTGCCCCTGCTCCCGTTCCCGCCCCCGGTGCTAGTCCTGCCCCTGCTCCCGTTCCCGGTGCTGGCCCTGCCCCCCTTCCGGCCCCCGGTGCTGGTCCCATCGCTCCTCTTCCGGCCCCCGGTGCTGGTCCCATTGCTCCTCTTCCGGCACCAGGTCCAGCGGCCCCCCTTCCGACACCAGGTCCAGCCCCTTCCCTGCAAACACCCGTCTCCCCTTCACTTCCCGGTCCATCACCATCTCCTAGCCCAAGTTTGCCCGGTGGTGCTAAGCCATCATTGGAAGCTCCAAAGGGTGGTTCAACTCTTCCCCCTCCCGGAGCGGGGCCCGCCCCCATGGGTGCTCCCGGCGGAAGCCCGAACCTACCACCGCCCGGTGGAATGCCCGCATCTGCAGCCCCTCCACCCGGTGGCCCAGGGTTAGCTCCCGGCACGCCACAAGCCGCACCGGTTGCCAAGCAAAGCTCAGTCGCTCTGATCATTTTCCTAATTATGGATATCTTGTCTTTTGCCCTTGCGGTCCTATTGGTTCTCGGACTCTTCGGGATTGGCGTAGAAGCCTTTGATGTCTCTAAATAAAACACAAAAAATCACACTGCATTATAATGAGCGAACTCATTAACTTGAACAAAGAAAGCTTTTCTAAAGTAATCTCCTCGGAGAACAAGACGGTCTTGGTTGACTTTTGGGCACCTTGGTGCGGGCCTTGCAAGGCACTCACCCCCATTCTCGAAGACATCGCCAATGAGAAGAGTGAACAAGTCTCGGTTTACAAGGTCAATGTCGATGAGAACACGGATTTGGCCCAAGAGCACGGCGTACAATCGATCCCCACTCTTTTGCTTTATAAAAACGGATCTCTTTCCGAAACGATCGTCGGACTAAAATCAAAAGACGAACTGATTCAACTCATTGAGTCGTAATTTTGATTGGACAGACCGAATGGGCCAAGGGAGCTTGAATTGACATCGCTTCTAGCTTCCGCCAAACGCATAAACGAACAAAACGCCATATGCGAGTATGGCAAGAGAAGTCAGGCTTAAGCTAGAGCCGTACTCCTCCCGGGTAGAAGCTTTCGCGAGCTTTACAAAACAAAAAAGTCCGAGAGGAAACACCCAAACCAACGGGTTCATCGTACGATCGAGCCAAGGACAAACCAAGGTCGCCCCCACGATGCCGACGGCATAGAGAAGCAGGCCAAACTTCCTGCCGAAGAGGACCACCAAGGTTCGTTTCCCGACCAATTTGTCCTCCCCGTAATCCCTCGTATTGTTGACTACGAGAAGATTGTTAATGACAAGACCGATACCCAGTGCCGCCACCCAATTGGGTTCCCATTCCCCTCTGGCTCCAACGACAAGGACGTAATGGGTGCCGCAAACCGCCACGAACCCAAAAAACAATACGACGAAAAGATCGCCCAAGCCAATGTAGGCCAAGGGGAACGGTCCCCCAGTGTACCCAAGGGCAAAAATTACGCTCAATGCACCGACCCACAGGAGTTGACGGCTTGCACCCGAGGCTTCCATGAGGACGACACCTATGGCAAATGCCAAAGCCAGAATCACAAAAGAAGCCCGGATCATGGTTTTTCCCGATATCGAACCCGAGGAGACGGCCCTTGACGGACCAAGGGCTCTATTGCGATCAGCACCCCGCAAATCATCAAAATAGTCATTGGAAAAATTGGTTCCGATTTGGATCAGCAAGGAGAAAAGAACTGCCAAAACCAAAAGGACCAAGGGCAGTTTACCCGTGCTTCCATAGGCAAGGGAAGCTCCCGCGAAAACCGGTATCAAGGAGGCCACCAATGTCTTGGGACGAGCGGCCAAGATCCAACGGCGAACAGTTTCCCAAAGGGAAGCCCTCATCCGCCTACCGCGTTATGGCCAATGGAAAGCGGAAATGAGAACGGTATCTCTCCTCAACCCGCCTGAACCCATCGGTGCCCTTCGATGGGTCGGGCAACTTGTAGGGCCACTGGACATCGATTTGCAATGCCAAAAAGCCGTTGCTGGGATGATGCTGGTGGCGGTGGTCAATCGGGTATTGGGAACACTTGATGAGAAAGTACCGTTCACCCTCCGGGATCCACCTTTGGGAATAAGGTGCGGTTTCCTTGAAAGATTCCAGTCCCAACAAAGAGATGGGTTGTCCGGCGGTGGATTGGTTAAAAGGGACGCTGGCACCTCCGGAAAGACTTTGCCAAACTTCCTGCATCGCTCCCTCATCCGGCTCATTGGGGGTATTCATTTTGTATTCATCCGACTCAATTACCTGCTCGAATTCAACTTGACCACCTTTCTTTCTTGCCACAAGCAACACATTCCAGGGAGGCACGGGCTGAGGATCGTTCGGGTTAGTCCAGCGCATCGTTCCTCTTTCCACCAAGCCGAGTCCCATTCTCTCGAGCTCCACCTGCACTCCGTCAACAAGACCATAAGCAACGTTCTGCTCACGCACCTTGCCCACTCCCTGCACGCCCCACGGGAGAAAACCCAAAAGACCGCCGATGAGAAAACCGAACACCGCCAAGGCAATGACGACCTCAAGCAGAGTGAAGCCCTGCCGGGACTTCGAGACGATGGGAAGATGAGAGTCGGAAACCATATCAAGGACTTTTGAAATCGTCGGGAGTCAAGACGGCGAACCCACCGAATCTTCTCATCAAAATACCGGAAATCGTATCAGGATCAATAAAACGAATGGGTTTTCCGCTGGCGATAGGGTTCAGGCTCCCGTTCGCGATGACCAAACGAGGGGGGCGCTGAAGATTGGAACCCCCGGTTGAGGAGGGATAAATAACACTCCCCATTGAACTGAACGCCAAATAACGAAATTTCGTACCGCCTCCCTCCTTCCGCTCTCCCTTGAAGGTATCCATGAGTTCGAAATCATCATCGTTACTGCTCCAAACGCTGTATGCATCCTCTCTCCAGTCGCTCGAAACCTCGCAAAAGAAATCGTCTTCAGGCACAAAAAAAACTCCATCCGGCAGAAGCGTCCCCTGCCCCATTACCAACCATTTCGTTTCATTTGTGGTAGCACAGGTATCCTTGACCACCAGTTCGACATAGCGATGATATTTCTCAGGGTCATTTTCCTTCGAATTGATAATCAAACGGGTTTCCGCCCCCGAAAGAGCGGCCCGGGTACGGGCTTGCTGAACGAGACCAAGCACTTCTCTCTGAGCCGAACCCAATTCCTCTCCTCCACCACCAAGCAAGGTAAACCCGATAAAACCCATCATCAAACCCATCACCGCCATGACGACGAGCAACTCGAGAAGAGTGAAAGCCCTTCTGCCTGTCCAACCCTTGGTGGGCGGCACCATATGCGGGGCACTTTCCGTGTTATTCGGCATTATTCAAAATACCGATTATATCCCATGAAAAAACGTTGCCCGTTCCCGAGTCATCATCTTGCAGGACATAAAAGGCATACGGCTTGGGTATCATTTTAAGTCGATCTTCCACGGAGTTGATCGTCTCGATGTCATAATCCTCGCTGAGCGCCTCCTTGATTTCCGCAAGAGCAGAAGAGCTCAATTCGATCGTATCCTTACCCCGACCGTTGCTGGCATAGCCCTTCTGTACCAAAACGTGAATCTTTGTCCCGCCCCAACCATCTGCCAAATAGCCATCAGGACCGAAATCTTCCGTCATTTGATCGATATAAGCCCCCTTTCCCTTCTGCTTTTTGAGGGCACCGTCCAAGGTGTTCTCCCATAACTTCTTGTTGGTATCCCACTTCCTGCCTGCAAGGGCGACCACAAAAGAATCGTGGTCATCCTGATGCTCGGGACTCAACACAACGGGAACTCCTTCGTCTTCATCCAAAAGGAATGGTGGGAAATACCCGTTTTCATCATGGTATCTCGACAAAGCCCCGCCCCATTTCGAAAACCGCCCCTCGGTATCGGTTGCATGGGCCCAGTCAATGATCCCATTGTAAGACGGAATCGCAATCGAGACCAATATCCCAATTATGGCGATGACCACCAAAAGTTCTATCAAAGTAAATCCACCTGATCGTGACTCTGTTTTTTTCATCATAAATAAAGTTACTGATTCCATTTGCCTGGCTCGTTACCAGGAACATTGTCCATATCTTCATCCGCTTTCTCCGGGGTTGCTTTCAGTTCGGAATCAAAAACCGAGGATTCCCCATCCGGTCCTTTTGAGAACAACAAGAATCCAGTGTGCCCGTCACTCCGGGGATACTCGTAGACATAGGGATTGCCCCATGGATCGAGAAGAAAAACATCGGGCAATTGATCCCCCTTCATTTGCTCAAGCGTCAGGGTCACCTCCCGAATCTCCCCGTCCTCATCGCTTCCCTTGATCATCGAATCCCAATTAGGCAAGTAATCCGTGCCTCTCCGGTTCGCTTCGATCTTCTCTCCAAAACGATCCACGAGTCCCGTCAAGGCCTGAAAAAAAAGGATCCCTCTTACTTTCTCGTCTTCCGATCCCAATTTATTCGTGCGAGGATAATCCCCCACATCGCTTTTGTATTGATCAAGAGCCAATCCCATGGCCTCGATTTGGGTTTGGGCAGACTTTTTCGCCTTCGCCTTGCTCCACCAAATGTAAGCACCAAAACTCATCGAACTCAGGATGCCGATAATCACGATTACGACAAGGAGTTCGATTAGAGTAAATCCCGCTTGGCCTCTGTTTCTCATCTTTCTATGAATCTTCCCTGAGCGGTTCATTTTGTCAACGAAATCGTGCGAAGGAAATCCTAGCCAAAAAACTTGCCGAATACGGAGCGGACTCTTGAGACGGCGGTCCTGACTTCCGGAAAGCCAAGAGCCCTAAGCACGAGAAAATGTATCAGCACACCAACCGGAATCAAGAGACACAAAGTCCAAAGATCGCCAATTCGCGATTCCTCGATTTCAAGCGAAGAACGGAGGGAAAAAATGGCGATGCCCATGACAAGGGAAGACAACACCCCGCCCAGAACAAAAAACGGCCTCGGTTTGAGATAGTGCAAAAGGGGAATTTCCTTGAGCTGCCAAAGCAAAAAAGCCAATTGGGCAAATGCAGCGCCGACATTGGCCCAGGCCAAGCCCATCACTCCATATTCCCTCATCAGGGAAACACACAGGACAAGGTTGATGACAAAGCTCGCGATTGCAGCCAAAAGAGGAGGCTTCATCTGCTTGCGGGCATGAAATGCCTTTACGATGAAGGCAGACAGTGCATAGAACGGCAAAGCGACGACGGAAACCATCAGCACGCGGGCGGCTTGATCCACGTCGTCGCCTGCAAACAGCCCATACTGAAAAAGTACGCTCAAGATAGGTTCCGCCAACAAACCCAAGCCGATCGCTGCAGGTAAGGTGACCGAAAGGGTCAATCGGAATCCTTGGGCGAAATGATTTTCAAATCCCTTTCTGTCAGCCAGTCCGGAACTTCTTGCCAACTCGGGAAAGAGCACGGTCGACAAGGCGATAGCGAAAACGCCCAGCGGCAATTCGATCAACCGGGCCGAGAGAAAAAGATAAGGCAAGGCCCTCTGGTCATCAAGTGAATAGGCAAGAACCCTTGATACAAGAATGTTAACCTGGGCAACGGCCGCCCCCAGGGCTCCGATCCAAAACAGCGTTTTGATTTTGCTTAATTGCTCGGAATTCCTCAAATCGAAGTTCCAATTCCAGCCTTTTTGGCTCCTCAACTGAATCCATGGCAAGCACAACTGCAAAAGGCCTCCCACCACAACGCCGACGCAAAGCGAGGTGGCCAACTCCATGCCTTCTGCGTTGAGCACCCACTTCCCGATCATCATGGAACCGATCATCGAAAGGTTCAGGATGATGGGCGAAAATGCCCCCGCAAAAAATGATCTGTGCGTATTCAGAGCACCGACAAGCACTGCGGACATGCAAATGAACAGAACATAAGGAAAGACAATCGCGTTGAGAAAGGCCCCGCTCTTCCACTTTTCATCCGTTAGCCAAGTTTGCCAACCCAGCCAGGAAAGCAGGCATATGATCAAACTAAGCAAGAGCAGCAAAAGGCCGAGCCGGGAAAGAACTTGATTGAGTATTCGGTTAGCCAGACTCAATCCTTGGCTTTGGAGGTTTTCGGCATAAACCGGGATAAAAGCGGAACTCAGCGTACCTTCCCCAAGCATTCTTCGAAAAAGATTCGGCAAGGTGAAGGCGAGAATAAAGGCCGCAGCGACGGCTGAAGAGCCAAAAAAAGAAAAGAAGAGGATATCGCGGAACAAGCCGAGTATTCGGGACAGTGCGGTTAGGCCACTGACCAAGGAAAGGTTTCGTGAAAACTTACTCATTTGCCGCAGAAAAAATGGCGCCGACCGGCGGCGTTTTCTTGGGATTGAAAGACAAGGTCAAAGTCCAGACTCATCCAGCGACCAAGGCAATCGCCTGCAACTTGAAGTTTTATCGACCGGCGAGACATTCGGCCAATAAAGCGCGGGCTTCTTCTTCCGGGCCTTCGTGATCCTGCTCCTGAGCTATTCTCACCGTTCCCTTGAGGATTCTTTGAGCATCCTCCATCTCTCCGGTTTTCATTTTCACTTTGGCCAAAAGCAAAGAAGCGATCATCCAATCCGGTCTTTTTTGCAGACAAAGCTGAAGTTGTTCGATGCATTCCTCCCACCCCTCTTCATCCCAAAGAGCCTGAGCCAAGCTGAAGCGAAAAAGATCGTTTCCCGGATTCGCTTCCAATTTTGTCCGGAAAAGGGAGCTTCGCAGACTCATGAGGAATCCTTTAGAGGAATCAAGAAACTTTCAGGCAGACGACAGTGGAATTATCAGTGCCACCATTCTGATTGGCAAGGTCGACAAGTGCATGGACGAGCGGTTCCGGTTCCATACCCTCCATCATTTTCTCTATTTCAGGCATCTCCACCATGTTCGTCACCCCATCGGAGCAAACCAAGTAAATGTCCCCGGGGGAAAGTTCACGCTCCCCAAGATCCACCTCGAAATCAATGTCTTGTCCCATGCATCTGGTCAAGGTGTGCATGTAATGCTCCGGCATGTCGCGAGCGGCTTCCGGACCGTGTTTGTCGATCAGTTCGTCACCCAAAGTATGACATTTTGAAATCTTGTTCAAACCTTGGCCGTTCTTCAAGAAAATCGAAGAATCGCCGACATGGGCGTACAGTAGCTTTCCATCGGTTATGCGAAGACCCGAAAAGGTTGTGCCGATTCCATTTTCCCCACTGACCAGGGAACCACACTCAACAATGTTCTGGTGCACGACATGGGCGATTTCACGGAACTCCGCACCCGTGGTACAAGAATCGGCTCCATTTACCAAGGAGCCAAAAAATCGAACTGCCAAACGACTGGCCAATGCTCCGTAGGGAAGCCCGCCCACTCCGTCTGCAACGGCAAAGATCCCTTTATTCTCGTCAACTACAAACGAGTCCTCGTTGTTGTCGCGTACGAATCCGACGTCGCTATGACCATGTGAAGTGATGAACATATTCTGGGATAATTGTTGGGCTAATCCAATTAGGATTAAAAGCATTGAAGACGTCAATTTTCAAAATTCAATCAAAAAAACCGATTGCCCACTGAAGCGGCCCCTTACTGAAGGAGTTCATCCGAAGAAAAAATCTCGTAGTTTTGTTTCGGCAATTCGTTGAGAAAGCTTTTTCCATAGTTTTTCCTCAGGATACGAGAATCGAGAACAACCAAGTCACCGACATCTGTCTGCGACCGGATCAACCGGCCGATGCCCTGCCTGAAGCGAATGACGGCGGAAGGAAGAAAATGCTCGGCAAATGAACTTTTGCCCTGCTCGCGCAAGAGCTCGGTCTTTGCTTCCAGCAAAGGATGACCAGGGTTTTCAAAGGGCAAACGGGTGACGATAACTTGGGACAGAGCCGGTCCCTTGGCATCAAAGCCCTTCCAAAAGCTTTCGGCACCGAGAAGCAACACGTCCCCTTCGGTCATCAATCGGTTCCGGAGATCAGTCCGCGAATACCCTTCGCCTTGAGCATAAAGAGATCGGCCAAGTTTTTCCCACCGGGAGCGAAGGGCATGAAAACAGTGCTGCAAGTCCGCGTAATTCGTAAAAAGGACAAGAGTCCCACCCTCTATCCCGGCTGAACATGCATGAATCATTTCGGACAGGCAGGTAAGATAAGGCATTCGATTTTGCCCAGTGGGCTCAGGGCAATCCGAGAGAATACGCACCTGCAGATTGGATTCGAAATCAAAGGGGGAATTCACGATCCCCTCGCAAACCTCTTCCGCTCCGACCAAGGACTTGAAGGAATCGGCCTTCCCCTTGCGCGTAAGGGTGGCGCTTGTCATGACAATGGAAGACGGTTTTGAAAAGAGACGCTCCCGCAAGACCTCGGCGATTTCAAGAGGGGCGCTCCGCAAATGAATGATTTGATTTTTCTTACCCGTCCTCTCGAGCCAATAAACGGCCTTCCCGTCCTTCAACTCAACGATTTCGGACAATCCGTTCAAGTATCCCTGCACTCTCTTGGCCTGATCCTTAAGCTCGATTTTCAACGACTCGTCTTCGGTTATCTCGGCCACTTCGACCAAGGATCTGCACAATTTGCTCAGGGGAGGAAAAACCTCCAAAGGCAAAACACCTGCCTCTCTTAGACGAACCCGATCTTGATTGCCCAGGGATTTGACATGGAGGTACTGGAAGAAATCGGCCACCGCAAGTTCTGCGTCCTCCACGGCATCAAAATCACGCGGGCGACCTGCCTTTGCCAACAAACCCTTTCTTTTCTTTGAATTATAGATTTTCCGAATCGAGGTTTCCAGCGCCCAAGAACTGATGGATAGGCCCAAGTGCTCACTGGCCACGTCGGCCATTTCGTGAGCTTCGTCGAAGACCACGAAGTCATCGGCGAAAAGAACACCCTCTTCGTCGTCCCGGGGCCCAAAACCCGCCCCCATGAGAGAAAAAAGCAAACTATGATTGACGATGACCAAGTCCGCTCTATCGACGGCGTCTCGGGCTCGACGATAAAAACAAGTGTCCGGACTGCATCTCTTCCCCGAGCAAATCGAAGAATCCGCGTTCACCGCATCCCAGACAGCGCCCATAGGGGAAGGCGACAGTTCTTGTCGAATACCCTCCCGAGCCTCCGTATCCGCCCATTGGGCAATCCTTTGCAGTTCGGCTCTTTGAGCGCCTTCGAACAATTCGCTCTGGCCAGCCATTGTCTTCCGCAAGCGGGTGGAGCAAAGATAATTCGCCCGACCGACCAACAATGCGCACTTAAAATCGGCCAATTCGGACAAATGCGGAATCTCCTTGATCAACTTCCGGAGCGCCGGAATATCCTTTTCCAGCAACTGTTCCTGCAAACTTATTGTATTGGTGGCCACGACGCACGGTCTCTTCCTCGTTCTGGCAAACAATATCGCGGGAACCAAGTAGGCCAAACTTTTCCCCACTCCCGTCCCCGCCTCGAAAAGCAAATGATCCCCACGGACCAAGGAACGGCAGACCGAGCCGGCCATTTCTGCCTGCTCCTGCCGATAATCGAAGTCCAAGACCTGTTCCAACCATCCGCCGGACTCAAAAACAGCATCCACCTCCTTGGTCAAATCAATTGACGAATCCTCGTCGGAGGCATCTCCCAAAACTCGAATCATCGGAAAGCAAGTGCACTCAAGATATCCGCCCTCTGCCTTAACGGCTACGGCCGAACGAAGGGATTGCTTCCCCGCTCGATTTCAACGCTTGTATCCGGCCCATGACCGGGTAGCAATTTCGTCTGCCCCGGCAAGATGTATACTTTTTCCCTGATCGAACGTTCGAGCAAGGCAAAGTCACCCCCCGGAAGATCCGCACGCCCGATGCTACCGGAAAAAATGACATCTCCGACGAAGCAAATCCCTTCGTCAGGGATCCAAAACACGACGTTGCCCGGACAATGCCCCGGACAATGAAAAATCGTGACTTTCCGGCCCCACAAATCCAAGCTGGCGCCCTCTTCGATCCAGCGGGTAATTCCAATCGGGCTAAATTCCATGCCGGGCATTGCAAAAGCCGACATGACTGCGGGTTGTTCAAAGAGCATTTTGTCATCCGAATGCCCGAGGACATCCACCCCCACCCCAGCCAATTCACTTGCCCCCGCCATGTGATCCCAATGGCCATGGGTAAGCCATATTGCACACAAAGTCAGACCGTTTTCCGCCAGAACAGGCCCGATCTCTGCGGCACAATCGGGAGGAGCGTCGATCAATACCGCTTGGTTCCCTCCGTCCTCCCAAAGCAGATAGGCATTTGTGCCGATCGGCCCCAACTCCATCTTTCGCACCACAAGTTTGCTCATAAAAAACCCATTAGCGCCAGACCGCCGAAGAGCCAACACCAATCAAACGCAAAATCTTTTCGCTTGATCGAAAGCCCATTGATTTTCGAAAGGTGCATGCCTTGCCAAGGGTCCCACCACCCCTTTTTACATTGCCATTCCCGGCCAAATGAAGATTTCTCGATGACGTGTTAACAACGAGATTCATAAGGCTTGCCATTTTGATTGCGCTTTTGCAGACAAAAGCGTTTGGGCAAACCGTATCGATCACCGGTTCGCCTGCCCTCGAGACCGGGGGCAGCGTCTCTTTCCCGGGCTATTACGGTTTGGACACGGCACTTTATCCACCGACTGACATAACGGATTCGAGCGGAAACACTTACGGCCTCTGGTTTTCCACTTCCTCATCCGTTTACATGGGGCAAACCGTATACCTTTTCGCAACCCCAAGCTCGGGCTATTCGTTCGCAAGTTGGTCCGGCGACTCGAACAGCACCCTCAATCCCCTTGCCATAACGGCTTCGAGCGATCTTAATGTCTCAGCCAACTTCCAGTTGCTCGACTACAACGTGACGTCGCAAATTACGGGGGATGGCAACGTCAGCGGGACCGGAACTTACGGCTACGGCTCTCAATCCACTTTGGTGGCGACTCCGGGCTCGGGAAACGCCTTCCTGGGTTGGGACCTTTATGATTCGACCAATGCGACTTGGACGGCGGCGGGCGGAACCGGAACTCTCGTCGAAACCTTGCAGACCTCGGCATGGGTTTATCAAGACACCTATTTCCACGCCTACTTCAGCCCTGAGGTTTCTCTCTCCGATTCAAACTTGACGGAATCGCTCAAGGCTTACTTGGGGAGCTACCCCTACGCCCTTTATTTCTCCGGTGTCCCCATCGGAGCCGCCCCGGAAACGCTTACTCAGGCCCACATGGAAAGCATTTCCGCCTTCACCTCCTCCGGAAAAACCATAACCGACCTGGAAGGCCTTCAGCATGCCAAGAACCTGGCCTCACTGATCTTACCGAACAACGGGATCCGGGACCTGTCCCCCCTGACCGGGCTTTCCGGCCTGAGCTACTTGGATTTGAGTTCGGGTGGTTCCATCACCGACTTGCAGGAGATTTCCAGCCTCTCCTACCTGACCTACCTGTACTTGGACAAACACCGGATCTCAAGCATCACCCCCTTGATCGACTTGCCCTATTTGTATCACCTGAAAATCAAGGGGAATTTTCTCGATCTCTCCAATCTCGACCTGCAGACCGAAATCTACAATTTGAGAAGCCGGGGGGTAACCGTCGAAGTCGAAAGACAAGTGCCCAAGCCGGTCCAAGACCTCACGACCGGAATGGATACCCAAAAGGCTCAGCTTCTGCTTAGCCCGAATGACGCCCAAGCCAACTTCGTTTTCGCCTTGGAACTCTTGCTTAATTTGCTTGAAGACAACGCCTCCGGCTCCCTGAAATCCCTGGCTCTCTCCCTCGGAGCCACCGATACCATCCGTTCGTTCACCCTCCCTGACCTGTGGCTCGAAGACTTGGATTACGGCGAGCAAACCAATTCTGCCTTCGAATATTCGGAGGTTGAGACCTACCTTGAAAAAACCCTGCTCAAGACTCTCGAGATCGCGGATCTCCACCTTGGGAGAATCACCGACGAGAACACCTATATAACTCTCACGCAGGATTTGACCGGACTCGAACAAGTCATCTACGCGGACATCGGAGACGTGCGTTTGCTAAGAGCCATGATCCAAGGGCTTTCCGGCTTGATTCAAATCGTATTGAGCCACGAGTGGCCGATGACGGCGGGAACCGCCAAATCCATGCATGACTCGGGCATCGTGACCTTGGAGTCCCTTTTCGACTCCTCGGAACGGTTCGGGAAGCTCAAGAATCCGAACAGGCTGACCGAAGCGAGAAAAAACCTGGAAAGCGCAATCACTCTTTACAAGTCCGCATCCGTTTACCTGCTTTACCGGATCGCCGAACAAAGGTTCTTCAACCTCTCGAACGAGGACTTGGAGGCAGAAGAGCAATTCCGGCAAGACTTGGACCACGCCCTGGCTTCCTTCGACTACCAATACGACATGAATTCGTCGAACGATTCCAAAACCGACGCCTTCCATCTCCAGAAGTTCTTTTCTTCCAAGGTCGACCTCGCCGCCGCGCTCCCCCCCGCAGTGGGAAACAAATTCGAATCCGCCGAGGTAACCGATCCAACTTTCGGTGGCCTCTTGCCCTACTGGACAAATGAAACGCTGAAGGAAAAAATGCAAAAGTCCGACTTACTGGCAAATGATTCGATCGAGGGCGCCAAGGCAGTTCCCGGGGCAAGTAACTGGAACCAATCCAACTGGCTCGGCTACTTCTACCTGCCCGCGAGGACCGATACGGGCAACTTCTGGATGTATCACCGATCCCTTGGATGGGTCTACCTGTCCTCATCTTCGCCCTCCGATGTCTGGCTGTTCAGGGAAAGTTCCCAGGCGTGGCTTTGGACGAAAAAATCCACTTTCCCCTATCTCTACGAAGAAAAGACAAAGAGTTGGTTTTACCTCACGCAGACGGGAAGCCTGATGCAATGGGATGGAACGACTTGGATCGATTCGCAGTAAGGAAAGTCTCCGACGGATTCGCTCAGACCGTTTGCCTTCATCGCGGCGGAAGGGATAAACGATTGGACGTAGAATTGTTTTTCCAATACAAGCAATCCATGAAAAGCGCATACGAACTAGCCATGGAGCGAATGGGCGGCGGAGACGACAAACCCCTGACCGACGAGCAAAAGGAGCAAATCGCGGAAATCGGCTCCAAATACAAGGCCAAGATCGCCGAGCGGAAGATCTTCCTTGAAAAGAGCGTACAGGATGCACTCGCTCAAGGGCAACAGGAAGAGGCGGAGGAAGCCCGTAAAATCTTGGCTCAGGAAGTGAGTTCCCTCGAATCGAAGGCCGAAGCGGAAAAGGAAAAAGTCAGGAACTCCTGAAATCCGCCACTAAGCTCCCTTCTTCGCCCGATAGGAGAGAATATAAAGCATGGCGAGGGGGATGCCGTAGTCTCCCCAACGCTCGATCCATTCGAAGATATTGACGATCCCCATGCCGGAAACTGTGTCCGCCGGGACATAGAGGAATTCGGTGAAGAGCTTCCATCCGAGGGCAAGGAAGATCAAGGGGCGGATAGGTGCCACGAAGATCAGAACCCCCAAGGCGAATTCGGCATAGCCGATTTGAGAAATGATAGTAGCATCGGCAGGCACTCCGATCGATTTCCAATGGTTGATGAGCATCTGTTTGCCCTCAGCGTCTGGCATCAACTCGTTTTGGACAACGAAACCAAAACCGGCATGCCCGATGAGAAGCAGTGCCAGGCAAAGCTTGCAAAGAAAGAAGATGGTGTCGATCGTCGAGTCCTTGATCTCCGGTTCCTTGTAGCCACTGAGCAAATCCTTCCTCCTTACGGCAAAGGCACCTCCCATGACCAAGAGCATGAAGGGAGGCCCCCAATTCCCCGCTCGCTCCCAAAACTCCCAAGTCTGAGTCTTGTCGGGACGAGCTTCTTTCCTGATCTCCACGACCCATTGTCCCTCCGTCACCTCAACCGGTTTGTCGAGATTCCCCGCCAAAGGACGGAGAATAGCCGTCCAGAGCGCCCACAAGAACATCCACAGAATAATTGCCCGGTTAGGACGCCAAAGGAGAAGCAAGGCCATGGCAATGTCGAAAGCCCCGATGAACCGCTGCAGGGCCCATGCAAGCTCGCCCTCGATGCCTTGCGAAGCGAAGAACGGAAGCCAGCCCTCCTTGGTGATCAAGCCCCAGGTGCCATGCCCGATGAAGCACAAAGCGACCGTTATGCGCAAAGTCCAATTCAATTGAACCTGCAAGGTCCTCCGGTCTCCGGAATGCGGGCTGAAAAGACCGTGAAGAAAGAATTCCTTGGCATTCATAAAAAAACTCATGACAGGTTTCTAGAAAAAGGGAAGCCCAGAAGAGTTATGCCTATTGACCTTGCTGTTCGAATCAAGTAGCGCTTCGTCCATGAACGTTTCAATCTTCGCTCGCCTGCTCATCGGTACGCTTGCAACAATTCTCGCCGTCTTGCCCCTCCAGTCATCTTTCTCTCAGTTGGACGACGAATCGCACGCCAAGCTCAGGGACTTCGGCAATTTTTTCGACGACCCAAATGCTACAGGACTGCAAAGCGCCAAGCTGTTTTTGTCTTACCAGCATCAGATCGGACATATCGACGGCGAGGACTCCGCCGGCAAGTCCTTCGACGACGACTTCGAGGAATTCCGCAGGTTCTGGATGGGTCTGTCGGGTAAATTCGGAACCTATTGGAAGTTCAAGGTAGTCAGTCAATTGTCCAACGACCGTCACAACTACCCCGCAAGTTCTGCCGGAAACTATCGCCAGTGGGGGCACGAAACCTTCCGGGCCGCAAACATAACTTTCGATGCAGGAAATTTTTGGGACGTGACTTCGGTTGATTCTTTGGAGCTAGGCTATGGCAGGCGGACGGGCCGAATGGCAGATGAATGGCAACGATCCTCCACCGTCATCAACTGCTTGGAGCGCTCGTCCTTCTCCAACAAACTTTGGCTATACGACAAGGAAAAAGGAAATCCAATGGCAACGTGGGTAAAGTGGAAAAGCGGGATTCACACCTTCGACACCGCGGTTTTTTCCGGCACTTACGAAGATTATATTGGTGGATGGGAGGACAGCAAGGTCTACTACGCCTCTTGGTTGGGCGACTATTCCGAGACTAGCTCCTACGATCTGCACGAATATTGGATTTCTTACTACAAACAAGACGGGAGTGCGTCCGAAGACCATTTGGCTGGCGGTATGGATTGGGCCATTTCCTTCGTCAATCGAATCGGAAACGATCCTTGGTCGTTGCACAGCACCCTGGCATTCGGCGACAATGGCAACCTGACTAAAAGCGGGGCAACCAAAAATGTTGACCAGCAAGGTGACTTCTGGGGTGTCGTACTCATGCCCATGTATTGGCTTAATGACGACAAGATCAAACTGGTCGGTCGCTATCTTTACCAAACCTCCGACCAATCGGATGGGCTCAACCTGAACAGTCGCTACGCTACGCTCGCCGGGACCAGAGACCCGACCTTGAATGTCAACAGTGGTCGGGGAGACAAACATCAGGCTTTCTACCTCGGGCTCAACTATTACCTTTCCGGAGAACACTTGAAGGTCATTAGCGGAATTCAACATGACGACCTTAGTTCGGCGGGGGCAACTCAATACCAAGGTTGGACCATCGGAAGCAGCTTCCGGATTTGGTTCTGAACGTTAACTCGCAGGATATAACGCAAAGGCGATTGAATTCAGTCGCCTTAAAAAACACTCGCTCAACCCGAGCCCTTCCCCAAGGATAGGCAGATGAGTCGAATCCCCATCCCTTTACTCCTACTGGCAGTCGCTTGCTCGGCCAGTTTTTGCTTCGCCGCAAGAAAACCAAGCTTCATTCTGGCCATGGCGGACGATCAAGGCTGGGGAGAAATGGGGTACCAAGGACACAAGGTCCTGAAAACTCCGCATTTCGACGACATGGCGAAATCCGGATTACGCTTCGATCGGTTTTACGCAGCCGCACCCGTATGTTCCCCTACCCGCGCAAGTTGCCTGACCGGACGACACCCCAACCGGATGGGCGTATTCAAGTGGGGGCACCCCATGCGCACCGGAGAAACAACCATCGCCGAGGCCTTAAAGAAAGCGGGATACGCAACCGGCCACTTCGGCAAATGGCACCTCGGTTCAGTTCGATCCGACAGCGCCACCTGTCCGGGAGCGAATGGATTCGACCAATGGGCTTCCTCTCCCAATTTTTATGAAAACAGCCCGCTATTCAGTCAGAACGGCAAGGTCATCGAGACAAAAGGTGAAAGCTCCATCGCAACCATGGATCTCGCTCTCCGTTGGATAAAGAAAATGTCTGAAGGTGAAAAACCCTTCCTCGCCGTCATTTGGTTTGGGAGTCCCCACAGCCCCCACCAAGGAGTGGATGAATTCATGAAGCCATATCAAAAGGAACCAAAAGCGCTCCAGCACTTCTATGCGGAGATTTCAGGCATGGATGCGGCAATGGGCAATTTGCGTAAAGGCCTCAGGAATCTAAAGATTCACGAAGACACCCTGCTTTGGTACACGAGTGACAACGGTGGACTGAAGTCCAACTCGATGGGCGGACTCTCGGGGAAGAAAGGAAGCCTGCTCGAAGGCGGAATACGCGTACCCGCAATCCTTGAATGGCCTAGAAAAATCCCTGTCGCCAGAAACACTTCAACTCCATGCAACACCTCCGACTTCTACCCAACCCTCCTCGAGCTCGCAGGAGTTACCAATCTCAAGGAGCAACCTCTGCTTGACGGCATAAGCCTGCTCCCGCTCATAGAAGGAAAAGTCAAAGCCCGAAAGAAAGCGATGGGGTTTTGGGACTACCCCGCCGCCGGACGAATCCGGAGAGCTCGAGCCATGCTCGAAGCTTTGCAAAAAGAGCAGCAAGCCGGCATAGTCAAACCCGCCCCCAAGGAAGGCCATGTGTCAAAACAATATCCAATGAAAACTTTTCCGGGTTCAGCCGCATGGATCGATGGCGACTGGAAATTGCTTAAAACCAAGAGCGCTTCAAAACTTTTCAATCTCTCGAAGGATCCGACCGAAAAAAACAACCTATCGGACGATCACCCGGAAAAAGTTGCCTCGATGCAAAAAGCCCTCCTTTCCTGGCAACGATCGGTCACTCATAGCCTCAACGGAAAAGACTACGAAAAATGAGCCCCTGCCGAGCAAACCCAAATCCAGTCGATTCACCGCAAGACCTCGCCAAGCCCACTTGCGAATCCTAAAACCGTTCGAATGAAAGTAAACAACTTGGATTACCGAACCATTTGGCTCGACGAATCAAATGAGCGCGTTGTCCGCATCATCAACCAGTTAGTCCTCCCCCACGAATTCGAAATTATCGAATTGGCAACTGCCGAAGATGCCGGGGTTGCAATTCTCGAAATGCAGGTCAGAGGGGCTGGATTGATCGGGGCAACCGCTGGTTTCGGGATGTATCTGGCGTCCCTGCAAGCTGGAAACGAAACCTTTGATCAAGACTTGATCCGACAGGCGGAAAAACTCAAGTCCACCCGCCCCACTGCATCAAACTTAGCCTGGGCGGTGGATCGCATGCTCGCAAAGATGTCCACAGGCAAAACCCCGGAAGAAAAAAGAACGATCGCGAAAGCCGAAGCACAAGCCATTGCTGACGAAGACGCGGATTTCTGCAGGAGAATTGGCGGATACGGAAAGACCATTATTGCCGAAATCAGTGCCCGCAAAGAAGGAGCTCCAGTCAACGTGCTCACGCACTGCAATGCAGGGTGGCTTGCGTTCGTGGATCACGGTTCGGCCACCGCACCAATCTACGCGGCGCACGACTCCGGCATAGACGTTCATGTCTGGGTAGATGAAACCAGACCCAGAAATCAAGGCGCCAGCTTAACCTGTTGGGAGCTTGGGCAGCACGGGGTCCCACACACTCTTGTCACCGATAATTCGGGTGGTCATTTGATGCAACACGGCTTGGTTGACATGGTCTTGGTCGGAACCGATCGAACGACTGGAACCGGTGATGTTGCCAACAAAATCGGGACCTATTTGAAAGCGCTCGCCGCCAAGGACAACGGTGTTCCCTTTTATGTCGCCTTGCCCTCCTCGACTTTTGATTTCTCAATCCGGGATGGGGTGGAAGAAATCCCCATAGAGGAAAGATCGACCGATGAGGTCACTTTTGTAACCGGCTTATCAAAAACAAGTGGAGAATTGACAAGCGTTCGGCATTGCCCGCCAGAAACCAAAGCGAAAAACTGGGGTTTCGATGTCACGCCTGCAAGACTCGTTGACAAGCTCATCTGCGAAAGAGGAATTTGCGATGCCTCGGAAGATGGAATCCTCTCGCTCTTCCCCGAAAAACGAAAAGACCCCACCAGCCCATGAAAAACCTTTGGAATGACAAGGATGCGACAAGCTTCCAAGCCAAGGACGGAGAACTCGGTTTGCGCGTCTACACTTCGCGTTTACTTGGAGAAAACAAAAGACTCGTTCTTGTTGGCGGTGGAAATACCTCCGTCAAACTCACCGAGAAAAACATCCTCGGAGAGGAAGCCGAACTCCTCTACGTCAAGGGAAGCGGCTGGGATCTATCAGACATCGAGGCACCAGGATTCGCCGGGGTACGCATGGATCATTGCCTGAGCCTTCTCGAACTCCCCGAGCTTTCCGATGCATCGATGGTTAACGAGCTCAAGCTCCACTGCACTCTTCATTCCGCACCTACTCCTTCCGTGGAAACGCTCCTTCATGCCTGCCTTCCCTTCAAATACGTCGATCACACCCACGCTGACGCAGTCGTCACCTTGACCAACCTGAGCGATGGCGAGTCGCGCGTCCGCGAGATCTACGGCGACCGCGTTCTCTACGTCCCCTACGTCATGCCTGGCTATGAACTCGCAAAGCATTGCTCCGACCTTTGGAAACGGGATGGACGGGACGACCTACTTGGCATGGTCCTTCTCAATCACGGAATCTTTTCCTGGGGCAAGGATGCCCGTGAATCGTACGAGCGCATGATTTCTCTCGTTTCCCTCGCCGAAGAATACCTGGCAAGCAAAGGACATGAGAGATTTTCTTCCCCCATCCCCGAGACTGTTCCTTTCATTGAATCAAAGAACGATCCCCTCGAACTGGCTACCATTCGCAAGGAAATATCCGATGCGGCAGGTTTCCCGCTCCTATTGAGAAGAAATCTGTCGGACCGAGCGCTCGAATACGCCCGCCACCCGGAATTCCCCAAAGCGCACCAGCGTGGCACCGCCACCCCCGATCACGTTATCCGCGTAAAACGATCGCCACTCATCGGTCGTGATGTGAAAGCCTACGCCGAAAATTACCGTCAGGCTTTTCAACGGAACGCAGCACAAACCCCGGGAGGGGAAGCCCTCGAGATGCTTGACCCTGCTCCACGGCTCGTACTCGACCCACAACTCGGACTCCTCGCCGCCGGACGCCGGCCAGGAGAATGCAGGGCGGCTGAAGCCATAGCCCTGCACACTTTCGACATTGTCGAGAGCTCCGAAACCCTTGGCGGATACAAACCGGTAGGGGAACTTGATCTTTTCAAGATGGAGTACTGGGAACTTGAGCAGGCAAAGTTAAGGAAACAGGTAACTTCAGCTCCTTTTGCCGGCGAAGTGGCGCTTGTCACGGGATCTGCCTCGGGGATTGGCAAAGCATGTGCAAGTGCCCTACGGACTCGCGGAGCCGTCGTCACGGGTCTTGACTTGACCGAAGATCAAAGCACCCCCGATTTCCTCTCCCTCGTTACCGACGTCACTGATCCGTCCGCCCTCAAGAACGCCCTTGCCCGCACCGCCTATGCTTTCGGCGGTCTTGATATTCTCGTCCTCAACGCCGGTCTGTTCCCCCCGCCCAGTCCCCTTGCCGAATTGGACGACAAGCTATGGAAACGAACGTTTTCGATCAACCTCGACGCTAACCAGCTACTCCTCCGTCTCGCCTACCCACTCCTCCGCCAGGCTCCGAACGGTGGCCGCGTCCTAATCGTCGCTTCCAAAAACGTTCCGGCACCAGGTCCGGGAGCAGCAGCCTATTCGGCATCCAAAGCCGCCCTTACTCAACTTGCCCGGGTAGCCGCTCTCGAGTGGGCATCCGACAACATTCGCATAAACGTCCTCCATCCCAACTCCGTTTTCGACACAAACTTGTGGAGCCCCGAAATTCTTGCCAGCCGGGCAGCCGCCTACGGCTTGACCGTCGAACAGTACAAGCGTCGCAACCTGCTCAAGGCCGAGGTTACTTCCTTTGACGTGGCTGAGGCGGCCGCCGAGCTCTGCGGTCCCCGTTTTGCCAAAACCACAGGAGCGCAACTGCCCATCGACGGAGGCGAGGAAAGAGTGATTTGAATTTTCGGCTCAAGGCAAAAAGGCCGGTTATTGACTTCCCGAAAAACCCGTACTTAGTTAATTAGCCATACCTTATTGCTTTGAATGCAAGGGTTTTGCGCCGGGGTTGATTGAAATCTGCCCCGAATGCAATGCACCTTACCGGAAAATATCCTCGCCTGTAAAGGGCACTTGGGAATACGAGGATTTCACCCTTCAGCAACACAAGGACATTCTGACTAAATTCCCACTGTTTCTCCAAATGATCAATCCGGCCAGGGTTTTGGAAATCCGGACGGGACACGGGGATTCAGCCTTTTCCTGAGAAATTCGTTGGACGAGATGGGGTTGCGGAGGTTCCCATCAAGTCGTTCGAAGTAATCGAACGCGAGTGCTACGAGAAATTGAGATCCCATGGCGTGAAAGTAAATATTCAAAACCTCTTTGACGCGAGCTACTCGGAGCTTGAGGAAAGAGAGCTGATCGAGACCTATGTGCAATCTCCCGGAATCAGCCTCGTTCTTTGCGACGGTGGAAACAAAAGAATGCAATTCAACATCCTCTCCGCTTTGCTCAAGGAAGGGGACTTCATCATGGCCCACGATTATGCTCCGGACCTTCGGTGTTTTAACGAGCGTATCAAGGGGAAAAGATGGAATTGGTTCGAAATTGAGGATTCTCACATCGAGGAAGCGTGCAGAGCAAACGACCTTGCCTCCTTCGAAGAGATCGATTTCACGGACATCGTATGGGTCCGCAAATACAAGGAGAAACTCGAAGGGGACGCAACCTGAACGCTATCCGTCTTGCCTTGCTTCGAGCAAGTATTCTGCTGGCCAGTTCGACAATGGCCCAACAAAAGCGGGCCTTTATTGTCGGACAAGAGAAGCGTCTCGAGAAAAAAACGGACTTGATGACTTCTGGCTGAATTTGTCACCGCCTTTCATTTCGAAAAGCCGTTTTTGATTACAATACATTTTGATTTTTGTAATGGTTTTTTCTAGCGGACGGAGGTTATAATCATCCCATGAAATCGCATGAAGTTCTCAAGGGGTCCATGGAGCACGTCGGGGTCAAGACCATTGCCTCGGACCTCGGGGTCTCTCCTTCCCTCCTTTACAAATGGTGCCAACCCGGGGGCGAGCCAACCGACAGCGGAGCCACCAACCCGCTCGACCGGCTTGCCAAAATCTTCGAGGCCACGGGGGATGAGCAAATCATTTCATGGCTCTGCCAAAAAGCGGACGGTTTTTACTGCCCAAATCCCAAGACCGATGAAAACGCGACCAAAAACTTGTTCGCTCACACTCAAAAACTGGTCAGCGAGTTCTCCGACCTTCTGCAAATCGTGTCGGCGAGCTATTCCGAAGACGGAGAAATCTGCACCGCCGACAGCAAAAGAATTCGACGAGAATGGGAAGACTTGAAATCGGCAGGTGAATCCTTCCTCAAGGCATGTGAAGAGGGAGATTTCGGCAAGCCATGATTCGATCGCCGGAATTCAATCTCAAGTGACCAAGCAAAAGACCAACATGCTGAGCCGAATCAATACTTGATCACCCAACAGCGTCCTTGGGGAAAATGCTCGACCTCTGCCGCCGAAATCCATCGTTCGCGGTATCTTTCTCCCCACGAATCGGTAAAGGCGATTTCTTCGGTTTCCTTGTTGTAACCATAAATAATGCAGATGTGTCTGCTATACAGAATATGGTGTCTCGGCCTTTTGAGGACACCCTCGGACTCTTCCCCTACCGTTTTATCCAATCCTTCGGGTCGACCGACTTTCTTTCGCTAGTCCGACTATTCGCATTGCGATTGAAGGTTTCGGTCGAATGCAATCCCAACAACATGGGAACACCCGAATCAATCAAACGCCTAATCTCCCGAAAACTCGGATGACCCGACAGGGCATCGAAAGTCCGGTCCGCCGCCCAGCCTCGCTCGAACAAGGTTGCAGGGATTCAAGGAGCCCGTTAGCTTATGCCGTTTCAAACATTCAACCACCCATGTCTTCGCTCTCAACAATAGCCTACACTAAAACGGACGAGGCTCCGGCCTTGGCGACGCATTCGCTTCTGCCCATCTTGCGTGCTTTCGCAACGGGTACGGGAATCGATTTCGAACTCAAGGACATTTCCTTAGCCGGTCGAATTCTTGCTCATTTCCCAGATGCCCTGGAACCGGATCAACGCGTGCCCGATGCCCTCTCTGAGCTTGGTGAGTTGGCAACCCGCCCGGAAGCAAACATCGTCAAACTGCCCAATGTCAGTGCGTCCGTCCCTCAGCTTCAAGACGCAATCAAGGAACTCCAAAGCAAAGGCTTCCCCATTCCTGATTTCCCGACAGACCCGCAAACACAAGAAGAGAAAGGGGTTCGGGCAACCTACGCGAAAGTATTGGGCTCCGCCGTAAATCCCGTTCTCAGGGAAGGCAATTCCGACCGCCGGGTAGCCAAACCGGTCAAGGAATATGCCCAAAAGAATCCGCACTCCATGGGTTCTTGGACAAGCGAATCGAAGACTCACGTCGCGCACATGGGATCGGGTGACTTTTACGGAAGCGAAAAATCCGTCATTATAAAGCAGGACTCGACAGTGAAGATCGAGTTCATCGACTCCTCCGGCGAAAGCAAAACCCTCAAAGAGGGACTCTCGCTCCTCGGGGGCGAAGTCATCGATTCCTCCGTAATGGACCGCAGTGCCCTTCGATCCTTTCTCGCCGAGCAACTTGACGATGCCCGCGAGAAGAACATTCTGTTCTCCCTTCACATGAAGGCGACCATGATGAAGGTTTCCGACCCGATCATATTCGGGCACTGCGTGGAAGCCTATCTCGGTTATGTCCTTGAGGAATTCGAAAGCGAGCTGACGACCGCCGGGTTCAACCCGAACAACGGGCTAAGCGATTTTTACAGGGTTCTCGAGACTTTGAGCCCTGAAAAGCAGGAGTCAATCAAGGCCAGACTGGAAGAAGAATTGGAAAACCGCCCTGCCCTCGCCATGGTCAATTCGGACAAGGGCATAACCAACCTTCATGTTCCGAGCGACGTCATTATCGACGCTTCCATGCCGGCCATGATTCGGACATCCGGACAAATGTGGGGACCGGACGGCAAACCGAAGGATACCAAGGCCGTCATACCCGACCGCAACTACGCCGGAGTCTATCAGGAAACGATCAACTTTTGCAAGGAGCATGGGGCTTTTGACGTCACCACCATGGGCAATGTCGCGAACGTCGGATTGATGGCACAAAAAGCGGAGGAATACGGCTCCCACGACAAAACTTTCGAAATAGCCGAACCTGGCATCATACGCGTGGTCAATGACAATGGAAGCGAACTTCTCGCCCACGAGGTCCATACCGGCGATCTTTGGCGCATGTGCCAGACCAAGAAAGTCGCCATTGTCGATTGGGTGAAATTGGCCACAAACCGAGGCCGTCTAAGCGGGAACCCCGTCATTTTCTGGCTGGATGAAAAACGCCCGCACGACGCCAACCTCATTACCTATGTCAATGAAGAGCTTCCAAAACTGAATGCCGATGGTTTGGATGTCAGCATCCTTCCGCCCATCGAAGCGACTAAGACAACCTGCCAACGTTGCAAGGACGGACTCGACACCATTTCCGCAACCGGGAACGTCCTGCGCGACTACCTCACCGATCTTTTTCCCATCCTCGAATTGGGAACCAGTGCCAAGATGCTTTCCATCGTTCCCCTTCTTGCTGGAGGGGGGTTGTTTGAGACAGGAGCGGGAGGCTCTGCCCCCAAGCACGTCCAGCAATTCGTGGAGGAAGGTCACCTTCGATGGGATTCCCTGGGGGAATTTCTCGCAATCGGCGTTTCCTTGGAAGACTTGGCCGATAAAACCGGCAACGCCAAAGCGAAGGTGTTGGCCGATTGCCTCACTGACGCGATCGGGAAATTCCTCGATGAGAACAAGTCGCCTTCCCGCAAAGTCAATGAATTGGATAACCGGGGAAGTCACTTCTATTTGGCTCTCTACTGGGCTGAAGCCCTCGCCGGGCAGGACGCGGACACCGAATTGAACGAACGCTTTGCCCCCTTTGTTTCGACATTGAAGGAAAACGAGCAAGCCATCGCCCAAGAACTTCTCGATGCTCAGGGAAGCCCCATCGACCTTGGAGGATACTACATGCCCGACGAAGGAAAGGCTTCCGCCGCAATGCGGCCAAGCACTCTCTTCAACGACATGTTGGCAATCCTTGGCTAAGCTTTCGCGACTCACGAGCGCGCATCCGACTCTGCAATCCATCGCACACGCCCCGAGGATTGCGGTTCGCCTTCAGGTTCACAGTGAATCGCCACGCCCGAAAGGGGATCGCGATGACAATAAGGGAAAAAAATGAGCATTTTCAAGTTGCCACCAGTCCGTGACTTTTCACAACTAAGGACAATGTTACGCAAAAGCTTCCCTTTCCTCATTGGGCTCACCCTCGGTCTTCTCTCCTGCTCGGCGAAGAAACCCAACGTTCTTTTTATCCTCGTAGACGACATGGGATGGAAGGACCTGAGTAACGAGGGCTCCACCTTCTACGAAAGCCCCAATGTCGATCGTATCGCCAGCGAGGGCATGAAGTTCACCCGGGGATATGCGACCTGTCAGGTTTGCAGTCCGTCACGGGCAAGTATTCTGACTGGCAAATATCCGACCAATCACGGGATCACGACTTGGATCGGAGATCGTTCAGGCGAGGCATGGAGGGGCAGCAGACGCAGTGACAGTCACCTTCCGCCCGAGTACGAACGCAACCTGCGGGCCTCAGAGATCACTCTGGCTGAAGCAATGAAGGCAGGTGGATACAAGACCTTTTTTGCCGGCAAGTGGCACCTCGGAAGCAAAGGATCATGGCCCACGGACCACGGTTTCGAAATCAACAAGGGGGGGTGGGATGTGGGCAGTCCACGCGGAGGATTCTTCTCCCCTTGGCAAAACCCGAACCTCGAATCCGGCCCGAACGGGGAGTCTCTCACCCTGCGCTTGGGGCAGGAAACCGCCGACTTCATCGAAAACCACAAGGATCAACCCTTCCTTGCCTATCTTTCCTTTTACACCGTGCATGGACCGATCCAGACAAGTCAGGCACTCTGGAAAAAGTATCGGGACAAAGCAGAGAAAATGGGCCTCGCCAAGGAACGCTTCGTCTTCGACCGCCGGCTCAACGTCCGACAAGTTCAGGACTGCCCAATCTATGCGGGCATGATCGAGTTGATGGACGATGCGATCGGGTTGGTTCTGGCAAAAATTGACGAACATGGACTGGACAAGAACACCATCGTTTGCTTTACCTCGGACAACGGTGGGGTTTCCTCCGGAGACGCCTATGCAACCTCCAATTTGCCACTGCGGGGGGGAAAAGGCCGCCAGTGGGAAGGAGGGATTCGCGAACCATTTTACTTAAAAGCACCGGGAATTACCAAGCTTGGGTCCACTAGCGACACCCCGGTGAGCGGAGTCGATTGGTATCCCACAATCCTCGAGCTATGCGGAGTGCCCCTGCCCAAAAAGCACGCAATCGACGGAGTCAGCCTCGTCCCCCTGCTCAAGGGAAAATCAATTTCCGGACGCCCCTTGTTTTGGCATTACCCACATTACGGAAACCAAGGAGGCGAGCCCAGTTCCATCATCATGGAGGGCGAATGGAAGCTTATTCACTACCACGAGGATCGACGGGACGAGCTTTACCATTTGGGCAAGGACCAGTCCGAGCAAAACGACCTGCTTGCAAGGGAACCCAAACGGGCAAAGCAAATGAGAAGAACCCTCGATATCTGGCTCAAGAAAACCAAAGCCAAGTTCCCGGTTAAAGACGAAATGCATGACCCGCAAAAGCGGGAAGAGCGTTGGCAAAATACAAGAACTGCAGGCAAGCAAAGATTGGAAAAGCAGCATGCCGGATTCTTGAAAGAAGACTACCAACCGAACAAGGACTGGTGGGGAAGTTCGGCTCAGGACTAGCTCCAATCGAGCCTGGAGACTTTGCTTCTGCCCCAGCTATCGGTGACGGGACAATTCTCGAGCGACCTTCAAGCCTACCTGTTCGCCCCATTTCTGGCCGACTTGCATGCTTTCCTGCATTACTTGGGGCAAAGTGGAAAGTATCTTCTGCCCCGCAGGAGTCGAATAGAATGCGTTTACGGCTTTCAAGTCTTCCAGCGTGTAATATTTGTCGTATATGGGAATGATCATCTCAAGTAATTCATTCATGTCGAAATTTTCATCAAGGCTCTTCCACACAGACTCCGGCAGATTTGGTCTGCGGGCCTTGAAACTACCAATAATTTGACCCTTCATTTGATCCATTAGTTTTTCCATGCCAGTAAGCTGAAGCATTTTTGCAATTTCCTTTCTCTTTTCTGAGTCAATTTCTTGTGCAGCAAAAAGAGATGTGGTGCCGACAAGGAAAGTTAAAATTGTAAATATCGTGATTTTTTTCATGCTATGTATGGTTTTGTTTGATGTATAAGAGCTTTCCGACCTACACTCTTCCCCATAATAAAGTCGAGTTATTTAATTAATTTAATCAATTAAAATGAAAGCCTAACCACTTGGCCAACTTAACGAGAGCCCGGGCCCGATGGCTGATCTTGGCTTTTTCTTCAAGGGAAATTTCGGCAAAAGTAGATTCGTTTTCATCCGGTAAAAACAATGGATCGTATCCAAAGCCTCCACTCCCCCGTCGCTCGAAAAGCAGGGTTCCCTCGCAAGCCCCGGAGAAGGTTTCCTCTACGCCTTCCCCAACCAAGGCAAGTACGCAACGGAACCGGCAGGTGCGTTCGTCTTTCGGCACCCCCGACATTTCCTCGAGCACTTTGTCGTTGTTGGCCTCGTCATCGCAATCCAAGCCAGCATAGCGGGCTGAGATTACTCCGGGTCTACCATCAAGCGCATCAATCTCGATCCCGCTGTCGTCGGCAAGAAACCAGCCCGACGGAGGGCCGCAAGACCGCAGGCCTTCCGCCTTCAAAAGCGAGTTACCCTCGAAAGTGGATTCCGTTTCTTCCACTTCGGGCATCCCTCCGATCTCCCCAGGCCCTTCTACTCTGATGGGCAAACCCGCTTCTTCCAAAGCGGTTTGCAATTCGTGAAGTTTGTGGGCATTGCCCGAAGCTAAGTATATGGTCTTCATAAAAATCCGTGAACAAGACTGTCTTCGTCGAACTCTTCTTCGATGGGTTCCCGGATCGGATATTCATCCAAGCCCGGACTTGGCAAGGCATCTTCTCCCTCGAAAAGCTTGGGCGAACGATAGTGGAAAAGATAGTCGACTTGCCCCGAGCCAAGCAAGGATCGAGCGAAGGTCGGACCGCCCTCGCAATAGACGGAATTGAGACTCAAGTCCGCCAAGACGGCGCGTAAGCAAGAAGGAGCAACCCCTCCGCTCTTGGATTCTTCGACTTCGATCAGACGAACCCCGATTTCCTTTGCTCGGGTTACCCGCTCCGCATTTTCCGTACCCTTGGCGGTAGTAAGAACGACAGTACGGTCTGAAAACTCGTCGACATAAACCTTTCGGAGGGAAACCCCCTCGGCCAGAGTAGACAACGAAGAATCCACCAAAATTCGCACAGGGCACCAAGTATTGTCCGGCAAACGGGACGTGAGGGACGGGTCGTCCGACAAAACGGTACCGGAGCCTACGCAGATCGAGGGAAAAAGACGACGCCATTGCATGACGTCTGCCCTTGCCTCTTTTCCCGTCACCGAGCTGGGTTGCCCCGATCTCTCGGCCACCATGCCGTTGGCTGATTCCGCCAACTTGAGGGCAATAAGCGGATCGCCCGTCCGCATGTTGTGATTGAAAATGAAGTTCAAGCGCTCGGCTCGGACTTGAATCGGTTCGTCCGCCAATTCCACTACCACTCCCGCATTCCTGAGTAGCCCCAATCCCCTTCCCGCGTGCTTTGGGTTGGGGTCCGTAGCGGCAACGAACACTTTATTGATTCCCGACTCAAGAATTGCCCCGGTACACGGCGGGGTCTTTCCATGAGTTGAGCATGGCTCGAGAGAAATGAACATTGACGCAGACGGATCCGGTTTCCTTCCGAGGGATGTAAGGGCTTCGATCTCGGCATGAGGTTCGCCGCAGGCGTGATGATACCCCTCGGCGACAACCTCGCCCCGCTCTACGACCAAGGCTCCGACCATGGGATTCGGGTGGGTGTGCCCCCACCCTTCTTGAGCGAGTTTTAATACCCGAGCAAAAAGCTTCTCCTTTTGATCAGCGTTCAAGTTCACGGGTTCAACCGGTTAGCCCAAGGCAAGCGAGAGCCCGACCGGACAATGGTCGGAACCTTCCCATTCGGGCAAAATACTGGCCTCCCTCACTGAAGTCGCAAGGTCATCGGAGACGATAAAATAATCGATCCGCCATCCGACGTTCCTCTTTCTCGCGCCGGCCCGATAGGACCACCAGGAATAAGCCCCCTCTTTATCGGGGTACAGATGGCGGAATGAATCAAGAAAACCTTCCGCCAAAAGATTCGAAAGACCTTCCCTTTCCTCATCCGTAAACCCCGCATTCTTTCGGTTGGTTTTGGGGTTGGCCAGATCGATCTCGCGATGCGCGACATTCAGGTCACCACAGAGAACAACCGGTTTGGATTGCCTCAGTTCAATCAAATAATCCTTCAAATCTGGATCCCAGGAGTTATACCGATGCGGCAAACGGGAAAGGTCTCCTTTCGAATTGGGGACGTAAACATTCACCAAAAAGAAGCCGGCGAACTCAAAGGTTATGGCACGTCCTTCCCCATGATGCTTGCCGCCTGGTAGATCTTCCTTAACCGAAAGAGGTTCGGACTTTGAAAAAATTGCCGTACCTGAATAACCTTTTTTCTCAGCCAGATGATAATGCCTGAAGGAATATCCGAAGTCATCCTCCGGAATAACCTCCGGGTTTAACTTGACCTCTTGAAGGCAGAGTAGATCCGGGTTTTTTTCGGAAACGAATGAATCGAAGGTTTTTTTGCGACAGGCACGCAAACCGTTCACGTTCCAGGAAATCATTTCTAACGTTGATTTTTGAGTAGTCATTGAATTTTCAATGTCTTAGAACATAGTGTTGCAACACAGGGTCAAACCTTTACCCATGTTGCTCGTATCAACATTCGACAAGAAAAGAAATCACCATGGCTTCACCAACCGAAATTCGCAAAGGTCGCGTAATCGTCTATCAAGGCGGTCCCCACCTTGTTCTGGAAATGCTCCACCGCACGCAAGGTCGGCAAGCCGGGTTCGTTCAGACCACCCTGAGAAGCCTTCAGAGCGGCTCGACGACCACAACCAAGTTTCGATCCACCGACAATGTCGAATTCCTGCATACCTCGACCCAAAAATTGGAATACAGCTACAAGGACACAGAAGGACACCATTTCATGGATATCGAAACCTACGAAGATACCATACTCCCGCTGGAGATTATCGGGGAGGATGAAAATTTCCTCGTGGAAGGCAATAGCTACGACATATTGCTCGTCGACGGGGAAGCCGTCCGACTCGAGTTACCCGCCTCCGTCGAGGCAAAGGTCATCGAAGCGCCTGATGCCGTCCGCGGTGATACGGCAGGCAATGTTCTCAAACCGGTCTTGGTTTCGTCCGGAATCACAGTCCAAGTTCCCCTGTTCATCAAGAAAGACGATGTGATCAAAATCAGTACGACCGACCGGTCCTACTTGGGACGGACTTAATCCGCCGATTCAGCCCCCTGTTTCGGGCCGAATGAATCGATGAACACTTTAAAGATTTCCCGAGGGAAAGAACCGGTGGCTTAAGCAACCCGCTCAACTACGAGAGGAGCAGGGTTGGGTCTCTTGGGAGCCAAACGGTAGGAAGCCTTGAAGTACTCCATCGCTGCGTTCAAGCGTTTCTCGTCGTTGTAGTGTATGATCATCAAAGGTTCACCCTGCTTCATTTGGGTACCCACCTTGCAAAGTTCGGCCACGCCAGAAGCAGGATCAAATTTCTTTCCGTCTCCATGAGCAAGAATCTGAACGCCTCGGGCCAATTGACCGGCATCGATCGTATGAACATATCCACGCTTCGGAGCGGGCAATTTTTTCGTGTGCTTGGCAGTTGGAAGCTTTTCAGGGTCGTCGATTACCTTGCTGTTGCCACCCTGGTATTCGACGACTTCTTTAAACTTCTCCAACGCAGTTCCGTCCTCCAAGTGCTTGCGGACAGTCTGCTTGGCCGAGAGAGTCGATCCAGCTACACCAGCCAATCGGACGATCTCCATGCCAAGCTTCATAACGAGATCCTGCAAATCCTCAGGACCTTCGCCCTTAAGCAACTCAATGGCTTCCTTGATTTCCAGGGAAGCACCGACGCAACTGCCCAAAGGCTGATTGACATCCGTCACCAAGGCCACGCAACGTCTCTTCAAGGTTCTGCCGACGCGGGTCAGTGAACGGGCCAATTGCTTTGCATCGTCTGCAGTCTTGATAAACGAGCCCTTGCCCCACTTGACGTCAACCACGACGCCCTCAGCCCCCGCAGCCAATTTCCTGCTCAAGGTTCCGGCGGTGATGAAGGGGATGGAAGGAATGGCTCCAATTTTCTTGCGCAATTCGTAAAGGATAGCCTCAACAGGCGAAATCTCCTCGTGCAAATCCGCAAAAGAGCAACCGGTTTTCCTGACTTGAGCGGAGAACTCTTCCAAGCCTATGGAGGTACTGATATTCGGAATAGCCGATAATTTCTCGCTATTCGAGGTAAGAAACTCCTCGTCGTCCCCATTCATCAAAGGCATTGCGACCCCGGCTGCCGCCGCCAAAGGACCGAGTACAAGCGAAGTCTTGTCGCCCACACCGCCAGTCGAGTATTTTTCAATCTTGGGACGGGATACATCCATCATTTCAATCACTTCGCCGGAAAGCATCATTTCCTCGGCAAAGTAGGCCGTTTCCTGAGCCGACATACCTTGAAAAAAGGTCGCCATCACCCAAGCCGCCTGTTGAAACTCAGGCATTTCCTCGTCAAGAATTGAATCTACGATAAAACGAATTTCCTCGGTAGTGAATTCGCCTCCGTCTCTTTTCTTCTCAATCAAGTATGAAAATGACGGCTTGGTGTCTCTGGATGATTTGGCCTTTAACATAATAAATACTCTTTGCACTTGGTTAATAAACTACTCCAAGCACTTGGTTGAGGGGTACGGGGATCAATGCAAAGCATTTGTTTATAAGCAAATAAGTTAATCTAGTCGAGCCTTTTATTTCCAACGGTTCTTGACCCTTTCCAAGGAAGTGCTTGGATGATCAGCGATGAAATTCAATTTTGATTGCTCGGAAGGCCTAGAGGCCTTGCTTATCAAGACAGCTCAATCCCTGGATGAGTTCGAAGGAGGATTTGAGCCTCAGATCAGGCAGGCCGACGAAAGATTTGGTGATTTCCAAGCAAACGGCGTACTCCCCCTCGCTAAGAAAATCGGGAGGAATCCGAGGGAAATGGCTCAGACCCTAATCGAGAACCTTCCACCATCTGGTGATTGGGAAGCATCACTCGCCGGTCCCGGTTTCATCAACTTCAAGCTTTCTCCCGATTTTCTTCTCCGATGGGTTCGGGCTTTTGATCAGCCGGAAAAAACCGCAAGATCCGCCCTTGGCCAAGAACCGAAAAAGATCGTAATTGACTATTCTTCGCCCAATACGGCTAAGCAAATGCATGTCGGGCACATCCGGTCGACCATTATCGGTGAAAGCTTGGCCAGACTATTGTCCTTCTGCGGACACGAAGTGATCCGGGACAACCATTTGGGAGACTGGGGCACTCAGTTCGGCATCCTGCTTTATGCAATTAAGCGTGAAAAGGTGTCATTGGACCAGTTGGGGGATGACCCGATCGCGGAACTCGAAAATCTTTACCGCAAGGGAACCGCATGGACAAAAGAGGACGAAAGCTCACTGGAAAAAGCCCGCGAGGAACTCGTCGGGCTACAAGGAGGCAATCCCGAAAGCCTTGAACTGTGGAAAAAGATAAAGGAAATCAGCATGGATTCCTTCCACGCCATTTACGATATGCTTGGCGTTCAATTCGATTTCGCTCACGGAGAGAGTTTCTACCGTGACCGCGTCGACGAAGTTTACGAATGCTTGCTCAAGCACAATGTCTGCAAGGAGGACGACGGAGCACTCGTGGTTTTCCACCCCGAACACAAAAGATTCGCCAAACAACCCTTCATCATCCGGAAGAAAGATGGGGCGAGCAATTACGCGACAACCGATCTGGCGACCATTTCCTTCAGGCAGGAAGAGTGGGAGGCGGAGCAGATCATTTACGTAACGGACGGACGACAGCGCGATCATTTCGAGCAATTGTTTCTCACTTCCCGGAAATGGTTTTCAGCGGAAGACAGAGCAAGCCCGGAACTTTCGCATGTCTGGTTCGGCACCATCTTAGGAGAGGACAACAAGGCAATCAAGACAAGAGACGGTCAACCGCTCAAATTAGCCGATCTGCTGAACGAGGCAATCGAGCGGGCAAGCAGGATGGTGATCGAGAAAAACCCGGAACTGACGGAAGACGAAGTTACCAAAAGAGCGAAAGTCATCGGACTCGGTGCCGTCAAATATGCGGACCTTTCTCAGGATCGGACCCTTGACTATGCCTTTTCGTGGGAAAAGTTGCTCGCAATGCAAGGAAACACGGCCCCCTATCTTCAATATGCCGTTGCCAGAATAAGCAGCATCTTCAGGAAAATGGCTGACGGAACCACTTCCACCATCGAGGAGGCCCGTCCGCCTCAAACCCTTCACGAAAGAACGTTGGCCCGGAAACTCCTCTTTTTCCCTCTCGCATTGAGCCAAACGAGGCGGGAACTCAAGCCCCATTTTTTGTGCACCTACCTGTACGAACTTGCCACCGACTTCAGCTCCTTTTACAACCACGACAAAGTCATGGTGGAGGACCGACCGACTCAGGGGCTCAGAATACTTCTCTGCTCGAGGACGAAAACATTCCTTTGCTCGGGCTTGGAGATCCTGGGGATCGAAACCTTGGAGAAAATGTGAATAGTAGCCGGAGACCGGTCAGTACTTGAGGTACTCGATCATCAGGGCTTCCGAACTAAAGATTTTCCACTTTTGACCATCCCGCTTAAGGGTATGAAGAAGCTTGATTCGGTTGTCCCGAAAAGCCGCATTTCCGGAAAGTTTCTGGGTAACTTGGAGCACTTCGACCTTGGCCTCGCCCGGCTCCACCTTGGTAACTTCGATGCGCTGCAAGGTATAACGCAACTGGAGTCGGGCAAAAATATAGGTCAACATATCCTTACTGCTTTCAACGAGAGGAGACTCGGGGTGGATCGTGTTAAGAACGAGGTTCACGTTCCTCTTCGACATCGCATACACATTGCTTTTGACAACGTCGGTCAACTCCTTGACCGTTGCCGGATCGAGCTCAATTTTTTCGGGGGCGGCCGGTTTGTCGCTCCCCGGCTTAGCCACGGACTCAACGGTTGTCGAGGCACCGGGCAATTCGGTTGCCGTACCCGGCAAGTCCTGACCTTGGGAAGTCGAGAAGGCAACAAGGACCAAAAAGAAGCAGAGATTTTTCATAACTTGAACTTTTACTAATTTTAATTTTTTACAATGCAAAAAACCTGAGTGGGAAAGATTCCGGGGCTAGGCACTGCAGGGTCGATGACCATCCAAAATATCTCTGCCACTCGCCTTTGATTTTGGACAATAAAAAATTTCCAAAGAAAATTCTCTCCTGACCAATACACGCATCACCGATCCTCCAAAGGCACCCGCACCTTGATATAATTTCGCGTATCCGCAACGCCCCACCCTTCCTTGCGGTAGAGAAGACCACTCAAATCGCGTTCCTGCCCCGATGACCATGACGAACGCCTCAAGGAAAGTATCCAGCCGCTCTTGCCCTTGCGCAAAACTTGCGACCCGTGAGACCTGACCTGACGGCCGAAGGCAAAAAAACAAGTCCCTCCCGGCTCTACCGACAAGGACGGAGGCAGGAAAAGATCGATGCTACCGCTCCTCCGAACAGCCCTGAAATTCCAACCGGCAGGTGCTTCACCAGGAAGGGTTTGCCGAAAAGACTCGAACCTCGGCCTCCAAAAAGGATCATATTCGATCTTTTCTCCGACCGGTATGTCAATGAACAATTCGGCAAAACCCGGCTGGCATTGACGAGAGCAGGCCAGCCAGGACGCTTTTCCCGATATTTTGACAACGCTGCCCCGGTCAAGAGGAACGATTGGTTCGAATTTACAGAGGAAAAGCGTTTCCCCGTAATTCCCATGCGCACCCACTTGCCCCATCTTCACTCGCTGGGGTGGTGAGTAAAGCAGTTCTCCCGCTCTCATCCCATCGGGCAACGACCACTTGATACGGGGAGCAACGCCCACGTCCCCGGGATGTTTCCAATAGGTGTGCCAACCCTCGTCCCGGACAATACGCCAACCGACCCAGAATGCCTTTCCGTCCATCACCGTTTTTTGCTCACTGACCAACTCCATGGAAATGGGTCCGCGCTTGAAGATCGCGGCCAAGGGCGATTGCAAAAGTCCGGCCGCAATAGCCAAAGAGAAAAGCCTCCTAGGAGACATCAATTAAAAGACTTTCCGCAACCGCAAGTGGATTCGGCATTAGGATTTCTGATTTCGAAACCCTTCCCCGCCAAGCCGTCGTCAAAATGGATTTCACAGCCCGACAAGTAGTCGATACTGTCACCATCAACGGCATAGTCGACACCGGAAAATTCGCCAACCCGATCCGTGGGTTTCGGTTCGTCGATTGACATTCCGTACTCGAAACCGGAACAACCTCCAGGTTCAACGAAGATACGCAACAACTTTCCAGGCGAAGACTCCGCAGTCATTTCAGCAACCTTGCGCTGGGCAGATTCAGTGAAATTTATCATGAATTCATCATCTTACGAAAGAGAAATGGAGTCAACACGGAGATTTGCAGCGTGATTTGCGCCAAAAGGTCAAAAAAGGGTCAAGCAAGCAAATCTTTCTTGATGAAAACCTCTTTTGCCCGTAGCATTGGGGACGAAACATTTAACAAGTCAATGAAACACATATTTAACGAAGTTCATTACGAACTTACCCGAAAAATCGCCGAAGGAGGGATGGGCTTGGTCTACGAGGCTACCCAACGGGGAATCGGAGGGTTTCGCAAGGTCGTGGCCATCAAGCTCATTCGCGAGGAATATTCGGCCATTGAGGAATTCAGGAACAATTTCATTGGCGAAGCCAAGCTTGTAGCTGATTTGATTCACACGAATATCGTTCAAACCTATCATCTTGGAAAAATCGGCGAGCAATATTTCATGACCATGGAGTTCGTCACCGGATGGAACCTCGAAGAGTTTCTGGAAAGACATGTCGAAACCGGTCAATACATCCCGGCCGACCTAGCCGTCTTTATCGTCTCACGGATTTGCCGAGGTCTCGGGTATGCCCATCTCAAGACGGATGAAAAAGGCAGGCCTTTGGGAATCGTTCATCGTGATGTAAACCCAAAGAATATCATGATTGCGAAGGAAGGAGACGTCAAGTTGACCGACTTCGGAATAGCCAAGGCCCTTGACCTGATGTACAATCAAGAAGGCGAGGTAATCGCAGGCAAAGACGAGTACCTTTCCCCTGAGCAGGCTCGCTGCGAAGTCACGGATCACCGGGCGGATCTTTTCTGCTGTGGCATCATCATGTCCGAGCTCATGCTCAACCGGAACATCTTCGAGGATCTCGGAGATGCTCCTATCGAGATGTATCATGAGAAAACCATAGACAACATTCTGAACCTCCCCATTCCAAATTTCAGTGAAATTCGCTCTGACATTGATCCCCGACTCAACGACATACTCCATACAGCATTGAAAAGACCCCGTGAGCAACGCTATCAGACTTCCGAAGAAATGCTCGTGGAACTCGAGAAATTCATTTACGGGGATGGATACGGCCCCACGAACGAGAAGTTGGCGAAGTATGCCAACGACCTTTTCGGAGAAGACGGTCAGAACGCCGCACTCAGGTGGCATGAAGAGAAACTAAGGCAAAAAAAGCAAAAAACCTGACTAGATGGCGATCCAATCCCAGGGCCTGCGTCAAGTTCAGAAGCAGACCCAGAACCTCGTTCTGGCGCCTCAACTTCGTCAATCGCTTAAAATCCTTCAAGTACCGGCGCTTGAACTAAGATCCGCCATCCTTGAGGAATTGCAGACCAACCCTCTTTTGGAGGAAGTCGGGAGCAATGACGAAAGCCTCGATGCGGAGGAAACGGAATCATCCCCCGAAGAAAGCAAAGAAGCCGAGCAGGAGGAATTCCCCGACGACCCCAGCGAGACCAAGCAGGATTCGGAAGGCGAAAACCTTGAGGGAGGCCTCGAGGAAGAGGGTGAAACCAAGGAAGATCTTCTCGACATGGATTTCTCCGACGAATTTGCAGCCCTCAAGGAGATGGAGGAAGACCTTCGGGAGCATTACGAAAGGGAATACGAAGGCGAGGCAAAACTAGGCAACTCGGACGCCGCTGAAAAAAGAAAGTTTTTTTTCGATTCTCTGGTTGCCGAAACCTCTTTGCAGGAACACCTGCTTGACCAACTGAAATTGGTCGTAATAACGAAAGGCCAACGGCAAGCATGCGAATACATGATCGGCAGCTTGGATGAGAATGGCTTTCTTTCGGGCAACCTGTCCGACTTGGCCTTACTTTCAAGCATCGCGCTTGAGGACCTCCAATACGGCCTCGAAATCCTGCAGTCTTTCGACCCGATCGGAATCGCTTCTCTTGACCTGCAGGACTGTCTGCTCAAACAGATGGAAGCGCGGGAAATGAAAGATTCCCACTCCTACCAAATCGTCAAAGATCATTTCCCTCTCCTCATTCGCCGAAGAGTTCCCGAATTATCCCGCAAACTTTCCCAACCAACCGAAGTCATTCACCGGGCGATTGAAAAGATTGCCGAACTTGACCCCGCTCCGGGCAGGCGTTTTTCCGAGGATACAAATCAATCCGTTTCGGCGGACGCGACTGTCGAACGGGTTGGCGAAGACTGGTCGATCAGCCTGAACAACGATTACATCCCCAAGCTCAAGATCAACCGGACCTACAAGGAGCTGATGACCAAGGGGGTGCTATCAAGCAAGGAAAAGGAATATGTCAGAAACCAAATGAGAGCAGGAAAATTCCTGATCAGCTCAATTGACCAACGCCAAAACACAATCGAGCGAATCACCCGCAAGATACTCGAGCGTCAGGCAGGCTTTTTTGACGAAGGCAGTTCCAAGCTCAAGCCCATGACCATGGCCGAAGTCGCAGGAGCCATCGAGGTACACGAAACCACGGTATCCAGAGCCATAGCCAACAAGTATCTCAAGACGCCACATGGAACATTCCCGTTCAAGTATTTTTTCACGCCCGGATACTCCGGCAAGGACGGGGGTACCGTATCCAATACGAGCGTCAAGGAAATCATTGGGGGCATCATCGAGAGCGAGGATCCCGAAAAACCGCTCAGTGACCGGAAAATCGTGGATCTACTGTCGGGAAAAGATATCTCGCTGGCGCGTCGAACGGTTGCAAAATACAGGGAAGAACTCGGAATCCCCGCCACCAATTTGCGCAGGCGCTATTAGCGAAAAACTCTTCGACCCACAGTAGCAAGACGATGAACAAGTCTCACCAGACCGAGAACCTAACGTTTCCTTTGGTCGTGGACGCCTCGTCGACAAGGATTCAAGTCGGCATACCCGGAGACATGGACTGGGTTCATGTGGAAACGGTGGAACTTCCCGCCATGGAAGGCCTTTTTCAGGCTATTTCGAGGCTGACGGAAAAGACGGGGGTCAATCCTTGCGAAGTCGGAGAGCTTTTCTTTTGCGAAGGTCCTGGTTCCACATTGGGGTTACGCATTACCGCAGCTTTTGCCAAAACCCTCTTATGGGAAGGCAGGGGAAAGATCTCCCTCTATTCCTACAACGCCCTTGACTTGGCAACCCGCATGACTGACCAACCGCTCCTTCATTTGCAGGCGCCCTTCCGCAAAGGTTGGCGCTTCGTCAGAACACACTCGCAAACGAGTGCCATCGGAAGCAAGAACTTGCATGAAAGCAAGGAGGCCCTGTCTCTTTTCCCCGAAAGTCATCACCTGCCTGGTCCGCGGAGTATCCGAGAATCAATCGATTCTGACAAAAGAATCGAATATGACCTGACCCGAACCAAAGGCTTGAAAGACTTGAGGCCCGTAGCCGAACGCTCCGATACCCCTGTCGTCTACTCCCCCGTCCCGCCCACCTTCAAAAAATGGGAACCCGCCCGATCGCCGGCAGGCAAAGAATGAAGGCTTTCCCTCGGGTAATGTCATGAAAGGAATGCGTTGCTGGGCCGAAATTGACTTGGCTGCACTCGAGCGTAACCTTGCTCTGATCAGGAAATCCCTTCCCGCAGGCGTCCGTCTGATTTCGGTAGTCAAAGCCGATGCGTACGGACACGGCATTCATCCTACTGCAACCCGGCTCATGCAAGCTGGCGTAGATACCTTTGCCGTGGCCAACGTAAAGGAGGCGGCTGACATCAGGGAGATGGGGTCGGGATGGCCCATACTCGTCTTGGGCCCCCTGCTTGCCGAAGAGGACCAAGCCCTTCTTGATTACGATCTTACCGCCGCTCTGTCTTCCCAAGAAGAGCTTGAGCGTTTCCAGGCTTTGGCTCGCAAGCACAATCAGGAAATCTCGGTCCACCTCAAGGTCGACACAGGGATGGGAAGATTGGGAATCTGGTGGGAAAATGCACTGTCTTTGACCGAAGCGATCAACCGAGCGCCTGAAATCAAACTTTGCGGAATTCTCACTCACTTTGCGCAACCTTCGGACTCCGACTTTACCAAGGAACAAAGAAAGAGATTTCTCGAAGTAATCGAACAGGCAAAGCTCGACCGCGACCCATCGTTTCTCATCCACGCGGACAATTCGTCATCACTTCGTTCCCTGGAAGACAACACCATATTCAATGCCGTCCGCATCGGCCTGCTGCAATTCGGTATCGCATCTCCACGGGGCAGCCTGCTTGGCGGCCTTCAAGTCGAACCCGTACTCTCCTTCCACTCAAAGCTCGCTATGGTCAAAGAGTTGCCCAGAGGCACTTCACTTAGCTATGACAGGCAACACACCCTGAAAAGAGACTCCAGGATAGGCATCGTCAGCGCAGGATACGGTGATGCCATCCCTCTTCATTGCGGCAACCGGGCCAGCGGACTTATCCAAGGACAGTCATACCCGCTTGTCGGAAGAGTCACCATGGACCAGACCCTGATTGACCTGACCGACTCGAAGACGGAATTAGGGCTAGGCGAAAAAGTGACTCTGGTTGGGAAACAGAACAAACAGGAGATCTTGCTATCTACCCTTGCCGAAGACGCTGAAACCATCCCATGGGAACTACTCTGCTCGATTACAAAACGAGTACCCAGAATTTACCGAACCAAGAGGGAATAAGAAAAGAGAGAGCCCTAGATATCGAGGTTGTTCTTGATCGCCTCTACGGTC
>Ga0315321_10000054_pt1 | contig 63379 bp, 50 predicted proteins | sample M180m21515metaG_FD_203464 | JGI IMG/M metagenome (GOLD analysis project Ga0315321, IMG submission 203464) | Ammonia-oxidizing marine archaeal communities from Monterey Bay, California, United States - M1 80m 21515 | ecosystem: Environmental > Aquatic > Marine > Intertidal zone | place: USA... | reverse complement strand
AACGGCCTCACTTCTTGCTGGCCTTTCTTGATTGAGTTGTGTTGCTGGCAAAAGACTGACGTGGGCTAGCCTCTGTTACCGAGGTTGGTTGGTCACTCGGTGAGTTGATCAGTTGTGGGTTGGTCAGTTGTGGGAGATCACCTGAGATGGTCAGAAAAGCTTGGCTGCGAGGTTCATTTACCGTGTATTGCGGCATCTTTTACGGCCAGCGCATGAAAAAAGCCGCATCGGGGCAGAACCCTGACACAGCTTTTTTTGTTTGTAACGGTTCAGTCGAAACTGAACTGTAGTGCAACCTAGCGACGCTTTTTAGCGGCTTTTTTCTTGGTAGAACGCTTTTTAGTAGCTTTCTTCTTGGTTGCTTTCTTCTTGGCGGCTTTCTTCTTAGTCGCCTTTTTCTTAGTAGCTTTCTTCTTAGTAGCTTTCTTCTTAGTAGCTTTTTTAGCAGCTTTTTTCTTAGTTGCCTTCTTCTTTGCAACTTTCTTCTTGGCGGCTTTCTTCTTAGTCGAACGCTTTGCAGCCTTCTTCTTAGTAGCCTTCTTCTTAGGAGCTGCTTTCTTCTTTGCTTTCTTCTTGGCCACGTTCTTCCTCCGCTGAGAAAGGAAACGTTGGCGAGTCCTCGAGACTTTTAAAGCAACGCCTTAGAAGTCACCGGCCACGGCTCACCAACCGTCATGTGTGGTTGAATCTCTGAGCCATGATGTCCAACATCGTACCGGCTCATCCTTCCAACCGTTTAAAACTGGGCGTAACTTTACGCGCTTCTACAAATTCTGCAACATCTTTTTTGAAAAAAAGTGGTTGCGTGACAAAAAAAAATCGTTACGTGAATGCTCTCTAACCATTTAATTGTGCGCTTTAGTGCGCACGCGAACGTGCAAAACAGACGCTAGTAACGAAAGAAACGCGAACAACGCGCTTTTCAAACACGATTCAATAACCCATCCGATTGCTTTGTTGAATCGTTTGAAAATTTGTCCATCCAAGCATCAAAAAAAGTATTCCTAAATACGTTTCACCATATGCGAACCCATAAAACCCAACTGCACCCGCAACAATCACACTGACCCAAAGCGCTTGCAGAATGTTACCGCCGCTCAACTGCACACATGATCTCATGACTTGACCACCATCCAGTGGCATCACAGGTAAGAGATTCAACAACGCCCAAAAGATGCTCGGATAGATATAGAAAGTGATCAGGATCAAGAGTCCTGGGCTATCGATGGCGTTACCTTCGACAAGAGATGGGATTAATTTAAAAACCTGCGGTATACTCCCGAAAAAAATCAGTTGGTAGCCGGCCAATTTCACTGCAACGACGACCAGCACACCGGAACCAAGCTGAGCGAGCGGACCCGCCAGTGAAATCCAGATATTTTGTAGAGGAGACAGCCCACCAGACGAGTGGTCTGTTGTCCGCGACCTTCCGGGGATCGCCATGCCGCCGAAGTGATAAAGAACGATTGATGATTCGATTCCACAGCTGCGAAACGCGAGGGAGTGTCCCAACTCATGGATGATGATGGACACCAGCAGACAAGCCGACCAAACAAGCAACATCGGCAGCAATCCGAGGCTGTTAACGCCAAGTAATCGATCCATGGATCGCGCCAGCCCGTATCCAAACACGAACGCTGCGATCCAAAATGTCCAAGACACCCTGATGGGAATCCCAAACAGATTGAATCGCAAATCGTAAGGCGACTGGGCTGGTTCTTGCAGAAACATGATGTGGTAGCCAAATCGGAAGGCGGCAAGAAAAAACTGGAATCAGAAGGAGGCAGTCTAACTGTTTCCTTGTTTCAGATCGGCATGACACCCATCAATCATTCCGGCACTTTGCTCCACTTGTTCGGAAACTGGGTACCTTGTCGGGAAACCAAGCATCGTCTCAGTGACAACACATCCTTTTCCGCCGTCAAGTTGCGCGGAGTTCATTGAAAATCACACCTACTTCAGGTTAGCAATCAGAAACGCCCACAGATCAGCGTACTCATCAATTCTCTTGCTGATGGGTGTTCCTGCTCCATGACCTGCTCGCGTTTCGATTCTGATCAAGGCAGGACGATCACAACCCTGCGCCGCCTGTAGGGCAGCTGCAAATTTGAAACTGTGCCCAGGAACAACACGATCATCCCGTTCAGCCGTTGTTACCAACGTCGCTGGATAACACGTACCGCTTTTCAGATTATGAAGTGGCGAATAGGACAACAGGTTATCTATTTGATCTGCTTCATCACTGCTTCCGTATTCGGTGGCCCATGCCCAACCAATTGTGAACTTGTGATAACGCAACATATCCATGACGCCTACCGCGGGCAGGCAGGCACCAAACAGGTCTGGGCGTTGTGTCATGACAGCCCCGACCAACAAACCACCGTTGCTGCGACCCTGTAATGCCAAACGATTGGGTTCTGTGTAACCTTTCGCAACAAGATGTTCTGCGGAAGCGATGCAGTCATCAAACACATTCTGTTTTTTAAGTCGCATCCCATCTTCGTGCCATTGGCGTCCATACTCTCCACCACCACGCAGGTTGGCAACAGCATAGATACCCCCACTTTCGACCCAGCCGACCGTAGCAGGTGAGAATGACGGCGTGATTGAAATATTGAATCCACCATAGCCGTACAACAAAGTCCGGTTGGAACCGTCCAGTTTCGAATCTTTTCGCCGGGTCACGATGATGGGCACCGTCGTACCATCTTTGCTCTTACAAAACAGTTGCTCGGTCACAAACTCGTCAACATTGAAATCGACGTCGGGTTGCCGCCAGAGAGTGATTTTCCCGTCAGGCAAACTCACGCGGTAGATCGACGCGGGCGTCACGTAGTTTGCGAAAGAAAAGAACGTCTCCTTGGCGTCGCGCTTTCCGCCAAAACCACTGATCGTTCCTACACCAGGCAAATCCATTTCACCAAGGAGCGCACCGTCCATGTCATGACGGGTCACCTTGCCGCGGGCATCTTTTAGCCAACTGGCGTAAAAAATTGTTCCAAACAGGTTCGCTCCTTCCAAAACATCTTCGGTCTGGGGAATTACCTCGCGCCACGCACTCCGTTCCGGTTTTTTGGCAGATACAGCAATCAACCGACGTTTCGGTGCTTCATGATCAGTCATGAAGAACAACGTTTCACCATCCGCTGCAATCCATTCATATTCAGCATCAAAGCCTGTAATCAACGGTTCCACTTTGGAATCCGGTTGCTGCAAATCCTTGATGAATATCTGAGACTTTGGTTCGCTGCCTTTCCAGTTCTGAACGATCAGATAATGGCCATCATCTGTCACAGCAGGTGAAAAACCCCACTTCGGATGATCTGGTCGCTCCAAAATCAGCTGATCTTTGCTTTGTGAGTCTCCAATCTTGTGAAAAAACATCCGTTGATTTTCATTGGTACCCGTCAGCTCTTGCCCTTCCTGTGGTTCTGCATATCGCCCGTAAAAGAATCCACTGCCGTCGGGCATCCATGCAATGCTACTAAACTTGACCCACTTAACCAGATCATCGAGATCCTTACCGGACGCTACATCGCGTACCTTCCAAGTCCGCCAATCACTTCCACCATCGGCCAAACCATAAGCAAGCAATTTTCCATCTTTGCTTGCTACAGCACCCGCTAGCGCGACCGTCCCATCCTTGCTCAAGGTATTGGGGTTCAGCAAGACTTCGCGTGGAGCTTCCAACGACGTGGCTTTGTAGTACACACTTTGGTTTTGAAGGCCATCATTGTGAGTGTAAAAGTAAGTCTTGCCGCGATGGCTGGGCATTCCGAATCGCTCATAGTTCCACAGTTTTTTGAGCCGTTTTTGCATCACCTTCCGTTCTGGAATTGATTGCAAATACTGTTGCGTGATTTTATTTTCTGCTGCAATCCACTCCGCTGTCTGCTCACTTTCGGTATCTTCCAACCAGCGATAGGGGTCAGCGACCTTCCTACCGTGATAATCATCTACAACATCGAGTGCCTTGGTTTCTGGATACTTCATTTTATTTGTGCCGACATTGCTCGAATTTTGCTGAGCTTGTGAAGGTCCGGAAGTTAGGGTGTAGAAAATGAAAAGTAACACCAGGCAATGGAAACGGTGTAAATTCACTTGAAAAATCCTTATCAGAAAAAGCTCGAAATCTTGGACGCGGTTTTCATAACCGCATGCCCCACAAGATAACCGAGTTGGGGAGAGATGGACGCATTGTCTGGGGCACAAAATTTCTGGTCGGCGGTAATTACACGTTCGCTCGGCTCATCACGATCTAGCATCAATCAACAACCAATGCTGTTGATTGCGGCGGCCGCCATTGCCGGTGTCTTGCTGGATTCGTTCTGTACGGGGAGTCACTTACCCTCATTCCGCACTTTTTCCGGGCACGGTTGGTGGGTTGCGATTTTTCTATGCCTGATGCTGCTCATCCGAGCGAGACCCTCAGTGCGTCGGATAGTCGCGGTACTGGTATTTGTGCCATTTGGTGGGTTTCTTCATAACAGCCAAATCGATCTGCATCAGAGTTGCTCAATTTGGAAATACTTATCGGTGACGGAACAGCCCACCGTCATCCGCGGGATCGTCGATCGCCCACCGACATTGCGTAATCTTAAATCGCAGTACAACGCTGTCAGGCACCATCGCTCACCTTGGCAAACCCAAATCGAAGTCCAACTTACCGAATTAAGAGTGGGACAGGAGTTCAAGCCTTCTGACGGCCGAGTATTGGTCGTCATCGAGGGCCAGTGCCACGATTTTTTACCGGGTGACGAAATTGAGTCTTACGGCAACCTGTGCCGGTTCGATGCCCCCAGCAATCCCGGACAGCGGGATCTTCGTCCTCTGTATCGGTATCGCGACTTACAAGCGCGATTCAAAGTCGCTGATCCCCGTCAGATCTTCAGGACGTCTAAAACAACAAAGAAAAGATTGATTCACCGCACAATTGCCAAATTCGCTGCCAGGGGACGTGACGAACTACTGCAACACACTTCCAACTCAGCGGGACCACTTGCAGTAGCGATGGTACTCGGACAACGGGATTACATCGATCATGCCACAAGTGATTTACTGTTGGTGACCGGCACAGCTCATCTTTTATCGGTCAGTGGCATGCATCTAGCCATTTTGGTCGTCTTAGCAAACTTTCTAGCAACACTGGCTCGATCGCCCATGAGGTTAAGGATCGTCTGCATCCTTATGTTTTGTTTGTTTTACACCTCACTGACGGGGTGCCGACCTCCGGTCATTCGCGCCGCAATTCTAGTAGGAATTTTTCTGCTATCCGTTTGGTTGCGACGCATGAATCAACCCATCAATACATTATCAGTGGCCGCATTGATTTTGATCCTGATAAATCCGGGGAATGTACTGAACGTGGGTGTACAACTCTCTTTTCTGGCCGTTGTGACGCTGATTCTGTGTGCTCGGCAAGTTGCCCCCAACCCTGTTTGCCACGAAAGTGACCGGCTGGACACGCTGCTTGATGAATTGATCGATACTGGCAGAAATAGCTTGCTGGTATTTGCAGGGCAAGTGGTAAAAAAAATATGGCAACTGTTCTGGTTCAGTTGCTGTGTCACAACGGTTTGCATGCCCTTGGTCTGGTATCACTTTCACGTCGTCTCTCCGATTAGCGTGATCGTAAATCTGTTGTTAGCTCCATGTCTGTTGGTGGCTTTGGCGGCAGGTTTATTGGTAATCGTAGCGGGGATACTTCATGACTCACTTGCTATCGTTCCTGGTTGGATTTGCAGTAGAACATTGGAATGGATGCAATGGGTGATGTCTGTAGCAGCTGACATACCTCTCGGGCATGCTTGGTTACCTGCACCACCGGGATATTGGGTCGCCCTCTTTTACGTGTTGCTGACTGCTACTTTTTTCATTCGCGGGAAGCGTAGATGGCACCGTTACAGTCGACGCATTTGGGTGGGAATCTGGATACCGGCTGCCTATCTATTGGCCATCAGCGGGCGGAATGTACCTGAGGGAACATTAGAAGCGACGTTTCTGGATGTGGGGCACGGCACTTGCGTTGTGATACGCTTGCCATCAGATGAGGTATGGATGTACGACTGTGGTCGGCTCGGAAATGAATCTTACAGTAGCGCTGGAATCGATCGTGCACTCTGGTCCATGGGGATCACGCAACTCGATGGAATCATTCTTTCTCATGCAGATTCTGATCACTTTAACGCCCTACCTGGACTTCTGGAACGTTTCCAAGTGCAGTGCGTGATCACGCCACCGGGAATGCTCAACGAGCGTGAATCCGCGTTGCTCCCAATTCGAGAGTCCATTGGTCATTACCACATTGATGTTCAGGAAGCCCATCACAATATTGCCAAGCGTAGCAGAGAGAGTTTAGAGCATTCAGACTTAAAATTTTGGCAAACGTTTGAAGTGTTACATCCCCCCATCACACGGGTACCAGGAAGCGATAATGCAAATAGTCTCGTACTTCACCTGCGTTGGGGCGGCCGGAGCATGATTCTGCCAGGCGATCTTGAACCTCCGGGTACAGCGATGCTCGTCAATCAGCCACGTCCGAGCGTCGGAGGTATTTTGATGGCCCCGCACCATGGCAGTTTAAGAATGGATTCAGCCTCTGTTCTCGAATGGGCACGACCCAAAGAAACCATTGTCAGCGGTGGCGTGAGAGCAGGAAAGCCAGAAGTGCGGGATATGCTTTCCGCGCATGGATCGGGTGTTCACGTAACGACAATCGTCGGTGCAATTCGTGTTCAAATCGGCAAACACGGTGAGGTTCGTGTTCAAGAATGGAATTGTACGGGTTGGTAAGGCAACAATACGGCATCAAAGTGGCTTGAAAGCGCCGGCTCCGCGCTGACAATGATGACAGAACGTGTACGATTGATGGTTGGCTATACTAACTCAAAAACTCCCTCTACCCCTCCACCCGTTACATGCTCGCCTTTCTTAGCGAGATTTCGATCACCTGTGTCTTTGCCAGCTACTTTGTTGTGCTGGTACTCGAGTTGCTGCGCCTATTCGGTCGAATTCCTGGCCGGGGCCTGTTTGTAATTGGCATGATGTCCGTGGGTCTGTTCACGCACATCTGTTACTTACTAATACGGGCAACCGCGTTAGAAGGCGTCGAGGGAGCGGATCAGGAAGTGGGCCTGTTGGCAACATGGTCAGATTGGTCGCTGTTGTTGTCACTTGGGTTGGCGATTGCTTTTTTTGTACTGCACTTGCGACGTCCTGACACGATCATCAGTTTCTTTTTCCTTCCCGCTGTGATGGGCTTATTGGGATTAGCGATTGCTTTAGGTGACCGACCTCCATTCAGTCGCACCGAAGCGGTTGAAGTATGGCGCTCCGTCCATGCGATTGCGATGATGGCGGGTTCCATCGCCGTGCTGATCGGATTTTTGGCAGGCATCATGTATCTGGTGCAATCTCGAAGATTAAAACAGAAACGAGCTGGATCATCGTTCCGTCTGCCAACACTCGAGTCACTCGGCAGGTTAAACCGACGATGTCTGGTGGGAAGCACAATCGCAGTCGGCATTGGGCTAATCGCCGGTGTTGTGATGAATCTGAATCGTTGGGGAAGCATTGGCTGGACTGACCGGGGCGTCTTGCTCAGCACGTTGCTTCTGGTCTGGCTTCTAGGCGCAACGGGTGTTGAATACTTCTATGCTCCAGTAAGTCGAGGTAGAAAAGCGGTTTACCTCACGTTGGCGAGCGGGGGCTTTCTTGTTCTGGCAATGATCGGTGTCCTCACCACTTCGCATGGGCAATCCGAGCAAGACTCATCTTCCACTGAAGAAGTTGACTTATCACCTTCGGCACAAATCGAATGGCTCGATTCGACGGAGGACATTCGATGAAATTGCAGATGATTGGTTGCAGTCATCATGACGCCGCCGTTGAGTTCAGAGAGAAGATTTCTTTCACCAGCGATCAAGTCGGTCAAGCATTGAATGCCTTTCGTCAACGCTTTCCTTCCTCAGAAGTCGTATTGATCAGTACTTGCAACCGCGTTGAGCTTTACGCAACTGCGGGAGACAATAAAGATCTTGATCGAGATGATGTTGCTGCGTTTTTGGCGGATCAGCATCAATTGAATGCTGATGAGATTGTTGATCAGATGATTTATCGCTCAGGATCCGATGCGGTTGAGCATCTTTTTACGGTCGCTGCCAGCCTAGACAGCATGGTCGTGGGGGAAGCGCAGATCCTCTCTCAGGTCAAACAGGCCTATGACGTTGCTTGTAATTCTGGATCAGCTGGGCCTCTTACACACTCAGTGTTTCAGGCGGCGAATCGAGCAGCAAAGCGTGTGCAGCAGGAAACATCAATCCACCGGCGAAGGGTCAGCGTGCCCAGCGTGGCAGTGGGTGAGGTTGCAACCGAAGTCTTCGACACGCTGCACAACAAGCGAGTCATCCTATGCGGTGCCGGTGAAATGGGCGAGGAAACCCTGCGATACCTGAAGCAAGCCGGCGCCAGCGATATCTGCATCATTAATCGCAGTTACGATCGCGCCGTAGCGCTTGCGAATACGTTCAGCACGGAGTCTGCACTTTGGGATGATCTTCAAGAACAAATCGTGAGTGCTGATTTGTTAATCGGCACAACATCAGCAACCGAACCGATTTTGGACGAAGCAACTTTCCTTCCACTGCATTCCAAACGCAAGAATCGGCTGCTGCTCATTCTGGACTTGGCTGTACCACGCGATTTCGAAGCGTCGATAGGCGAATTATCAAATGTCTATCTATACGGAATTGATGATTTGCAATCAGCCTGTGACCGAAATCGCCGCGAGCGGCAGAAAGAGTGGCCGAAGGCAAAGCAAGTAATTTCAGAAGAAACGCAGCGATTCATGCAGGCGTTCAATCACAAGGCGACGGGCCCTGTCATTCAGCGGCTACGAGAACAAGCACAAGATCTCAAAAATGACGAATTGGAGCGATTGATCAACAAGCTCCATTTGGAACAGCTCGACCCATCAGCTCGGAAAGAGATTGAGAAGTCATTTGACCGTCTCATCAACAAGTTGTTGCACCCACCGCTCGCATCTTTGCGTGACGACGCTGCCGAAGGTCACCGTCGCGGTTTGCTAGAGGCACTGCGACATCTATTCAACTTGGGTGAATGATCGCCAGGCGGGATTTGTGGCCGTCTCAGGAACGAAAGATGATCAACTGTAAATTCTAGATTTACATCTGCCATGAGTTAGCCGGACTCAAACGTGTGGTTAGGAATGATCACTCATTCCAGTCTTCGTCATCATCTTCCTGCTCTTCCCATTCTTCATCGTCGTCATCGTCGTCGAACTCTTCATCGCCGACTTCATCGTCGACCTCTTCCCAGCCACCGTCATCATCGTCCGAGTCATCTTCTTCCAAGTCGTCGTTGGCAGACTCATCTTCGTCCGACTCATCGTCGTCCAGGTCATCGTCGGCAGACTCATCATCATCGGAGTCGAGGTCATCCGAGTCCTCTTCGGAGTCAGAGTCGTCGTCCCAGTCTTGATCATCCCAATCATCATCGTCATCTGAATCATCATCTGAGTCATCATCGTCGTCGTAATAGCCATTCTCCTCGTCCTCGATTACAGCTTGAGCAGCATCGGTGGATGTAGAGGAATCAGACGGATCGACTGTCGTTGCTTTCGGGGCAATAACAACGTGATCGGACTCTGAAAAAGTTGGAACGACAGTGGTACTCACAACGAGCTCCTTCTTTGTTGTCGATGAATCATCATGGGTTGGATCTTCTGGTTTGGGATCATCTTGCAATGCTTGCCACTGAATTGCTGGCAATGCATCCGTATTCGAAAGTCCGAAAATTTGCAAGAAACGTTTGGTGGTTCCGTAAAGGTAGGGACGACCTAACTCCTCACTACGACCGACAATTCGAACTAAGTCCCGCTCCATTGTTTGACGTAATAACTCCCCACAGCCAACCCCCCGTACCGCCTCGACATCAGCCCGTGATACGGGCTGTCGATAGGCAACTACGGCAAGGGTTTCCATCATGGGTGTCGATAATCGTACTGGTGCCGGCAAGTGCCCCAAGCGTGCAAGCCATGGTGAAAGTGCCGACCTTGTCATCAAGCGATATCCGCCCGCTACCTGTTCAACACGAATCGCGCGTCCATATTCTTCAAAAACCGTATTCAGCTGGCGAATCAGTGTACGAGCCTCTGTAGCGTCCGCCAAGTGAGCCATTTGACACAGTTTTCGGAGACTCAAGGGCGTTTTTGCAAGTAGCAAGACAGCCTCCAGTCGCATCCGGGAAAGTCTGGGGTCGTTTCCTTCCTGAGTTTGCTTTGGCTGACCTGACAGGTAAGAAGTATCGGCCGGATCTGGCGTTTGGGTTACTCTATAAGGCCTCCACGGTAAGATTCTCGCCGCAGCAACGGCAGCCAAAATCGACCCAGCAGGCCTTGGTGAAGCAATCAAGTTGCTTGATTCACCTGAGTTCCAGCAAACAGTAGGGGTTCTCGAACGCATCATTGCTTACAGTAGACTGTTGAGTACTTGCTCCATTCACTACCCGAACATGCCCCAACAACGCTCCCGTGTCCACCTCGGTTTCAACATCTGTTCAGTCCGGAACGTCAACAGCGAAGAAAAATCGCGTTATCAAAAATTGGGTCACTATCTCCGCGGCAATCATCATTTGCCTTGTTCTCGGGTTAGTCATCCGGACGCAAGGCTACGTGAGTGGCAGCGAATTCGCACCAAGCCACTTTGTGCAAAGAACTTTTAGTTTCTACGAAATACCACTGGTCCATTGGCAAATCACGCCCATTCGTCGACAGGATAACACCCCATCTGTCGCCACATTCGTAAAAACAACGATACTAAAAACGGTTCCCAACGGACCAGCAACCAATTGGCATCTGGTATCCCTCTCTCGAGGGCTCTCTGGAAAAACCAATGCCGATGCAAATTTACTGCTGGCACAGCTCATGTTTGGCGATGGAGCCAATTTTTATTGGCGAGATTGGAGCCAACGGAATCCAAATCATGCGGCAATTCTATGGCCGATCATTCAACGATTGGCCAAGCGAGAGCTTTACATCTTAATGCCCATGGTTTTTGCAACGGCTGACTCAGGAGGAAAAAGTCCTTCAGAAATGCAGAAAATCATCGATCGGCAGTTGGCACAAGAGTATGTCAGCCTGATCAGCGACATGCGAGAAGCCAAGCAATCGACTGTCGCGGCCACCCTGCTTAGCGAAGCGTTGGTTGATTACCCGAATCACCCTGGCCTTCAACGCCTCGCACAGAACGAATGAAACGGCAAAAACGGGAACCCAAGCGATATGAAGAGGAAAATGGTGTGACCGCGGTCTATCTGGATAATAACGCCACAACGGCAATCGACCAGCGCGTTGCCGACGTCATGTTGGCTCAGTTTCTAAATGGACCAGCGAATGCCTCCAGCCAACACGCCTACGGGAGGCAATCACGCTTGAATCTGGATGCCGCGATCGAAGCCATTGGCTCTTGTTTGGGAACCAGACTGGACCAGCCCAATGGCGCCCGCCTGATCATCACCAGCGGTGGCACAGAATCAAACCACCAAGCACTGACGGGAATAGGTGAGCGCGGACCGCTCGTCCTTAGCCCAATCGAGCACCCAAGCGTCATTGCCACGGCAAAATGGCTCGAACAACAGGGACGCACGCTGCGGTGGCTCGATGTCGATCAAGATGGCTTGGTTCTACTGGATCAACTGCAAACTCTGGTTTCCACGGATAGTCATGGCATCTCGCTTGTCTCAATCATGGCCGCCAATAATGAAACAGGAGTCATTCAACCAATCAGCAAAGCCGCTGAAATCTGCCAAGCTGCCGGCATCCCACTTCACGTTGACGCTACTCAGACCGTTGGAAAACTACCGCTAAATTTATTGGATTCTGGTATCTCTGCGCTCACTTTTACTGCTCACAAATTTCACGGCCCTGCTGGGGTTGGAGCACTATGGCTTGCACCAGAACTGAAAGTAAAACCCGTCTTCCATGGCGGTGAACAGCAATTAGAAACACGGCCAGGCACTGAACCAGTGGCATTGGTGATTGGAATGGCACGAGCGTTGAGGCTAGCGGTGGATGAGATGGACCACTCTGTCAGCCATTGTGAAATGCTGCGTGATCGCCTTGAAAACGGATTGCTGGAACGCCATCCGGGTCTGGTCGTACAGGGTAAATCTCATAATCGACTACCCGGAATCAGCTCGATTTCGTTCCTGAAAACTGATCGACAATCAATGCTGATGGCGCTAGATATGGTCGGGATTGCCTGTAGCAGCGGCTCGGCATGCAGCAGCGGTAGCAGCCCCCCCAGTCACGTCCTTGCTGCCATGAACCGCAGCTCAGACGAAATTGAATCGACCCTGCGCTTTGGTGTCTCAAAGTTTTCCACCATTGAAGAAATTGACGTGGCAATTGACTCTATCTCTAATGTGTACAACAGGTTAAGAAAAAAAACTTGTGTGGATAACTAGCATAAATATGCTCGCTTTTCGCCGGCCGGCTCGTAGAATGGGGTGATCGTCCAATCGAGACGATCTTATTTACCCGCCTTTGACCGCCATTCATGTCGACTGCGACTCACCCTGCTGACCAGGTCCATTCATTTCCACTCGAGCGTCCAATCGCCCGAGTACGGAAGCGAGCTGCACCGATTCAGGGAGGCAGTTTGCCGTATTTCATCGCTGGCGAAGAAAATCGGATGGTGCACTTCGTTGCATCCTCCGAAACCTCAATCTTTGATTTGGGGAACCCACTATTGCTGGTAGGGCCCAGTGGCAGCGGGAAAACAGCAATTGCTCTCCATCTTGCAGCAAGAGAGTCAAGTCGATCTCAAAGTGGCGAACCAACGCCCGTCTTGTACTACCCTGCGATTGATTTCGCCAGGCTGTATGCAGAAGCAGTTGGTGCAGATGATCTTCCCCCTCTCCGGCAGGAAATCAACGAAGCGCCGATCCTGATAATCGATGATCTCCATTTGATGAATGACAAATTAGCGGCCCAGGATGAATTAGCGGCAAGGATTGAGGAGCGTGTTACCCGCGGACTTCCCACGCTGTTGACGTGCAAACGCCTTCCCTCCGAAATCAGAGGCATGCGACCACTTTTGGTGAGTCGAGTCCTACCTGGGCTAACTGTGCCGTTAGAAATGCCCGCTGCTGCCGCCAGATCGCAATTGCTACGAGAACTTGCGGTTCATCTGGATTTGAATATCAATGCGAATTTGTTCGATTTGCTTGATCGTAAGCTAGAACCTCGCCTTCCAACCCGGACGCTTGAGGCTGCATTGAAACAGGTATCACTATGGTGCCGAATGCATGATGCTGAGCCGACCGAGGATGCAATTACGTCAGCCATTGCTGTCGTGGGTGAGCGAGAGGAGGTGTCCCTTGCTGCAATCGGAACAACCGTGGCGAGGTATTTTCGTCTAAAAGTTGCTGATATTCGTAGCAGCTCGCGAAAACAGAATCTTGTTCGAGCTCGATCTCTTGCAATGTTCATTGCAAGGCAGATGACCTCAAAGAGTATGCATCAGATTGGTGAATACTTCGGAGGACGTGACCACACCACTGTGCTACATGCAATCCGGAAAACAGAATTGCTGCTCGAATCTGATACTGAACTGCAGCGTGCTACCGAAGAAGTCAGAGAAAAATTTACCGAAGCATGACTTTTTGCTCGGTGGACAAAGTGTTGAGTTCATGTTGAATCATCGCGTGTTTCCGAGAGATTGATAGCATTGCTTGAATCTCTGATTGTTCCCAACTGTTCAAAACCAGTGCCATTCACAACAAGAACCCAACAGCGAACCGACGCGTTTTCCACAGCCGTTGAATTTCCGTAAACCAATATCCTGTATTAGTTTAGAGTCAATTTAAAAGCTCTTTAAACAACTCCTTGCTAAGGATTACGATTAAGACGATAGATAAAATTAACTTATAGAAAAGCAAGTGCTCCTAAAGCCAATGATGAACTTGCCTTGTCCCCATGCAAGAGAAGCAACAACGGGGTACAACATGCGAATCTGATTGATAGAGAACTTCCACGGTATCGGTTTGCATTTCCATGAAGATCACTTGCCAACGAGAATCACTGACAAACGCGTTCGCACTCGCGGCCAGCATCGCACCAACAAGGTCTCCCAAAGAGATCCTTCAAAATGTGAAAGTTACCGCTGCTGGCGGAAAAATTACATTGACCGCAACTGACATGGAAGTTGGAATTCGACTGGACTTGGAAGAAGGTGTCACAGTCGAAACAGAAGGCACCGCGTTGCTTCCTGTTCAGCGGACCATGGCAATCTTGAGAGAGAACAACGATGAGGTCTTAGAATTTGAGACTGATGAATCAGGGATTCGTGTCAAAGGTAAACGCAGTAAGTTCAAACTGCCTGGTAACAATCCTGATGAGTTTCCGAGCGTCGCTGGTTTTGACGAGGACAAGTATCACGTTTTGCCAACGCGGCTATTCCGCGAGATGGTGAAGCGAACGGTATTCGCAACAGATTCGGACAGCAGTCGGTTTGCATTGGGCGGAGTTCTTCTGGAAATGGAAGGAGCTCGAGTCACTGCAGTTGGAACCGATGGACGACGATTGGCTCGTATGGAGGGAACAGGTGAATCCGTTGGTGGTCATCAGACGAGTGGAGCCAGCACGATTGTCCCTACTCGCGCAATTCAGTTGATTGAACGAGCTTTGAATGACAAAGATGAAACAGTTGATGTCGCGGCAAGAAATAATGATTTGATGGTTCGCACACCCCAAGCAGTCATTTACTCCCGCTTGGTGGAGGGCCGTTATCCTAATTGGCGACAGGTGTTCCCGACTCGTGAGAATGCGGTCCAACTGGATGTCACTGTGGGCCCACTTTTCGCCGCCTTACGGCAAGCAGCAATTGTGACAGATCACGAAAGCCGAGGAATTGATTTCACCTTTGCTGATGGAACTTTGAAAATGGAAGCCAGTACAGCAGAGATTGGAGAATCGCAGATTGAAATTCCAATCGCTTATGAGGGAGAGTCAATAACGATGACGATGGATCATCGTTACCTAGCAGACTTCTGCAAAGTCCTGGATAATGAAGTGAACTTCATTATGGAAATCGAATCAGGATCAGCACCCGCATTATTGACAACCGATGATGGTTACGGATACGTGATCATGCCGATGGCACGAGACCGCTAGAATCGGCCACACAGCGGCTTTGATGGCGGCTTTGATTCCTTCCTATTACGTCAGTGCTTCTCTGGCTATCTAGCCCGATAGGAAGACATCTCAAAGGTGATTTGGCGAGGGGTGCAAAAAAAGCGACGGATGGTGATCCGTCGCTTCAATGATTTGCTCAAGGTTAGTCAGAGGTCAGCTTTCTGTTTCAGTGTCATCACCTTCAGAAACACCAGCACTGACAGGTTCAGCAGCGTCGGCTAGACCGCGATTTTCGCCATTGAATTCGAGTCGAATGATTTTGACTCGTTTTCCATCGGGGTCCAGCATCTTTCCATCTTCATTGGTGGTGATATCTTTGGCGTCGACACGGTCCCCATCGGAGTTTTCCAAAATGCCCGTGACCACGATCGTATCTTTGCCTTCAAAAGCACCGCGAAGCAACTCTTCGCTGAGAGGATCTTCAATTCGCTGTTCCAAAGCTCTGCGGAGTGGGCGAGCACCGTAATCGAGATTGCTTCCCTTTGTGACGAGGAACTCTTTCGCTTCATCGGTCAACTCGATTGACAATCCACGATCAAGTAATCGTTCACGTACTTTCGCAAGTTCGTAGTCGATTACGTCCTTGAGATCATTCTTTGTGAGATGGCGGAAAATAATGGTGTCATCAAGTCGATTAAGGAATTCCGGGCGGAACACTCTCTCAATTTGGTCCATCACACGCTGTTTCATGGAATCGTAACTGGCGTCATCATCTGGTTTTTGGAATCCAAATGCTGACTCGTTCTTGATCGCTTCAGCACCAGCGTTGGTGGTCATGATCAGAATAGTGTTACGGAAGTCAACATTACGGCCAAATGAGTCAGTGAGGCGTCCTTCTTCCATCACCTGCAGCATCATGTTGAAGACATCGGGATGTGCTTTCTCGATTTCGTCGAACAGAACGACAGCGTAAGGACGTCGCCGAATTTTCTCGGTCAGCTGGCCACCTTCTTCGTAACCGACAAATCCGGGAGGAGCCCCGATCAATCGACTGACGTTGTGCTTTTCCATGTACTCACTCATATCGATATGAACGAGAGCATCGGAATCACCGAACATATATTCGGCTAAAGCTTTGGCAAGCAAGGTTTTACCGACACCGGTTGGACCGGCAAAAATGAATGATCCAGTGGGTCTACGGGGATCTTTCAAACCACTGCGACTTCGTCGGACAGCTTTCGACACGGCAGTCACAGCAGCGTCTTGACTGACGACACGCTTGTGAAGCTCTTCTTCCATCTGCATCAGACGCAAACTGTCTTCGGTAGACAGTCGAGTCAATGGAATGCCAGTCATCTTACTAACGACTTCAGCGATGATTTCCTCATCAACGACGCCATCAGTTTGTTGGCTTTTATCTCGCCATTCCTGCGTGATCTGATCTTTCTTTTTACGCAGTTTTTCAGCCTGATCTCGGAGATTCGCTGCTTTTTCGAAGTCTTGATTAGCGACAGCATCTTCTTTTTCTTTATTCAGCTTCTCGACTTCTTCGTCGATCTCTTTCAAGTCTGGTGGACGAGTCATGGTACGCAGACGGACTCGGGCACCGGCCTCATCAATCACGTCGATAGCCTTGTCGGGTAGGCATCGGGCAGTGATGTACCTTTCGCTCATTTCGACGGCAGCCACGACAGCATCGTCAGTGAATTGCACGCGGTGATGCTCTTCGTATCGCCCTCGCAGACCTTTCAGAATTTCAATGGTTTCATCTTTGGCCGTCGGTTCGACGATGATTTCCTGGAAACGACGAGCCAGTGCATTGTCCTTCTCGATGTACTTCCGGTACTCATCGAGCGTCGTCGCACCAATGCATTGGATCTCACCTCGAGCAAGAGCTGGTTTCAGTACGTTTGCGGCGTCAATTGCACCTTCAGCTCCACCAGCACCCACCAAAGTGTGAAGTTCGTCAATGAAGAGAATCGTGTTCTTGACACGTCGTACTTCCGTCATGACTGCTTTGATGCGTTCTTCGAATTGACCGCGGTACTTTGTGCCAGCGACCATCATTGCCAAATCGAGGACAACAATCCGCTTTTCGGCCAAAATTTCTGGAACTTCACCTTCGATAACTCGCTGCGCAAATCCTTCGACGATGGCTGTTTTACCAACACCAGCTTCACCGAGCAGGACTGGATTGTTCTTTGTTCTTCGACACAGGATTTGAGTGGCTCGTTCGATTTCTCTGGCACGACCAATGACAGGATCCAATTCACCCTTTTTGGCTAATTCAGTCAGGTCGCGGCCAAAGCTGTCCAACGCGGGTGTCTTGCTTTTTCCGCTCTTTCCAGAGCTGGTAGGGCTTTCACTTTCGCCGCCCCGTCCGCCCCGTTCGCCAACCTCAGCACCTTCCAAGCCATGGCCAAGCAGGTTCAAGACTTCTTCACGAACATCTTCCAATTTCAAACCCAGATTCATGAGCACCTGTGCGGCGACTCCCTCTTGCTCTCGCAGCAAGCCAAGCAGAATATGCTCGGTACCGACGTAGCTGTGATTCAGGTTGCGAGCTTCTTCCATCGAGTATTCGATGACTTTCTTTGCCCGAGGAGTTTGTGGCAACTTTCCAACCGTGACCATTTCTGGCCCGCTCTGAACCAGTTTTTCAACTTCCAGCCGAATCTTTCGCAGATCGACCTCGAGGTTCTTCAGCACGTTTGCTGCAACTCCGCTCCCTTCTTTGACCAAGCCAAGCAGAATGTGCTCGGTGCCGATGTACTCGTGGTTGAAGCGCTGAGCCTCTTGGTTTGCCAGCTGCATGACCTTACGAGCGCGGTCTGTAAATCTTTCGTACATATGTTGTCTCTATTACCCTTGTCATATCCGACTCAATCGGGAGTGGGTGACTCCACGGCAGGTCGATTGTCTGTACCCCACTAACCAGTGTCTCAGAGGACTAACCGAAAGGATTAATCAGCTCTGTGATCAAAATCAGGGGTGGGTGCTGTCAAATTGGCGAATTTGTTGTTTCTCATTCACTTAGTAGCAAACCGTACGCCACTTCATTGCATTACGGTGTCCTGTTTTTTCATCTGGATCCGAGATAGCTACGGCAGTGGAGTTCGAGCCAGCTTAGCGTGATTCTATCGGTTACGGTAAAAAGCGGGGATAGGAGCTTTCACGTGCGATTTGCCGAAAACTGCAGTTCGTAGCTCAAAATCAAACTTTTTTGCCTTTGCGTTATTGTTTTCCACCGGCAAGTTCAATCCAGTTCAGGTGGTTCTTCTGTCATTTAGGCAGCATCTTTTAGCTCGGACACGTGGTTTTTTGGGTCTGTTTGTTCCGAAGTGTTCCCTGCTTCGACGGCTTGTGTCAAACGCTTCGCCTCGGTCTCGATCTCAAGTGACCAAGCCTCTGCCACTTCAAGTCGGGTCACTTCTCGAAGCAACAATTCGGCAGCTTCAAAACGCCCTGTATGGCGGTAAACACCGGTCAAAAGTAGCAGAGCAGGAGGATCTCTCGGTTCTATTGCTAGCACATCTGTCAACAATCCTTCCGCGTCTTCCCATTGTCCACTTAGATATGCGATCCTTGCGTCAGGGAATTGATCGGGTTGCTCGGATGTTCCGCGTGGGTTGATCAGGGCGGGCAATTCCCGAGAGGTGCGAATGATGTAAAAAAACAACGAGATGATTCCACCCCAGAACGTCAGTGACACCAAACCGCTGTGAATCCACCCGGGATAGAGGTATCTGGCGACCAGAATCAGATTGACAACCAAGGTGAATGCAATTGCCGCAGGGAGGGCAGATAACCGCCCACGCCACCAGAGTTCGGCCAGTCCCGGCCAAAAACACGTTGCATAGTATTTCGCTTCCATAGAACACTCTTTACGCCCTGATCTCAGTCAAAATCAAGGTGATTTGGTGGATAGCTCAGGTAGCAACGTTACTTTTCATCGATTTGTGGTCACTTTGAAGCAGTATCTTTCCCAGATATGTCAGTCAGACTTCCCCGAATTCCCACACGGATCGGTACGCGTTGAGTGCTTCAAAGTGCTCGAACATTTCCGCATAGAATTTATGCGCAGCCAGAGTTGCACTGTCACCAATGACAATGAGCTTTCGCCTGGCTCGCGTTAGAGCAACATTGGTTCGCCGCGTGTCAGCCAGAAACCCAATTTCGCGGTTATCGTTGCTCCTGACCATCGTGACAATGATGACCTCTTTTTCGCGCCCTTGAAAACCATCGACGGTATCAATTTCAAGGCCGATCACATTCAGCTTTCCACGCAGCAATCGGACTTGGGCAGCATAAGGCGCGATGATACCCATTTCGGCGGGAGAGACACCGGCTTCGATCAGGTCACCAATCAATTGAATGACAAGATTGGCCTCTTTCGGATTCAGTTTACTCTCACCGTCAGGTTCGATCTGTTCTTCAAACTCCGCACCCGCCGTATCAATGAACACGAGCGGTGAATCCGTCAATGGCATTTCGATCACATCAGGCAGGTCGCAAAGTCTATGTTGGCGGATGGAAGCATCGGCAATTAACTTTCCATCATAAAATGTATCAGAGGAAAATTGCATGATGGATTCATGCATGCGGTACTGAACCGTCAGTTGTCGATAAATGGATTCGCCATCGCGTTCGATTAAACGTTGCATCAGCGAATCTTTCATTCCTCTGGCAGCAGCTTGATCGCTTAAGACGGTCGGCGGTAATTGGCAGTGGTCGCCAGCGAGGATCAATTTTTCTGCTCGAAGAACAGCCTGCCAGACACTGGGTACAGTGCATTGGCAGGCTTCATCGATCACGACCAGATCGAAGGATCGATCGTTCAGAAGATCGTCATCGATGGTTGTGGTTGTACAAACGACATCCGCAGAATCAATCACGTTTTGGATCACAGATCTTTCCATGGCACGGATCTGTCCGCGTAGCTTTCCTGCTTCAGCAAATAGTTCACGTCTCCGACGGTGTCCATCACGTGAACGGAATCCTTTCTCCGCGATACGAATTAACTCTTTGACTTCGCGTCGCATATCACGAATGACGTCGGTCGAAGGATCGTTGTCTACCAATTCGTCCAGAGTGTGTCCTCGTAGCGACTCGAAGACTCGTGCAGGGTGTCCCACTCTGACAACTGCCGGCATGAGTGCAACGAGCTTTTCCAGTAGATTGTCCACTGCGGTATTGCTTGGTGCACAAGCGAGAACACTGCTGCCGTTTTGAACTGCCTGATAGATCAGTTCAGCAAGCGTAGTGGTTTTTCCGGTTCCAGGTGGTCCATGAATGATTGCAACATCTTTTGCCGTCAGTCCAAAGGCAACGGCATCTAACTGTGGTGGGTTGAGGGTTGTCAGACAATTGGGAACTGAATTGATCTCGGCAAATCGTGTTTCCCTTTTACCCAGCAAAACATCACGAAGTTTGGCGGGCCGACCGGTGGCGAGTCGAGCTTTGGCCATCGCAGCTGATTGTCGTCGTCTTGTGGTTTCATCGGGCGACAGGTCAATGCGATAACGTTTGCCTTCGGGCCAAGCGTCCGTAGCTACCTGAATAGTGTGGTGTTTTCGGCGGCTGACAACACCCGTGACGCCTTTGTCTGCCGGGTTATCGTTGTCAGAAACCACGACGGGTGAACCGACTTTCAGGCGATTCATGGGTAGGGATTGATTTCCCGGCTTGCTGAAGTCCAGCAGAAGACGACCAGCCAAGCCAGTTTGATGATCTTGCATTTGGAGCCCGATTACGGTTTCACCTGTTTTTTCAACATGCGTTTGGGATCGGATCTTCCGCCTTCGGGCCATGCGTTCGCGTTCAGCTTCGCCCTCCAATTCCAACCAGTATCCAAGTTCGTCAAAGTAACGATCAAGGTCAGGATTTTGATCGAGCGGAAAATGCGACATGCAAACAAAGCCTGGTTGTGGTAACGATGACTGAGCAATGTGATAATAAGAACAAGAACTAAAACAACGAACATCAGATCAATATGCTGGAAACAATACTAATTTGGACTGCTCTGTGCAGTTCGGTGACTTCGGGACTGTACGTTTGGGACAAACGAATGGCAGCGCAGGATCGGGTTCGTATTTCAGAACGAACTTTGCTGTTGTGGTGTTTGCTGGGTGGTTGGCCAGGAGGTTGGGTCGCTGGTCGTCGAATTCGTCATAAGACGAGTAAGCAATCTTTCAGAATCAGGTTTGCGGTTTGTGTCGTGATCAACATGGTGGCTTCGATTGGAATTCTGTTGCTGGGAAATTGGATGTTGGGAAAATAAGAGATGGAATTTGTTGAAATAGATTGGAATGGCGATCTGTACAGCCTCGAAATCGAATTGCGTGAACGCTTATTGAGAGCACCGCTAGGGCTGACCTTCTCCTCTGAGGAGTTGGAATCAGAGTCAGCTGAATTGCATTTCGCTCTGGTGGATGATGGCGAGGTTCGAGCTTGTGCGGTCATCGTTCCCATTTCTTCTGAACATGCCAAACTTCGCCAGATGGCCGTTCATGAAAACCATCAACGACACGGTCTGGGGTCCAATCTTATACGTCAGATCGAAGCAGCGCTTCGGCAACGGGGTTTTCAACAGATTCAGCTACATGCTCGTGCAGAAGCTGTTCCTTTTTACAGACGTTTGGGCTATCAGACAGCAGGTGACCAATTCATGGAAGTGGGAATTGTTCATTGGAAGATGCATCGCCAATTGCCATAGTCTGACTGGTGTTCAGGATGATTTTGACCAACAAAGATTGAAAATAGTATGGGCGACCCTCAATAAGCAACCTGATTCCATTGATTAATTATCATGGTTGGTGCTTCAGGATCCATTGTTCAACGTCTGAATTCATCGGAAGGTTTTCCAAACGAGTATCCCCCAATTCGTCATTAAGGATATGCAGCAGAATTTCACGCAAAATTGGATTTTTAATATCAGAGTGGTCGGCGGTACGAATGGGTCGGGCGATGTATTCAGCGAACGCAAATTCTCCATCAGCAATGAACTCCCGTGCGATGGACATCCTGCGTTGCAGTTCCGCGCTTGTGTCAGAACTCTCTCGGTAGGTTTCTTCAATCAGCTTGACCGCGTCGAGGAAACGTTCAGAGTCCACCGGCAGTTGTGACTGGGTTTTGATGTAGCGAAAACTGCCTCCGCTTAGTTTCGCAATTTGTTCCATGGAATCCTTGGTAAATGGATTCTCAAACGAGATGGTATGGATTGGGATTGAGAACATGTATTTGGCGATACCCTCGGGAACACCCAACTGTGAGCGAGTGCCGTCCGCGAGTAGCCAACCAGTTTCTGAAAATGGCGTGTTGGGCTGATTGAATTGACCATCCGAAAGCAGAAAAATTGCATCGGGTTCCATCGCATTTGCCAACGATAGAGCATATCTTGGATCTGTTCCTGAACTGAGGCTGACGTCTTTGAGCCATCGATCTAATTTTTTCTCGTGGTTCTTCTCAGCTCTGATCCATACCGGTGTCTGATGATAAAGCATCGTTTTGGTGTGCCAAGAAAACAGAAATACAAAGTAACTCTGCTCCGGTTCCAGATTCGATACAGATCGTATCAATTCGTCTTTTGCTCGTTGATATCGTTCCATGTTCCGAGCGTCCATGCTGTAGGAAATATCGACGACGTACACGAATTTACTGCCCGGCGCTTCAGCTCCGAAGAACTCAACGGCGGCCGTTGAGTTGGGCTTTTCCTCAGTTTCCTTTAACTGGTCGGTTTCATCTGGTACGTCGATCACCTTGTCTGCCAATGCTTCCAACAGCAGATCTTCGATTGTGGAATCGGTTGACCTTGCCGGTTCGTCACCATCGACCGCCACGGGGTCCACAGGTTGTATTGTCTCACGTATGTTCAATGACACTGTGCTACTGGGCGTACTGAGCGTAGCCGCGAGTCGAATGGAGGTCAAAGATTCTGTTCCTAAGACCAGCGACCACAGAATGAAGGCAAGGACGGCATGAAGCATCAACGACATTGCTATCGGGAGCAGACGAGCTTTAGACTGTTGATCGTCATTTTCGAGGTCTTCAAGGACCATGAGATGAACGTACTTTTCAGTGGAACGTGAGAACTACTTCGCCCAACTTAGGGTAACAGCTTTTCACATCGTTGCGGTGAGACTTTGACGGCGGTTCCTAACGGTTGTGCAAACATGCTAATTCTCAATTCCTCAATCATCCAGCGAAATTCTGACGTTGCTTGGTGATTAGGCTGCTGTTCTTTTTCAGGGATCATGTGCCGCCATCGTTGTGTCAAACCATTGATGATTTCCAGTGCGGTGCTGTCTCGTGATCCCGCACCGCTTTGGACTTTATCCAACCGATAGGCAATACCCTGCATGTATCGGGGGTAATGTTTCAACCACTCCCATGGTGTACAAGAAAGAAATTGGGGGTGGATCAACCAATTGAGTTGTTCCTGTACGTCTTTGTATACATCAGCCATTCGGACGCTGTCTCGCGAATTTTCCAGTTCCCGCCGGACGATGAACGTATGCTCCGCAAAACCATTGATCCACGTAGCGACTTCCTGAGTCGCAATCGCGATTCGCTGGCCTCGATCCTCACGGCGCAAATTGAATTCATCGCGAGTGCGGACGACGGGTTGTTTCTCAACGAATGCAATTCTAGCGAGCAACTCAATCAGGGAATTTTCCAGGTTATCGGCCGTGATCAGACCGGAAAGCTTTAGTTTGATCGCCTGTAAATCCGGAAGCCAACGTACCTGATTACGAAGTTCTCTGTGTTCAATCATGGCGTAAAGCTTTGTTACCCCATTCCGAATAGCCACCTCTGCGGTGGCTTGATCAGGAAACAAATCAGTTGCTATGGTGTTTTCCCGGATGGATAGTCCCGGGTACTGCGCGACTTGAACACCACCTCGCAGTCGTATGACCTCAATCGGCAACATTTCCATTTCAAAATCTGTCAGCGATGTGCGAGTCCATGATTCATCGGCAGGATCTGATAGTGTTGCTATCTCGGACGATTCTGAATGGTCGAATTGCTGTTGTAAATCGCTAATCTGTCGGCTCTCAGCAATCAGTTCGCCTTCGTCGTCAACAACCTGAACCAGCATATTGAACTGTTGACCCATCTTTTCAGTTTGAAAGTCAGTGGCATGAATTGGCATCTCTGCATGTTCCGACATGGCTGCGCAGACAGTTTCCATGAACGGTACTTTTCCGTAATTTGGTTCCAACTCACCAGCGATTCTTTTTGCCACATCAGCAGCAGGAACGAGGTTGCGGCGAATACGTTTTGGTAATGATTTGATCATGCTGATCAATTTTGGCTGAAGCAGTCCCGGCACCAACCAGCCAAGTCGATCATCGCTGATTTGTGATAGGGCCGATTGATGGACTGTCATGCTCACCCCATCCCGATCAGAACCAGGTTCAAAATGGTAATTGAGGGGTAGTTTTGAATTACCCAACGTGAGCATATCAGGGAATTCATTTTCGCTCGGAGTCTCAAACGCAATGTCCAGGATATCTACTGGACGCATATAAATTCCGGGGGACTCCGTCGACGCATCGGGTTTTTCCAACCACTTGGTAATCCAGTTGGTATCAATCTGCCCCTTTGCCCACGGAGGAGCGAGTGTCTCGCGATCGAGTTTTTCAAGCCGACCCCGGTCGCCAACATTCTCAGGCAATTGCGTCTGATAGAACTTGGCAACTTGGTAGCTGTCAACGACAAGGTCACGGCGTCGAGTCTTTGCAGCTAGTTTCTCGATCGCATCGAGAATGGCTTGATTGTGTCGAACGAATTTTGCAGTTGTCTGTAATTGTCGCTCAACCAGTCCATGGTCAATCAACAGATTGCGGGCCGTGACTGGATCCAATGGTGGCAGTGGAACACGCCGACGAGTGACAACAGGTAATCCAAACAAAAACATGTTTTCGTAGCAAAACGATCCACCAGATTTTCCACTCCAATGTGGGTCCTGATGGGATTTTTTGAGCAGATGGCCAGCAATCTTTTCGATCCATGCGGGGTCGATTCGTGCGACAGTTCGGGCGAACTGTCGCGATGTTTCGACCAGTTCACCAGCGATTACCCATTTTGGTTTGGTATTGAAGACACCACTGCCAGGCCAGAGAAAGAGCTTCAAACCACCCGCGCCGTTGTATTCATTTTTTTCACCCACCATTGCGATGCCCGATAACAATCCAGCCATCAATGATTGGTGGATGGCAGCATAACGATCGTCATCGACGATTAGCGTTTTGTCTTCGCTGTATTGAATCGTGCCGATTGAGCGTTTGCCGGTTTTTGATCGATGAGAGCCCGATGATGCGACCATTTCACGGAGTTGTCGATAAACATCTGCCCATTCCCGCATTCGGTTGGGTGACAAAAACTGTTTCCGTAGCACGCGGGTTAATTTGTTGCGACTGTGGTCACTGCGGGCTTCTTCGTAATAACGCCACAGTCTGAGATAGGACAGAAAGTCGCTTCGACCGTCGATAAAAGCGGCGTGTGCCTCATCAGCTGCCTGCTTGTTCTCTGGTGGTCGGTCGCGTGGATCTTGAATTTCAAGCGCAGCCGCGATCGGTAGCACCTCTGGCAGGACACCATTTTCATCGGCGGCCAAAATCATCCGCCCGACCCGTGGATCAACTGGGAACCTTCCCAATTGCTGGCCGATCTCAGTGAGTTGTTGTTTTTCGTCCAGAGCACCAAGTTCAAACAGGGTGCGGATTCCCTCTCGAATGGCTTCCGGTCGTGGTGGATCCAGTAGAGGAAATTCTTCCAGTTTTCCCAGTTTCAAAGTCTTCGTTTGCAAGATAACCGAGGCAAGATTGGTACGCCTTATTTCGGGCGTTGTGAATTCGTCTCGCGCCTCGTAATCTTCTTTGGAATAAAGTCTGACACAGACACCGGGACCGATTCGACCGCATCTTCCTGCCCGCTGATCAGCACTGGCGCGGCTAACAGGTTCAATGGGCAACCGCTGCATTTTGCTTCGGGCGCTGTACCGACTGATGCGTGCCGTGCCCGAATCGATGACGTACCTGATACCGGGAACAGTCAAAGAACTCTCCGCAACATTGGTTGCAAAGATGATACGACGTTTACCACCCTGTGGGTGAAAGATTCGTTGTTGCTCAGAGTGGGGTAAGCGGGCGTACAAAGGCAGCAAGTCGATCTGCTTTTCCATGCCCAGACGGTGATAGTGTGCACCGACACGGTGAGATACTTCTCGAATATCACGTTCAGTGGGCAGGAAAACGAGCATATCGCCTGGTCCGCTGCGGCCTGCTCTTTCGATTCCGGTAATCACATGTCGGGAAAGATCATGGGCGCGGGTCTCGTCATCGATCACTTCTTCCCATGGAAGGTAAACCATGTCGACAGGGAATCCGCGGCCTTCGACGTTCACAATGGGAGCCGGCCCCAGTTCATCGGAAAAGTGCTCGGAAAATCGTTCTGCATCAATCGTTGCGGAAGTGATAATGATTTTAAGATCGCTACGTTTACCTTGGAGTCGTCGCAGGAACCCCAACAGAAAGTCAATGTTCAATGAACGCTCGTGTGCTTCGTCAATGATGATTGCATCATAAGCATCAAGAAAACGATCAGATTGTGTTTCTGCCAGCAGGATTCCGTCAGTCATCGATTTGACCAGAGATCGCTGACTGGTTTGATCACCAAATCGGACTTGGTACCCGACCAACTCGCCCAGCGGTGTTTGAAGTTCCTCTGCAAGCCGAGTGGCAATGCTGCGAGCAGCCAGCCGACGGGGCTGGGTGTGGCCAATCATGGCACTGCGCCCCAACCCTGATTCCAACAGAATCTTTGGTAATTGGGTGCTCTTTCCACTTCCTGTTTCGCCGCAAACCACAATCACCTGCCGTTGATGAATCAACTCAATCAGCTCATCTCGATGCTGGCTGATAGGCAATTCATCGGAGTATTCAATGCAGGGCTTCGCGGCTATTCGGTTAGCGTGCCGATCCACCGATTTCTTAAGTTGCGTCTCATACTCATCTGATGACAGCCGTTTCTGCGATCGTTTCAATCGATACTGATCGGCCCGCATTGCATTCTCGATCAAGGGCTCCAGGACTCCGCTGGCATCTTCAAGCTTGTCATCTTGCGGCAATTGATTCTGCGATACTCGCTGTTGGAGCGATTTCGCATCGAGTGAAGGGCTCTGTGGTCGGAATTTCATGAATTGTTCATCGCCAACTGCGATATCATCAATGGAGATTTGCATCGGCTGCTATTTGGAGTAGCCGGAGGATCAGCGGGCTGCATTACAGTGGCCAGACCTGAGGCACTATTAGCATCGTGACCATAAATACAATGATGCTCAATGGCAGTCCAAACCTCACATAGTCAAAGAACCGATAACCGCCAACGCCATAAACCATCAGATTTGTTTGATAGCCAAACGGCGTTATAAAACTGGCAGAAGCGGCGATCATGACGGTGATCACAAATGGTGTTGGATTGGCTTCCAGTCCAGTGGCAGCTTCCAAAGCGATCGGGAACATTAAAACGGCAGCAGCATTATTGGTAATCAACTCGGTGCATAGCATTGTTGTCAGGTAGACAGCCGCCAAGGTGAGCATCGGATTTTCTCCGGCGATCCCCAGCAGGCCCATGGCGATCCCCTGAGCGGCCTGACTTTGTTCCATGGCCATGCCGATGCCAATGGCCGCTCCGATCACGATCAGGACTGACCAGTCGACGCTTCGTCTTGCTTCACCCGTGGTGCAACAACGGAAGGCGACCATTGCGACAGCTGCCAGCAACGCAGCAGTCAGAATCGAAATACCGGTTGTGGTTGCCGCCAAAATCATCAACAGCAGAATTGTGATGGAGATCCAAGCTTTTTCAGGACGTCGTACGGTACCTTGCTCAACGGCACTGACAAGGAAGAAATCACGTGATTCACGGCGGCGGTGCAAAAAAGATGGTGAGGCTTCAAGCAGTAATACATCACCGACCTCCAGTCGCACGTCTCCCAGTTTTCCAGTCAGCCGTTTGTCACCACGTGCAACAGCAACTACCGCAGCGTTGTAGTGTGAACGAAAGCTACCTTCACGGATGGTTTTACCTAGCAAGCCGCATCGTGTACTGACAACAGCTTCGACAAGTGTTCGTCTCCAAGCGGGGACTTCCAGTTTTCGGGCTTGATCATCGGGGATCGTGAGGCCACGGATTTTGCGAAGATCTACAACACTCTCCAATGCCCCGACCAAAATCAATACGTCGTCAGGTCTCAAACGCTCGTTTGGTTTTGCTGCCGCAATCACGCCGTCTTCACGTTGGATCTCGGCAATATAAAGTCCCGGTAAGTGACGCAATCCTGCTTCTTCGATACTGCGACCCACCAAAGGCCCCGTCGGGTCAACCTGCATTTCAACCGTGTACTGACGCGGGTCGTCACTGACACTGACAGCGGGACGCCGTTCTGGCAGCAGCCAACGTGATGCAATCATCATGTAAATCAAGCCGATGATTGTTGCCGGAATTCCTACTGCAGCGGGTGAAAAGAAATGAAGCGGCTTTGCGATACTGCCATTGGCTATCGCCTGCGTATTCAGATCAGCGATGATCAAATTGGTGCTGGTACCGATTAAAGTACACATGCCACCCAAAATAGCTGCGTAGCTCAGTGGTAATAACAACCGACTGGTACTAGCCGAAATGCGTTTAGCCAGGTCGTTTACCACAGGCATGAGGGCAACGACGACCGGTGTATTGTTCAGAAAACCACTCAACACGGCGACTGGAACAAACAATCGTGCCTGAGCTGTCGTGAGGTTCTTTGCTTTGTTGAGGAACCAACCGGTGGCCAATTCTGTGCCACCGGTGCACTCCAGACCCGCGACGACAGCAAACAGAAGAGCGATCGTGATCAGACCCTGATTTCCAAAACCAGCCACCGCTTGCTCGGGTGTCGGAAGTCCGTCAGAGCCGGTGATGTTCTGGACTAATACGAGGATTCCAAGACAAAATAGGGCTAATAGATCGGTTGCCGCCACGCGCAGCGCTAAACCCACCAGCAATGTGCAGGCCACGGCGATGGTCAGCCATGCTTCCCAATTATCCAAAACTACGCCTTTTACGGTTTCCTCGTGCGTCTACTTTAATAACGATGGTCAAAAGTTTTACGGACTGATTTGACCATCCTGACAGGATATTCACACTTGTCCGATATCGAACTCCTGCTCACGGTGTCGTGAGCCTAATTTTGCCCCGCCTCGGTCTGAATTACACTGCTGCCAACTGGTTGCAGGCATCTGGATCGTCCAGAGCCTGTTTCCCTTTCCCATATTTTTCCCTGTTCCCATGACGCAACAGATGAATGCTTCCAAATCCTCGGGGCCGTGGATCATCACTGGTCTCGTGCTGCTATTACTCATCCTGCATCAAGACAATTGGTTTTGGACGGATGCCAAGCTTGTATTTGGTTTCATTCCGATTGCTCTTTTCTGGCATGCTTGCATTTCGCTCGCGGCGGTAGCGACTTGGTTTTTAGCGACACGAATCGCTTGGCCTCTGACAGATGAGCTCGAAGATCAAGAAGGAGGTGAATGATGGATCATCCAGGATTACCACAACTGATAATTATTCTTGTTTACCTGGGCTTGCTGCTTGCTTTGGGGCTCTTTTCAAGCCGCTTATTCAAGGGCACCAAGGAAGATTACCAAGTCGCGAGCCATTCGATCGGTCCGTTTTTACTATTGATGAGTATCTTCGGAACAACGATGACAGCTTTTGCACTGGTCGGTAGCAGTGGTGAGGCATTTCGCGAAGGAGTGGGTGTTTACGGCATGCTTGCCAGCAGCAGTGGCATCGTGCATTCGCTCTGTTTCTTCTTGATTGGCGTCAAGGTTTGGAAATTGGCCCGTCGTTACAATTACACGACTCAAATCGAATTCTTTCGTGACCGACTCGATAGTGATTTTGTTGGGTACCTGTTGTTTCCAATTTTGGTTGGTCTGGTGATTCCCTATTTATTGATAGGGGTGATCAGCGGCGGCGCAGTCGTTCAGTCGTTGACGGCTGGCTTGGCACCCGACTTGCCAATGTTTCAGGTGTTTGATGCCGAGGGCAACGCAAATCCGGCGTTACATGGCGGTGTACCACCGTGGCTCGGATCGATGGTGATCTGTGTTGTTGTTCTGGTTTATGTCTTTTTTGGTGGTATGCGCGGAACAACTTGGGCAAACACATTTCAGACGTTGGTCTTCATGGTGCTGGGGGTGGTTACCTTCTTTGTGATCGCAAACAAATTAGGTGGGCAAGAGTCCATTCTTGATAACCTCCAGGTGCTGGCCGAGTCGGTACCGGCAGATAAGGTCACGCGTTCCGAAATGAGTAAGACCAAGTTCTTTACTTATCTGTTGATTCCATTGTCAGTCGGGATGTTCCCCCATTTGTTTCAGCACTGGATGACGGCAAAGAGTTCTCATGCTTTTAAGTTGCCTGTGGTTTGTCATCCGTTCTTTATCATGATTGTCTGGGTGCCATGTGTGTTGGTCGGGATTTGGGCGACAGGTCTTCCAGCAGACATGCACCTGCCAGCCAATCCCAACACCATTCTACCTTTCTTGGTGAAAACACAGACTGGTCCAGTTTTGGGAGGATTCCTTGCTGCAGGTATTCTGGCAGCGATCATGTCCAGCTTGGACAGTCAGTTTCTGTGCATTGGTACAATCTTTAATAATGATGTTGTTACCCATCTTGCAGGAAAAGATCGGTTCAGTGATCGCCAACAGGTCATGTTTACACGACTGTTCATCATCGGAATTGTTGCGATTACCTACTTTTTAAGTCTAGGGAATGTTCGCAGCGTCTTCGCCCTTGGTGTTTGGTGTTTCAGTGGTTTCAGCGCGCTGTTTCCAATTGTGGTGGCAGCACTGTACTGGCGTGGTCTCAGTGCGGCAGGCGCCATCAGTGGAGTGTTTGCAGCGATTACCAGCTGGTGCGTCTTGTTTTATCAAGGGACCAAGGTTCCGATTGAACAAGGAGGTTTGAGCAAATTTGTGCTGGAGATCCCAATTGGTGGCGAGAGTTATGAAATGATGCCAGTGGTGGCCATGATGCTGAGTTCTACAGTGACCATGATTCTGGTTTCGCTTGTCACACCAGGGCCGAGCGATGAAAAATTGGCAAAGTTCTTCAGCTAGGTTGCATCTTTGCCGAGTGATGCAGGTGAGGATCGGCGAGTCGTGTTTTCACATCAATAGCATGCTCATTGCAGTGGGGGAGCACACGCTACGGAAGGGCAGCAGGAGTGTGTTTTACTTCAGTTGTAGCGTTCCAAAAGTGGAAGTATCCTGCCATGAATCGTCTTCAGTGTGAAACCATTTTCCGATGGCATCACGCTGTGCACTTCCATGGTCATCGTTGACTTGGAATTCGATGCCCATGGTGGTTCCGGTCTTATTGTCGGCTGCATGAGTGCGAATTGCCATTTCGACAACGTATCCCTTCTTGTTCTTTTTTGTTGCAGCCTTGATATCCGCTTCGTCGTAGCCAGTGCCTTGCCCCGATATTTTTCCTTCGTAATTGACGCGGTATTGGGCATCATCGGAATCGTAGGTTGTTGATTTATCGTGGTGCTGATCCAAAAATAGTTCGACCGAATCTTGAGCCCAGTCGTCGCCCGCCTCAGTGGATAACTTCGAGTCTGTAACCACCCACAAGGCGTACAAGTGCCTGTCGTCCCAAAGCAATCTAACTGTGGCTGTTGCCATATCTTTGGGATCGATTTCCAGCAGATCCGCGATCGGTTGATTGACGGAGTACTTGGGGCATGTTTTCCATATATCATCGATTTTTGCATCTACATTTGGTGTTCCTTTTTTGGCAACAGCAACGCTTTTTTCTGATTTGGCATTTTGGTGCTGTGACCATGCAGCGGGTGCAAATGAAATGAAAAGACATGCAGACAAGAATCGAATCATGTGTGGCTCGCGGTTTTATGGTTGGTATGTTTTTTCGTTCAGTTGGCTCAACGTTGAAACTTGGTTCCCAGTTTAGTCGAACTCAGATCAGAAAAAAAAACGGCGAGCAGATGATTCTGCTCGCCGTCGGTTCATTGGCTTGGTTTGAGTAGCTGGGGTATCCCAGGATCAACCGCCGAAGGGATCGCCCCCGAAGGGATCAGCTCCGCCAGCAGCAGGAGCACCACCACCGAAGGGATCAGCTCCGCCAGCAGCAGGAGCACCACCACCCCCGAAGGGATCAGCTCCGCCAGCAGCAGGAGCACCTCCACCACCGAATGGATCAGCACCAGCAGCAGGAGCACCTCCACCACCGAATGGATCAGCACCAGCAGCAGCGGCACCACCGCCGGCTGCAGCGGGCTTGTCGTCGAAAGGTTCTTTCATGGCACCTGCCAGAGCATCGTCGCCCATTTTGGTGGGTGCACCCTGCCCGGATGTGCCGGAAGCAAATGGGTTGGCTGCTGCGGGTGGCGTTGTTGGTGGTGTCACGGGCCTTGATGGGACACGGGGAGTCGGCCTGACGATAGCCCTATTTTCATCCGTTGCTTGGATTTCACCGTACCGTCGCTGGGATCTTGCGTTGGCTTCGGCCAATGCCTTGATCCGTGCTGCTTGCCGAATTTGTTCCAGCATCAGTCGACCGTTGCCTTGAAATCTAGCAAGTGATCGACCGATGGAAGGATTTGGTCCACCCAAAGCTTCGATGCTAGCCCCGGCCTGCCAGTCTTTTACGGCCTCTTCTGGCCGTCCTGAAACATAGTTGACGATCCCACGGAAGTAATAGGCACGTGGGTCCTGGCTACCGTTGTCGATCGCAAGAGAAAAGAATTCCACAGCATCGCTCAAGCGTCCACCGTTGTAGGCGTGCACACCTTGACCGTAAGTTTCGGCCAAGATAACGCTCTGGTTTTGAGCTGAAGCGGAAGTGGCATTTAAGCCGCCAATAGCCGTCATTGCGAGTGCAAAGATGGTCAAAACGTGTTTTTTCATCACGGAAGCATCCTCCCCCAGAAAGATGTAGAGTAGACCGCAAACTGGCAACGAGTTATCGAATGCAACAGCCAGTCGGCCCAGAAAAGTTGAGTTGATCAATCACCCAAACTGTAATCTTGAGAGCCGCCGCCGGCAAACGTTTTTCTAAAGGATCTGCGTTGATGCGCTTAATCAGTTGTGCCATGTGGTTGGGTTATGACGCCAGCAGTTGCTGCAAAGGCAGTTGGAACAGGTTGGTCAAGTTGTTGCTGCTGCTGGCACTCGGCCAGAATCATTCTATCCAGCCACCTCCGAGAACCCGTGGCCCATCGTAAACAACTGCTGCTTGACCAGGCGCAACCGCCAGCTGTGGCTCATCAAAATCGACGGAAAACCGGGTTTTATCGGAGGGATCAACACGGATCTGGGCAGGCTGTGGCGGAGCGTTGTAGCGTATTTGTACCGAAACCTGATGAGGAAGATCCGTTGGTTCAACCAGCCAATTTGCCTCATTTGCGGTGAGTCCGGGTTTTGCAAGCTGATCTTTTGAGCCAATCACGACCTGATTGGTTTGAGGGTTGATTTCGGTCACGAAAAAAGGTGTACCCATGGCTACTCCCAGCCCTTTACGTTGTCCGATCGTGAAGGCTTCGTAGCCCGCGTGTTGACCAACGATTTCCCCCTTGGTGGTAATGATTTCGCCACTGGTCTGAGAAGACCTCTCTGGTTCTCTGGCCCGAACGAAATCACTGTGGTGCCCTTGAGTGACGAAGCAGATCTCCTGGCTATCTTTCTTACCGGCGACTCCAAGCCCAAGCTCTTCTGCGATTTCGCGAATTTTTGGTTTCTCGAATCCCCCCACTGGCAACAGCATTCTGGGAAGTAATTCAGGCCTTATTCCAAAGAGTGCATATGACTGATCTTTTGCGGAATCCAGTCCTCGATGGAGTTCGTGGGAGTTAGGATTTTCGCGATCTGACACCATTTGGGCGTAGTGACCTGTGGCGACGAATTCAGCGTCTACACCATCGGCATAGTCGAAAAGTCGGCCAAACTTGATCCATTGATTACATCGTACGCAAGGATTTGGAGTGCGACCGTGCAGGTAATCATCGACGAAGTAGTCGACGATTCGGCGAAAATCTTCCTGCAAGTCGAGTGCATAAAACGGGATATCCATCCGCGAGGCCACGCGTCTGGCGTCAGCCGCGTCAGAAGCCGTACAGCAACCCTGTTTGTGATCGGCTCTTCCTTGAGCCATCCCGCCGAGGACAGGAAGATTGGGTTTTCCGTCTTCAACTCGGCAAGCCTGGCTGGATTCCTCTCCATGACGCATAAAAACACCAATCACTTCGTGACCGGATTCTAGCAGCAGGTGGGCAGCAACGCTTGAATCAACGCCTCCACTCATCGCGAGAACGACTCGGGCCATGTATATTTCAACTCCGGTGAGCGGTCATCTTTGTTCCCCTTCGACGCCAAGTCGGGGGGGGTAGCAGCCATTCATCTGATTTCGATTGCCGACGCTACCGAAATCCTACAACACATCATACGCATGGAGACCGTGACGAGAATGGATGCCGAATTGGTTAACCGCAGCAATGAGATTCACGAGCGCCTGATACAGCTCGGAGACTCTCTTTGACTACGCTTCCAAACAGGACGAAATCAAGCAAATTGAAGTGAAGATGGGTGATCCGGGATTCTGGGACGATAATGAATCGGCTCAAAAAACCGTGTCCGATCTTAAGTCACTCAAAGCCATTGTCGGCCCGATGGACGAACTGACTTCATCGGTTGAGGATCTCGCTGCGCTGTTTGAGATGGCAGAAGAAGACGAGTCCATCGTTGAGGAAGTCACAAGTGAGATAATTCGATTGGAAAAAATTCTGGAGGAACTTGAACTCAAAGCTCTTCTCAATGGCCCTAATGATTCTGCTGGTGCCATCTTGTCAATCAATGCTCGTGACGGTGGAACAGATGCCAATGATTGGGCAGACATGATGTTGCGGATGTATTCTGCTTGGGCGGTAAGTGAAGGATACAGTATCGATTTGTTAGATCGGCAGGAAAATGAAGAAGCCGGTATTAATCATGCTTCGATTGCCGTGCGCGGACCGATGGCTTATGGCTATCTGAAAGGCGAAGAGGGGATGCATCGTCTGGTGAGAATTAGCCCTTTCAATAGTGAGGGAAAGCGGCAAACCAGTTTTGCAGCGATTAGCGTGTCACCGGAGATCGATGACTCGATAGAGATCGATATCGAAGAAAAAGATGTACGGGAAGATCGGTACCGCGCAGGAGGCGCCGGTGGTCAGCATGTCAACAAGACCGATAGTGCCATTAGATTGACTCACAACCCAACCAATACGGTTGTCCAGTGCCAGAATGAACGTAGCCAACATCAGAACAGGGCAACGGCATGGAAGATGTTACGGGCTAAAATGGCTCGCCTCGAAGAAGAAAAGCGGGAAGCTGAGGACGCAAAAAAATATGAAACTCAGGCCCGTACCGGTTTCGGAAGTCAGATCCGCAACTACTTTTTGCATCCTGATCAACGAGTGAAAGATTCTCGAACAGGTCACTATGTTGGTAATTTTAATAGCGTGCTGGATGGTAGCGAACTTCAGGGCTTTTTTGATGCATTCCTGCGTCTGAAAGCGGGCAAGACAGATCGGGAAACTTAGCAAAAACCAACTACCAAAAAAGACAATGGTCTAATGAGCGAGCTTAACAATGATCAGGAGGATCCTTATCGGAGTCCTCACGAAGTGAGTGAATCAAAATCATCCGCCAATAAATGGGGATGGCGAAGGTTGGCAGTGTTTGCTTTTGTGGTCGTGTTGATTGGTATGGCAGGATTGCTTCTGATTAGACCAACCACGAGATTCAATATGCAACGTGCTCCTCCGATTCTACGTGATGCGCCACCAACTATCCGGTCATCTGTTGAGAAAGGGGAACCAGTATCCGACACTGATTCGCCTCCTGACACTGCGGGCACGCAGATACCATGAGTGCAGGGGGCAAGTCGTGCATCAGGGATTTAGCCCTTACTTAAGCAGCTTTCCGATCAGAGTCAGTTTCAAGTTTCTGTGCGTCAGTTGCGATTTGGATTGCTGGTGAGGAACTTCGTTCACGACGGAGATCCCGAATCTTTTTTACGTGGTCGTGCAACTGATTTTCCATCTCTCGGATTCGATCCTGACCTTTTGCATTAGCATCGAGGCTGTCCTCGAGTTCTTCGTGTAGGCAAGCGAGTTGAGATCGCACTTCTGTCGCTTCTTGTTTCAGCAGATCTCGTTCTCTTCGGTTAGATTCAGCATTTTTAAGTTCGGCGGATAGCCTTTCTATTTCGCAAATTTGCTCGTCAAATTCGTTGTTCTTCAAGCTCAACGCGTGGGCTAGCGCATCATGCTGTTCTGATTTAGACTGCAGTGCCTGTTCCAATGCATCAATCTCTGTTTTCAGTTGTGTCTTCTTAGCTAGTCCTGTTTTAGCTGTTTCAAGTTCAGTGGTGAGTTGTTGAATTTCGAGTCGTTGCTGATCGAGCCGGTTTGTTTTCGATGCCAAATCGTCGACAACGGCATCATGTTGTTGCGATCTGGAAGTCAGCTGCATTTTTAATTCAGCTATGGTGGTGTTGCGTGCCTCGACCTCTGCGTGCAGCGCCATTTCCAAGTTCTGGTGTTCAACCGTTGTCTTTGATAACACCTCACTTATCTGTCTGGCCTCAGTGAGATGGGTCGTAATTTGATTGCCGAGTCGACTGATGGTTGCTTCGAGGTTGTCGCGTGTATCGAGCAAAGCTTCGCGTTCTTGTTTGACTGCGCGGAGTTCTGCGACGCATTCATCGAATTGCTGTTGGCTGACTTGCGATTGGTCCAATTCCATCTGCCTTGCCTGATCAGCAGCTTGCAGATTGACTGTCGTCAAAAGTGCATTGTCATGGGAAAGTGAAATAATATCATCTGACATAGAGTCGATACGTATTTCCATCGCATGAATCTCGGCGATCGTTGCTGTGAGTTCACACTGGGTTTCATCGCAGATTCGCTCAGCAGTGAGAATGCATTCTTTTTGTTGGTCGATTACCCTACAGGCTTGTTCGATTTCAGCTTGACTTTGTTTCAGAGCCAGTTCCAATTTCGGGACGCGTCTGGCTTGGTGGGTCAACTCGGTCAGTTGGTCACTCTGTTGAACGAATAGGCTTTCTAACCCAGAATTGCGTTCGTGGTATTGTTGGATTGTCTGTTGTGCTGTTTCCAAGTGAATGCGGCTGGCATTCAATCCGTCGGACTGTTTTCTCAGTTTGGCTACTGTGGAAGTTTCCACTACCAATTGTGCCCGGGTCTCTTCTAGCTCCAAGGAATGGATAACAGCTTCTTCACGAATTGCACACAACTCCGTGATTTGCTGCTGCTGTTGCTGTACGAGGTGTTGCAGTTCTGCAACTTTGGATCGGAATGCGAGTTCCTTGGTGTTGGACTGTTTCAGTTCAAGGTTTAAGACAGGAATACGTTTCTGTGATTCTGCGTGCGCTTCCTGAGCCAGCTTAAGAGCGACATCAAACTGTTCACATTCTGCCGTCTTGAGGCTGAGTTGTGCTTCCAGTTCGGCAAGTTGTATTTGACAAGCGGCATTGAACTGCTCGAGTTGCTGACGATTTTCTTGCTCTTCGGTGATCTGCAGGGCGGCAGTGCCTACTTGTTGTTGTAGTTCACGGAGCTTGGTGTCTTTCAGCTCGATTTCTGACTCACAGCGTTCGAGAGTCTGTCGTTGTTCTGACAATGAACTCGCGGCAGCTGAGAGGTCGGTAGCGAACTCGTCACGTTCGGTCTGAATTTGCTTCGATAAAACCAGATCTGCTTCGAACTGCTTCAGCATTTTTGTGTGGACTTGCGATTGTTGCTCAAGCTCGTCTCTCTCTTTGCGCAGTGTATCCAGATCGTTGCATCTTGCCACCAGATCCTGTTGGGTTTGTTGTAAAGCGTTATTTGCTTCATTCAACGCCTGTTGCTGAGTCTCGATGCGTTGTTCAAGTTCTTGTATCGTGTTCTGTTGCTTGTCCACGTCTGTTTGTTGGGTCCGAGCCTGTAGTCGAAAATTGTCGATTTCACTGTGAGCAGCTTCAAGCTCGGAGACACAGTGTCGATATTGCTGGTCCAGTTGCCCAAAGTCATCTTGGCGGGATTCGCTTTCCGACGTGAGCGCGCCGTTCTTTTCAATCAGCTCTTGCAGTTGGTCAATGACTGTCTGGTTACGCTTTTCTTCATCGGCAAGCTGGATTTCCGCTTCGTTGAGAGAATGGCGAAACTGGTTGATTTCATCTTGGGAACTCTGCGACACCTGTTCTAGGCGTTTGTTTTTTGAACGGAGAGTTGAGTGCGCTTGTCGCAGGTTTGTTAAGTCCTCGGTGATGGAATCATTTTGTTTCTGCAGTTCTTTGATCTGAGTTTTGCGTTGTTTGAGCGAACCGCGGATTTTCAGATAGCGGGTCTCGAGTTCTGGATCGTTGCCAGAGTTCTTTCCACGATCTCGATACCAAAGCAAGTGACCGAGTAGCATTCCGGCCAGCAAAAATAGCACAGCAGACGATATGGGCATGCCCAAAAGTTGAACAGCATTACCAAACAGGTCGATCATTGAACTTTCCATATTCGCGGGTTCGCGCAGTGCGCGCAGCGGTAGCCGGTGCTTGAATTGCACTGATAGCAAGAATCGCACGCACAGGTCGACGTTGAATTTCAGAAGATTGTTTCACCGGAGGGGCGTGAAACACGTAGCTGTATTCAGTCGGAATGATGTGGTGTCGGCACGACGCGAACAACGACACCCTTGAATGCAGGCGTCTTGCTGCTGGGATCTGCATGCCGAGAGACGAGCACATTGGCCTCTGGGAAATACATCAGAGCATTGCCTGGCCGAATCGACTCATAGCTTCTGGCCAAAATATTTGGCAGAGTTCCTGTGTCACTTGTGACTTCCACCCGATCTTCGTGCTGTAATCCCAAGCGAGTGAGATCGTCGGGATGAAGCAAGATGATGTCTCGGCGACTCTGATTACGATACAGGTCTTCTTCTTCGTAGACGACTGTATTGAATTGTCCTTCGCTTCGCACCGTCATCAGTCGCAATTCCTGATCTCGACGACCCTTGAGCTCAGGGATGGCATGTGTGTGCAGATTTGCTCGACCATCGGTAGTGGAAAACTTGGGTTCGTGAAACGTTCGCCCACCTATTTGAAACTCTTTTCTTGTTTGTTCTATATCGGCAATCTTATCGTAGCCCGGGACCACATCAGCGATCCACTGTCGAATGGTGCTCGTTTGTTGCATCTCTTTCCAGTCAATTCCGTCTGCATCGGGGAGCAAACGATTGCCAAGTTCCGCTATCACTTCGACTTCACTTCTTGGTCCAGGTACTCGACGCGGGCCTCCATCACTCAGGCGGACATAATTGAACATTGATTCCTGAGTAGTGGGCGTCGACTCTTCATCACGGGCGAGGACCGGCAAGATATAAGTTTCGGCTGCTAAGCCATTCACGTGGCCAGTGTTCATAGTTGTGCTTAGCATCACATTCATGTCCAACCGCGAAAGTGCTTCTGCTGCAAATTTGGAATCCGGGTTCGAGCCATACAAATTGCCACCGAGCGAAAATCCAAATCCGAGTTCATACCGGCTGGCTGCTTCCATGCACTCCAGAGTGTCTTTTCCGACAGTTGTGGGAAGTTTGACCTCGTACTTGCTCTGAAGGGCGTCAAAAATTTGTGTTTTCAGTTTTGGGGTCACGCCTACGCTGCCGATGCCCTGCACATTGCTGTGCCCTCGAATTGGCATCAGTCCGCATCCTGACTTTCCAACCATCCCGCGACAGAGTGCGAGGTTGGCTACAGCCTGCACGTTCTGGACACCATGTGCATGGTGGGTGATACCCATTGTCCATGCAAAGATGGACTTCTTTGACTGGGCATATACTTCCGCGATGTTTTCAATTTCGCTGCGTGGTACTCCTGATTTTGTTTCAATTTCTTCCCAAGTAATCGTTTCGATTGCCTGTTCCCAGTCTTCGACATCATTGCAATGTCGTTGAAGGTAATCTTTATCCATTGCGTCGAGTTTGTTGACAGCCTTGGCGATGCCCCAAAGAAGTGCCAAGTCACCACCAATGTGCGGTTGCACGTAGTGACTTGCGATCTTGGAACCTTTGAAAAGAGAAACAAGATCACTGGGAACCCGAAATTTCAGCATTCCTGTTTCGCGAACGGGGTTGATCACGATTACCTTCCCACCTCGACGTCGTAGATGCATCAAACTGGTCATCAGTCGAGGATGGTTACTGGCTGGGTTTCCCCCGATCACAAACACACAATCAGCTTGGTCGATATCCTCAAGCACGACGGTGGCTGTACCACTGCCCACGGCTGTTTGGAGTCCCACGCCACTGGCTTGATGACAGTAGTAACTGCAATTGTTGATGTTGTTTGTACCGTAAACTCGGGCCATCAATTGCAGCAGAAAACCTGCTTCATTACTGCTCCGTCCGCTGAAATACCAAAACGTGCGATCAGCTTCGATTTGCTGAAGTTTGTCAATGATGGCTGCGTAGGCTTCTTGCCAGGTTACTATCTCGAAGTGTGTAGCACCTTTACGGTACCTGATCGGATGAACGAGTCGACCCAAATGTTCCAGTTCACGGGGAGAACGTTCCCTTAACTCCTCCACCGAAGTCTGTTTCCAGAACGTTGGTTCAATAGCAGGTTGCATATCAGCAACCATTGCCTGCAGTGATTTTTTGCAGACTTCGGGGAAAGCACCCGTTTCATTAACCATTCCACCTTTCTGGCCCCCCATTCCCAGAGCACAGGTCTTGCACGAGTTGCGGGTGCGCATGGCTTTGTATAGTTTCCACAATCCGCCGGCTTCCCGTGCCTTCTTCCAGGTGTACTGTATTGCTCGAAACCCGCCTCCACTGCCAACCTTCATCAGAATGCCTTTCTTCAAGTTGCAATCATGGCTTTTGTTGTGCCAGTGATTTTCTCAGAAAACAGAATCGTTAGCCATCAGATCAGCGTTGTGGCACTTTTCGCGTATTTTCAAAGCGTATTTGACGAATACCCAAAGGTGGCTTTTGGGCTTCGTTAACCCGCTGATGCAGCAGTTCTGCGAGGCGTGCGACTGTCTGGCGTTGGTCTTTGTGAGCGGCCAGATTATGTAATTCTGCTGGATCATGTTGGTGATCGTAGAGTTCTTTCCCGTCGCTTCCCTGTTCACCCCACTCCGTGTATCGATATCGGTGGGTACGAATGCTGTATCCATTTTCGTATTGCGTAAGAGCTGATTTTCTCGGTGTTTTTGCCGGATCTGCTAGTCCGTCTTTCAAGCTGATTCCGGACGTAAATTTGGGGGCTGCAATACTGGCCAAATCTGCCAGTGTTGGGTAGAGATCAACCATTTCAGCGATGGAACTTGCCTCGTGCCCAAGTGCAATTCCCGGGCCCGCCATGATCAGAGGCACTCGTGTGGCATTTTCAAAAAGGGTTGTCTTTTGCCAGTGTCCGTGTTCGCCCATGTGATAGCCGTGATCGGACGTGAAAACCACAATTGTGTTTTTTGATAGCTTGGTTTCATCGAGTGCATCGAGAATGCGACCTAATTGTGCGTCTGCAAAACTGATGGATGCGTAATACGCTTGGATCGCTTTGATTCCCAAATCCGGATCAAGATTTAATTGTTCCTTTTTTCTAGTGAGCGACCTCCGAGCAGGTGCAGGCAGTGTTTCAAGGTAATCTTTCGGAACGGTGGGAACATGAACCAAGTTTGGTGGGTACATGTCGAAATATTTTTTGGGTGCGACAAATGGAGTGTGCGGACGGAATAAGCCGACTGCCAGAAAAAAACTCTGGTTTGATTCCGCATAATCATGCAATAGTTGAATAGCTTCGGAGGCGGCGATCCCATCGGTTTGTTGCTCGTCAGTGCCATCCGCTGCAAGCCAACTCAGCGTGCCACCAAAACTACCTTTTCGAAGACTGAAAGTTTGATCTTCGTCATCCTTGTCTCTTCCACGAGGGTTGATTGTTTGATCCCACGAATAGGGGTCGTCGTGACCTCCTGTGCCGATTTGTTTCGGAACGTTGTAGTGATAGATCTTTCCAATTCGTGTTGCCTGGTAGCCGGCATTCCGGAAAAGTTGTGACATGGTTGTCACATTGGGAACGTGCTCGCGGATGTAAATTGCGTTTCGTTGGATGAGTGTTTGATCAGCATAAAGTCCTGTCATGAAAGAGGCCCGGCTGGGACCACACAGTGGATATTGGCAATAAGCTTGGCCAAATTGGACACCTCGGGATGCGAGATGATCAATGTTAGGAGTTTTTACCAATGGGTGCCCATAGCAAGCGATATCACAGTTCAGGTCATCGCATATTAAGAAAAGGACGTTTGGTGGCTCAGCAGCTACGGCCCAAGGCAAGCTGGATGTAGTGGTGACGACCAAGATCGACAGGCACATTAGAGATCTCAACACGGCTGCCTCGAAAATTTGAGGAGAGAAGATTGGGGTGCAGGGACCAGCGGCGGACACGACAGGATGGCAACGCATCGAGTGACCGATTTTGAAACTCTTGTTACGTTGCCGAGTGCTGTTTCCATCCGGCTGGTTGTCGCTGGCACTGCCTCCAAGAACAGCGAGTGGTCTGGTGAATGCGTCAGACTCAGTTCCTAGATCGGGCTTGGGTGCGATTACGGTTTAGGGTCGCAGACTCTCACCTCTTGCATGTCGAGCGAGAGTTTCCTGATATTTTTGTTTGCCTTCCTCGACTGATTTGCGTATTTCCTTGGCACTGTTTTCGGATTCTTTTCTCAAGTCGGCAATCATCTCGAGTGATTCAACCTGGAAACCACTGATGGCATCAACGAGTTTTTGCACGGATTCTGGATTGATCGTGCTTCCGTATCCTGCCTTCAGTGCAGCGCGTTCCAGTTCCCTTCCGAGGTCAGCGATGTCTTCGAGACCTTTATTGACTCCGGTCTTCATCGCTTCAGTAGCCTGTGTGGCCTCGTGCAGTCCATGTTGACTGGTATAGACCGTCCCCAGAATGGTGAATACGTGTTCGTTGGTCGTAAAGAAGGTTACGGATCTGCGGTACACCCGTTCCTTGACGTCATGGGTTTGTTTGAGCTTAGTAATTAGCGTTTCACCGACGTCGTAGCCAACTTCCAGGTTTTCAGCGATGTCTTTGAGTAGCTGGAAGGTTGCGTCTTCTTTTTCGTAATTGTAGCGGGCCTCGTCGCGGCTCAATTCAAGTCTACTTTTTTCACTTTCATCATCACCGCTGTAAGCGTCTAGCGCTTCTTGGGTTTCACTCAGCGCGACTTTTGCCTGCTCCAGAATTGGCACCTGTGCGTCGAAAAGATCGCGGGCCAGTATTTCTGCCTCTTTCAGCGCGAAGCGGAAATCAATGTATCCTTCCATGATCGCTTCTTCGCGTTTCAGCTGATCTTTCGTGTCTTTTGCGACTTCGCTGTAGACTTCGATGATTTTCTCAAATCGATCACTAGGTGTTCCGCGTCGCATCTTCATCCACCAGTTCGACACTTTTTCTGTGCCGCTGATTTTTCCGTCGTCCAGTTGGTTGATCAACCGCTTGCTGTCTTCGCGAACTGAATCAAACATCTTGGTGATATCCATATATCGATCACCTACGGAGATACCCTCGACATTTTCACGTACAAGAGCGTTGAAGGCGCTCATGTGCTGAATGACATCTGCAATCGCGAGAACCTTGGCTTCGTCAATGTGTTTGACATCTTCGAGCAAGCTGATCAGTTCCTGCGGTGCCGTATTCGAACTATCAATACCGAAGTCCTTGAGAACGTTGACGGCTCGACCGAGGTATTTGCGCATGGACTTCGAGTCCTGAGCCTGTGTGCTAGACGCGTTTGGTTCAGGGGCAGGTTGTTGTGCTTGATCTGACATGATGGCAAATTCTCCGGGAAATTGGTTGTTGGAGAACCGGTGTTTCCAATCCTTCTCAACGGATATTAGATTAGCGCGTGAATCGTGCGACTGCAATCAGCTAGTCAGGGAGGAAGGGCGATTTCTGGCCAACTGGCAGTTTTCACGCTCCCCGACTGCGGAAAACGTGCCGATTGAATAGACTAGTCACTGGTCAGGCCCCTCCAACCCCGCCCCGCAAAGACATGGCTAATCAGTCTCAGGCTCAGGCACCTTATCGATCCACAGGCTCAGTTCATAGAAAAACGAGCTTGTTGCCCAATGAGAATTTGTCGCTTCAGGAGACGCTGAGAGTCATGGATGTGGCTCGCGAAATGCGGGACCAGCGGGAAACAGCCGAAGAGATGTTTCGCCGCGATGATCTGAGGATTCAGTTGCGAGACAAATTGGTTCGCACGGCCCACATGTCTGGTGATAATGTCACAGAATCTGAAATAGAGCTCGCGATTGAACAGTTTTTTGAATCTGTCCACAGCTACCAAGATCCTCAGCGCGGTCTGAAATCGCTTTTAGCGCATTGTTGGGTTTGGCGTGGTCGCTTGATTCTGGCGACCGCCGCTTTCACAACTGTCCTCGGTGGACTTTGGTTCCTGTTTTCCTGATGTCCTAAATTGAAGGTCACCTGCGAGATGACGATTCCTGGTCCCACAGTGCATCAACAGTTGATGGATGCCTACAAACGCTTGACCGAGCAATTGGAGACTGATCCGCAGAATATGCACGACGTGCAGAAAGAGCATGAGCAACTTGATGCGGAACGTGATGATGCACTACGCAGTCTCGCTGAACATTACCTTCCCGAATTGACGGCTGATGCGATCGCTTCAACATGGCAGGAGGTTCAGTCAGAGATATCAACGATTTTATTGCAAAAAGAGGATGAGAATCGCTCTTTGCAGCAGGAACTGAAAAGGCTGCAAAAAAATCGGGCCGTGACGGAGCAGACGCTTGTGAACGCAAGCAATGTTTTGGATGCGGCGATTACAACACAGAACGAGGTTTCATCTGTCGTTGAAAAGAGGTTGCAGGAAGAGCCCAAGTTTGTGGAGCTTGCAGATCGAGCCGCCATCGCTGAGGTGGCACTTGAGAGAGCTGAGTCGAATCTGCACGAAATTGATCAAGACGCTGCTCGAAAACTTCCCTCCTATGAAGCTAGTACGTTATTTCAATATCTCAATGAGCGTGGCTATGGAGGAAAAGAGTATCGTAGCCGCGGAATGACCCGCCGTATTGATCGTTGGCTGGCTCGCTACATCGACTTCACAAAAGCAAAACAAGGTTTTGACTTTTTGAAACAGACACCGGATCAGATGCGAAAAATCATTGCAGATGATCGTCGTTCGTTGAATGTAGTAATGGAGGAACTGGAGCGAAAACGTGATCGAGTTGCCAACGCGTTGGGCTTGCCAGAGAAAATAAGCCTCACTGAGCAGCTCACCAAAGATCACAATCAAAGCCTGCAAACAATGGATTTCATTCTCGAATCAATGAAGGAAGCGGAAGAACGCATTCGTGATATGGCTGACCCGCGAGGTTCACACTACCAAAAAGCAATTGAGCTATTCAGGCAAACACTTGTTGGATTTAAGTCAAGTGATTTGAAGAAGCGAGCCGCTGCAACGGTTGACGATTTGACGGATGATCAAATTGTGGCTCGTCTTTCAGGTGTCGAGTCTGATCGTGGAGATCTGGATGACGCAACACGCTCCCGTCGCGAATTGCAGAAACAGAAACAGGATGTACTGGAAGAACTGGGTCGCGTCATCCAACGCTTTCGCGCAGCGCACTTTGATTCCACACGATCGCATTTTGTGGAATCACTCAACATCGACGAAGAAATTTCCTATACCGAAGATGCAGAAGATGCACGAAAAATGTGGCAAAAGATCCGCCGTTCCCAACGCTGGGGCGACCATGATTCCGAGGAAGAGGCTGGAGGATCCTCATTGAAACAAGTGCTTGTCAATGCAATGGGAAAAGCAGCCGGAGACGAGCGTGGAGATGATGCTCGACGTGCTGGTTCCCGTCGCGTCGAGTACGACTCGAGTAGTGATGCACGCTCGGTTCGTGAAGATTACGGTCAAGAGTAGCTTGCTTAGAGTTCAGGTGATGATTCCTGCTGAGTGTTTAGTTGGACGCACGTGTAATCGTACTTTCTTGTGGTTTCGTCTCGATCGAGCGAACCGTGAAATAACGGTGATGTACCCATTTGGGAACGATGTCCAGACGCCAGCAGGTCTGCTCGAGCGGAGCGAGATTGGAGGTTGGTTGCGGTAGGCCACCTAGAGGCACCAGTGCAATGGCGGGATCGGGAAACGAGATGAAGCGAGTTAGCAAAGCTTCCAGCTGCACCCGTTGTATGACCCCGCCGATTGAAAGGTAATCTTGCATCTCGGCCGATGAAATAGCATCCATGCCTGCCAGTGAAAGAGCGCTGTGTCCTTCATTAATCAGCAAAGCATGCTTCAGGTCAGCTAGCTCTTTTTCTACCGAAAGTGACATCGCAACATTTGCATAGTGACCATTAAAATAGGGAATGATGCCTGTCTGGCTATTGGGTGCTAGCCGGATCAAGCGGTTTTCTTTGATGGACTTTCCGACCAATCGTTTAGCTGTCTCATCGATCATCCAATCAACGGGTTCGTTAAACGTTTTGGAAATCATCAGTGTCTCTCTACCTGGACGTCGTGCAAAATTGGGGCGATTGCTGGCGTCTACAGGGCTCTTGGAATTCAAAAGGACCTCGGCGGCTGCCTGTTGGGTGGACAGAGATTTTGCCTGTTCGTTTGCAAAGCGGCTTCTCCACTTCAATGGTTCGGAGGTAGCGCGGGCGTAGGCTTTGACGCTGCCAGCGAACGCGGGATTCTTTTGGACAAGTTCAATGAGTGGATCAGTGCATATTTGGGAAACTTGATTGTGAGCCGAGGTGCGACGGTTCAGCTGACTGACATGACGCAACAACTCGATGTAAACACGGGGAATCTGGTCAGATGCAGTTTTTTTAGTCAATGAGTTGATAATAGATGGCAGCGCGATCATGGTTGCATTCTTCAACGTGGCGATGTCGCTTGAATTTTCGTTAGCTGCTTTATTGCTGATCATCCAATGAAGAGCGTTAGCCCGAGTTAGATTGGCGGATCCTTGGGCCCATAGTCTGCAAATTTCCGCGAATGCTTGCGTACCACTAGCCTTTTCGTTGCCATCTAGAGTTACGGATCCAGTATCTTCCAATTCTTGGCATATCCGCTTGATCTCCTTCGAGGCAGCAGCAGCTTTAGCCACTTCGCTATTGATCCTGTCATTCACCTGCGCACGGTACTGGGTACTTCTCAGCTTTCTTTGACGTACATCTCCAGCATTGAGCAACGACTCAAAATTGAAGAGGTATTTTTTTTGTTCCAGTGGGCTGAAGAAAACCAGCGATTCACGCATTTCCATTCCTTTGGCTTCCATTTGTTTTGTGAACACGTCTGGGTCACTTTCTTTTTGCAGGCTGGTCGCCGCCTGTTGTAGAAATTTCTGGAATCGTGGTTGGTCGCGTTTCAGTTTTGTGATGAGTTTGGCCATCATCTGACTGCCTCGTGGTGTTCGTGAGTACGACAGCCCGAATTGATCGATTTGTACAGCGAGCAAAAAGAGTTTCCGCGTGAGATCTGCGCCAATCGGTTCAGCCATCAATTCAAGATGTTTTGCATCCCGTCGTGCTTTCCAGATTCGGCCTGCTGACTTTGAGATCTGGCGATCAGAAAAACGTGTAGGATCCGTTCGTTTCTCGTACATCTTGGTAACGACATCAAGTTCTTCTAAATAGATCTTGTGCAGTTCACTGGCCAAAGCCGCAGCGCCATCAATTGTCGCGTGGGTTTTCAGTGGCTGGGATGGATTTTCACTGGTGGGATTCCCCATTACTTGGTTCATCGTCGAAACAAAAATCAGGGCTACACAAGAAGCGAGAACGAGTTGTAGTTGTGATGGCTGAGCTGCTGCCGTGGGTTGGTAGAAATTGGACATGTTATTTGGTCTCCTCGCGAATGACTGCCAGTAAATCGCCGCCGTCAATGTGAATTACGCTGTCATCTGATCCGCGTAATGAAATTGTCCCCAGTTTTGCTGTCAACACGTTGTCTGTTGGGTTGTATTGTTGAAACTCAACAGTGATCGCCTCACCTGGTTTCGCGATCGCGATGGGTGAGTTTTGGTCTGCTTGGTAGTAAACATCGCATTGTACTTTTTCACCTGCCAAACTAGGCGTTGTTGATATGTTGGAGATACCGTGTAACAGGAGGGCCGGATAAGACCGAGAGGATGCATCTGGGTCGTAGGTGGTGATCTGAACCACGTTGGGTCTGCCATCCCCAATTGAAATCAACTCAATATTGGCGTTGGAAATCGTGATCGGATTGGGTTCGATATGTAGGGTGATCTCACCTGATTCCGGTAAGTTATTTTCTACTGCTTCGACGGCTGAAGTGGTTATCGACTTGGTTTTAGATTTGGCAGTTTCCAAAGCTTGACTCATCTCTTCCTTGGAGCATCCCAAGATCAAGATGAGAGGCAGAACAGCCATTGTCGAAAGTATCTTTGCTTGTCGCAAATGATCTCGATGAGTAGGAACAGAATTCATCCGCCGCTGGAATAAGTTTTTCGTGTTTGGCATCACAATACGTCTGTTGGAAAGACAATGGAAAAGAAAGAGCTCCCGGAATTTCGACGAACACCACTGCTGGCGACAAATGATTGCTGTGGCGAACAGCATTAAGGAGAAACTTTAGGGTACCCAGCTTGGGACTGCTCCTGCTCGCCGGTTGGGGGCGAAACCCACGAAATCAGCAAGAAATTTCTATCGTGGTTCACTGGTGGTGGGTGGTGTTGCAAAGATAGCAACCAGTGAAAGTCCTACCATCATGCCCAGAAAGAGATAAAGAGCGGCATCGAAGTGTCCCCAGATATCACGAGCAACACCCATGAGCAGCGGCCCACAGCCACTACCAGCTACCGTGCAACACCAGACGGTGCCGCGAATTGCTCCCAAGTGAGTTCGACCGAAGTACCGAACCCAGATGACATTGCCCACTGCTAACAGCATTCCCTGCCCTGCCCCAAACAAGCCTACGAAGATGTGCAACGCGAGTTCGGTTCGCCCAAACGCTGCTGCTCCTAAGCCCGCACTGAGCATGATTGTGCCAATAGTTAGCAGACGATTCAGCGGTAGGAAATCGGCCAGCACACCACCAAACAGTTGAGTTAACAACATCATCAATCCAAAGGTCTTGAAAAGATTGGCAGGAACCGTTGCTTCAAATCCTAAATCGTTGCAGAGAGTGAACAGATAGAAAACGATTCCTGTTCCAGCCATCGCCCAGACTGTGTTGCTGGCGGCAAGGATGGGGAATGCACGGCATCGAATGGCTTGTCGAAGGGTCAAGGATGAATCTGTAATTTCACATGCATTGAGCCGCTGATCAGGAATGGCTTCAGGATATCCGTCAACCGTCTGCCCAACATCTTCGGGTCGATTGCAAAATAGGAGGAGAACAATCGGCAGCATGGTTGCTGCAACGATGATTGCCAGCCATTCATAGGTCTCCCGCCAGCCGATGGTAGTGATGCAGCCATGCAACCATTCGGGAATCCATGCAAAGGCAATTGCTGTGCCGATACTCATGGCAGCGGATACTCTTCCAATGCGATTACGAAACCACATCGAAATTGCATTACCGCTGAGAAGTGAGAGAGAGCCCTGCCCCAGAAAACGAAGTAAGAAAAAGGCTGCTAAGAGTGAGTAGAAATTGGTTACTGTCGCAGCAAAATAACAGGCGCCAGAAAGCATTCCGATCGTGACCATACTGACACCTCGCAATCCGTATCGATCTGTAAGTGGACCGACCAACATGAGTGGAAGTGCGGCTAGCAATGTACCCAGCATGTAAGCCAGCGAAAGTTGACTGTCACTGAGTTGGAGTGTTTCTCTCAGATAGGGTGTGAATGCACTGACGGCAAAAGTCTGACCAGGGCTCGTCGCGATCTGCAGCAGCATTGCTACAGGGATCATGACATAGCCATAAAAAAATGGTAGACGTCGAGCAAGTTGGTGCGAAAATTCGGGAATCACGTTGTCAGTTCACCGGACATGCGTGCCCCTGACGGTAAATGATTTTTTCCGATCTTGCCGTTGGCTTTTACCCAGCCCAGTGGTCTACCGGCGAGTTGGATGGTATTCCATCCTACCTCGTTGGTCTGAATCGGCTCACCACGCATGAATTGCTTGCACGCTTCCTGATCAACCTCAATTTTATTAATTGGTTTCAGTGATGCTTCACGACGCAGTGCGCCAGCATGAGCCGGTTTCCATGTTTGACCAGCCCGATGGGCAAGTTCGGGGCCACTGATGGCAATTTGTTCTGCCCAATCAGGTGCAGAGGGTGAGAATCCAAAGATGACCGAGTCTTTGGTGTGAATACGCGATTCAAAATCGGTTTCCTCATACCAATCTGTCAATGCAATGGGTGTTCGATTTAACTTTCGTTTCCGTTTTGCTTTTCTCGTCTTAGCTGGTTCGGAGTGTTGGATTGTCAACGATGCGGCAAAGCTGCCAGCACATTGGTGCATATGAGGCCAACAGCGATAGCAACCTGGCTCGGTTTCATATTTCTGTAGGCCAGCAACTGGCCTCGGTTGGGCCACACCTTGTTCGATGAGCAGTCGTATCTGTGCTTCGTTTTCTGCTTCGGCAAATGTACAAGTGCTGTATACCAACTGTCCTCCATCGCGTACCAATTTGACTGCGGCTTCAAGGATGCGTTGCTGTCGTGAGGCACTGTGTTGGATTTGGTGAGCTGACAGGGCTGATTGATTCTGTTTTCCTCGTGACACCATGGCTTGACCACTGCATGGCGCGTCGACCAAAAGCAGATCAAAGGCTTGTGGTAGCTGGTCAGCCAGTTTTTCAGGGTCAAGGCTGGACACAGCGAAGCAATCAGAACCAGCGCGAGCTAAATTGAGTTGTAGGGGAGCAACTCGATTGCGGATGACTTCATTGGCCAATACGAATCCGCGCGATTCGATGTCGCAGTTGGTGACGGCCTCCAGCAGAGCAGAAGCTTTTCCACCGGGTGCAGCACACAGGTCGCACACGGTTTTTCCACGCAGCCCGTCTCCATCAGCTCCCGCCACTGCTAGTGCAAGAAGTGATCCGGCATCCTGTATGAAAAAGTCACCACATGCGTAGGCCACGCTGCGTGCAGGTGACCCTGAGTCTTTGGCAGGTCTGCGTCCCAGTGAGTACCAATCTACGGGAGTGCTTGGGACAGGTAGATCCTTTTGATCAATTTCACGACGATGCCGGATCACATTACGCCAAGGTTGAGCCATGGCTGCGGAGAATTCATTCAATGAACCGGGACAGTGAATTTGACCGAGAGCAGCAGCGATCTGTTCTGGTGAAAAATCAGGTTTGACACGATTCATCGGCGTCGTTCAAACCACTGCAGGATAGACATGACAGTCGCAATGAACCCAGCAAGCAACAACGGAGATGTAAAAGTGAACATCACGAAGGTGATTTGTGCCAACCGCGCCGGTTTTTCGTCTGTCGGAATGGGAACTTCACCCGTCATCAACATCGACACTTCATCTTGAATGGCTGGTACACGTGATGCGTAAAACAGCCCAGCAGAGACGAAAGAGAAAATCAACATCAACATCAACATGAATGCGATGCTGAGTTGGGGAGGTCGACGTTGCGAAGAAGTGTGATTCATGACAAGGCTCGAGGGCTGTACTGACTTCCTAGTTTAACCACATCCCTAGTTTAGCCACTGGGGTCGGAGTCAACGAGGCTTGAAAAAATGGCTACCGATCTCTGGAATGACCGTTGGTTTGCCGCTGGTGTTCGTAAAGCACAATTCCAGCGGTGGTGGCGAGGTTCAGACTGCGAACATGCTCCGAGGTGGGCAATCGAAGGGCGCGGGGGTCTTCGGGGTCGAGAATGGATGCCGGTAGCCCGGAGGTTTCCCGCCCAAAAACCAGTACATCCCCACGACAAAAGTCCGCTTCCCAAATCGTTCGTTTCGCAAATCGCGATAAGAAGTACATCGGCCGAGGTTGCAGTTGTGTTACCAAATCGTCCCAATTGACGGCGTCGCCACGCTCCAAATGGGCCCAATAGTCCAAACCGGCCCGCCGCAGTTTGGCATCGTCCAGTTGGAAAGCTGCGGGACGAACAATCCACAATTTTGCGTTCACGGCAACACAGGTTCTCCCGATGTTCCCGGTATTTTGGGGAATCTCTGGCTGGTAGAGCACTACGTGTGCTGAAGGTTCGTTTTCTTTTGGTACAGGGCTGCACGCTTCTTTCGTGGCGCGGGTATCATGGTGGCCACTGGGAAATTCGGGGGCGTGTTGCCCCTCGGGTTGCGGTTCCATGCATTTACCTGACAAACTGTTCTGCGACGCAGCGTTCGTCCCATCATCTGCGGATTGAGACTCTTCACTCGGGCTTTGTTTTTCATTCATGCCGATTCAAGTCACCTGTCCAAACTGTCTGAAGCGGTTCCAGGTCAGCGACAAATTCGCTGGCAAGACCGGTCCCTGTCCAAATTGCAAAAAGGAGCTCAAGGTACCGGACGCCTCTGAAGCAGTAGTCATTCACGCACCCGATGATGGAGCTCCCAAAGATCGTCAGGGCGTCAGTATTCTTAAGCCCCTGAAGCGTACCGAAACTGATGTGACCCGAAAGGGTATGATCATCACATTCGGGGCAATTTTGCTGGCAGTGGCTGCTGCGATCGGGCTGCGGGTGGGCATGGAAACGATTCCCATCTACATCATTGCTTTAGGGGCACTCCTTCTTGCTCCGCCATTGGTATGGTCAGGCTACAGCTTTGTTCGTGATTCGGAATTGGAACCGCATGTCGGGCCGGATTTGCGAAATCGGGTCTTGATTCTATCGGTGATTCTGGCCGCTTTATGGATGGTGTACGTTTTTGTGCCCAGCTATGTAATGGAATATGATTCGCCAGCGGAGATGAGTTATTTGTGGTTTGGAATCATTTTTGCCGTGATGGTTGGTTTGGGATCACTCGCATCGGCTGCCACTTTTGACCTAGAACCTTTGAATGGCCTGACGCTCGCTGGATTGTATTTTATCGTGGCGGTTGTCTTGGCGCTGATTAGCGGATTGCCTCTGGCCACAAATGGCTGATACCGAACCTTCATCTGCTGGCAAGGCCGGCTGCTTCCCACCTCCTGCCTCACTGCCTGTCCATGCTGCCAGAAGTTGTCGCCCTGCATCGCATCGGATCACTTGTGCGAATTCCACCAGCGCAGGATGTGCCGGTTTCTGATCGGGTACGCCGTATTCTTGACCTAGCGCCCATGAGGCGATTGGCGTCGATCAGTCAGCTTGGCATGGTGTCGCTGGTCTATCCGGGGGCGACACACTCACGGCTTGAACATTCGCTCGGGGTGTATCACAACGCTTTGCGTGTTGTGGCACGCTTTTCATCAGACAGTGAGTTCACTGAGCGAGTGACGCCTGCGATGGCAGATGCTTTTGTTCTTGCCGCTCTGATTCACGACATTGGCCATTGGCCCTACTGTCACCCGATAGAAGATATGGATATCCGGGAACTTGGTGAGCATGAGTCGCGGATCCGGCAGTGTATTTATAACAGCGGTCTTGCGGATTGTATTGAACAGGATTGGCAGTGTGATCCGTCTCAGGTGCTTGCCCTGTTGGAATCTGAATCTGAATCGCAGATCACAGACAAAGAGGCATGCTGTTTTCTTCGCAGTTGCATCAGTGGTCCCGTCGATATTGATAAGCTTGACTACTTGCAACGAGATAGTTTGCATGCCGGCGTACCTTATGGCCGCAACTTTGACGCCGGACGTCTAATAAGCTCGCTTTGCTTCAATCCGGAAACATCACGACTGGCCATCATGGATAAAGGTCGGACGGCAGCTGAAATGATGGTGTTCTCGCGGTACGTCATGTTCAGCGAGGTGTATTGGCACCACGCCGTCAGGTCTGCAACAGCAATGTTGCAAAGGTGTGTCTTTTTGCTCCAGAATCGGATTGATCTTGAATCGACACTTGGGCTGGTCGATGCTACATGGGTAGCGATGTTACGACGGGCCGCCGAGGGCAGTGTTGCCGAACCGCTCGCTGAGGGTTTGTTTGGTTCACGTCGCCGACTTTACAAACGCGCGGCTGAATTCAATTTGGTCGAAGGTCGCGAAGTTCATCAGTTATTAGCGCGGAAGCCTTATTGGTGGTTGGTTGCCTGTTCAGAAAAACTTGCCGAGAGAGTCTCTGACAGAACTGGAATTTCCGTCCACCCGGCGGATGTGCTGTTAGATGCACCGCCGGTAAAATTGGAAGTCGATATTGATGTAGATGTTCTCGGTCGCGATGGGACAGCTCGGACTTTGGGTGATGTCTCGCCAGTCGCTTCTGCCTTAGCCTGCCAACAATTTGACAATCAAGTAAAGCAGGTGCGAGTATTTGTACGTGAAGATTTGCGACGCCAATTAAATACCGTTTTGAAGCCCGGTGACTGGGCCAATGAAATATTGGCGTCTGCTGCCCTATTGGAACAGGATGTTGTATGAACAAGGTTGCTAAGCCCACAATCGTGGTGGCTACAGACAAGGATCACGCAGCGTTGTGCACAGCGGATTTGATTCATCAGGCTGTGAGTGAGAATTCGTCTGCTGTGCTTGGACTGGCGACCGGGGGCACACCTGTTGGTGTTTACCGCCTGCTGGTGGAAAGATTTCAGGCAGGTGATCTGGATTTTTCAGATCTGACGACCTTCAATCTTGATGAATATGTCGGGCTGGCCCCCGAGCATGATCAAAGTTATCGGTACTTCATGCAGCAGCAGTTATTCGATCATGTGAATGTGAATCGGGAACGAACGCACGTTCCAAATGGTCTCGCCACTGATATTGAAATTCATGTGGCTGAGTACGAAAAGCAGATTCTGCAAGCGGGTGGTATTGATCTGCAACTGCTGGGAATCGGTAATAACGGACACATCGCTTTCAATGAGCCTGGGTCAGCGATTGACAGTCGGACACGACAGGTCGATTTGACAGATGACACGATCGAAGCCAATTCTCGATTTTTCAACTCAGCTGCTGATGTTCCTCGGCATGCCATCACCATGGGAATCGGGACGATACTTGAGGCTCGTCGGATTGTTTTGATGGCGACTGGCGAATCCAAAGCCAAGGTTGTTCAAGCTGCAATCGAAGGTCCGGCCGCCCCCAGGAATCCAGCATCGTTATTACAGGGACATGTGGGGCTGACATTTGTGCTTGATCCAGCATCCGCTCATCTGTTGCGTATCTGATATTTACTGGCATGCCGGGTGTCATTTCCGGCAACTTCATTTACGAGATGATGGGGTCGATTACTTTAGCTGGTTCAACGCCTGTCAATTTCATGTCCAGTCCCTGGAACTTGTGAGTGAAGTTGCGATGGTTGATTCCCAATTGGTTTAGCATGGTGGCGTGCAGGTCACGGACATGCACCACGTCGTCCACGGCATGGTATCCGAGGTCATCGGTGGCACCGTAACTGTGTCCGGGTTTGATCCCTCCACCAGCCATCCACATTGAGAAACCTTTGATGTGGTGGTCGCGACCTGCCCCGCCTTTTCCCTGAAACATCGGTGTTCTACCGAACTCTCCGCCCCAAATGATAAGCGTGTCTTTTAGCATGTCACGCTGTTTCAGGTCGGCAAGCAGCGCCCAAGTGGGGCGGTCAGTCAATCCACAACAGATATCCATGTACTTTTCCAGTCCACCATGGTGGTCCCAACCACGATGATAAAGCTGGATGAAGCGGACGCCTCGTTCGGCAAGTCGCCTCGCGAGCAAACAGTTAGAGGCATAAGATCCATCGCCCGGTTTTGCGCCGTACATATCGAGAACATGTTGCGGTTCGTCTGATACATCTGCCAGATCAGGCACGGAAGTTTGCATTCGGAATGCCATTTCATAATTTGCCAGCCGCGTCTCGATTTCAGGATCACCTGTCGAGGCCAGGCGATGCTGGTTGAGCTGACCAATGGTTTCAATCAGACGCTGTTGCTGTCGGCTTTGTACTCCCTTGGGCGCGTTGACGTAATTCACAGGTTGCCCGCTGCCGCTGAATTCCACCCCCTGATATCGACTGGGCAGGAATCCTGCTGACCATTGACGTGAGGCAATGGGCTGTGGATTACGACCACCCACGCTGGTGAGCACTACAAAACCAGGCAAGTTTTCGCTTTCGCTGCCCAGACCGTAAGTGACCCAAGATCCCATCGATGGTCTTCCACTGATGGCTGTGCCCGTGTTCATGAAAGTGTGAGCCGGATCATGATTGATTTGCTCTGTCATCATGGACCGAATGATGCAGATATCATCAGCCATCTTTTGATGGTAAGGCAGATAGTCACTGATCAGTTGACCCGACTGTCCATACTTTGCGAACTTGGTCAAATGACCTTGGCACTTAAGTTCTTTTCCTTGCAACTGGGCAATCGGTTGTCCCTGGGTGTAGGAATCTGGCATCGGTTTGCCATTGAGCTTGTCCAGTTCCGGTTTGTAATCAAATGTTTCAAGATGGGATGGACCACCGGCCATGCACAGAAAAATAACGCGTTTGGCTTTCGGAAGATGATGTGGCACGTCAGCCCTGGCGCCTGCATTGACCTTGGTTGCGGCTTTCGATTCGTTTGTCAGCATGGAGGCCAGCGCAGCACTGCCAACAGCGACCCCATTATTGGAGAGGAAGGCGCGTCGATTGAGTGGGTTGGAATGTTGTTTCATGGGGATGGCTCTACACTGGGTGAGGACAGCGATCGCAATGGTGTGCTTGCTGGATTTCTAGTATCGGGTAACCGTTTCCTGCAGATTCAGAAGGGCACGTGTGACAGTGGTCCAGGCTGCGAGTTCCTGCTGATTAAGTGGTTGAGCATCGATGCTCTTATCCACTGCGTCGAGCAATTTTTCGGCATCTTCCGGCTTTACGCGGTAGTGTAGGGTTTCAGATTCCAGTAACTTTTTCAATGCAGCCAACTCGAAAGCGTCAGGTTGTCGGGAAACCGCCAACTCAAATGCTCGTTTTATTTTCGCTTCAGAGCCTTCATTCGCACTTTTCAGCAGGTTGGCGGCAAATGCTATTGCAGCCTTTACCATGGATGGATCGTTGAGCATTACCAAGGCTTCCAGTGGTGTGTTGGATCGTGCTCGTTGTGCCGTGCACTCCTCGCGACTGGGTGCGTCCAATGCCTTTAGCATTGGATGCAAAAACTGCCGCTGCCAATGAACGTATACCCCACGTCGATATTGGCGTTGATCCACATGTGCTGAATAAACGCGTTGCGGAAAATTCAAGTGTCGATAGTAGCCTGCAGGCTGGCTGGGTTTGATACTGGAACCTCCCACGGTGCGAACAAGCAGATCGCTTACCGTCAGCACATTGTCACGAACCATTTCGGCTGGCAGGCGATAACGAGCCTGACGTCCGAACCATTGGTTGTATGGATCTTCCTTCAGTTGTGTTTCAGTTGTGTCTGAGGCCTGTTGATAGGTGCGGGAAAGTACAAGACGGCGCATCATGCGTTTGACACTCCAGCCGTCCTGTATGAAATCAACCGCAAGCTGATCCAGCATCTCAGGATGATTCGGAGGTTGACCTTGGCCACCGAAGTCTCCTAGTGAAGGAGAGATGCCGCGACCGAAAAGTAAATACCAGAAGCGATTCACAAAGACTCGGGCTGTCAGTCCTCCAATGCCGTTGTCCACATCGAGAAGCCAGTTGGCCAGATCGAGCCTGGTGGCACGTTTTCCATTTGTCTCGAGTGTTCCAAGAAATTGGGGTACTGATGGGCTTACGATTGGTCCGCTTTCATCCAACCAGTTTCCCCTTGGCAGTACGCGAATTGTTCGTGGCGTCACGGACTGGGTGACCATGGTCAGTCGATTCGCTGACTGCAATTGTTTCAGTTCTGCTTGATGTTCGGCGATCTGGCTGTTGATCGTACTTGCCTGAACTGTGTCAACCGTTTTCAGTTTGCTTTGAAGCACCTTCACTTTTGATTCGATTTCTGCCGTGCGTTCTCGCTGCCACCTGCTTCCCACAGCGATTTCAGGTGGCCGCCTCGTTGGCAGCGAATTTGAGCCCACTTTGAAGTGCTGTTGTTCGTCGATATCTGCAAAAAATGCCACCATCGAATAAAAGTCCTTACTTGCATAAGGATCATATTTGTGATCGTGGCATTGAGCACATCCGACCGTCGCTCCCATCCAGACAGCTGAGACATTTCGGATGCGATCCGCAGCGTAGATGGCAAGATATTCCCTAGGTTGTAGTCCCCCTTCATGCGTTGTTTGCAGAAGTCGGTTGTAGCCCGTTGCAATACGTTGAGCGGTGGTCGGATTTTTCATCAGATCACCTGCTAACTGGTGACGAGTGAACTCATCCAATGGCAAATCGTCATTGAAACTGTCAATGACATAATCCCGGTACGGCGTAATGTTGTGGTCCTGATCACCGTGATAACCGACAGTGTCAGCGTAGCGAACCAGATCGAGCCAATAGGTTGCCATTCGTTCCCCGAATGCCGGCGAAGCGAGCAGACGATCAACAGCTTTCTGGTATGCCAATGGACCCGTATCGCCAATAAATGCCTCGATCTGTTGCCGCGTGGGTGGCAAACCGGTCAGGTCAAACGTTACCCGGCGAATTAAGGTGTGGCGTGGGCTATCGCGTGAGGGATTCTTCAGTGTTGTTGGCAGTTTCGCCAGAATGTGGTCATCGACTGGATCACGGGCCCATGCACTTTTGTTATTTGGTGTGGGCAGTGATTTTGGCGCGACATAAGACCAGTGTGGCTCATAGATCGCGCCTTCGTTGATCCAGCGTTTCAGCAGATCGATTTGCTTCTGGTTGAGATGCTTGCCAGATTCGGGCGGAGGCATTAGTTCATCGGGATCGCTTGTCGTGATTCTTGAGATCAACTCACTTATGCCTGCATCACCCGGAACGATGGCATCCTGCTTCGCCAACTTTTCAACATCGAGCCTCAAATCGGCTTCGCGATGCTCAGAGTCGGGACCATGACAAAAAAAACATGTGTCCGAAAGAATTGGTCGGATGTCGCGATTGAATGAAAGCTCGTCACCAGCATGAGCTAGCGTGTCCGTCGCAAAAGTTACGAGAATGGTGATGATAGGGACAAAACCGCGCATGTATCTTTTCGTCTTATGAATGGGTGAGTGAAAATTTCTCTCTCAGTTTAACCGCTGAAGTTCAAAGACGGCTACATAATCGCAAAACGTAGGACTGTTGAGAGCGTACTGTGTGATGGAACCTGCGGTATTCAGCATCCAGATTGAGAATTAGGTGAAATTCAGGGGGGGGTTCCGATTGCGGCGTCCAGACCAGCGGATGCTACTGCATGATCTTCTTCGACCGATGCTCCCGATACACCAATGGCTCCGATTACTGTGCCCTGATCGTTTGTGATCGGTAAACCACCAGGGAACGAGATCAGGCCACCATTTGAATTTTCGATGTTGTACAAGGTTCCACCGGGTTGAGAGAGTTCACCGATTTCGCCTGTTGGCATATCAAAGAAACGGGCTGTTCTCGCTTTCTTGCAAGCGATATCCACGCTGCCGATCCAAGCCCCATCCATTCGGTGGAATGCTTTCAGATTTGCTCCCGCGTCAACGATTGCGATATTCATTCGCAGTCCAAGAGCGTCTGATTTAGTAATCGCGGCGGCAAGCATTTTATCGGATAATTCTGCTGTGATATCACTACTGTGGACTGGGGGCATGCTGTGAGTTTTTTTGAGCGAGTGGTTCATGAACAGGCTGTGGGTTCCGGAGTTTGGTTTTGTTCAATCATCCGTATTTGCATCTCTGCCGTCTTGTAGTTACCTCGCAAAAAATTGTACATTTACCGCATGGTCAAAGATTTGAATAATTCGCTGCGTTGGCAGGATCAGTTTTTTAAGCAACTCGCGCGTCCCAGAACGCTATTGGATTTGTTTGATTCGATTCCCGGCGTCTATATGTACATCAAGGACGTTGAGAGTCGTTTTGTGCGTGCCAATCGTGTTGTTTGTGATGTGGTTGGCGTTGGTCATCCGGACGAACTGATCGGTCATACGGATTTTGAATTTTTTCCGCCAGCTATCGCTGCACAATACGTAGCAGAGGATCAACGTGTGATCACGACGGGAGAGTCACTGTCTGATCAGGTTTGGATGGTACCTGGAAAAAATGGCGTTCCACGTTTGTACTTGTGCAGCAAGATTCCTCTTTTGGATCAAGACGAAAAGGTTGTCGGGATTGCAGGGGTGAAACGCCCTTACGAGTATTCCGCTGATGATTCCGCAGGCTACAGTCGCCTGGTTCGTGTCATCTCTTTCATTATCGACAACCACGCAAGCTACATCGAAGTCAAGGACATGGCAAAACATGTTCATTTGTCGGTAAGCCAGTTGCAACGTGAGTTTTCGCAGAACTTTGGTATCACCCCCAGCCGTTACCTGCGCGAAGTGCGAGTGGGCATGGTCAGGCATTTGCTGGAGAGCAGTGATCTGAGTTTGACGCAGATTGTGAGTGAATGTGGCTTTTACGATCAGAGCCATCTGACGCGGCATTTCAAAGCTTCGACAGGGCTTACGCCGTTAAAGTATCGCCAGCGGTTTCGGGCACTGTGACAGTGACTTCAAACAGTGACTTCAATTTTTCTGACTTGGTAAGGCAGGTTGGGTGCACCGATAAACGAATGCCGGAGGCAGATTTAGCCACACGCTGGGACTTCGTTCCACGCTTGCGAACGTATTTCGCAAGCGTCGGTTGAAACGGGCACCAGCTGGCAAAACCACTCCTTGCCAGTAGGCAAAAGTGGCGAATTGAGCCTCGGGTGCCAGTACAGCAAGCATGGATTCGATGATTTCAGTTTGGAGCGATTCAGGAAACGAGGCCCACGGCAGACCGCAAATCACAGCATCAATCTTCTCAATTGATTCTTGTTGGCAGAGTTGGGCAATGTTGGTCACGCTATCGTTATAGACCGTGACGTTGGGGCAGCGTTTTCTGGTCACTTCGACCATTTCAGCAGATCTTTCGACCGCAAAAAATGTACTGTCGGGGTGCAAGCGTTCAATGATGGCTTGTGTGAATACACCGGTTCCAGGGCCGAATTCAACCACATTCCGGACCCGATCCCAGTCAAACCAGTCCACCATCATCCGAACCAAACCACTGCTGCTGGGTGCGATCGCGCCCACTTGCCCGGGATTTCGGAGGAAGTTCTTGAGGAAGGTCGTGTTTTCACCCATCAAAGCATGTTCCAGTTGTACGGACTCGCCGCCAAATCAGAATTCAGGAATAACAGGGTATCGGATTGTGACCGGAACGTGAGGTACCATGTAGAAATGCAAATCCCGAATCAAGGAAATCGCCGCAGCGTCGGCGCCAACATGACACCGATGATCGATGTCGTCTTTCTGCTGATCATCTTCTTTCTGGTCTCCAGTCATCTGGCACGGCAGGAGAATCGGCTACCGCTGGAACTACCGGTTGCCTCGATGTTTGATCCGATTGACCCTGAAAAAGCACCACTGACGATTAGTGTTGATCAGGAATCGCGATGGCTGGTTTCCGGAGACGTCGTCGATCTAGTCAGCGTGCGGGCAATTTTGCTCGACCTGAAGTCCAGTCAAGGCTCAGATGCTGCGATTCGGATTCGGACTGATGGTGCCGTGCAATATCAGCAGGTTGAACCACTGCTGCGCGAAGCAGCTCTGGCTGGGATCACGGATGCTGCGATCGCTGTTCGTGAGGAGGTGGGATTATGAAATTGCCGCGCACTTCCAATGATGATTCATTGGAACTAAAAATGACTCCCATGATTGATGTTGTTTTTCTGCTGCTTGTTTTCTTTGTCTGGACGAGTAGCTTTGAATTACCAGAGTTTGATCTGCCTGGCTCCCTCGCGGAATTACCCATGGGGGCTGCAGAGGCATCAAGTGAGACGCCACCAGTCGAGAATTTTGACGAGATCATTATCAGGCTCTTATGGCAGGTGGAGGGAACCAAAATTACGTTGAACGGGCAGGAATTGGATCGCATGAGTGATATTAAGGATCGTCTAGCTGAGATTACCTCACTCGGGGTGCAACCACCTGTGATCGTTGATCCAGATGAAAACGTCACCATGGCTTTGGCTGTTCAGGCATATGATGCTGCACGCTCAGCCGGGGTGGATCGTGTGTTATTCGCTGCCAAGCCGGAGTGAGCATGATTCGTTTCGAACAGTTCAGTTTGCTTCTTGTTGTGAGCGTTTGCTTTGTTTGGCTTGAAGTCTGGAGCTTGCCAGTTTTTGCCATGACGCCGATCACTAAAAATGTTGGTCGGGTGACTCATGACAGAGACGAGGATTTGATCCAGGCTTTATTGAATCGTGGACGTTTTGATGACGCCCTCAATATCTGTCGATTGAGAGCGGTTGATTTGGAGCGTCAAGGTGATGCCGCGGCCAAGTGGCAGGTCAGGGAATCAAGAGTATTAACGGCTCGGCAAATGGGGCGAGATACCTTTGGTAATGAAGACTTGGCAACCGTGCAGCGTCCCGTCAGTGATTTGTTGCGTTCTTATCCCGATCATCCGCGAGTCTTGTTTCTCAAGTCCCAATTATTAGACAGCGAGAAGTCAGCGGCTCTTCACAGTGTCTTGCGTGCCGCTGTGTCACCACGCAATGACCAAGTCCAGGAACTAGCCACGCGGCGATTGCTGACCGCAATGGCTCATGTATCAAGTTTGGCCGAAGAGGTTCAGCAGAAACGCTCGGCCTTGGAATCTGACCGAACTGCCGAAAGTCGTGGGACGATCGCTGATTTACTTCGTTTAGGACAACAACTTCAAATTGATGTGGTTTCACTTGGGCTTGTTCAAACGGATCTGTTTCCGCGAGGTAGCGCCGACTGTATCGCTGCAGCCACAAAAGCAGAGCAGTTAGCTGATGATGCAATTACGCGATTGCCTGCTGGAACTGATGCGAGGAAAGAAGTCGAACGATTGCGGGTAGAAGCAGTTTTTCGAGCTGCCCAGTACGAGCGCTGCGATGTTTTGTTGAACGAATTGATGCCGCAATTTATCGGTTCACTGCCTCCCAAGTTACAAGCTCTCAGAGTGCGATCATGCATCGCACAGGGCCAGA